>ENA-UOOH01000453-UOOH01000453.1-fermentation-metagenome-genome-assembly--contig:-NODE-453-length-46887-cov-5.387662_pt1 | contig 46887 bp, 41 predicted proteins | sample MGYA00245778_ERZ724025 | MGnify/ENA primary metagenome ERZ724025 (study PRJEB28704, sample SAMN03018313) | fermentation metagenome | biome: anthropogenic terrestrial biome; feature: soil; material...
CAACTTTTATATCATCTTCATTAGGCTCACCTTTAAGTACTATTGTAGAGCCCTTGAAATCCAGTGCATAAAAAACATAGTCCCCATTTGAAAGAAGATTTATAATTGCTTTGCCTTCACTTTCATCCCTTGTGGACATTACTTTTACTCTATCATTTAATCTGAAATGTCTTCCGATATTAAGCATTTCAACATCCTCAAGCTTTGGATTTTCATCATGTAAGAGAAGGTCCCTGAGCCTTGCTGAAAAACCTATATCTGTAAGCTTGCATCCACCTGCAGGGGACGGATACTCCTTTATTCCCCACTTTTCAGCAAGCTCCATTTGTGCCTTCCTTGTTCTTCCGCTTATTCCAAGAAGCTTTTCTCTATCCACTAGCCCTTCAAGCTCCATTTTAGTAGGCTGCAGAACTTTAGCTGAAAGGGGTCTTAATATATATTCTTCATAACCCGATTCCCTTTTTACAATATCAAGCGAGTTTTTATTTTGTGACATAGGTCTTTGATTTAAAACTTCGCCGGTAATTATAAAGTCAGCATCCAACTCCTTTAAAAGCTTCCCGGCATAATTCATCATCATTGCATGGCAGTCAATGCACGGATTCATGTTTTTCCCATAGCCATGCTTTGGGTGCTTTACCATTTCAAGATGCTGCTCTGTAAAATCTATAATTTTAAGAGGTATATCAATTTGTTCAGTCATTTTAACGGCAGATTCATAGCCAAAAAAAGCAGACTTAAAACATATACCTATAACATCTATTCCAATGTCCTTTATAAGCTTTGCAGCAAGTATGCTGTCGAGACCGCCAGATATTAAAGCCAGTGCCCTTGCCATCGTATCAGCTCCTTTATCATATTCCATTTTACTATAATAAACTAATTATTTTTTTTTGTAAACACTTTCCCATACTGCAGCTGTAATTCGTGATTTAGATTTAATACACCGCTGCGATAAGAAAAATATATTCCATTCACTTACCCGTTTGCAAAGATGTTCTAATGATTACAGATGCTGTAGGTAATGGTTTTGACCATCCCCCTGGGGGATGCACGTAATGTAGGGGGCGGAACGGTCAAGACCGCTCCCTACCACCGTTTTTTTATTTTAATCATAAGAACAATCTGAATGCTCACTTGAAGTAAACACCTTCCCATTCTGTGGAAAATGGTTTTGACCATTTCTCCGGAGAATGCACGGGGTTGTGCGGGGACGGAACGGTCAAGACCGTTCCATGCCATTTTATTTAAAAAATAAGCCGGCACAGCCGGCTTACTTTCATTATCGTGTTTTGTTATTGTTTTTCATCTTCATATGCTTTTTCAGCATACTTTATTGCTGCAGTAACAATATTCCCACAATCCCTTGAAGTAACTGAACCCCAACCTTCTCTTTCTACAATGTCGTAAACACCAATTTCTTTTGCCAGTTCGCTTTTTAAGTTCTCTGACATTATACTCCTGTGTCTACTCATTTTAAAGCCCCCTTTTTAAAATAATTCTTCATTGAAATGTGGGGAACGGTCCTGATAATCCCACCCTCTAAATTCTAATCATCTAAGCGTAGGGAACGGTCTTGACCGTTCCGTTACACCAAATTTTGATCATTCAAAGGAGTTTTTTATTAATTTAAAAGGTTTTTTTAAAATTGGGGCGATGCAGCAAAATTAAAGTAAAAGAAATTTTTAATTTTAAAAATGTTTCTATAGAACGCCTACTCTATATTCTTTATATTCAGCGGTCTATATTAATATCTTCTCCTAATTTTAAATAATTATATGTAGTAAATGTTACATAGAAAGTTGACCATTGGGTGTATCTATAAGCTTTAATATTCTTTCCTGAGTGCCATCAATGGCATTAATATACACAATAAACTTTTCATTATTATAATTCCCATAAAATTCATAACAGAAAACTTCTTTTGTAGTATCTGCAGGGATAATTGCAAATCTCACATTTTTAATCTTTATTCTCGAGTTAATTTTCCCTCTGGCCTCATCAAGGCTTATATTTGGCTCCTCAATTTTTCTTTCAGTATGCGAAATCAAATACTTTTGTGATTCAACTCCTACTATTTCACCATTATCCAACGCTATCTTAAGCTTAATTTGATCTGGATAAATCAATACCTTATTTTGAACATAAACATAATTTACAATAGCCACATTATCATATCTTAATGTATATGTAGGAATCATTGACTTATACCCGCTGCTTTCCAAATACTTTATTCCTTTAGCTACTGCATCCTTAACTTCAATCTTTGCCAAAGCCACATCCCTGTTATCAATAAGGTAAACAATCTTTCCGCCATTTTTACTGATATCTATATTTATACTGTCCTTTCTTCCTTTTAAATTTACACTAAACCCATAAGCAGGTATTTTTTCAGCTAATTTATCACTATAAACCTCAATCCTTTCAACTTTATCCTTTCCAATATAATTTATTGCAGCATTTTTTGCTTCATCAGCACTTATTTCCTTCTCTGAAAGAACTTTGGGTTTTATAGACATCATGGTTTCAGAGAAGGGTCCATCATAAGTCAGGGATGGAACTTGCTGCAGATCCTTAGAAATGGCTTGGAATTTAACATCTGCAGTAGTCTTTTGAGCCTGGCTAAAAATCCTGCTGCCTCTGCTCTTAATTTCGCCCCAGTCAATATTTCCTTCCTGAATAGATTTTTGAAGATCATGAAGCCCACTACTGAGGTTTCCTGAACTTGCTTTGAGGGTTTCAATAGTTTTATAATCATCTTGTGATATTTCCTGCCCTTTATTATTGTTTCTTAAAAGGGCATATGAAAAATCAGACACCTGGGATAGGAACTTACTGGTTTGGGAAACAGCAGGATGAACTACAGGCATAGTGTTAATTTTCTCCTGGGCATCTGCTGCCTGCCTCCATATCTCCCCAAAAATAAGAAGGCTTTGCTCCGGAGCTTTAGTAACTGATATCTTTGAAAGAGAAGCATTGAGGCCTTCAACATCTGATATGACACTGTACAAATTTCTCGAGTATTGATTTTCAAGAAATATCCTGTAATCTCTTCTGTCTAAATACATTAAGAATCCAAAGGTAGTAGAACCTACAACAATAAAAGTAACTATAACGGCAAGCACTGCTCTTTTTTTCAAATCATATTCACTCCCCTCAATAAATTGAAACCGTCAATTAACGATAGCATAATCTCTTATTCAAGGCATATATTAAATTTTATATTCCTATATATGCCATAACTAAAGAGTACAGATAAATGCCAAGAATCTTTATAACTATTTTTTGCTAAAAAAAATTTTTTTATACATAAAAAAGCAGAAAAGTGAGTGGCTCGTAATCCTCCCTGTTTTTTTTATATCTATTGTGGATAAGCTATATATTAAGTGCTTCATTTGAACATAATCTTTTAAAATAATATTTTTGCACATACTAAAAATGTATTATAGTAAGAGGTGATTCATCTTGACGATTTTAATTTTCTCTGTTTCAGCGGGAAAAGGTCACAATAAGGCATCTGAAACAATAAAAAGCTACTTTGAAAAACACTACAGCAATGTGAAAGTGATAATAATTGATGCATTAAAATATATAGGCCCAAGCTTTGATAAAATAGTTATAGGAAGTTATCTTATAGCATTATCTAAAAAACCAATAATATACGATAAACTTTATTATTACAGCGAATATAAAAATGGAATTACCGTATTTACAAATAAATTAAACACTCTATTGTCTGTAAAACTAAAAAAAGTGATAAATAATGTAAAACCTGATGTGATTATATGTACTCATCCCTTTCCTCTCGAAATGATTTCCATACTAAAGGAAAAAAGCAAAATAAACATACCTCTTTGCACTATTATTACAGATTATGCACCTCATACTCTTTGGCTTTATGATAATGTGGATATGTATATTATTCCAAATGAAGATTTTATTAATGATTTAACTCAAAAAGGTATAAGTAAAGATATAATCTACCCTTATGGAATACCAATTTCTGAAGAATTTTTAAAACCTATAGATAAAATTAAAGCAAGAAAAGAACTAAAATTAGATGAAGATGCAGCAATAGTTCTTATTATGGGCGGAGGTCTTGGAATGGGGAATATCAAATCCATATTTGAAAAGATTGCCTTCAGCTCTTTGAATGTTCAGATAATTGTCTGCACAGGATTGAATAATAAGCTTAAAAATCAGCTTGAAAAAATTAAGTCATCATCTAATAAAAAAATCTTGATATATGAATACACAGATAATGTTAATCTTTTAATGTCTGCAAGCGATATTCTTATAACAAAACCAGGCGGACTTACAATAGCTGAAGCCCTAATTAAAAATATACCAATAATAATAACTTCAGCAATTCCAGGTCAGGAGGAAAGAAATTCAAATTATCTATTAAATAATGGAATGGCAGTAAGGATTAGAAAAAGTTCTAATATAGTATCTATAGTAAATTGCCTTATGAAAAATAAAAATAAACTAAATAGTATGAAGGAAATTGAAAAGGAAAAAGCAAAACCCAATGCTGTAGAGGATATTTGCAAGCTGCTTATGAAGTACAAAAAAACCTGTGATTAATACAGGTTTTTTTAACAATCTTTATTCGTAATTTAGATTTAATCCACCGCTGCGATAAGAAATACTAGAATGCTTTAATGGAAGGCTTTGGCCCTATTAAAAGTTTTAATTTGCTGTATGCATTTTTAATGGTATCAACAGTCTTAAATCTAAACTCTACAGAAGGTTCCAACCTTGCCTTTCCAGTATGTTTTTCATTTGCAGCATTTTTATCTTCATTCTTTGCATCACTTAAATTGTTATTTTTAATTTCTTTATTCAGCTCACTTTTATAAGCATTGCCTTCTTTATTTTCACTGTTAGCTGTAGTTATAGAGTCTGTTTCCTTTTTTGTTAAAACCTCATTAAGACGCATATCTGTTTCCTCATCAGTTAACCCCCTTGTAATGTCAATAAAGCACAACGGCGGAAACATTACGCACCACCAATTTTTCCCATTGCCATCACCAAGTACAATCCTAAGTGCTGTGTACTCTCCCGAGGGCAAAGTAATATCACTGTAATTTTTCACAGGAAAATTGAACTTCCCTAAATATGCCTTTGCCTTGTAATTCTTGCCTTCCTTTAATAGGATATCATTTGCAGTGCTTTCTATTTCAGGTAAGCTGTTTTCAATTATTGTTAAAGATTCTTCTCTTGTTTTAATATCTTGAAGTTTATTTCCCATATCATTTAAAACTGCATCCCTGACTTTGAGTTTAACCCTTTGATCATCCGAAGAATCGCTGTTAGCTACACAGTGAAATCTAATTATTTTACTTGCTACATCTCCCTTTTCTTTTGTTATATTCATGTACATCAATATAGAAATAATCATAATAGAGCAAATTAAAAATATAATCTTTTTCCTCATACATCTTCCCCCTGTTTATAATTTTTCATAAGTTACTTTAAACTACCTTTTTAAAGTATTTCCATTATTATCTTTTTTAAACACAAAATTAAATTTTCATTATCTTATTGTTCCAATCCTTCTTATTTCTACATTAACATCAAAATCAAACTGTGCTTTTTTAAAGGCTTCGTCCCAGTTGTCTTCATATTTTTCATATATCTTGTTGTGATATTTTTTTGTATATTCCCCAATTTTTAAATAATCTATACCAATGCTATTTTGAAAATAATCCATAACTTCGCTCAGCTCCATTGTAAGAGATTTTGCTAAATTGCTTTTTATTTCTTCTATTTTACCCTCCTTTGATATTTCCTCATCAAGTATAAAGCTTTCAATATCCCCTTCTACTTTTACAGTCACCTTATATTTTAAATTTTCCTTATCCTCTAAATGTACTGTTGTCTTTACACCTGTTATATAAAATGGAATAATAGTATCATCATATTTAACAAGCTTTCTTGCTTTTTTAAGTTTATTGGATATTATACTGAATCCTCTTAAATATTTCTGATCAACCATTTGATAAAACTCATAGTCCTTTATTAAAGCTAAATCTCTAACTTCTGCCTTTCCATCAGTAATTTTTATACATGGCATCACAGCATTGCCTTTTGATGATCTTAAGGTACCTTCAAGCTCCGTTAAGTCTTCAGATATTATGCAGCACTCTTTACTTCCGACTTGAAAAATACCAGATATATATGATGCAAGATTATTATCAAGATAATGCTTCACTTTAATATAATCATCTATACTTCCATTTACTGCAGCTACTTTCATATTCCTATTTCTTTCAGGATCTCTTTCAAGAAAATCAACTGCATCCATAAAATACTGCTTATTATTTAGCATATCTATAGTAAATACGCACATCTTTGTTTGTCCTAAATATATTATTTTATTGATTTTTCTTTCAATAACCCTCATACAGCTTGGAATATTTTCCCCACTTGCTTCAATACTTTCAAAAGCATCCTCTCCAGCCTCTTTCATTTTTGATGGTATTGGAACTGTAAATATTGTTCTTATTGCACCTTTATCGCTTTCGTAAAAAGGTTTTATTTCTCCTTTCTCAATATCCTCCTTTTCAGTTCTTTCCTTATTAACATCTAAAGCTATTCCAAAAACAAAAGCGTTTTCCTCTATCTCAACTCTATCCCAGCATCCTGATGAAAAAATCATTATAAATACTAAGAGTACTATAAATACCTTTTTTTTCATCCCTTACTTCCCCCTTTGTTTTTGATATAGGAAGCTATTAATATGAGTAAAGGCAGTATTATAACTGTGTATATTCCTAAGGTAGCACCTACCATGTTAATATTTTTGAAAACCTGAACCACACTATTCCCTAAAAGTCCAAATAAATAAACAACTGGTATATATAAAGTTGCAATGTGCTTTATACCCTTATGGCCTATTATTTCAGCCCCTACAACAGAATAAAGATAGGTAATCATAGCCATGGTTGTAAATACATGCAAAACCCAAACAGCCATTAATATTCCTTCTGCTCTTTCAAAAATAGAACCTGGAACGTCAATAGCTTTTGCAAGTGCAATCACAGGAAACATAAGAGACTTTGTTTCTTCAACTCCAAATTTACCTAAATTTAATATTACAGCTATTGTATAAAATCCCGTTACTATAAGCAGTGCTTTAGTTGAGGTCTTAAACATCTTTTTAGGCTCCTTTATATAAGGAGAAATTATTAATAAAAGTTCATAACCAAAAAAAGAATTAGAGCCAGCAATGATAGCAGAAAAGTATTCTTTAATATCTGCCGAAAAAACTGGAAGCAAATTTGTAAAATCATTTTTGGGAATTGCAATTAATATTAAAAGTACGTTTATTAAAACTATAGGAAAAAATACTGCTTCAAAAAATCTTCCTATAACTTCTATTCCGCCCTTTGCAAGAAAAACTGCTTCTATTATAATTGGCATAACAATAAATTCTATTGGAGTTCTTTGAAGGAAATACATCTTTACAGTTTCTCCAAATAATCTCGACTCAAGCCCAACCATAAAAAGAAAATATACAAGTACAGGGATAGCTAAAATTGTACCTGCTGCCTTCCCAAAAAGACTTTTAAGACATCCAACAAACCCTTGAGTGCTGGTTTTTTGAGCTGCTTTTGAAACTATATATAAAAATGGTATATTTACTAATCCTGTAATTATGGATAAAATCCATGCATCGCTTTTAACTTCCTTTACTAAAATAGCAGGTAAGGCAGCCATTCCAATTTCAATAATAGTTAAAATGACAAATATATTAAGTTGATAATTTGAAATCTTATCATTATCGCTTATCATTATTTTTTCCCCTGCCTTATTAAATCATTAGGATTTAACTGAATAGGTCTTTTTCTCATTCTTTTCCAAGGTCCTCTATAAAAAAGTGAATCCTTCATATCTTCTTTTTCAAAAGGTGCAAAAGGAGCTAAGTAAGGTACTCCAAAACTTTTTAAATTGACCATATGAATCATTATCCCTATAAAAACAAGCATAATTCCATAAAGCCCAAATATGGATGCTCCAAGCATAAAAATAAGTCTCATTATCCTTGCTGAAGCTGCAAATTCGTAATTAGGAATTGCAAAGGATGCTACCGCCGTAAATGCAACCACAATAATCATTATGGGGCTTACAATGCCTGCAGACACTGCTGCCTGACCTATAATGAGGCCTCCTACTATACCAATAGTGGAGCCTATAGGCCTTGGAAGTCTTATGCCTGCTTCAAGAAGTAGCTCTAATATAATAATCATAATAAGGGTTTCCATATATGCAGGAAAAGGTACCCCCTCCCTGCTGGCAGCAATGGAAATAGCAAGTTTGTTTGGAATCATATCTTGGTGATAAGAAGTTACAGCAATATAAAAAGCAGGTGCAATAACTGAAATAATGGCTGCAAAAGACCTTAATATTCTTGTAAAAGTTGCTATAATTGGCTTCGTATAATAATCTTCCGGTGATTGTAAAAAAGATTGAATAGTAACAGGAATTATAAGCGCTTGGGGAGAATTATCTACAAGTATGGCAACCCTTCCTTCATAAATTGAAGCAGCAACTGTATCCGGTCTTTCTGTAGCTTGAACTTCTGGTAAAAACGTAAAAGCCCTATCCTCTATAAACTGCTGAATATAACCACTATCTATAACAGAATCAATGTTGATATTATCAAGCCTTTTATTTAATTCATCCAAAATTCTTTTATCTACAATATCATCTATGTACATAATTGCTATATCTGTTTTAGAACGTACTCCTATATGCTTTTGGCATACTTTAAATCTAGGATCCCTTATTCTCCTTCTTACAAGAGCAGTATTCATCCTCATGGTTTCAGTAAACCCATCCCTTGAACCCCTTATAACTGTTTCTGAAGATGGCTCACTTATACCTCTTGTAGGCCATGCCCTGGACGCAATAACAAAAGCGCTGTCTGATTCATCAATAATAAGTGTGCTATCCCCAGATAAAGCTGCTATTATAGCTTCTTCTACAGTTTTTATTTCTTTAAAATCAGATGAAGATATAGCAGTAAACTGTGCTGCTTCTAATAATCTGTTTTTTATTTCTTCATAATCAGGTTTTACAATTCTCGCAGTAAGCATAAGAGGAGTTATTACAAAATTATCGAGAAGTATTTTATCAGCCATTCCATCAACATAAAACAAAAAAGCTCTTCTTCCATCTAATCCCCCTATTTTAAATTCTCTGTAAACAATATCATTAGAGCCTTCAAAAATACTTTTTATAAACTTTATATTATCATCTAATTTTTTACTTAAATTAGTTTTACTTTCAAAGTGCCTTTCAAACATTATGTCTTTTTTTACATTTGAAAACATTTAATCACCTCATACCTAAACAAATTTAGAAATGCCATAAAGTACTACTGCTAATACCGCATAAATATAGCCCGCTACTTTAGAAAACCTTTCTTCCTTTGCCATATTTAATTTTTTATAATCCTTGGCATCTATAAATATAAGAATGAAGCTGGTTACAAGAAAAAGAGCAAAAACTCGAATATCAAAATATTTATTTATAAATTTTAAAATTATCATATAATCATCTCCATGTATGATAATTTTTGCAAAAAGCATGAAATTTATGCACAAAAAAAAAGAACGCATAAAGCGTTCAAATTGCCTGCAAGTATTCTCGACTCACTGAGGATACAAGAAATACATCTTTAAGATAATCTCTAAGCCTATGGTAGCACTTTTCAGCAAGGGGCATATCGTCAAATACTCCAAAAACTGAAGGACCACTTCCGGACATTATACTGCCTAGTGCATCAAAGTCCCTCATTATTTTTTTAATTTCAAAAATAATAGGATACTCTTTTATTGTAACCGTCTCAAGTACATTAACCATGTCCTCACTTAATAATTTAATATTTCCATTTTCTATATATTTAATCAGCTTATCAGTATCCGGATGCTTTGGTATTTCATCCATCCTGAGTTTTTTAAAAACCTCCATAGTGGATACACATAAATCAGGCTTTGCAATAACAAGATAAGTTAATGGTATTTCCTTTAAAGGAGTTATAATTTCTCCTATACCCTCAGATAATGCAGTACCGCCGGTAAGACAGTAAGGTACATCTGCTCCTATTTTTAGCCCAATGCTTTTCATATCATCAAGGTTTAAATTTAAATTCATTAGCTTTGATATTCCTTTTATAACCCCTGCAGCATCTGCACTTCCCCCTGCAAGACCTGCGGCATGAGGGATATTTTTATGTATAGAAATATCAAATCCAAAGTTTAGTGAAAATTTATCTATCATTAACTTTGCTGCTTTATATGCTGTATTTTTCTCATCTATTGGTATATCCTTTATATCACATTTTATATTTATTCCACTTTTGTTTTTTTTGATTTCCACCTCATCATATAATGAAACACTTTGCATTATCGTTCTCAGCAGATGATACCCATCTCGTCTTTCACCAACCACATCCAAAGACAAATTTATCTTAGCAGGGCATTTTAAATTGATAATTTCCATAAAACCCCTCCTTATTTTTTGGTGTGCTATATATTATAAATCAAACCTTCAAAATATTCAAATATTAAACAGAAAACAGTTAGAATTCGTAATTAAAGAAAAATGCGAATTACGAATAGTATAATCATTGGTAGGGAATGGTCTTGACCGTTCCGCTGGGCAATGATCGAAATTTAGGGGGCGAAACGGTGCCAACACCCAGCAGCAATTCTATTCTGTGGTATTTGCAGGACAATCTGAATTTGGTGGGACGGAACGGTCAAGACCGCTCCCTACCAATTAATTCTCCATTCTCAATTTTAAAAAAATTTGCCACAAAAAGCAAAAAAATAAAGCTCCCACTTATAGAAAAAAATAAGTGAGAGCCTCAAATTTTAAACTGCCTTGCAGTTTTGTTTATTGCTTTTATTTGCTTTTTTAAACTCTTCGAGAGTTTTCATTATCAAATCATAGTCTTCAAAAAATACTGATATTATATCTCCGTCCTGAGCATGCGTTAATGCTTTTTTGAAAGCTTCACCTTCATTCAAAATAGTATCGTAATTTTCCTTAGATTTTCCTGAAAGCTTTACTCCATTTTCAAGAAGCTTTACTACCTCTCCTTCCCTTTTTCCTCTTTTATCTGCGTCCTCCTTAATATAAATGTAATCAAAAGCCTTACCGCATATCTCCCCTATTTTGATTATACTGTCATCCATTCTATCCCCAGGAACACCAATTACACCTACAAGCCTTTTAGCATCAAGCTTTTTTAATGAAGTTATAACCTCATTATATGCATCAATATTATGTCCATAATCGACAACTACTTTAAACCTTTCAAAATCATATATATTAAATCTTCCTGGGTTTTGCTTTTCATCCTGATAAAAGGTTTTAAGACCTTTTACTATAATCTTTTCATCAACATTTAAAGCAATAGAGATGCAAACTGCAGCTATTGCATTTTGTACGTTATAATTTAAAATGCTGTTTAAAGTCGATGGTATATCTTTAATGGCTAAAAGGGGCTTTACATTATCGCAATCGCCTATGCAGATATAGCCATCCTTTATAAAAACTGCTTTCCCCCCATCAAGCATATGTTTTTTAATTATAAGATTATCACTTTGCATTGAAAAATATATAATATTTGACTTTACTTTTTCAGACAGCTTATTAGCATAAGATTCATCTGCATTGATCACTGCATAGCCATTATCCTTTACAGTTTCAAGTACAAGGGATTTAACATTAATAAGCTCCTCTAAAGTGTTTATGCCATCTATGCCAAGATGATCCTCAGAAATATTTGTAATTAAACCCACATCAGCCTTATCATATCCAAGGCCTTTTCTTAATATCCCGCCCCTTGCCGTTTCAAGGACAGCCACTTCAACATCCTTATTAGAAAGCACTGCAGCTGCACTGCCTGGTCCTGTAGTATCACCTTTTTGGGTGAGATTGCCATTTATATATATTCCTCCTGTAGTTGCCATGCCTACACATTTTCCTGAAAGGGATAAAATATGACCAACCATTCTTGTTGTTGTAGTTTTGCCGTTAGTGCCAGTAATTGACACCACAGGAATTGAATAATCCTTTTTATCTTTAAAAATATAATCCACAATGCTTGAAGCTACATTCCTTCCTCTTCCAAGTGAAGGGTAAAGATGCATTCTTATTCCCGGAGCAGCATTGACCTCCAATACCACCCCTTTATCTTCATAAATAGACTTTGAAATATCCCTTGTGCAAATATCAACGCCTGCAACATCAAGCCCCACTGCTTCTGCTGATTTTATAGCTGCTTCCATATTGTCAGGATGGATAATATCTGTACAGTCTTTAGCCACCCCACCAGTAGAAAGGTTAGCATTAAATCTTAAAATTACTTTTTCATGAAGCTTTGGGATATAATTTAAGCTCATATTATTATTTTTTAAATAATTAAGTACAATATTATCCACTTTTATTTTTGTAAGAGGTTTCTCATGGTCAAAGCCTCTTAGCGGACTTTTATTTTCTATTTCTATAAGCTCTCCAATTGTGTGAATTCCATCTCCAAATACACATGGTGTCATCCTAAGCGCCACTGCTGCAACTTTTTTATCTATTACAAGAACTCTATAATCCCTTCCGCATATATACTTTTCAACAATAACATTTGGATTGTAATCAGAGGCAAACTTGTAGGCAAATAAAAGCTCATCTTCGTTTTTAATATTTACCGATACCCCTTTACCCTGATTGCCGTCTACAGGTTTTACAACTACAGGATATGATATCTCTTCTGCAATTTTAGCAGCCTCCTCAAAATTCTTTGCTAAACCTCCCCTTGCCACAGGAATTGAAGCTTTTGAAAGTATTTCCTTTGTAAATGCTTTATTGCAGGCGATGTCCACAGCAATACAGCTTGTAAATTTAGTTAATGTTGCCTCTGTAATTTGCTGCTTGCTGCCATATCCAAGCTGAAGCATACTGCCATTTCCAAGACGTCTTACAGGGATTCCCCTCTTTTTTGCTTCTTTATATATACTTAATGTACTGGGTCCAAGCCTTATATCTGAAATTTCTTTTTCAATTTGCGACATAACCTTATTTATATCAAAGTCCTCACCCTTTATAAAACTGTTTAAACATTCCATCGCATACTCTCCGCAAAGACTCCCAGCTTCCTCAAGCTCATACTGATAAATAACATAATAAATATTATCATTTACCATCCTTGCCTTGCCATACTTAACCTCGTTAAAGCCAAGCATATTTTGCATCTCAATTATTACGTGTTCAAGAACATGCGGGAGATAAGTGCCTTCCTTTAATCTGTCTTTAAACCCTCCTTCATACCCAAGGCAGCAGCAGTGCCTGCTTAACCCTTCAAATGATTTCAAAAGTCTTTCATTAAAACCTCCTATATCCTTCGTAGCTATATTTTCTCCTTCTTCAAGGCTTACAGTAAGCCTCATACATTTACTATAGCTGTAAATATTTGGTCCTATATATATTCTTTTATCTATCAGCTTCATCTTTTTCCACCTCATGTAAAATCTTTTTCAGTGGTTTCCTTTCTTTTAAATCAAAACCGTAGTTTTGTGGGAGGATATGTACCCTTGAATTAAATATTGTAATTTTTTCATCATTTTCAATATCCGATATATCGGAAAAGCTTATATCCTTTCCATCAACTACAGTTACAGCACCACTGCCAATCACTCTAAACTGCGGCGTCCCTTCAAATACTATGGCAGTATCTTCATCAATGCCAATGCCTATAATTTCAGGATTATGGGCTACTGCATTTAAAAGCCTTCCAATCCTTCCCCTTTGAGAAAAATGCTGATCAATAATGGCTCCTTTTATGATATCAAGACCGGGGGCCATTTTAATCTTACATTTTGTCGGAGAAATTTCTTCAACTCCTGAAACCATCATAGTAGTACAAATACAAGAGGCACCTGCACTTGTTCCAGCAATAAGTTTTCCCTCTAAAAAAGCACGTTTTACAGCCTCATATAATTTAGTACCTCCTATAATACTTGTAATTTTAAGCTGATCTCCTCCAGTAAAGAAAATACATCCAGCTTTTTCAATTTCATAAATGATAGAATCCTCATTTGCCTCTTCTCTACTCCTTATATCTATTACCCTTACCCTTTCAAATCCAATTTCTTTAAAAGCTTTAAGATACACAAAGCCAACCTCTTTTGGATAGGAGGTAGCAATTGTTAAAATAGCTATATCACCTTCTGCTCCATGTATTTTTTTTATTATTTCATTTAATATATCCCTTCTATCAGTCTTATCTTCTGCTCCGCCAATTATAATAAGGTTCCCATAATTATTTTCCATTTTAAACCTTCCTTAAATGCATAATAGCTTAAAAACAGCTATCCTATATTTTTTCCATTTAAAATAACTTTATACATGGACAACAAAGTCAAATATTGCAGCCATTTGATATTAAAAAAGGACTTAGTACTAAATACAATTATTTCAGTACTAAATCCTTATTTTAAGTGGCTGCCGCATTAGTGATTTAACATATATCAGTTTTACACCTTTCCCCGAGCCTTTTGGACCTGGAAATCGTATTTTTTGCATAAAAAAAGTGAACCATCGCACTAATTATTTAGTGCAACAGCCCCCATTTGGTATTTAATTAGATAGTAATTTGATTTGAAAATATTTGTTCTAATACTCCCAACTCTACCATCTTCAAATTCAACACATATTTATTATGGTTAAATGCTTCTTGAAGCGGCCTATTTGCAGAACGCCATCCTACACCATCTGTTATCCAGATAAAATCATGTCCATCTCTCGTAATAACATCATAAAGTGTTTTGTATTCCCCAGCAGTAGCTTTTAATTTTGAGCCACCTCCACTATAAAAATTAGTTTCAATTAAATATAACTTTTCTCCTGTATTTACTGCAAAATCAAATCTTCTCTCACTTTTGTCAATAGTTACATCATAATTCCAGTCAGATTTAATTCTTGTAGGTGTTGCTTGACTTATATATTTATAATTATACTTTTCACATATATTTTTTATAAACAATTCAACTAAATCTTCCATAGCTTTCCCAGTACGATTTTTTCTGCCATTACTATCAAGACCTACTTCTACTCCAAAAACATAATCAACTAAATTCTTTATTTTATTATTTCTAAACAAATTAAAAATTCCAGATTTTTTAGCAAAAATTACTGCATTATTTATATCCTCATCATTTAAGTGCTTCTTTTTCTTAAAATCAAACAGTTCATATTCAAACTTATTATCATCTTTCAAATATATTATCTTAAATTTATTATCTCTGCATGCAATTAAAGCAGGAATTACATTTAAAACTTCAGGATGATTTTTAAGTAAGTATCTAAACTCTTCTTCCAAATTTTCTTTCCCAATAAGATAATTTAATAAATTTAATTCTATTTCAAATTCTCCAATATTGTTTTCAACCTTTTTCCAGTTAACAAAGTAATCCCAGCTTTTTATTGAATCTTTTAAAGTGCTTAATAAATACTGAAAAGTTTCATCTGATTTATCATAGACAAATCCATTATTAATACCCATATTAAAATCCCCCATCCATAAAGTTATTCTTAAATTCAGGTAGAGTCTGCTTATAAGAAATGCCATTCTTCATCTGAGTCTAATAAGAGCCAATCCAGTGTCGTAGAATCCGTTATTCCCAGCCTTGAACAGGATATTGCGGATGGTAGCTATTGGATAAATATTAATAATTAGTTATTATTAGTTCCCTAATAGCTCCCCTGCCGCTGCCCTTTGAATTTATCGCTCTTACCGCTGTAACTCTATCTATTTTAAACTCTGCATAAAGCTTATCAAAAAAATCATCCTCAGGATCTGAATTAGTTGGATCTGAATTACTCAACATTAATTTTGCTTTTTTATTATCTGATAACTCTTTAAACCATTTTGAAAGTCGTATTTGACTTTCATCATTAAATGGTTCTTTTGAATATCCACTAAAGTTTGATGTATTATTTAACGGTCTATATGGAGGATCCATATAAACAAAAGTATTTTCATCAATATAATTAATTAGGTTTTGAAAATCTCCGTTTAATAATTTTACACCCTTAAGCCCCTTGCATACCGCTCTTAAATTCTTCTCATCACATATCGTAGGGTTCTTATAATTCCCCATTGGAACATTAAACTGACCTTTGCTATTCTGCCTGTACAACCCATTAAAGCATGTTTTGTTCAAAAAAATCATTCTTGCAGCATGTTCTATCCATTGCTCAGTAAAATAAGCATAGTCTATTTTCATTTTTTCTTCATTAAAAATATCTCTTTGCTCATAATAAATTATTTTTCTCTGCTCATCGTTCATACTTAAAAAATTACTTTCCATTTGTGAAAGTAATTCTATCAATTTTTCAACATTATTTTGTATAACTTTATAAGTTAAAATACATTCTCTGTTTATATCATTTAAAATAATTTCTTCAAAATTAAACTTAGAAATTAAATAAAAAAATAAAGCTCCACCACCCAAAAAAGGCTCAACATATTTTTTTATTTTACCATCACGCATTTCTGGCGGAAAATGTTCATCTAACTTTTCTAATAATTGACCCTTTCCGCCAGCCCATTTTAAAAATGGTTTTGCAATTGTATTACTCAAGTGAATTCCCCCTAAATTACTTCCATAATTCGCTTTCTTGAAAGCTCCAAATATTCTTTATTTATTTCTATTCCAATAAATTTGCGATTATTTTCAACTGCTACTATACCTGTAGTCCCAGAACCGCAAAAGGGATCTAGTATAATATCTCCTTCGTTTGTACTTGACAAAATGCATCTATATAATAATTCCTTTGGCTTTTGTGTAGGATGCCATCCAAGTTTTTTTTCTCTCTTGGGGGTTGTTGGAATTTCCCACACACTTCTCATCTGCTTACCATTATTCATTTCTTTCATCAAATTATAATTAAAGACATGCTTAGCTTTTTTTGATTTTTTTGCCCAAATTAATGTTTCCTGGCTTGCTGTAAAGCATCTGCATCCCATGTTTGGTGCAGCATTTGGCTTAACCCATGATATCTCATTAATTATATAGTAGCCCATTTCAAGTAATGCAAAAGCAATAGAATGTATTATATGATAAGTACCTGAAATCCATATTGTACCATCGTCTTTTAAAACTCTATTGCAACTATTTAACCATTTTTTATTAAACTCATGATCCTCCTTTAATCCCAAAGACCTATCCCATTCCCCTTTATTAACACTTGCAACCATTCCTGATCGACAAGTAATTCCATCGTTACTTAACCTATATGGAGGATCCGCAAAAATCATGTCAACTGAATTTTCATCTAACTTTTTTAATTCATTTAGACAATCGCCTAATATTAGCTTAAAATCAGCTGTTTTACAATATTCCATATAAAGCATCCCTTGCATTTATTATTTTAACTTATTTTAACACAAAGCAACACATATAAGCATATTATTTTTTAAATATAAACAAATATTCGTGTGCAATCAAATAAAAATTCCTTTTTACACTAATCTCTTTCCAATAATTTGTAGAGCTGCAGTTATGCTGCTCCTTTATAATAATTTCTTTTAACTTAAATCCTGAATTAATAAAAATATTCATAACATCAAATCCAAGTGGAATAATAAATCCATTTTCCCTTGTATCTCCCATCAAAATTGCACAATATTTATCCTTCTTTAAAACTCTGTAACATTCCTTCGCTACTTGATTCATAGCAATGTAAAAATCTTTTCTTGATAATAATGATAAATCTTCTTTTATATCTTTACTATACTTAATAATATTTGAATATGGTGGATGAGTACAAATTAAGTCAATAAAGTTATCCTTAATATCATAAAGACACCTGGCATCCCTTTTAAGTAATTCCACACTGTTATTCCCCATAATATTTTTAATTCTGTTTTTTGAAATTTCTAATGCCTTTTCATTAACATCATACCCAATTATATTTCTATTAAGTAGTTTTGCCTCAACTATAGTTGTTCCACTTCCTATAAATTGATCTAAAATCAAATCATTTTCCTTCGAATACCTTAGTATTATATTCCTCGGAACATATGGGCTCCAATTCCCAGGATAATCTCCTTTATGAGTTGACCAATTACCCCTATCAGGAAAGCTCCAAACTGTACTTGTCTCAAGTTTAAAACCATTCTCCATAAAAATACACCAACCTTTTTAGTTTTAATGTAATTATTCCCAAAAAGGCTGGCGTAAATACAATGAAGAAATAAACGAAATATCCATTAATACATACTAAAAAGACACCCAAGACTTTTTCTATATTAAAATTGAAAGGCCCCCGAGCGTCCCCTTGCTATATAATTATTGGGATTTTCAGCATAAGTATGGAGTTTGCTTATGAGAAAGCCATCGGATAAATACTATTTTAAGTGTCTTTTAATTATTAAATTAATATATCACATTAACATTTAACTCCTCATTTGGAGAATAAACATGAATTATCTTAATTATAACAATATCATATTTATTATTTGAGCCTTTTTTTCTTCCCCATATATCAAGTACATAAGTCCCAGGTTTATCAAATCCCTTATATTCTAATTTCTCAGCATAATCAGTAGCATTAGAAGTCCATCCATTTTTACTTCTGTTATTTAGCTTATAACTTTCTAAATTAAAATAATTTAACTTATACTCAAAATCATCAATGTTTTTCCCATCTATACTATCTATTTTTATTTTTTCACCTGTTTCATATATATCCTTTACCCCCTTAACTTCAGAGCAGCAGCTTGAATTATTTTCACTTGTATTAACATCAAAAGCATAAGCATAATCATAATCTCCAAAACTATTTGATTTAGCACCCTTTACTCCTGCTCTTTTTACCCTTATGGCAAATGAATAAACTCCCTCTTTAGATAAAGGCATAGAATAAAAATAATAAGGTTCATCCCCTCTATAAACTCTTGTAAATAAACTTTTATTATTAGTTTCAGGATCAAGAGGCTTCCATATACTTCTTGAGTCCCCTGGTTCATGATAAAAAACCTTGTATTGAACAGGTTCATCATATTTTGTCAAAACAGAAAATTGCATCTTATCACCTGTTAAAGCAGGCTGATTAACACCTACAAACACAATTTTAGGTAAAGCTATTGAACTGGCATTTGCAGTATTAGGCTTATTTATTATAGAAAAAATCATAGTAAAAGCAAGTAAAAAATAAGTCAGCTTTTTCATGTAAACATCACCTCAAATTTAATTTAATTTATCTTATAAGCTGTCCATTAGCTTCTTGTGAAAGAGCCTTCCATTTGTCAAAGCTAATTGTACCATTAAATAATCTTATAGCTCTATTCGTATCAGCTTTAATATATTTATTATAATCAAATACATTATTTCTCGAACTTTCATCTTCAAATGCAATATTATATGTTGAATTTGAAGAGCCAAAAGTATTATATTTAAAAACATTGCCGCAGGATGCTTCTTTTATATATACATCACAATTTTTATTCCCGTAAAACTTATTTCCAATTATTTGATTATTATCAGAGTTTGATGCAATTTCCATACCATGATAATCATTGTCATGTAATTTATTATTTTTAATAATGCAGTCTCTGCCTGCATGTGAACCTGCAATATGTATAGCTACCCCAGCACAGTTATATATATCATTATTTTCAATAGTCCATGACCTAGCATTTTTTGTTAAATATATCCCATGGTCAAGACCTAATTTTCTATGTTGACCTATATCATGTAATATACAATTACTTACTGTACAATAGGAGGTATTATTTTCTCCCTCTATTGCCATTTTTCCATATCTTGAATCTGATACCTCATCTATATTCCATATCTTAAGATTGTTCATTTGTATATGATTGCTTCCATTTGCAACATATATTCCGCAGTCAAGGTAGTCATGTATATCAATTCCTTCAATCTTCCAGTAAGAACTATTATGAATAGTAATACCAACTTTCCCGTGATTTCGTCCACAAAGCTCAACCGTTTCTCCTGGATAATTTTTTATAACATAATAATCATTTTCAGAGCCATTTTTATTTGCAATAGTAAATCCACAATACTTACCGCCTCTTAGATATATTGTAGTTCCAGGTTCTGCATTTGAAACTACTTTATCAATACTTGTATAAGGCTTTTCAAAGCTTCCATCTTCTACCCCTGCACATTTTTGCTCTGAAACATATAAAGTTTTATTTATCTTAAAAGTCTTTATCGTTTTATTTTTTAATGGTTCCCCTATAATGGGTTTTATTCCTTTTTCAAATACTAAGCTGTATTTTTCTCCCTGCTCATATCCTCCCTTTGGTGGAAGAACCCTTACGCTGATTTTATCAGCAGATTGTTCAAGTTTTACTTCAACAGGCTTATCATTACAATCCACAACTTTTATATAATTATTTATATCCCCATTAAAATCTACAGGCATATTAAAACAAACATTAATTACTTTATTAGAATCAAAGCATCCTATGTAACCCGAATCATATGCCTTCACGCTAGTGTGGGGAGCAAACGCCAAAATAAAGACAATAAAAATTGTTGAAAAAATAAGTTTAACTTTTGTCATACACGCAGCCTCCATATCATTAAATTAAATATTAATTATTCATTGTGTTTTTCGCCATAAAATTGTATATCTTTACCTCTAAATAACCATAATCTTATAGAATTTTGATAAATTTGTTGAACATATACTAAAAAGAGCAAAAAATGCCAGATAAGCTAAGTGATTTTACTCAAACAAACGAAATCAATTAGCCTATCTGGCGTTTTTTGCCATCATCAATTTTTAATGCAGGCTCTTAAATTATTAGCCCCTCATAAAATTCTTTTTAGGAATTAAAAGTTTCATTCCAGGCATTATATTATCTGCATCTTCTATATCATTTAACGAAATTATATCCTCTATAGCTGTATAATATTTTTTAGCTATCTTCCAAAGAGTATCAGAAGGCTGAACTATATAAATTATAAGACTTGGCATATCCTTTACTTCATCAGGAATTTCAACTTCTTCAATATTGCTTACAATGTCCATAACGTATTTCTTGTATATTTTTGCACAGCATTCAATATTAGCTTTAATTTCTATTTCCCTTTGCGAAGCTTTCTCATAAGTTACATTTTGAATCCCTGCAAATACATAAGGTATCATATCAATTTTAACCCCGGGCATATCAATTGCAGATTTAAATGGGACTTCCTCCTGAAAGCTTAAAAGTCCGCCTTCTTCTGCCGCAGCAGTATATATAGCACAGCAGCTTATAACACCTTCAACAATAATTTTATCCTCAACAATCTTTGTTTCTGTAACAATAGGTTTTACATTAACATGCCTTATATATGCCGCCCCAGGCATTTCACTTGGTATAGATAAAGTTTCTTTTATATCCTGCCTGCTTGCTCCTTCATTAAAAAAGCTCATTCCTTTTACGCTTTGTTTCTCAAAATCAAATCTTCCGCCTGCAGAATATGCATCTAATATATTCTGCAGCTGAACTCTCTCATAAAGAACTGCTCTGCTATCTACAACTACTTCATTTTCTATTGCTTTCTTTTCACCTGCATCATTTTCTTTTATTTCGTTATAACAATCAATAATCTTAAAATCTACATCACATTTCATATCTGGCCTTGCATTTTCAATATTTATTTCACTTACAAAAGGTATATCCTGCTCTATATAATTAAGCTCACTGCTTTCTTCAAGCTGGTATAGAGTTCTCGTAAGAATGCAGGCATTTATCACAACCTTACCTTCCTGTACTGATATATCTTTTTTATGAATGTCTACAGAATTTTTAAGTATTGATTTGATGCTGCCCTTATCCTCTAATATATCTATTCTCCCCTTAGCAATAACCTGATTTGCACCTTCACCTGTGAATTGATCAGCATCTATGGTGCTCTTTAGTGTTTGAACGTCTTCGCCTTTCATATCAACTACTACTTCTGTCTTGTCCCTATCAACTGCAGCACCATTCAAATTTATAACTGCGTTGACCTTTAACTTTCTTCCAGTGATAAGCTCATATCCTATATGCTCCACAGCTGCATTTACTTTGCAAAGCATCTTATCTGCGGATCCAGGAACCTGAATGTTTTGGTTAAATGCTGACGAAGCACTTATACTAAACACTTTTTCGCCTTCAGATGGACAGTAAAGAATTTCAAATACCATTTTGCCTTCGATGATAATCCTGTCCTGAGTTGCTTGACTGCTTACAACATATGCTTTTCCATCAATGCATAAAACCTTTTCAATATCAGGATTTCTATCTGGAATTACAATATCACCGCTTACCATAGTTTGACCTGTACCTTCGCCTATAAACTTTTCATAATTTATCATATTCCTGATTAAATCAACAGACATTATACCCCTCCCACCACATAAAACTTATATTATTCTATATAAAAATATGCTGTGGAATTAGTTTTTATACACAAATAAAAAAGTCTTTTAAGAAAATATTTTACCGTTATTCCCCGCCTAGGCGGGGAATAACGGATGGTAGCCATCGGGTAAAAAAAATAAACCGATATAAAATCGGTTTATCCAATTGCAGCCTCATCTTTAAACACCAGCTGAACTGTTTCTGTTAAAACATCTGAATAGCTATATGATACAGTCCTTGATGTACTGTCATTTCCTTCAACTCTTATTATAAAAATATTAGGGTATGTTTTCTCAAGGACGCCTTCCTTTATAATGACTTTTCTTCTACCACTGTTAGCTCTTAGTACAACCCTTTCTCCAACATGGCCATCTATATTGTTTTTGATGGCATCTAAAACTTCCTTGCCTTTCATAAACAACACCCTCTTTCTACATTTTATATTATACTATAGAATTCAGATGAAGTCAATAATTATATTATTTTATCAGTTATGCCCTCATATGTCAATGTTAAAATACTATATAAATAATATTAATAAACTGTGAATATTACGATTATCTCAAATGAAATCACTCTTAAATGTAATTTTGTGGTTTTACTCATAATTGTATAAATTTGTTACGGATGCTAGCCATCGGATGAGGTGATTCTTAGACTCAGATGGAGCCTGCTTATGAGGAATACTTCCCTCCGGCTGAGTCTTAGAAGAGCCGATCCAGGGGCGTAGCAGCCGTTAAGATATTTATGGATGCTAGCCATCGGATAAGGCGATTCTTAGACTCAGGTAGAGCCTGCTTATAAGGAATACTTCTCTCCAACTGAGTCTTAGAAGAACCGATCCAGGGGCGTAGCAGCCGTTAAGATATTTACGGATGCTAGCCATCGGATAGATTTGACACAGGGCTTAATTCTCTGTACTTACCCCGTGTTTCAAGACCGCCTATTCCCTTACTTCCTGTAATAGTATTTTCCATAATTTCTTGCGGAGATACTAATTTCCCTATACTTGAAAAAGCCACTTTTTCGCATACAAGAACAGGATCCATAGCATGAATTAATACTCGCCCAGGGGAGCTTGCATAATTAGCACCAGAATCAATTAAAGCCTCATAAAATGATTGGCAGGCACCGGCAAAAATTATAAGATCATCATAAGACTTCTCATATTCTCTTGCTTTTTTTACCGCTTCAATAAAATATCTTGAATTTCTATAACTGTCGAGGCTTTTAACATTTTGAGTTCCTTTAATCATGCCATCATGGCCTGTAAGTACTAATATGTCTGGTCTGTATTCCTCTAAAATTTCCTTTACTACTTCCATCTGCTTTACTTCAGGTACAAATTTTCCAACACAATCAATTTTTAGCTTACTATAGCCTTTTAAACATACATTAAGATACTCCTCATCCCCGTCTATGTGAAGGACTTTGCCAGGCCTTCCACTGGTTTCCTCACTTTCTGATCTTAAAATAGTGGAAGCCCTGAATGCCACTTTTTTTGATGATTTCCTTGCTATCAAGGCTTTTCTAATAGCAGCATTTACCTTATTATTAAATATTTCCTCATTACTGCTGATCCTATCAAGTGAAGGCTTTTCAAGATCGCTGCCAAGGGAATCTGCTACCAATCTTACATTTGTCCCTTTCAATATATAGATTTGCCCCTTCTCCAAACTTTTATTTATTTGGATTATTTTAAAATATATATCCCCTCCATACGATTTCCTGATTACAATATCCCCCACCTTAAATTCTCCCATTTAACCACCTCACATCATTTATTTTTATAATATGAATGTTAAATGGAATATGTTAAAAAATAAGGAACACTTTTGTGTTCCCCTGCTTTTATAATATACTATCGATGTTTTCAATAAATTTTTTATACTTCTCTTTTTCATCAATTATCTCTCTAAGCTTCTTAGTAAAAGAATCTTCACTCCATCCAGCTTCTTTATAGTAATACCTGTTTGCAAGCCTCCAAAACCTCTGTGGAAATGTTAAAAGGCATTTTAAAACATTTTCTTCATCTTTATCAATATCATTAATGCTTCTATAAGAATTTAATATAATGCTTCCCTGCTGTTTATCCCAATTAAGCCTTTTTAAAGCCTTTACCATAAGTGTTGCCATATCATAAATTTGTACCTCTGATTTTAAGTAGTCAAAATCAATAATATGACTATTCCCCTCCTTATCAAGTAAAATGTTGTGATAAGTAAAGTCATGATGACAAAGCACATGCTCTTCCTCTGATTTTGCACATACTCTGTTGTACTTATCCACATCAAGAATATTCAATGCTTCCTGTGAAAGCTCAATATAGTAATCCACATTTGAAAGATAAAGAATATCAAACTCGGATTTTCTTTTTTTCTTTCTTGCCATATCCCTCATTTTATTAAGTGTTGAAAGTCTCTTTTGGAGTGTAAAATTTAATTTTCCAATGTCATTTCTCCCAATTAAATCTTCGGGCACAAAATTTCTTGCACAAAGATGAAAATTTGCCAGAGTTTCTGATGCCGCTTTTAAATCATCTTCATCTCTAAAATCGCATTCTCTTCCATCAATCCACTCCGTCACAGCATATAAATCATCATTTACAAATGCATAGGGGGTGCCCTCAATTGTTAAGTTATTTTTATCAATTCTTTCAAATCCGTTTTTTATTATATGTTCTTTTGCCATATAAATATATGTCATCTTTTGAATACCATAATTTAATTTTTTTAAACATTTACCACCCTTATTAGTTTTTAAATAGTATACTCCCTTCATTGGTATTAAATCATATATTATAAATCCAAATTGAGTTGATATTTCAGTTTCTCTTACCATATATACTCCCCCCTTAACTATCTTATATGATAAAATTATGATTTATATGCCTAATTTAAAAAAGCCAGCACAATTAATGCCGACCTTTTGGGATTTTACCTCTAGTCCTTTTAACAGCCCTTATAGTTTCAAATGTTTTCTCCATTCCCTTATCAATCTTTATTTTATTTTTATAAACTCTTGGTTTTTTTTCTTTATTAAGGTCATCTATAAAATCAGACACCATATCCTCTTTTTCTTTGGTGCTCACACTATCACCCCAATAATTATAACTTCATATAAATAGACGTTTAAAAGCCTTATAAGTTGCAGGATTATTAACTTTTTTAAGGTGAAAACCATATTATATATGGTAAATATGTTATAGGTGTTTTAAATGAAAATAGGAGTTGACGGACGGGCTGGTAAATGGTACAGAGGTACAGGAATAGGCACCTATACTTACCAGCTTATAAACAACATTAATTTAATTGATAAAAAAAATAACTATCTTTTATTTTTGCCAGAAGAGGGGCTAAATAATATTAATTTTTCAGAAAATGTCGATATAGAACTAATATCTGAAAACAGTAAAGAAACATTCTGGGAGGAAGTTGATATACCAAACATTCTTAATGATAAGGATATGGATATTTATCATGTGCCCCAAAATGGTATAGGCCTTCCCACTGAAAAAAATTGCAGATTTGTTATTACCCTCCATGATGTAATTCCCTATAAGCTTCCTGAAACTGTAGGCCCGCAGTATCTTAAGATATATCTTGATGAAATACCAAAGATGCTCCCCCTCTTAGATGGAATTATTACAGTTTCGAATTATTCAAAAGATGATATAGCTGAGACTTTAGGATTCCCAAAAGAAAAAATATTTGTAACTCATCTTGCTGCTGAAGACATTTATATTCCCCTTAATAAAAATTATTGTAATAACTATATAAAAGAAAAGTATGGAATTGAAAACAAATTTATTCTTTATGTTGGAGGATTTAGTCCAAGAAAAAATATTAAGGGGCTTATAAGTGCCTTCAGCACAATAAAATCAAAACTAAAGGATGATTTTAATCTTGTTATATTAGGAAAAAGGGGACGTTCCTATTATGATTATAGAGATTTATCCTACAGCTTAGGGCTAAAAAATGATGTTATATTTACAGGATATGTACCTGTTGAAGATCTTCCTATATTTTATAATGCCGCATATATTTCCTGCTATCCATCCTTTTATGAAGGCTTTGGGCTTCCGCCTTTAGAATCCATGGCCTGTGGGACACCAGCAGTATCTTCAAATAAAACTTCCATGCCAGAGATATTAGGAGATGATGCCATCTATGTTGATCCCTACGACATAGATGATATGGCTGAGAAAGTTCTTAATCTTATTCAAGATAAGAAGCTCTATGAGGATATGGTTTATAAAGGGCTAAAAAGAAGTTCAATGTATTCGTGGAAAAAAGCAGCAATTGAAACCATAGATGTTTTCAGAAAAATAAGCAGGCAATAATATGCCTGCTTATTTATCTATCCATTTGCTTTTAAATTCGCTTAAAAATCTTTCTCTATCATCCTTGTATTCAGCCCTTCTAATCAGCTTTTCTGTGAATTCATCCTCGTCCCAGTTTCTTGTTCTCATGTAATAAGCTGTTGTTATATCATAAAAATCCTGCGGAAACATAAGGTATCCGTAAAGCAGGCTCATTTCATCCTTTGATATAGGCCTTACATCCATGTATGACTGTATAACAGAGTTAGCAATATTGCTGCACCAGCAGCTGTGCTTTACAGCCTTTACTATCATATTTGAAATATCATGACAAGGGAGATCAATAATACTATAATCAAAATCTAAAAAATAAACATTGTCATCATTCCCAATTAAAATATTATGGTAAGCTAAATCATGATGGCAAAGAGTATGATGAGTTTCACAAAAACTCCTATAGCAAGAGTTCTTAAAATAATCAAGAGTTTCTTTTGCCTTTTGCATATAGTAACTATAGTATTCAAGATAAAGCCTGTCAAAGTCATTCCTATTTACATGTATATCTGCTATTTCCCTATACTTTTTCATATCCTCTATTCTTTTTTCTAATCTTTCTATCATCTTTCCATTTAAATATCTTTTTTCATAGTAAATTGAAATATTCTCGCCTGCTAAATGGAATTTAGCTAATGCTTTAGATATTTCACTTAAATCAATAGGGTTTTCGAAATTACAGTCCCTGCCTTCAATTATATCAAGAACTATATATACTCCATCCCCATATTCTACATAGGGTTTTTTATCTACACTTTCCCTAAAATTTATTACATAAGGATACTGTTTTCTTATTATATTTAAACTATCATATATAAACATAAGTTCATCTTTACTATAATCAATTTTTTTAAGAACCTTCATTCCCTCATTAGTATTTAAAATATAAACCGAACGGACAGGTGCTGCATCCTCTACTAAAAAACCAAACTTATTAAATAAATCCGTATCCAACATATAGCTTGAAAGGTATACTTTATCCCTATACCTGTACTCCAAATTTTTGCACCTCCAAAATATCAGTAATCATATCACGCTTTAAATACTTTATAAACTTTGCTGTAAGTTCTTCCCCTTTAGATGGATCCTTTATATATTTTTCTATGATTTTTATTGAATCATAAGGATATGAAACAAGAGCTTTTATTATATCCAAAGAAAAATCATCCAACTTCCTCCATGTTCGGTATTCCTTTATAATATCATTAAATACAGCTTTATCCTTTGCTTCATATATTGCCCTTTTAACAAGAAGGGCGATATCCTCTTCTACCATGTTATATCCGATATTATATATATCATCTAAAATCAAATTGCCTTCATGAAACTTAAACGTGTTTATTGACATAGAATTTATGCAAATTTCTTTTCTTTTCATGCTGTCTTCAAGGTAGTTAATATATTCATTTGAATGTAAAAACTTTGTTATAATTTTTGCCCTTTTTAATAAATCATTTATATAATCCAAAGATACATTGCAAAATTCATCAGGATTGTTTGTATCTGAAAGCAAATCATTAAATTTTTCTATGCAGCAGGTAAGCTTTTTATATTTTTTTATTTTTCTGCCCCAAAGTACATCAAGCTTTACCCCAGCTAAAGGCACATATCCTTCCGATAGATTATGAAATTGCGCTAAAGTGTAGGCTATATCTACAGCATCTTTTTTTGATTTAATTTTGAATTTTTTTTCAACCTCTTTATCTATAAGCACATATATGCTCTTTTCATCCTTTATATAATACTTGCCCCTTTTAGTCTTTAAAATTTTTGCAACATTATTAAATCCCTTTTCATATATATAATCACATACCATACAGCAGGCAGTAATTTGCATTTCCTTTGAATTTACAGACCTTAACATTAAAGAATCTTTATCAAGTGTTACCATATATCCGTAGGGCTTTTTCATTAGTTCATTATATTCTATATCATAGGCTTTCCTTATATCCATATAAATCCCCCCGACAAATTATTAATTATCCTTTGAAACCCTTGAATAGAATTCTTTTAAAAATTCATTTCTTTCTTTAAAATCTGCAGTAGTTTTTTTAAGTCTTCTTAAAAAATTCCCCTCTGTCCATTTTTGCTTTTCTACATAATACTGAAGGCCTATCTGCCAAAAATCCTGCGGAAACTCCATAAAACAATATATAAGATATAGATCATTTTCATCTACAGGAATCTTTTTAGAGTAATTATCCAAAATAAACTCCATATTGCTGTAATTCCAATTGCCATATCTTAAATTTCTAATTATAATGCTGGCTAAATCGTGAAGATGAGTATCTAATATACAATAATCAAAGTCTACTAAATATATATCTAAACTTTCAGTTATTAAGAAGTTATGATTGGCAGTATCATGGTGACAAATTTCCCCTAAACTTTTTTCCTTTTTCATTAAAACTTCATAGTTTGAATTCTTTAAATTCTGTATAGCATTATATGCCTGCTTTAAATAAGCATCAAAATACTGTAAATATAAAGAATCAAATTCACGTGGATTATTAAGTGAAGCAGCATGAGTTTTAAAACATAAAAGTTCATCATATCTTTTTTGGAATTTATCAATCCACTTCCCATAAACGTTCCTTACCCGAGGAACCCCACTCGGATTAAATCCTCTTGATAAAATATGAAGATCACCTAATGTTTCTACACATAGCCTTAGTTCCACAGGATTATTAAAATTTACTTGCCTTGAATCTACCCAATCACATAAAAATCCATAGCCGTCTTCCGTATTTATATAATCCTTTTCATCATGAGTTTTGTAAATGGGCAGTATGCCTTTAAATCCTCTTTTATATAAAAATAATATTGCTTCTATTATAAAAGCAAACTGCTTTATATCATATCTTGAAACTTTAAAACAATATGTTTTTTCAGCAGTTTCTATTTTGTAAACGCTTTTAACTTTTTCTGCTTTTTTTACATTTATATTATAGTTGCTTTGAATTAATTCTTTTACTTTTTCGCAGCCAGCTGCATCACAGCTATTACGATTTAAAACTTCTACATTCATGGAATCATCCCCAGTGTCTCACAAGCTCTAATTTATAATATGAAAAGAGGTTTATTATGTGATAAATAATATTTTATGCACATAAAGTTATTAATTGTAATATAGATAATATATAAATAGCACTTGGAGTGATAAGATGAAAATTGCATTAGATGCAAGGGGTGCTAATTGGTACTCAGGCACAGGAATAGGAACCTATACATCCCATATAGTCAAATACCTATTAAAAAATGATAAGGATAACTCTTATCTCCTTTATTGGTGTGGAATGAATTACAATGAGTTGAATTATGATAATTTAACTGTCAGCATTGCATCTAAAAAACACCACAGGTTTTTTGAGGAAACCTTCATACCAGTCAATTTAAAGAAAAGAAATATTGATATATACCATGTACCTCAAAATGGCATAGGTCTTCCAAGTCAAAAAAGCTGTATTTATATTTCAACCATACATGACCTTATCCCCTATGTTATGCCTGAAACGGTGGGGAGAAGCTATTTAAAAAAGTTTATTTCACAAATGCCTGAAATCATTGATAATTCTAAAATGATTATAACGGTATCCGAGTTTTCAAAAATGGATATAATGAAAATATTTAATGTGCCAGAAGATCTCATTAAAGTAACTCCACTTGCAGCAGAAAATGACTTTAAACCAATGGACAAGGTAGAAGTGGAAAAATATTTAGAAAGCAAATATAATATTACTTCCCCTTATATTTTATATATTGGAGGGTTCAGCCCAAGAAAAAATGTTAAGTCTATTTTAATTGCCTTTTCAAGAGTTTATAAAAACTTATCTAAAGATTTTAAAGTAGTCATAGTAGGTCAATCAAAAGATGAGCATGCTTATTTAATAAAGCTGTGTGAGAGTTTGGAAATCATTGATAAAGTTATTTTTACAGGTTATACCCCATATGAGGATTTACCTTATTTTTATAATGGTGCATCCCTATTTGTTTATCCTTCTTTTTATGAAGGTTTTGGTCTTCCTCCCCTTGAGGCTATTTCCTGCGGTACTCCAGTTATAACTTCCAATGTTTCCTCAATACCTGAAGTAGTAGGAGATGCTGCTGTTTTAATAAACCCATTCGATACAGAAGAGCTTAAAAATGCCATAGGAAAAATTCTTGAAGATGAAAATCTTCAAAACACCTTATCATTATCCGGTCTTAACAGAGCAAAAGATTTTTCCTGGGAAAAAACCGCCCAAAAAACCCTTGAAATATACAAGGAGGCTTATGAAAAATTCAAGTAAAAAAAGTGCCTGACTCTTGACATTTGACATTTACTAATTCTAAATGTCAAATGTCAGAGGTTGGCACCGCTCCATCCCTCCAAAATTTTGCTCGTTCATCAACGGAACGGTCAAGACCGTTCCCTACAGCCTGTCTGGCATTTTAATCCTTAGAACATCTTTGCAAACGGTAAAGTGAATGGAATATATTTTTCTTATCGCAGCGGTGGATTAAATCTAAATTACGAATTGGGCATTTATTTCTTAGTGCGGCAGCCTCATTTTGACTTAATCATATTTAATTGAATATGCTAACTATTTAAGAACATACACATTAACATACTTTACAGCCCAGTTACAGGCTTCCTTATATGTATTAAAATAAACATCAATATTATTACCTACTATTGCAGTACCTACATCCGCAGCAATAGCAAAACCGTAGCCCTCAACAAATAATTTCGTTCCCAAAGGTATAATGCTTTTATCCACTGCTATAGTGCTATAACCATCTACATTTCTTACAGCTTTTCTTCCTGAAGCAGTATAAGTTCTGCCTACTCCGTACACAGCATAGTAAGCAGTAGCTCTTGCCTTAAAAACTCTTGAATAAGGAAGTGCCTCACCGTTTTTATTTACCGGCATAAGAGGATAGGTCCCTTGAAGTATAATCTCATCTACCGGGTTTGATAGTACAGTTTCGCTTGTTACCTTTCTTGATACTTCCTTACCATCTTCACAAACTACGCTATAAGTAACCTTTTTTTCTCCATTCTTACCTTCCTGAGCAGTTTTCCTTTGATTATTTGGCATTCTGCTGCTTTTTTTCACAACCGTATTAAAGTTAATCGGCGCTTTTTCTTCCACTGTTTTTGTTTCAACCCTTACTATTTTTATTTCCATGCCATCAGATAATTTTGCTCCCTTTTCTGGCTCTACCCTATCTTCATTTCCTAAAGTTATTTTCTCAGCATTTAACATTAAACCAACATTATCTTCAGCAGATTCAATGGAAAGCTCCTTCCTATCTACTAAAACTTTAACATTAACAGCTCTTTTTATATTTATTATTTCTTTATTAACTAATTTTGCTTCTAAGGCTAATGAAATTTTATCCTTTGGTCCTACTAATATTTTATTATCCTCTAAAGCCTTTTTAACAGTATTTTTATATGTGGCAATTCTCCTTTCCTTCCCATCTTCAAATACTGTAATAGTCTTTCTTGTTAAAAATATAAAGGCCAATAGTAAAGTACAAGTTAATGCAGCTAAAGGAACTATGTACTTCTTCTTAACATTCTTATTATAAACTACTTTATATTTGCTTATGGTTCTCACCCCTTAACTATATGGTAAATATATGGTAAATATATAAAAATAATATATGTTATTTCCCTTTTTGTCAAACTTATCCACCAGCCTTTTTTATAAACTCTATGAAATGTATTGGCTAAAATGATTTTAAATTACGGATTGCAGATGACTTTGTATGTACTTGACATTTTTAATTGAATTATCCATGCAGGAAATATTTAACTTGCATAGAATATAATATACAGTGTTTTATCCGATGGTACGCCTATGGATAAATTCTTCTAAGAATAACTTGATCCATAAGGGGGTTATATAAATGGAATCTTCTAAAGAGATGAAAATTATTGACTTATTGCTGCTCATATTCTTCTTATTTGCTATTATTTCAACTGAATTTATAGACTGTTCTAGCACTGTTAAATTTGTATTATATCTTTGTATATTAATATCTATATTTGTATTTGTATTACTTGATATAAATACCTCATCTAAAATTGGAATGATATTTTCATTAACTTTATCTGTATTTGTTATTTTATCAGTTATATCATTGTGCTCTATATTTTTCCCTAATAAACTTCATATATATAAAAATTATTATCTCTATATGGTATCATTTGTTGGAATGGCATCTCTATTATTTTTACATAGTTTAAACAATTTAATAAAAGATACAAGGAAGAAAAGCATGGAGAACAGAGGTAACATTGGTGGTATATTAGATTTTATTTTTCTTTGGTTTGTTTGTTTAATTCTTCCTATATACCAAACTTATCAGCCAAAAAACATAATAAGCCTAAATAACTTAAAAATGCCTTCAAAAATCCAAATTTATAATGTCCATATACTAAATTCAAGAGAAAAATCAAAAGATGGATATGATCATTCCGATTACCTTATAAGCGAGCACGAAGAAATGCTTACAGAAATCACTGATAAAAAAGAAATTGAAGATATTTTTAAAAGTATACCCAATACACAAGTTGAAAACATTAGAAATTTTAATATATTTAAGTATAAAGTAATTAAAGAAAATCATAAGGACTTCATAAAAGTTGTACCCCTTTACAAATTTCCATCTGGGGATACTTCCACCTTTGATGATTTGGAAAAGGGATATATACATCATATTGAAATATTTGATAATTACTCAGCTGTGCCCTATTTTAAACCTGAAAAAGATTTTTTCCATTTTTACAGACATAATCCCACGTATTACTATAATCTCCCACTTTCAGTTGAGACTATTGAAAAGCTAAAAAATTTCTATTTCACTAAATAATTAGTGAAATAGTCCACTTTTTTTATGCAAAAAATACGATTCCCGGGCCCAAAAGGCTCGGGAATCTGAATATTGAACTTTTTTTATTGTTAATTATAAGTTTACTCCTTCTTCTTTAAAGAAGTTAATAACGTTTTCAGTAATTTCATCCACCTTAATTTCCTTTAAATCCTTATCTCTTCTAAGTTTAAATTCAACTATGTTGTCTTTAATCTTTTTCCCTACAGTAATTCTCACTGGAATTCCAATTAAATCTGCATCATTAAATTTAACTCCTGCCCTTTCATCCCTATCATCAATTAAAACTTCAACTCCCATTTTAGTAAGCTTATCATATATCTTTTCAGCAGTTTTCCTTTGAAGCTCATCTTTAATTTGAACAGGAACAATAATAACTTGATAAGGTGCGGAAGAAAGCGGCCAGATAATTCCCTTTTCATCATGATTTTGCTCTATTATAGCTGCAATAGTTCTATTTATACCAATTCCGTAGCAGCCCATTATAATTGGATGCTCTTCGCCCTTTTCATCAACAAAATTTGCATTCATTGCCTTTGAATATTTTGTGCCAAGTTTAAAAATATGCCCTACTTCAATCCCTCTTTTTACTTCTATTTTACCTCCACATTTTGGGCAAACATCATTCTCAGTTATATTTCTGAAATCTCCAACTGTTCCTTTAAAATCTCTTTCATAATTTACATTAATATAATGATATCCTGTTTCATTTGCTCCTACAATCATGTTTGTCATATTTAAAACTTCAGCATCAACTAAAAGTCTATCAGCTTTAATTCCAATAGGGCCTGCAAAGCCAACTATAGCACTTGTAGCTTCCTGAACAGTTTTTTCATCTGCAAGCTCAAGATCTATTACATTTAAAAGGTTTTTAACCTTAATTTCATTAACTTCTCTATCCCCTCTTACCATAACAGCAACTACCATATCATCTGCCTTATATATAAGAGTTTTTGCAAATTTATCTGAAGTTGTATTAAAAAATCCAACTAAATCTTCTATAGTTTTTGCATGTGGAGTTTCAACCTTTTCAAGAGCCTTAAGCCCTTCATTCTCACTGCACTTATTAATTACAACTGGCGCCTTCTCCACATTTGCTGCATAACCGCAGGAGTTGCAGAATACTACATCGTCTTCACCTACATCTGATTTAACCATAAATTCTTTTGAACCCGTTCCCCCAATAGCTCCTGAATCTGCTTCAACAGCACTGTAATTAAGCTTTAGCCTGTCAAAAATTCTGCAGTATGCATCATACATTTTATTAAAGGAAACATCTAATCCTTCTTCTGTAGTATCAAAGCTGTACGCATCCTTCATAACAAATTCTTTTGATCTCATTACCCCAAACCTTGGTCTTATCTCATCCCTATATTTTGTTTGAATTTGGTATAAATTTAGTGGCAAATCCTTATAGGACTTTATTTCATTTCTTATAAGATCGGTAAACACTTCCTCGTGAGTTGGCCCTAAACAAAATTCTCTTTCGTTTCTGTCGCGCAGTTTAAACATTTCAGGTCCAAAGGCTTCCCATCTTCCTGACTCTTTCCATAATTCAGATGGAATTAAAGCAGAGCATAATATCTCCTGAGCTCCTGCTCTATCCATTTCTTCTCTTACAATTGCCTCTATCTTAGATAAAACACGACAGCCTAATGGCAGATAATTAAATACTCCAGAAGCCATTTTTCTCATAAGCCCTGCTCTTAGCATAAGTTCATAGCTTGGAATTTCCGCTTCTTTTGGAACTTCTCTCATGGTTGGCATAAATAAATTTGAAACCTTCATCTTTTTAATTCCTCCAATTTAATTATTTAGATTTAATACACCGCTGCGGCAAGAAAAAAAGCCTTCAACCCATTAGGGCGAAGACTTCGCGGTACCACCTAAAATTATACTCAATTTATATAACCGTAATCACGGGGCAGCTTTTAACTGCCTGCTCCAAAGCGGGTTCGATAACATTGAAAGCCTTTCAGCCAAGGGCTTTCTCTCTTTATTCATTATCTACTATTCTTCTTCACAGCATCTATTATTTGTTTCTTTGTATTATATAAATAAATTCCCTACATGTCAAGGTACAATCATATTCAATATTCCATTCACTGCCAATCCCTAGATTTCGCCCATTCATCAGCGGAACGGTCAAGACCGTTCCCTACCATTTTAATCCTAAGAACATCTAAATGTTCATCCTATGTTCATTCTATATATTTTTCTTATCTCCGCTGTAATTTATCCATTGGTGATTTTATTATTTTTTATCACCTTTTTTTCGACATTTCATACTATATACCAACAAAATACATGGTTCTTGTAAAGGAGTATGATTTGTTATGGAATTTAATGAATATAAAATAAATACTGTTCTTCAAGAAAAATTAACTACTTGTGCAGATGATAAACTTTCTGTTGTAGTATTATTAAAAGATGATATTAACAACAAACATACTGAAGTATTACAACCATATACTTTAAATGGAATTAACTACACTTATGAATCAATTCCTGCATTTTCTGCTAATTTACCTGCAGAAGATATTTATAAATTAAGTCAGATGGAAGAAGTACAATCTATAGAATACAATTATACTTTATATACAGACTTAGACACATCAAAAACTTGGACTGGCGTTGATAAAGCTATCAGTGATTTTGAAGTAACAGGAAACAGTGATAAAGACCCCCATAGATTTTCAAAGGATGACATTGTAATTGCAGTAATTGATACGGGAATTGATGAGAATCATGTTGATTTCAGCAATGGAAAGATTATAGGATGGAAAGACTTTATAAATGATAAACTTTTCCCCTATGATGATAATGGGCATGGGACGCATTGTTCCAGCATTGCAGCAGGCCTTGGCCTTGGCGATCCAAGATATAAAGGTGTTGCCCCTGGTGCTGCACTTATTGGTTTAAAAGCACTTCCTGCATCAGGCTCTGGTTCCCTTGATGCCATTATGGCAGCAATAGACTGGTGTATTCAAAATAAGGATAAGTATGGCATAGATATAATTACAATGAGTATGTCAGCTCCTGAATGGTCAGATGGCACAGATATTCTATGCCAACTTACTAATTTAGCTGTAGATCATGGAATAGTGTTTTGTACTTCAGCGGGAAATAAGGGTCCTTTTTTTAAAACCATAGGTACTCCATCAGCTGCCGAAAAGGTAATAACTGTAGGAACTGTAGCAGATATTGGAAAATACGGCACTTACCTTGCAGCATTTTCAGGCAGAGGACCAACAAAACCTACTGCAGACTACCCATCAGGCCGAATAAAACCAGATATAGTTGCACCTGGTGTAGAGATTATGGCAGCTAAAGCAAATTCAAAAGATAAATATGTAAGGTTAAGTGGAACAAGTATGTCTGCACCTTTTGTTGCAGGAGTTGCAGCACTTATGCTAAGTGCAAATTCTAAACTTTCACCAGAAGAGGTAAAGCATATCTTAACTTCAACTGCATATAACTGGGGCTCTGATGGCTATAATAATGATTATGGATTTGGAGTTTTAAATGCTTATAGTGCCATAGGGCTTTCTGGAAATTTCCATGGTAAAAACATTTATGTTCCAAATCACATTTATGCTGAAGGAACAATCATAAATAAAAAAGCCACTGATATATGGGAATTTAATGTTAATAGCGACAGTCTTCCTGTAGCACTTACTTTAATTGTTCCTAACCGGAAAGTTATAACCTCTAACTCTCCTGAAACTGAACCGGATTTTGATATTTATGTATTTGATCCTAATGGGAAAAAAGTTGCATCTGTAAAAGGTATATTAAGACAAGAAACAATAAAGTTTAAACCTTCAATATGCGGGATATACAAAATATTTGTTTATTCAAATTCTTATGATGGGAGCTATAATTTAGATCTTTCTTTTGTAGGTGATTCTTTACAAAGGGTAAGAAACAATTCATAAAATCACTCTTAATATCAAATGATTCTTAAACTCAAATAAGGAGTTTGCTTAAAAAAATACCTTTCCTTCATCCAATCCCTGCAAGGGCTTAATAATGGCGCACTAGCTGTAATCCCCCACCTAAAATGAAGGATGGGGGATTACAATATAATGTGCTTATCAGCATCCCAAACTACCTTTAAATCACATGAACTTTTCGTATCCATTTACCCCGTTCATATCTTTTACAAGATCTTTTATATCCTGGCATCTGTCTTTAGGGCAAACTAAAACTACATCTTTTGTATCAATAATCAGCATATCCTTAAGCCCTATGGCAGCAATCAGCCTCTTGTCACCCATAACAGTAGTATTTTCAACATCTAAAAGTCCAGATTCGCATCCTGTAATTATATTTCCTTTCTCATCCCCTTTTAAAAACCTTTCAAGAGCAGTAAAACTGCCTATATCATCCCATGTAAAATTAGTTTCAAGAACTGCTGCCCTGTGGGTTCTTTGCATTATCCCAAAATCAATTGAAATTCCATCAATTTTACTATATTCCTCATTTATCACCGATTCTTCTTCTGATGTTCCTATCTTTTCATATATCCTCATTAAACTTTTATATAAATCCGGAAGATATTTTTTAATCTCTCTTAAAAGCCTATCTGCCCGAAATATGAACATGCCGCTGTTCCAAAAAAAATTGCCCTTTTCTATAAAACCCTTTGCCACATCTATATTAGGCTTTTCTACAAATCTCTTTACTTTATATGCTCCTTCTTCTAACATATCGCCTTTTTCTATATATCCATATCCACATTCCGGTCTTGTAGGAGTTATTCCAAGAGTTACAATAGAATCTTTATCCACAGCTGTCTTTATTCCAAACTTAAGTGCTTTTTCAAATCCCTCTTGCCCTTCAATAACATGATCTGACGGCAAAACAATCATAACTGCTTCAAAATCCTTTTTAAGAAGCTTTACTGCTGCAAGACCAATGCAAGAAGCGGTCTCCTTATTCATAGGCTCCTTAAAAATATTTTCATCTTTTATTCCAGTTAAATCCTTTATAATTGAAGTATATGATTTATTGGTCACAACATATATTTTATCCTTATCTATAACATTTTTAATTCTGTCTATTGTTAACTCTATCATGGTTTTATCCCCTACGGTTTTAAGAAACTGCTTTGGGAGGCTTCTTCTTGACTTGGGCCAAAACCTTACTCCAAGTCCCCCGGACATAATAACTGCATACACCATAAAAAATCACCCCGCATATACCATAATATGCAAGGTGATTTAAGTCCGTTAATTGATTTTAAATCATTTTAATAATTTTCACTTAGCCGCTCATTTATAAACTCCATTTGAGTTCTTCTAAATGGCTCCATATCCATATAAACACTTAATACCTTAGCCTCAAAAATTACTTTTTCTTCAAGACTCTCTTCATATATTATCTTCCCATATTTAATAACCTGATGACGAAGAACAGGATTTGCCCCGTTTAAAATAACAAGATCAATATCATCCCTTTTAAATATAGAAGTTAAATCCCCTATCATGTATAACTTATACATAGGTTTATAATTATCATTAACAAGTACTGCAATATCAATATCACTATTTTTATTATTACTTCCTTTTGCATAGGAACCAAACACATACAGCAGCTTTATGCCATATTTTTGTACAAGTTCATTAATATTTTTTTCAAGAATACATTTAACTTCCTCAAAATTCCTTTGAATCAATAATAACACCACCTTCAGTGTCAATTAACTTTTAACATATTATATCATCTATTTCCTTTAAATAAAACCTATAATATTATATAAGATTATGTGAATCAATGACATACTATCCTCAGAAAAAATATCAAATTTTAATGAAATTAATACTTTCATTTGACTTTTACTTAATATAATTGGAGAATATACGGAGCTAAAAAAAACTCCGGCTTTTAACATAGTATAAGCCGGAGAGATTTGTAGCTCATTTTTACGAGCTCATTTTTAATTAATATGATCACTGGCACTGGCATTTTTTAAGAACTTTTCTACTGCTTCTAAAGCTTCTTTTTCATCTTCACCATAAAAGGTTATAGTGATTGTATCACCTTGTTTAATTCCAAGGCTCATTATGGCGAGTATTTCTTTTGCATTTACTGTTTTTTCGCCCTTTTTAATAACTGATTTGCATTTAAATTTATTAATTTCCCTTACTAATAGTGATGCTGGTCTAGCATGAATTCCATTCGGAGTCGTAACTTTATATATGATACTCTTCATTTTATTTAATAAAGCCAAAAAGATATTCAGGCTTCAATAATTCCAGCAAAATCAATTCCTGTTCTTCAATTCTCCCTACAAAATTTCTTTCACCGCTATTTGGTATATCCATTGTAACAATTTGCAGCTCGCCGCGATAATGTGATAAATTATCATTAACTATTACTACATCGCCTTTATGGAAAAATTTCTTATCACATTTACGATACGGAATAGTTTTATTTTGGTAGTCACTGCGAGGTACACTGCTCCTAACCATATAATCAGATGCATCGCCTCTTCCAAAATGAGGATAGTTATATATTATATTTTTTTCCTCATCTGTGACATCATCTGATAAGTTTAGCTTGAACGTTATTTTAGTTTTATCAACTTGGGACACTGCCCTAAGCTCATCTTCTGAAGCAAAAGCATTTCCAATCAAAATATCATCAATACTATTAGTTGCTAAAAGATGTCTTACCTGCAAGTCTATTGGTAATCCCCTATGCATTTCACAGGTAGGCAGTCCCTCATATACAGGCCAAGGTCCAAATGTATTTTCATTGTTGCTTGAAACAAATGCAGCAACTGGAAGGCCTAAGGCTTTATATTTATTAGTGAACTCCATAAACTTATTCCATCCTAATCCAGTATATTTTTCTGGATAGAAATTATGGCAGACAATCATATTCTGCTTGTTAGCGCCTCTTTCAATCATTAAATCCAGTGCTGTATTTGAACTTGCGTTAAACTCTATAGGGATTTCATATGGGTTATGAGTTATTGCTATATCCTCCATATCACTAAAATGCCCATCGAGGCGGATAATATCTACCTTCATATCTGCAAAGGGTTTTAAATTAAGGGGCGAAGCACCTAAATGGCGAAACACATCTGGATTTGTATCAACGCCAACAATAAAGCCTAACTCATGTGCTTGGTTCATAAATTTAGTAAACTTTTTCATGATAATTTCTTTGGGTTCATTTACTGACAATAGGCAGGTAAAAATTCTTGTAAATCCATACTTTGCTGCCAATTTCATATAAGCATAATCCTTTTCTTCCGTTGAATGTTCTGGATAAACAGATATACCCATTCTATGCATTAAGCATCCCTACCTTTCAATTTTATATACTTATTATGTAAGCCTTGAGAGAATTTATCCGATGGCTACCATCCGTAAATATCTTAACGGCTGCTACGCCCCTGGATCGGCTCTTCTAAGGCTCACCTTTTTTCAATGGCTGCCATCCGTAATCTCACAGATGGCAGCCATCAAATCAAATATAAATTTATATTGTTGTAAAATTTTTAAACATACTCTGTACAAAATATGAGCTTAACCTCACATAATGTTTTTTAATTTTTAAAAACAATATGCTTTAAAAGCTTCCTCATTTTGATTAGTAACAATTAATTTTGCAACCTTACACATATTTTCCAGTGCATTGTTTAGCCCGCCATCGCCCTTTTTAGGGCATTTTACTATGTGTATGCTGTCCTTATATTTACTTATTACTTCTGCATTTTCAGCAGACATAGATGCAAATGCAGGCACATCAGTTGAATTATTTATGCTTTCAGTAACTTCAGCGCACATCTGTGCATAGTCCTTATAATTAAATGCCGGTCCGCAAAGCACTATGTCCGGATGGAGCTTTTGTATCTTATCACATAATTTTTTACCTACTGTTTCTTTATCGTTAAAATATGTGCCAGTTCCGCAATATAAGCAGGCTACAACCTTAGCATCAATTTGTTTTAGAAAAGGTTCCATCATAACGCTGGGGCCTATTGGTACGTTTTTCCCTCCAAGTGGGAGCATCTTATCATCTTTGGTTCCCATCCCAGATTGAATTTGATCATAAATTGTTATAATTTTCAACATAACTTTGATTCTCCTAAGTTTTAATTAAAATGTTAAATCATCTAATGATATATCATCATCTTTTGGATTGTTTTCAGCTTCAGCTTCTTCTTTTAAGTACTGTTTATCTATAGCTTTAATGAACGGATAGTATAATAATACTCCAAGAGCAATTAAAGCTGCCTGCAGTACTGCTCCCTGCCATCCAGATGATAAAAATCCTGAAATAATTGCTGGAGTTGTCCATGGCATAATAACACCATTACATATTGGGACTAATCCAATAGCCATTGTAACGTAGGAAATAATTATATTAACCATTGGTACACAAATAAATGGAATAGCTATAGCTGGATTTAACACAATTGGTAATCCAAATATAACAGGCTCATTGATATTAAATATCCCAGGAACAATAGACATTTTACTCAATTCCTTTATTCGTTTTGATTTACAGAAGAAATATGCAGCAATCAATAATGAAAGTGTTGAACCTGCACCTCCATAGGTAGCAAATAAATCCTGAAATTGAGTATTTATAATATGAGGCAGCTTTTGTCCTGCTTGAAGAGCTGCTAAATTTTCTGCGGATAGTGCATAAAGTATTGGTCTAAAAACTGAATCTGTAATGTTTGTTCCATGAATACCAAAGAACCATAAAATATGTGCAAATAAATAAACTCCAAGCATTGCACCAAGAGTATCACCAACCTTTTGCAGTGGTGTTTGTAAAATTGTATAAATACAATCAAAAGCATTATCCCAAGGTGTTATTGTGAAAATAATACGAATAAGGAAAAATACAACTATAACCATACCTATTGGGAATAATGATGCAAATGATTGTCCTACCGTAGGCGGAACACCCTTTGGCATTTTAATTGTCCAGCCTTTATCCTCAACCCATTTATAAATCTTTACAGAAAAGATTGCGCATAGAATTCCTATAAATATACCTCTTGAACCGACCCAATCTAATGGGACACAAGGAACTTGGAATGCTTTTGCAGCACCTTCTGGTTTAAATGAAGTTGTAAATGGCATAAGTATGAACCAGCTTACAAGAGCAGAAGCAGCTCCAAAAATTGGGCTAACCTTTTCTTGTTTTGCATAATTATATCCAATTCCCATTACAGCAAATATTGCCATGATTGAAAAAGTTGCATTTGTTACATTTGAAAAATATGATGCAATTGATGAACCATGGAATGTTGTGCTCTTTAAAAAATCAATCCAGGGCTGAACTGGAAAATTTGAAACAAGCATGAACATTGAGCCAATTACCAAAAGTGGCATACTTACCAAAAATCCATCACGGATTGCTATCAAATATTTGTTGCTGCTTATTACCTTAGCAACAGGCATAAGTTTTGATTCCAGTTTATCCATAAACTTTCCATTCTTTTCATTCTTTTCATTCATTTTTATCCTTCCCCCTCCTACTTGTATAGAATAAATTTGATTTTGAAAGTTAAGATGGCTTATTTAACGCCTTCCTTTATCAGCTTTACAGCTGATTTTAAAACATGCTCTCCATTAATTGTGCCATAGTCTGCAGCATCAATTACTCCAACTGGAGTATTCAATTTGTTGTAAGTCTTCTTTATATCATCGTATGCAAATCTTACCTGCGGTCCTAATAAAATGCAGTCTGGATGTTCCTTTTCATAAATTTCTTGAATCTTAGCAAGTGGAAATGCTTTTACTTCAACATCAAGCTTATGTTTATTAGCTACCTCCTGCATATTGCTTGATAGTAAGCTTGTAGACATCCCTGCACTGCAGAATAGATATATTTTTTTCATAAGCCACGTCCTCCTTAAATTATGATATCAGCATTTTAATGTTTAGAACTTAAAACTTTATTTAACTTTTGTTCCAAATCATTAATTTTAAGATTAGTATCTATAAATTCTTTTGCAATTATTTGAAACATTTCTGCACCCATCAGTTGATCCTCTGCATGCATTACCAAAATGGAGCTTTTAATAGCCTCTCCGCTTGCTTCCTGTTGAAGTAAAGTGTTATGCACATCATGTCCTTTTAAAAACTGTTTTTCACCTTCTTTCATTGATTTTTTAGCCTCATCAATGTTGCCATTTTTAACTTTTTGTATTGCTTCAATATAGCTTGATCGTGCTGATCCAGCAGCAGAAATGATTTGAAAACAAAGTAGTTCAATTCCTTCCATTATGTTATCCCCCAATTTCCTATAGTATTGTACTAATAATAATTATAGATTGATTTTTCAGTAAACGCTTACAATGTTGCTTCCTACTATTAGGAAACAGCTTCATTTTTCTATAATAGGCCTCATATATAGATGCATCAGCTTTTCATGTCTTTAATTTATATCATTCCCTTTACGACAAAAAAATATGGATAACAAGCACTAAAAAATGCTGTTATCCATAAAAAGTTCACTCAATTATATGATTAATGAATTCATCATAACTTTTTACCTGCATTAGTGAGCACAGCTTCTTAGAATCGTTGACCATACTGCTTAACCAATCAAAAAAAATTCTTAAGGTCTTTTGTTTCTCATCCTCAATTGCTAACAGCAGAACTAATTTTACTTGGAATTCTCCCCATTGTATTGGCTTTTTCAAAAATGCTATTGGTATTTTTGACTCCTTGCTCATTGCATTTAATGGATGAGGAACTGCAAATGAATATATAAAGGATGTCGGAGAAAGCTCCTCACGCTTTAGTACTGATTCCTTGAAATTTTCATCAACCAAGCCTGCTTTATAAAGCTCATCACTCATAAAGTTTAAAACTTCCTTAGGAGTATCTAAATCAAGATCCATATAAAAAAAGCGGGGTTCCATCATTGTCTTTATACTTGTAGCAAATTCTTCTTTCAGCTTATTTTGATCCAACAAGTTTAAAGCCTGATATATTTTAGTTTCATCTTCAGAGTTGACAAAAATTGAAATTTGAACTGTTAAAATATTTAAATTGTGTACAAGCGGCAGCGTAGTTAAAATCAAATCTGGTTTCATATCAATTACTTTCTTTTTTTCAAAATAATTCATACATCCAACAATTATCATACGTTCATGAAACATACTTTGCAGTTTTTTTATGCACAAGCTTGATAATGCCTGATTATTAGGATCTATCATAATAACCTTATATTTATTTTTAGAATCCATTCTTTCAACAGCACCGCCAATATGCTGTGCAATAAAGCTTATATCATTTTCGTCAATTTCAACATTTAATTTGTCTTTAATTAACTTACCAGCCAAAACAGCCATTTCAAAAAACAATGGGTATTTATACTTAAGCTCATCCAAATAAAAATTTGAAACATCAATATTTTTCTTTTTTCTCTCAAGCAGCAGCTGAATGTGATTAGCTAGTCCATCTTTTAAATCCTCATCATGCCTTAAATCCACGTCAAACTGAATATATATATCCTGTAAAATATCGTTTACCAATTGATTTACTGTATATCCGGAATTAAGTAAAAAAGTCGTCCCATTTGAGCCATTGCCTGTTTTTTTTAGTAATATTAAAGTCAAATAATCAATTTCATCCTCTAATAATTCAATATTAAGCTCCTCCGATGCTTTTTTAAAGAATTCCTCGGCAATAGCAAATTCTGTACTATCTGCAATGTTTTCCTTGTTTTCTTGTTCTTTGTTTATTTTAATATAATCATGGCAAAGTATACGCTCAATTGCAACGCCTGTATAGATTATAATTACTAAAAATTCTATTTCCCGCACACTGTAGCAGTGTTTTTGGAATATACTTTCAAGCCATTTCTTTACATCCAGCAAATCAAAATTTGGAAACTGAGCTGCTAAAAAGTCCAAATTTAAAAGATTACCCTCTATCTTCTTTAAAAGTAAATTGACATACAGCTTCCTTTTGTCCTCCTCATTTCCTTCTAAGTATATATAATTTTTGCGCCTAACTAATTTAAGTGAAAAATAAGGTTTAAGTATTATTTTGATTTGCTTTAAATCATTTTCAATTGAAGAGCTGCTGACAAATAATTTATCCGCTAAATAAATTAAATTTAATCCATTTTTTTTAAACAATAATTCATGAACAATATAAAAGCATCTCTCAAAAGATGTTTGAGGGGTTATATTTCCTATATAAGTATTTAAATTTGCTTCAAAACTCAGGTGATACCCATTTTTAACATTTGACTCAATTAGTGCATTATTATACCGGTTTATATACTCAATATCAGATCTAATAGTACGATCTGAAACATTTAAAAATTCAGAAAGCTCTTTGCCTGTCATCCAATTTTTATTGTCCTTAAGTATCTTTATAATTTTTTTTTGACGCTCGTTTAGCATTTAACCACCTCTGCTTTACGGCAACTGCTGAGTTCAGCCCGGCCCATAAAGGTCAGGTTGGATCATTACAAAATTTCGAAAAAATCTGTTGCTTAAAGCTGCCCTAAAATTAAAAATTGAATATTCTTTCGTAAGTAATTATAGCAGAAAACAAAAGTTTTCACTATAGAATTTATCCGATGGCTACCATCCGTAATATTCAAACGGCTGCTACGCCCCTGGATTGGCTCTTCTAAGACTCAGCTTAAGAATGAATTGCCTATAAGAAAAGCCACACCTGAGTCTAAGAATCGCCTTATCCGATGGCTACCATCCGTAAATATCTTAACGGCTGCTACGCCCCTGGATCGATTCTTCTAAGACTCAGCTTAATCCCACAAAAGATATGCTGCCCCATGAAAAATCAAGGGGCAGCATATTTTGTCAGATATTTTTGTTATGCCTTTGCGTTAGTGGTTTTTTCTTTTCCTTTTTCGTTCTCTTTTTCTTTTTTATCTTCCCTTCCGCCTACAATAGAACCCCATAAACCAATAAGAAGTTCAATTATTGAATACCAAAGTGGAATCTCTGCAACTTGAGTTGCTGGAATCATACTTAAAATACCTACTACAATAAGAATAATACCGAGCCAAAATAAAAATTTACTTGATTTCATGTTTTTTCCCCCTTTCCCTGTTTTTAATAAATTATATAGGATTCAGCTGAATAAATCAATAGAAAAGTCTGAATATTTTGAATTGTTAATTTAAATTTTACAGATAGTTTTAAATTTATTAAAATATCGGGTGAACA
>ENA-UOOH01000454-UOOH01000454.1-fermentation-metagenome-genome-assembly--contig:-NODE-454-length-46868-cov-11.414073_pt1 | contig 46868 bp, 38 predicted proteins | sample MGYA00245778_ERZ724025 | MGnify/ENA primary metagenome ERZ724025 (study PRJEB28704, sample SAMN03018313) | fermentation metagenome | biome: anthropogenic terrestrial biome; feature: soil; material...
ATAAACTTGCATAGATAAACACAACCTAAAAGCATTATACATTATGAAAAATATAGTTTTATCAGTAATAGCGACAATAGTATCGCTTATAGCAATTGGGCAAGTCCCTCAATATTATAATAGCTGGATGTTTAATGAAGTTGTAAATCAAGGATGCATTTCATTACCTTTATCTCACGAAGAAGCATTACATAAAACAGTTGGTATTACTAATTTCTCAAATGGCAATGTATATGCACAACCTTATTTTACTGATTCTGTAATTTCCATTAAAGGAATTGCTATTTTGGGTACTTGGATTACAAATCCAGATATTAAAAATGAATATTATTTTCAAATAAGAGATTCAAGTCTAAATAATATATTGGCACAAGTAAGGTATGATACAGTTCCATTTTCTGCATCAACAACACCTCCTTGGAATACTGCTGGAAATTCTTTTAAAGAATTATTATTTGACACTTCAATTTTTATTAATGCAAATAAGTTTTATACTACTATGACATTACCGGATATAAGTGCTAACTTTATTTTAGGAGTTATGAGCTTCATTTCATTGCCAGATTCTTGCGAAGTAACAGAAAAACCTAAAATGTATCATAATGGACAATGGATGGAAATAATTCTTCCTAATTTTAATGAGCCACCATTGGGACTTGCACTTTTCCCAATTCTTGACACATTAACTTATCCTCAAGATTCTCTTGGATTATCAAAGGTTAATTCTGATGTTGAGATAAACATTTATCCTAATCCAGCAGAGAATGAATTAAATGTTTCTTCTTCTGTTGAAATAACTAAGATTGAAATTTTAAATATTATTGGACAAGTAGTTTACACAAATGAAATGAAGTCTAAAAATACTAAAATAGACATCTCTAATCTCACAAAAGGTAATTATATAGCCAAAATACAAACTACAAAAGGAGTTAAAACAAGTAAAATTGTGGTTAAATTGTAAATTTGACTATTATACTTATAAGTAAGTAATTATTTGTATATAATTATTTCCATGTAAATTTATATCTATAAAGTAGAACAAAGAAAAAGCCTTCCATTTTTTTAGTAATGGAAGGCTTTTATCTATAAAAGAACTTGATTAATTCCTAATATTTATGTCCGTCTTCTTGCATCTCTTCTTTTGTGATTGAAACCTTATCCATTTTTCTCCATGTGTAGAAAATGTATGCCAAAACAAAAGGTATTATTAGTGAAACAATTGACATTGTTTTAAGTGTAAATAGGCTGGAAGAGGAATTGTAAATTGTTAGTGAGGATTGAAGGTTAAATGTTGAAGGATAGTAGGCGGTGTTATTATAGCCTGCAATAAAAAATAGGCTAAGGACTGCCATAACTGTTCCAATTCCTGCAAACCAAATTCCTTTTCTGAATATTGTTTTTGAAAACATTGTTCTTGCTAAACCATAAAGCACCAATACAACTCCAATTAATAACATTGCTAATACCACTGGCATTTCAATTAGGTTATTAAAGTATTTGTATTTCTCCATTGAAACAATTCCTGTTTCTTTATCAACTGCAAATCCTTCTGAAAGGAAAGTAATAACTAAGAATGTTACAAACAAAACAACAAAAACTGTTCCGCAAACCTTTAGTGCTTTCTTTGCTCTTTCCTGAAGGGTTTGGTTGTTTATGTTATTAATAAAATATAATGAGCCTAAGGTGCGAGAAAGAAACAAAACAACCAATCCAAGAAGAAGATTGCGTGGATTTGCAAGAGCTTCCAAGCCGTGAAGAGGGTTAGTCCATTGAGAGATTATTGGCATAATTGGGTTTGCAATGTTTTCTTTGTTTACCAAAAACTCACTTCCTGTGAAGAAGGTTCCAACCGCAACTCCCAAAAGGAATGTTCCTCCAAAGCCATTAATTAATAGAAAGGTATTATAGGTTTTTTCTCCTAAAAAATTATTCTCTTTCTTTCTGAATTCAAAGCTAACTGCTTGAATAATGAAGCAAAAAAGAATTATCATCCAAACCCAATAAGCTCCTCCAAAGGAAGTGGAATAGAAAAGAGGGAAGGAAGCAAAGAAAGCTCCTCCAAAGGTTACTAAGGTTGTGAAAGTGAATTCCCATTTCCTTCCAATGGAGTTCACTAACATTGTTTTCTCAATTTCGGTTTTACCTAATTGAGGGATTAGGGTTTGTCCTCCTTGCACAAATAGAAGGAAAACTAAGATTGCACCTAATAGTGAAATTATAAACCACCAGTACTGTATGAAAAAATTGTAATCCATAATATTTGTATTTTAAAATCCTTTTTTAATTTGTTTAAACATAATGCTAAGTTCTGCAATCAACAAAACAGAGAATAAAACGCAGAAGATAATAAATGTTGTTGCAACAGAGCTTGTGCTAACTGCCGAAATAGCTGCACTTGTTGGCATAAGGTCTTGAATTACCCAAGGCTGACGTCCCATTTCTGCAACAACCCAACCACTTTGAGAAACCATATATGCAAGAGGAATACATAAAACACATAACCACAAGAACCATTTATAGTTTTCGTATGGTTTTTTCTTGAAGATGAAGTATGCAATAATAGCAAAGATAAGAATGAAGAATGAACCAAAGATTACCATAAATCTAAAAGCATAGAAAGTTATAGCAACATTTGGCACTAATTCAGATTCGTCCTTAATAAATCCATAACCAAAGTTTGAATAGTTGGCATTAAGGATTTCTAATTGTTTTTGACTCTCCATTTCATTGCCAACCTTCTTGGCTTTCTTATAATCGGCAAGAGCCTGAACAGCCAATTTGCCACTTTCCATCTTTTCCTTAGCAGACAATGAAACAGTTCCGTCTTGTGTTGGATACCCTCCTTCCAATAAGTCTGTAATGCCAGGAACATAAGCATCTACATCCCTATAACCCAATAGAGAAAGGGCATAAGGAATACTAATATTTAGGTATGATGGATTATCCTTTTCCTGCATTGCTTGTTGATGAGGTTTTAGGATTCCGAAAGCAACTAATGGAGCTTGAGTTTGTCCCTCATACAAACCTTCCATTGCAGCAAGCTTCATAGGTTGTTTTTGAGCAACTTGGAAAGCTGAACCATCACCTGTGTAAATGGTCAGAAGAATTCCAACCAATCCAACAGGAACAGCAATCTTTATGCTCTTCTTTGCAAAATCAATATGACGTTTCTTTATTAGGAACCATGCACTAACCCCAATACAAGCAGCAGAACCAACCACCCAGCAAGATGTTACTGTGTGGAAGAACTTATTTATTGCAATAGGAGAGAGTGCAACAGCCCAGAAATCAGTCATCTCGTTTCTAACTGTGTCCGGATTAAAAGTCATTCCAGTTGGGAACTGCATCCATGCATTAGCAATAAGTATCCAAAGAGCAGAAATTGAAGCTCCAAAAACAGTAAGCCATGTTGAGGCTAAGTGAAATCCTTTACTAACTTTATTCCATCCAAAAAACATAATTGCAATGAAAGTAGCCTCCATAAAGAATGCTAATATACCTTCAATTGCAAGTGGAGCACCAAAAATATCACCAACAAACCATGAATAGTTTGACCAGTTTGTTCCAAATTGAAACTCAAGAATTAATCCGGTTGCAACACCAATTGCGAAATTAATCCCGAAGAGTCTCATCCAAAACTTAGTTATTGTTTTCCACTCTTCGTTTTTTGTTTTGTAATAGATAGTTTCCATTACCCCAATAATAACTCCCAGACCCAAGGTCAAAGGAACAAAGAGCCAATGATAGATTGCCGTAAGTGCAAACTGAGCTCTTGACCATAGTACTAATTCTTCCATAAAAATAGTTTTAATTATTAATTGTTCTTTTTTCCATTTCGTTAACAATATATTCTGATTTCTCTTCCTTAGTATCTCCCTTTGAAGAGAGGAAATTAGGGAAGAAAAATACTTTCAATATTGCAAACATAATAAATAATTTTATTAGAATAATCATCCAAAGTGTTTTTCCCAAAGTCATTGAGCGAAACCCCTCGTAATAAAATAGAAATACTTTTTTAAAAACGTTCATAAATAATTGATTGTAATTTATCTTATTTTTACAATTTCACCCTCAGCTAAAATTTTATATATTGTTGAAGCAATAGAAGATTCTTTCTCTTGTTCCACCTCTGCAATAAAGTCAACTTCCTCCTTAATGATTGAACTTACTTCACCAAAACTCTTTGGAGAAGGTTGGTTAGTAAGGTTTGCTGAAGTACTAACAATGGGTTTCCCAAAACTTGAAATGAGTTTTTGACAATAATCATGCTGTGGAATCCTAATTGCAATTGTTCCATCTTGAGAAAGGAGATTGGGGAGGTTTTTTGATTTAGGGTAAATAATGGTTAGGGGAGTCTTTATACTATTTATTAACTCTAAGGCTTGATTTGGGATATGTTCAACATAGGTCTTAAGCATTTCAAAATCACTTACCAAAATTATAAGACTCTTACTGTTTTCCCTTCCTTTGATTGAAATAATCCTCTCAATAGCTTTTTTGTTTGTAGCATCGCAACCCAAACCCCAAATAGTATCTGTGGGATAAAGAATTATTCCTCCATTATTTAAAACCTCAATCTCTTTCATTGTCATTTTTATATTTCTTTGTCCACAGATTATTACAAATGTCCACAGATTTTCTCTATGTTTTTATCATTTTGTGGTAATCTGAGTAAATCTGTGGACAAAAGAAAAATGAATATAACTTTATTGCATTAAGAAATTAATATCATCTTTCAAAGAGTATTCCTTTGTAGTTTTGTCTCCACGTAATACCTTCATTTTATTATTTCTTCCAATAAGTTTAAGATTTCCTTTTTCTAAAGAAAGTGCAGTTGCTTCTCTTATGCCTGCAACCCAAACTTTTGGCTCCAACTTAATAAACTCAGCCAACCTATCATCTCTTGTTTCTCCTCCATGTTTTGGATCAAAGAAATCAGTATAGTGAGGATTGATTTGGAAAGGAACCAAGTTCATACACTTAAAACTCTTTGGTTCAATGATAGGCATATCGTTGGTTGTTTTCAAAGTTGGTCCTGCAATATTACTTCCAGCACTCCAACCCATATAAGGAGTTCCTTTCTTAGCCTTTGCTGCAATCTCTTTCATTATTTTTTTCTCATAAAGCTCATAAACCAAATGGAAGGTGCTACCACCACCAACAGCAATACATTTTGCATTCTTTACAGCCTCAACAGGGTCTTTCTCCTTATGAATACTATAAAGTTTTAAGCCTAAGGTCTTGAACACCTTCTTTACTTTTGCTTCATAAGCATCATAACTCAATGAAACTCCAGCATAAGGAATAAATAAAACATCTTTAACTTTATGTCTTTGACAAAAGTCTTTAATCATATCTTGACACCATCCAAGATATTCTTCTTGAGGATTAGTTGAATTACTAATTAATAAAAGGTTTCTTTTCATATAATAAAGTGTTTGTGAAATTTTAATTGTTGTGTAGCAGTAATAACAACTAAGTTGATAATTAATTCATTTGGATTTTGAAAAACATTATTTTTTGTTGTAGCTACTACCATAATTTGAATATTTATAGATAAATACTTCGCAAAGGTATATATTTTTTTTGTATTTTCGCAAAATTAAACTAACGTTTTTACAATTAAATGCACTTTATAAATCCATATTATCTTTTTGGTTTATTTGCAATTGCAATTCCAATAATTATACATCTATTTAATTTTAGACGATTTAAGAAGGTTTACTTCACTAATGTTAAGTTCCTTAAGGAGGTTGAGATTAGTACGAAAAAGCAGAATAAGTTAAGAAATAGAATCATTTTATTAACACGCATCCTTTCAATTATTTTTCTTGTTTTATTGTTTGCACAACCTTATTTCCCAAATAATGAAGACAAATTGGTCGAAAAAGGGCAAAACGCTGTTGTGGTTATTGTAGATAATAGTTTTTCTATGCAAAATCAAGGTAAACAAGGAAGACTACTTGATGAAGCAAAACAAAATGCAAAAGAAATTGTTGAGCAATATAATAGTAATGATGTTTTCTTGCTTCAAACCATGGATATGGAGGGTAGGCATCAGCAATTTGTAAATAAAGATAAATTTGTTGAACTCTTAAATCAGGTTGAAATATCTCCAAGCTCAAAGTTTAATTCAAAGTTAATCAAACGAGGTTACGACCTTTTGAATACAAAACATGGATTTAATAAACGTCTTTTCTTCGTTTCTGACTTGCAGAGTTCAGGCTTTGATTATCCGAATTTTCCAAAGGATAGTACTATTAAAACTCTATTAGTTCCACTTAAAGCTAATAATATTGATAATTTATTTGTTGATTCACTTTCATTTGCTGATCCGATTTTTCAGGTTGGACAAAACATTGTTTTGAATGTTCGAATTGTAAACAAATCGGAAAAGAAGGCTGAAAAGGTTGCAGTAAAGCTATTTTTAAATAATAAGCAACACTCCGTTTCAAGCGTTGATATTGACAAAAATCAATCGCAAATTGTTAAGTTGAATTTTACTCTTGAAGAGCATGGAATACAGCATGGAAGGGTTTCAATAATCGACAACCCAATTATATTTGATGATGATTTCTTTTTTACCCTTCAAACGAGTCCAAAATTAGAAATACTTTCTATCAATTCTAATAATTCTAATCCCTATATCTCACGGTTGTTTTCCAATAATAATGAGATTGGAATTAATAATATGAATGAGAAAAATATTGATTTCAATGATTTTGATAAGTATTCATTTATAATTTTGAATGAGCTTAGTGAATTTTCTACTGGTTTGGTTTCGGAAATTAGTCGCTTTAGAGAGCAGGATGGTGATATATTGATTATTCCTTCTTCAAATCTGAACTTAGAATCTTTCCAGAAGGGGATGCAATCGCTTGGGATTCCTTATTTTTCTGAATTGGTTAGTAAACCAAACAAGGTTTCGATAATTAATCATCATAATAAACTCTACAAAGGAGTTTTTAGTCAGATGTTAGATAATATTGAAATGCCAAATACAAAAGAGTATTATAAATTATCTTCTTCTACTCAGACATCAAGGGAATCATTAATGAAATTCCAAAATCAAGATGACTTTTTATTAGTTAGTCAGAAGAATAGTAGTAAGGCTTATGTTTTTGCAACTAATCTTAATGAGGAAAATACTGATTTTGTTAAGCAATCTCTTTTCGTTCCAACAATTTGGAATATGGCTCTATTTAGTCAAGTTGTTCCTTTGCCTTATTTTTTCCTCGAGGATGAGGTTCAAATAGATATTTCAAAATTGAAAGATGTGAATAGATTGAATGTTGCAGAAATAGTATCTTCAGATAAATCCTTTTCTTTTATTCCTGAACTTAGAAAAACTAACAGAATTAAGAGTTTGCTTATTCATAATCAGACTAACAAGGCAGGAAATTATAATATTGAACAAGAGGGAGAGGTTTTTGGAGGCTTATCATTAAATTATAGTAGAATGGAGTCTGACCTTAGTTTCTTAACTCCAAATAATGTTGTGTCAGAACTGAAAAAACACTCTTTGGAAAACTATAATGTCATTGATACTCAAAAACAAATCATAGCCTCTTACTTCAAAAAAACAGAGAATGAGAATAGGGTCTCAATATTTTTATTAATTTTGCTACTTGTTTGTATAAGTGTAGAAACATATTTGTTATTAAAAAAATAATAAATTTTAATATGAGAACTTGCTTTAGTAGAGAATTCTTCGATACTTTAAGAGATATTCGTTTGAATAATAATAGGGATTGGTACTTGGTCAATAAGTCAAGGGTTAGTGATGCAAGAAACGAGATGGAAGAATTTGCAAATTCTCTAATCCCTCTGGTTAGGAAATTTGATAAAAATATTGGACAGCTTGATGCTAAGGAAACTATGTACAAACAACATAGAGACATTAGGTTTTCTCCAGATAAAACTCCATATAAATCCTATATTTCATCTGTCCTTTTTTATGGAAGTAAAAGAATGGGTGGAAATATCCCATGCTATTATCTTCACTTGGAAGATGGCTCGGGGATGATTGCTGGTGGAGTTCATGCACCTGAACCTCAAACCCTAAAGAAAATTAGAGAAGAAATCTTTTATAATGTTGATGAGTTTAAATCAATCATTAATAAGAAAGAATTCGTAAAGTATTTTAAAACTATCAATTCTGAAGATAGGTTAAAAACTGCACCTAAAGGATTCCCAAAAGATTGGGAAGATATTGATTTGCTGAGAAATAAAGAATATTGTCCTGCTTTCTTTTTTGATATTGATAAGGCAATGGATAAGGATTTCTTATATTTTGTGGAAGATGCCTATAAGTCAATTAGAGATTTGAATGAGTTTCTTTTTAGAGCAATAAGTTAAGAGTATTCAATTATAAATTTTATAAGATATGAAAAAGATAATTCTATTTTTAGGATTCACATTATGTGCTTCAATTCTTTCTTTCTCTCAAGATGATATTAAGAAAGATGCTGTTACAGCAGCAAATGATGCGGCAAGTAAGGCTGCAAAAATAATTAGTGATACAACAGCTAAGCCAAAGGCTTGGACAATTAAAAACAACCTAACTCTTAATGCCGAGCAAAGTATGTTTGAGAATTGGGAACAAGGAGGAGTAGGGAGCTTGGCTTTTTCAGCTTTTTTCAAAGGTTTCTACAATTATAGCAAAGATAAAGTAAAATGGGATAACTCTGCAGAGCTTGGTTATGGTAAGATGCGTCAGGACGATAACGGGAAAGGTATATTTGATAGCGGAAATAAGTTCAGAAAGAATGAAGACAAGATTGAGCTAAACTCAATATTTGGTTATAAAGCTTTCAAGGATTGGAACTATTCAGCTCTTGTGAATTTCCGTTCGCAGTTTGATGATGGATTCAAAAATGATACAGTTTTAATGTCCTCATTCCTTTCTCCTGCATACCTTATTACCTCAATAGGTTTGGAATATAAGCCAAGACCTTATTTGTCAGTTCTTATTTCTCCAATAACAGGAAGAACCTCTTTCGTCCTTAATGATGATTTAATTGTTCCGGGAAATGCTTTTGGAATTAAGGAAGGTGAGAATCTTCATTTTGCATTCGGTTCCTATGTGAAGATTTTCTTTGAGAAAGAAGTGTTTAAGAATGTTCACTTATTATCTAAATTAGAGTTCTTCAGTGATTACCAAAAAGAATCTGTATTCTATAGAAATACCGATGTTAATTTTGAAACATTTATCACGATGAAAGTTAATAAATACCTATCTGCCTTCTTCAATTTACAGATTGTATATAATAACGACTTCAATTCTAACTGGCAGTTCAAACAAAGATTTGGCTTGTCTGTACCACTTAATTTCTAAAAGTTAAATATCAAAAATATTCATTTGAACAGGGTCAAAAAGTCCTAATTGGTTTTCTGCCTCTGGGTCAATTTCGGGTAAATTATCTTGCAAATAAGTTCTTAAAATACGCTTTATTGCAGTAGTTTGCCCGATTTTGTTTAATGCACAATAGCGAAGCAATAGCTTTTGGTCAGAGCTTGAAAGAATTATCTTATGTTGAGAATGTTTGTATTTTTTATTTTTCATTTCTTGCCATTATGGCTACAAAAGTATTAAATTTGCAAAAGATAAAATTGAGTTACGAAAAGATTTATTAACAAATAAAAGTTGATATTATGGGTTTATACAAAAAGTTAAAAGAGAATTCTGATAATTTCTTCTTAATTGCTGGTCCTTGTGTGATTGAAAATAGGGAAATGCCTTTTGAAATTGCTGAAAAATTGATTGAAATAACGAACAAACTCAACATCCTATTTGTTTTTAAAGCATCATATCGTAAAGCCAATCGCTCAAGTATTGATTCTTTTTCTGGGATTGGGGATTTGGAAGGGTTGGAAATATTGAAAAAAGTCAAGCAAAAGTACAATATTCCGGTTATTACCGATATTCACTCAAAGGAAGAGGCTATATTGGCAGCTGATTATGTTGATATTTTGCAAATTCCAGCTTTTCTTTGCCGTCAAACTGACATTCTCTTGGCTGCAGCAAACACCAAAAAGATTGTAAATGTTAAGAAAGGACAGTTTCTTTCTGCCGATTCAATGAAATTTGTTGTGGAAAAAATTAATAGGGAAGGAAATAATCAAATAATGCTGACAGATAGAGGAACAATGTTTGGTTATCAGGATTTGATTGTGGATTTTCGCTCTATACCAATCATGCAAGAAAATAATGTACCTGTGATTATGGACATTACGCACTCCCTTCAACAGCCTAATCAAACAAGTGGAGTTGCAGGAGGACAACCCAAAATGATTGAAACCATTGCAAAAGCATCTGTTGCTATTGGTGTTGATGGACTTTTTATGGAGACTCATCCAAACCCTAAGGAGGCTAAAAGTGATGGTGCAAATATGCTTTCGTTGGATTTAGTCCCTGAATTAATGGAAAAATTGGTTAGAATTAAAAAATCAATAATCTAAACTCTTAATAAATTAGAATCAAGTTTCAGTAAATTAGAATCAAGTTTTAATAAATTAGAATCAAGTTTTTATAAAATAAAACAAGGATTTATTTATCTGGAATTATATAGGAGATATTCGAAATTATCTGGGAGATAAATATAATTATTCGGTGGATAATTTTATTTAAAGTTCGTTTATTTTTTGACTAAATAAGGCTTTTTCAGAAGAGGTCTTTTTTACTCTCTTTTTCAAAAACTTTGGAATTAGCATAAGGCGATAAACGAAAGTCAAAGTATTCTGCAACAATATGATTAATCGGATACGGAGGAGTAGGGAGGAAGAAATCTTCGTTGAAATAGGTTATTTTTGCACTAAGATAATTGCTCTGTTCCCATTTTTCTTCGCAAAAATTCATTTCATACTTAATGGAATCAAACTCATTGAGAAAAAGTTCATGTGTTGGGTAGGGGTTTTCGTCAATGATTGCTTTGTAGCTTAGGTTTGCAAATAAAACATTAGCTTCATTGGATAGGTTTCTAAATTCAGAAAAAATATTATCCACATTATTATTAAATGTGTACATGTCGCCAATGTGATAACTGCATCCATAGACCTTGTCATTGAATGTATTAAGTTCAATGTATTTTATAGAATCGTTGGAAAGGTAAACATATTTTGTAGTTATGTTGTTTTCATAAGAGGATTCCTGAGTTTTTATGAGTTTATAGCCCTTAATTAATATTTGTCCATTAACCCTGCTGATAGTTTCCCCAACATAATTTTTAATATTTTGAAAACTTGTGCTTTTACTGACTGGCTTGTAATCATTATTAATGTTCTCATCTTCGCAGCTAAAGAAAAATAATGAGCCAAAGATTGCAAAAAGAATAAATATTAGTTTTTTCATATCTCTAAATTATTAAAATGTTAATGAATGTCTTTTATGATTAAATTGTTATAAGCATAAGAAATTGAATTTAGCATTTAAAAAAAGGAGAGTTGACATACCCTCCTTTTCTCACCATAATTAAAATTTCTATCCTTACCTCATGACCTCAATTGTTCCATTAAATTCTACATTTTTAGTAGGTCCTCGTCCAACAAATCTGTAGAAATAAGTACCGGAAGGAGTGTTTGTTTTGTTTGGATCCCATGCTTCAACCTCAGATCTAATATCTTGAATATAGAATATACGTTTACCGTTCCTATTGTAAATAGTTAGTTCATTGTCTGGGAAAGCTTGACCATCAACAAGGTTTCTAATTATGAATACATCATTAATACCATCCCCATTTGGACTTACTAAGCTTGGGAACATCAAACTATCGTTTATTATTGAAATAACCTTAGTTATTGTGTCATGACACTCGTAAAGAACACCACTTGGACCTATGTTAACCGTGTAGGCATCAAGAGTTACTTTATAATCTCCAACAACATTTAAGCCAGGAGCAGGTTGCCAAGTGTAGGTTGGTTCAAGTCCATAAATGTTTTCTCTCAAATCGCTATTCTTAAGGGCTTGAATCTTCCACAAATATTGATTTGTTACATCATAAGGAGTAGTTTGATTGAGGAAGTTAACAAATGGTGCAGTTGAAGAAGGGTTTGTTGGCTGCCATCCGAAATCAGCAGTCGGAGATTTATATACATGAATCATATTAGGTTGGACTATTGAGTCAACACAACCATATTGAGTAACAACTTTTAGTTTTACATCATAAGTTCCATAAGGGAATGTGAATGAAGGGTCAGGTAAGCTTGATTTGAGCTGACCAACTGTCCATTCAATTGTATCAGCATTTGTAGAATTGCTGATTAGTTGGAAATTAAATGGTTCACATCCTTCCAAAATTAGAGGATCAGTGTGGAAAGCAGCCAAACCTGCAGGTAAAACTTCAATATAGAGGGTGTCCTGACCATAACAATTAATTCTTCCATTAGTATTTGTAACTTCGGCAATATAAGTCAAGATATCATTGGCATTTGCGGGGGCGTGGACTTCAATTGTTTGAGTTTTTTCTCCGTATGGCTCCCATGAATATTCTGATGCACCAGGGTTTCCAGCATCTAAAGTAGTATTTAGTTCTTCGCAGATTTGAATATCATCACCCAAGTCAACTTGTGGAGTACAAACAACCTCAAGTTTTGTAACAGTATCCCAAACGCATAAGAAATCATCAACAATATGTACATCATAGTTGTATTGACCGCAACTATCAATTGGAGGAGCAAATAACAAAGAAGTATCAGAAGTAGCAATAATGAATGGACCATCAAGAATAACTGTATCAATCGGAACTTGATATTCCCAATCAGCCATTGAGCCTTGAGATAGTGACATATCCCACCAGCAAACCCAACCATTGTCAATCCCCCAATAGTCACAAACTCTAATTTTCCATTCCCCATTTAAAGGACAACCAATTAAGTTACTAAATCCATTTAAATCTGTTGTTTCCCATCCGGTAGCTATACTTGTTGCTCCTTGAACTGGAGTTTGAAAGTATTTTGTAGTGTCAGAAGTGCGAGTAGAGTCAATTGGAGAAGTCATATTTCCACTAATAACGCCTCTTGGCATATTCAAATATTGATTTGAAAAACAATATGTCCAGCAAATCCCCATCGCATTAGCAGGATTTGTAGGATCGCAGCCACTACTTTGATCTAAAGCTTGTCCCATAAATGCTCCACCTGACATAGTAAAATGTTTCAAAATCGCACTATTACCGTTAGGACAAACAATTTCAAGACTAAGGTCACCTAAAAATGAGTGCTCCATATTTACACAAATGCTTAGAATATCGTCGACGCTATTAATTACTGCTCCAGGCACGAATTCTGTGAAAGTTACTGGAGATTCATAACAAGGCTGTGAACAATTAGGCCCATCGGGAATAAATACAGCACTATCAAATCTTTGGGTAGCTCCTCGTTCAAAGAGAATTGAGTCAATCTTAATTGTATTATTTCCTTCGTATCCAACGTTGAAAGCAAACACTTGTCCCGAGCACATATCTGGAATAGGGGAAACAGTCTTTATTGGGTTTTTTGCAATTCTTACACGAACATCAATGGCATTTCTGCTCCTGCAGCCACCATGTAATGTATCTAAAATAGTTAAGCCTAAATCAAAACCTCTAACCTCATCCCAACGATGATATGCATGATTATCGAATTCTATTGTGTCATAAGTCATATCACCATAATTCCAACTAAAAATACATGTTGTTATATCTTGTGGGTAACCATAAGCACTATCTGGGAATATTGGCTTTGCAATAATTTCAATTGAATCATTTTCACATATATCAATAGTTTTATAACCTGATAAAGTGTATTCGAGAGAATCAGCAGCCCAAATTGTATCTGTGAAGCTACGTATTTGAAAAGGAGTTCGAGTACCGTCAGGACTAATTTTATTGAAGAAGGTATCAAGAGCAGCAACAGGATACTGACAAAACGCAACACATTCAACCTTGGCTCTAAATCCAGAAGCTGTATTGACACTGTCAGAAATAAAATGTACAGTCAAACATCCTGATGTATCGCTTACATATGCCGTTACAACCTCTCCAAGCAAATCGTTATTTGTAAAAAAAGGAGTGTTGTCGGCTGTTGTATGTATTGACCCATTGAGTCCAACGCCAGAAAAAATCTCCATCCTATCGGAAGGATGAACATCGAATTGCTCAAAACTTAGAGAAATTCTTGAATTGGGCGTTGCAGGACATAAAGCCATCCAGTAAGAAGTGTTTGTGTCATATTTAGCATTTGAACCACCATCATCTACCAATATCGCATCGCAAGTAGTTCTTGTTTGCTCATGATAAGTTGCATTCAACAGATAAGTTGATGTTTGAGCTTTTGATAGATTGGGTAATAGAAACCCTGACATTAATACTAAAATTAAAACTAACTTTTTCATATTGCTACTTAAATTTTGATTGTACAAATATATAATAAATTTTTAAAGTGGGAATAAGTTCACTAAAAAACATTAAATTTTTTCTTAAATCCACTTCACACATATATACAACTAAAAGTGAAAAAAAGTAAGTAACATTAAGTAAAAAAAATGAAATTATTTTTAATAGAAGAAAAAATACTATCTTTGCAAACTAAGGAATATACTCACAAAAGCTTGATTTAGCCTAAGTTTAACTAAAGAAATTTTTTGTGATAAAATTTGATTGTTAAATTAAAAATTTCACTTAAGATGAACTATAATGTAGTTAGAGGAACCAGAGATTTTCTTCCAGAGCAGATGAATAAAAGAAATTATATTTTCAAAATTATTGAGAAAGTATATCAACTTCATGGCTTTTCGCAAATTGAAACTCCTGCATTGGAAAATCTTTCAACCCTTATGGGCAAATATGGAGAGGAAGGAGATAGGTTAATCTACAAAGTCCTTAATAGTGGAAACTTTATTGAAAAGATAGACCTTAATCAAGACATTGATTACAAAATGCTCACTAACTTGATTTCTGAGAAAGGTCTAAGGTATGATTTGACAGTGCCTTTTGCTCGCTTTATTGTAAATAATAGAAATAATATAACTTTCCCTTTTAAGCGTTATCAAATACAGCCAGTGTGGAGAGCAGATAGACCTCAAAAAGGAAGATATAGAGAGTTCTATCAATGCGATGCTGATATAATTGGTAGTCAATCTCTGCTAAATGAGATTGAACTTTGCGAAATAATCGACGATGTTTTTTCATTGCTTGGAATGAAAATTGAATTGAAAATTAATAATAGGAAAATACTAACTGCAATTGCTGAACTCATTGGAAAGCCCGATAAAATTGTTGATATTACTATTGCCATTGATAAGCTGGATAAGATTGGCTACGACAAAGTAATTGAAGAACTTTTGGAAAGAGGTTTAACAAATAAAGATATTGAAAGGATTACTCCAATACTTAACTTAATAGGGAGTATTGATGAGAAAATCACAGCTTTAAAAAATCTTTTTTCAGATTCTCAAATAGGGCAGAAAGGGATTTCAGAACTTGAAGAAGTATTTCAAAACATTAAACTACTTAATCTTAACATGGATTTTGAATTTGATATTACTTTAGCAAGGGGATTAAACTACTATACCGGTGCTATTTTTGAGGTAAAGAGTAAGGAAGTAAAAATAGGGAGTATTGTTGGGGGAGGTCGTTATGATAATTTAACCGGAGTATTTGGGATGCCTGATGTTAGTGGGGTTGGGATAAGTTTTGGAGCAGATAGAATTTATGACTGCTTAGAAGAACTTTCTCTTTTCCCTGAAGAGATTTCAAATTCTTCTACATTAATGTTTGTTAATTTTGGAAAACAGGAAGCAAAACAATGTCTTCAATATGCAAAAAAACTGCGTTCAAAAGGGATTAAAACAGAAATTTATCCGGAAGAAGTTAAGCTTCAGAAACAAATGAAATATGCAAACGATAAAAAAATTCCTTATGTAGCCCTACTTGGAGAGAAGGAAATAAATGAAGGATTAATTGTCCTGAAAGATATGATTTCGGGAGAACAGACTTCATTGAAAATTGAAGAATTATATAATTATATTACTTCAAGAATTTAATTTACTAAAAAATATCTAAAATTTATTTTTTCTTTTTAGTTTTGTATTTCAGTATATGAATAGTTACTCCTATTGCAATTGAGATTAAGAGAAGTTTTATCCATAGTTTTTCTATGAAAAAGAAAACGCTTAAGAGAATTGTTATCCACAGAAAACTAATGCTTGTAATCTTTACTTTTAATGGTATGGATTTATACTCTTGAAAATCCTTTATATATTGCCCGAATACCCTATGTTCGGTTAACCATTTGTGAAGCTTATCAGAACTCTGCATAAAAAGAAAAGAAGACAAAAGCAGAAATGGAGTTGTAGGAAGAATAGGCAAGAATATTCCCACTATTGCCAGGCTTAAACTAATTATTCCAAAGAGTTTGAATAGAAATTTCTTCATCACCTATTCTTGAAAGAAAACCCTCTTAACTCTTTGCGATATTGTGGAGAGTATTTCGTAGGGAATTGTATTTAATTCGTTAGCAATGTTCCAGATTGGATAATCTTTTGAGAAAATAATTACTTGATCATTCTCTTTGCATTCAACTCCACTAATATCTATCATACACATATCCATGCATACATTTCCAACAATTGGAACTAAGCAGCCATTTATCAAAACCTTTCCTCTACCATTTCCTCTTTGCCTTGAAAGCCCATCGGCATAACCAATAGGGATAACACCAATTGTCATTTTCTTTTTTGCAATAAATGCTCTACTATACCCCACTGTTTCATTTTCTTCAATCTCTCTTTTGAGGATTAGGTGAGTTTTTAAGCTATGTACATATTCTAATTCTTGTTCTTGAGCACTACTATCACCAATTCCATACATGCCAATGCCAAGACGTACCATGTCAAATTGTGCTTCAGGGAATCGATTGATAGCAGCTGAATTGGCAATATGTCTAAGAATTGGATAGTTGAATGCATTAATTATTTGCACGCTTAGAGTGTCAAAAACATTAATTTGTTTTCTTGTAAAATCATCAAAAACATGATTATCTGCAGCAGCAAGATGAGAAAAGATACTCTTTATCTTTATGTTGGGGTTCTCCTTAAGTAGATTAATTAATGAATCAATATCCTTGCTCTCCATCCCCAATCTATGCATACCCGTGTCGAGCTTAATATGAATGTATAGTTGTTGTGAATTCCCTATTAATTCGTATTGATGCTTTTGATCAATAAATTCCTTAAGGTTGGATAAGGAATAAATCTCAGGTTCTAAGTTATAGTGAAGTAATTTGTTAATGTCTTTAGCTTGTGGACTCAAAACCATTATTGGTAAATCGACTTCATTATGTCTTAGCTCTATACCCTCATCAGCAAATGCTACTGCTAAATAGTCAGTATGTTGTTTTGAAAGAGACTTAGCAATTTCGTATGAACCTGAACCATACGAATGAGCCTTAACCATTGCCATAAGTTTGACATTTTCTCTAAGCTTTTGTTTAAAAAAATTAACGTTATGAGCTAAAGAAGAAAGATTTATCTCCAAAACAGTTTGATGCGTTTTCTTTTCAAAAAGCCTACTAATTCTTTCAAACTCAAAGCTTCTTGCTCCTTTTATTAGGACTATTTGATTATTAAAGTCTTTAACGGAAAACTCTTTAAGGAACTCTTGGGTAGAAGAAAATACTCTATTATTTATTGTAAGAAGGGATTTGTACTTAATGAAATCTTCTCCAATACCAACAAGTGTATTAATTTTGTTTTCAATCAGAAGTCTGTTTATTTCTTTATATAATTCATCTTTTAAGGCAAATGATTGAGTGATATCTGAAAGTATTGCTGTTTTATGGAGCGCGTCTTTTTGTTGATTAACAAAGTCAAGTGCTAGGGAAAGCGACATCAAGTCGGAACTATAACTATCATTAATAATAATATTATCATTAATACCATCCTTGATTTCCAAACGCATTTCTAATGACTGAAGAGAAGACGTTCTTTGAGCAAGAACTTCTGGGCTAATATTTAAAGCTAAACATGCAGCAAAAGCATTAATGGCATTTTCAATACTCGCCTTGTCTGTAAAAGGAATTGTGAAATAATATTTTTTACTCCTATATATATAATGTATAGAAGAATAATTTTTGTTTTTTTCAATATTCAATATTCTTAGAACAGCATTTTCATTTTCTCCCCACGTTAATATTTCTTTATTGCTTCCACCAAATTTGTTTTGAATAATATTATGCACTTGGTTATTATCCATGCAATATATAATTGTTTTTGAATCTTTGAATAGGATTAGTTTTTCTTCAATCTTTTCTTCTAATGACTTAAAGTAAATCTGATGTGCATCTCCAATATTTGTAAATATGCCAATCTGTGGTTTGATAATTCTTTCTAAGTTTTGCATTTCTCCTTTGTTAGAAATGCCTGCTTCAATAACCCCTAATTCATCATCCCTTTTGAGGTTCCAAAGTGATAGGGCAACCCCAATTTGAGAATTATAACTTCTTGGACTTTGGCATACCTTAATGTTATTATTAATCAGCTGAACAATCCATTCCTTTACTATTGTCTTACCGTTTGAACCTGTTATGGCAAGAATTGGAGTTTGGAAAAACTCCCTTTTGAGTAAGGCAAATTCTTGCATTGTTCTAATTGAGTTATCAACCAAAACAAAGGTTGCATCTTCATATTTTTCATAATCTTCAGGAAGGTTTTCCGTAATAAAAACTCTAATTCCACTAAAGTAAAGCTCAGCAATATATTTTTGTCCATTATCCGAAAGAGTCTTGATTGCAAAAAAGACAGTTCCGTCAATAATATTTAATTTTCTACTATCAAAAAGAAGATTTTTTACTAGAAAATCATCCCTTTTTAAGCCAAAAATCTTAGAATTTATTCTATCTAAAAAATAACTTAGTGTAAAATTCATACTTCTTATAAATATCTGCAAAGTTATACCTTTTTAGGACTTACGACACATTTTATGTCTGGAAAAATACTGTTGAAAAAAAATATTCAACAAATAATTTCTTTATATCAAAGATACTAAGTAACTTTGTAGTCTCAAAAAACAATGTTTTTGAAATAAAAAAATTAACTAACAACATTAAATAAATACATTATGGACGTAAAAAAGATTTTAGCGAATGTAGAAGCTAAAAACCCAGGAGAACCATTGTTCCTTCAAGCAGTTACAGAAGTTATTGAAACTATCGAAGAGTATGTAGCTGCAAATCCAAAGTATGACAAGTACAAAATCATTGAAAGAATGGTAGAGCCAGATAGAATCTTCCAATTCAGAGTTGAATGGGTAGATGATAATGGTGAAGTCCAAGTAAATCGTGGATTTAGAGTACAATTCAACAATGCAATTGGACCATATAAGGGAGGAATTCGTTTCCATCCAACTGTTACACTTGATACATTGAAATTCTTAGGTTTCGAACAAACTTTCAAAAACTCTTTAACTACTCTTCCAATGGGTGGTGGTAAAGGTGGTTCAGATTTTAACCCACAAGGAAAATCTGAAAACGAAATTATGCGTTTCTGCCAAGCTTTCATGACTGAATTATATAAATATATCGGACCTGATACAGACGTTCCTGCTGGAGATATCGGTGTTGGTGGAAGAGAAGTTGGTTACATGTACGGTATGTACAAGAAATTAGCTCGTGAAAACACTGGAGTATTAACTGGAAAAGGTGCTGGTTGGGGAGGTTCAATCCTTCGTCCAGAAGCTACTGGTTTCGGGGGAGTTTACTTCGTAAACAATATGCTTCAAGCTCACAACATGACTATCGAAGGAAAAACTATTTCAGTTTCTGGTTTCGGTAATGTTGCATGGGGTGCTGCTAAAAAAGCTACTGAACTTGGTGCTTTCGTTAAGGTTATTTCTGGTCCTGACGGATACATTATCAACGAAAAACCAATGACTCAAGAACAAATTGACTACATGTTAGAATTAAGAGCAACTAATAACAACGTTATTAAACCATACGCTGATAAATTTGGTGTTAAGTTTGTTGCTGGAAAGAAAGCATGGGAAGTTAAAGTTGATATCGCTATGCCATGTGCATTCCAAAATGAATTAAACGCTGATGATGCTAAACAACTAATCGCTAACGGTGCAATTATGGTTTGTGAAGTATCTAACATGGGATGTACTGCTGATGCTATTCACGAATTACAAAAAGCTAAAGTTATCTTTGCACCAGGAAAAGCTGCTAATGCAGGTGGAGTTGGAGTTTCTGGATTAGAAATGAGCCAAAACGCTGGACATATCAGTTGGACTGGAGAAGAAGTTGACCAAAAATTACACCAAATGATGGATTCTATCCACGCTAACTGTGTAAAATACGGAAAACAAGCTGACGGATATATCAACTATGTAAAGGGAGCAAACGTTGCTGGCTTTATTAAAGTTGCTGATTCAATGATTGAACTTGGAGTAATCTAAGATTTTAAATCAATATATAATACTCTAAAGCGTCTCATTTATGGGACGCTTTTTTTGTACAATTACTTTATTGCTCAAGTTTTTAAGAGCTTTAGAATCAAATCCGGAGTAATGGACATTTTTAATGGGTTTTACCCTTAGTTTTGCCTTATGGTTACTATCTTTGCATCAAATGAAAGGTTAAAAAGTGCATTAACTTTGGTAAAGGATTTGTCCATAAAAATGGATTTATAAAAGGAGTTCAAAGATACAAATATGTTATTTGTAATAGACAATTTTTAGGAGGTAAATAACTTGTTAGAAGTTGTTACACTTTGACTTGAAGTAGTTTAGTTTGGTTGTTATAGTTAGTCCGAAGAATTGATAAAGGTCGTTTACTTTTGGATTACCACGCATTGACCCAACTTGATTATAAGTGTTTGGAACTACCTCGTTGGTCCTATCGCTTGCCACAGCTGCCAATTCGCCACTCCAGGTTGTTAGTTCTGCTCTATCAACATAGTCTTTACTTACATCATCAAGATAATCCGTGAAAGTCATTCTTATTCCCCATTCCAATCCAATACAAACTCTTTGACTTAAGCTAACTTTTAGTCCTAAACCAAACGGAACGGCAATATTTACTAAAGAATAAGGAGAATCGTAGCCTGGCAATCCTTGACCTTCTGTACTCAATGGTTGGAGTTCTACCCATTGTTTTTCAAGACTTAGGGGGTCGGTTAATTCGGCTTTGGGGTTGAAAAAGAATACTCCTATGCCTCCAAAAATATATGGTGTGATTCGATGTTGCTTGCTTCCAGTCTGATAATCAAAGAAATTAAATTCACAAGTAAGGGCTAGTTCGTTGACTCTTGACTCAAAACTAAGGTTACGAATATTGTCGAAATCTGAATCATAAGCACCTACTTTACCAAACATTGCACTTGCTTTCACTACCCAGCGAGGGTTGAAATTGTAGCGATAAATGGCTCCAACCATAAGGTTAGTCTTATAGAAATTATATTTAGGATTGAGGTCTCCAAAGTAATTACCTCCTCCAACAGTTATCCCAAATTCAGAACGTTCGATGAATTGAGCTTTGCTTTGAAGGGCAATAAGACTGAGGATTATGATTAAGATTATTCTTTTCATTGTTCTTTTTTATTTTGCAAAGTTAATAATTTCTTTTTATTCTCCTATTTGTTAAACTCCAAAATCTCCAAATCTTTTGGCTCAGAGTCAATTTTAAATCGTACGAGGGTTGATATTTTATGTATTCCTTGTCGTCCTGCAGCTCCTGGATTAATGTGTAGTAGAGAATATTTGGGGTCGTTCATAACTTTCAAAATATGGGAATGTCCAGCAATAAATATGTTGGGGCGATGCAATTCAATCAGTTCTTTAATTCCTCTTTCATACTTATTTGGGTATCCTCCAATATGTGTAACCATAATTTTCAGCCCTTCAACTTCAATGTTTTCAACCTTTTCTGTACGAATAACAACTCCAAAATCATCAATGTTCCCATATACGGCAATTGTTTTCTTGAATGCTTGAAGTTCGTCCAAAACCTCTTCGCTTCCAATGTCTCCTGCATGTATAATAAAGTCAACATCCTTAAAAAACTCATAAATTTCCTTAGGCAAATAGCCATGAGTATCGGACAAAACACCTATTTTCTTCATCTTAATTCTTTTTGCAAAGATAATATTTTACGTGATATTCTGCTCTTTGCTTTTTTTTTCGGATATTTGCAAGCTAAAGTTTTATTATTTTATGTTGAAGAATTTCAGAGCCTATATTCCCATTTTCTTCTCAATGCTCTTTTGGGGTATGAGTTTCATTTGGACTAAGGACTTACTCAATGCTGGCTTTTCTCCAATCATTATCATAACTCTCAGGGTATTGATTTCTGCTGTTTTGCTCTATGTTATCTTCAAGATAGCAGGGAAATTAGATAAGATTGACAAGAAGGACTATAAGCTTTTCATGGCACTTGCATTCTTTGAACCCTTTCTTTATTTCTTTGGTGAGAATTGGGGTTTGCAGTATCTTGACCCAAGCATAGGCTCAATTATAATCTCCACTATTCCTGTCTTTGTGCCTTTTGGACTTTATTTATTTCATAAAGAAGCTTTTCACTGGCAACTGATTATTGGGGTTTTTCTTACCATTATTGGTCTTTTCATTATTAGTATTTCGCCAAATGCAGACTTTAGCGTTAGTGGAAAAGGTATTGCCCTTATGTTCTTGGCAGTGTTTTCTGCTGCTGGTTATAGTGTGGTTTTGTATAAGGTTATAAAGAAATATGAAGCAATTACCATTACTACAACTCAGAATATTATTGGCTCCATATACTATCTTCCTCTATTCTTTATCTTTGAACTTAAGACTCTTAAAACTCTTACCTTTAATTTTGATACACTTTATCCTCTATTTGCACTTGCTATTCTCTGTTCCTCAATAGCCTTTATTTGTTATTCCTATTCAGCCAAAAGACTATCCATTCCCAAGACATCTGTATTTACCAATGCAGTACCTATTGTTACTATTTTGTTTGCAGTACTTTTGGGAAAAGAATACCTAACTATCAATAAAGTTGTAGGAATGATCGTTGTATTATTAGGAGTATTTCTAAGTCAAATTAATTTTAAAAGAAAGTACTATGAAAGTAAAAGTTGGTTTAGTGCAATTAAGCTGCACAAAAAATAAGGAAGATAATATTAAAAAAACCATAGAGGCAATACGCCAAGCAGCACATAAGGGAGCCAATATAATTTGTTTGCAAGAGTTGTTTGCTTCATTATATTTCTGCGATGTTGAGGATTATGATAACTTTAAGTTGGCAGAACCAATACCTGGTGAAACCACTTCGTTGTTTGAACAAATTGCAAAAGAATTGGGAGTAGTTATTATTGCTTCTATGTTTGAAAAACGCACTCATGGATTATATTTCAATACAACTGCAGTTATAGATGCTGATGGAAAATATCTTGGAAAATACAGAAAGATGCATATTCCTGATGACCCAGGTTATTATGAAAAGTTCTATTTCACACCTGGAGACACAGGTTATATGACCTTTAAGACCAAGTTTGGAAGAATAGGAGTTTTGATTTGTTGGGACCAATGGTATCCAGAAGCTGCAAGGATAACTTCACTTATGGGAGCGGAAATTCTTTTCTATCCAACAGCAATAGGATGGGCTAAGTCTCAAGATAATGCAACAAACACAGAGCAATATAATGCTTGGCAAACCATTCAACGATCACATTCAATTGCTAATGGAGTTCATGTTGTAAGTGTTAATCGTACTGGAGAAGAAGGAGAGATGCAGTTTTGGGGAGGAAGCTTTGTTTCCAATCCATTTGGAACAATAATGTACCAAGCTCCACACCTTGAAGAAGATATTAATGTTATAGAAATAGATTTAGAGAAAACAGATCATTACCGAACTCATTGGCCTTACCTAAGAGATAGAAGAATAGATTCCTACGAGCCAATAACTAAAAGATATATTGATAATGAATAATATGAATTTTTGGAATAATAATACTGAAATATTGTTTTTTAAAGAAGCAATTAAAAATTTTGCTTCAGTTGAACAATTGTTTTATAAATTAAGAGATGGTTATTTTGCATATATACCTAAAGGGTTAGATGCAGAAGGTCAAACATTACAAGCAAGAAATTCTTTAATAGGACAATTTACAGAAAGATGGGCTAAAGATTTATTAAATCCAGTCGCTGAAAAACTTGGACTTTTTGCAGTAAATGGGGTCGTTTGTGAAGAAATTGGATTAACAAGGTCATCAAGTGCAGATTTAGCTTTTTGTAAAAAAGATAGTATTAACCAAAAAGCCTCTGATATAAAAATAATATTTGAGATAAAGATGAGTATTGTTTCAAATTATCAATATTTTAATTCAGATACAATAATATTAATTGGAGATTATAAAAAACACAAAGGAAACCCTTCTTTGCTTCGTTCTGATAGTATGCTTAAAGCTATTGGGAAATCAATAAACATCCGAGTTTCCGGTTTTGAAAGTGCCCATATTCCTATAGTTATTCTAGGTAATTCACCAATAACAAATAATTATTTAAACAAAGTTGACTATTTAAAAGAATGTGGCGTTGTCCAACATTTCCTTTCTCTTAATCCTAATCCTACTTTATCAACTGTTGATTATGTTCATAGCTCTCCCAAAAATGGATTTCTTACAATTTCATCAGAAGAAATGCTAATGAAAATTTGTCGGAGTCTAGTAGAATCAGAATTACATTATTTTTCATCAATGATTTGTAAAAAAGATTTGGGGCAAATAATTAAAATTTCAAGTAAAGAAAAAAGTGATGAAAAAATAGCAGAGAAATTTTTATCATTAATACATATTCAAAATGGCTATTAATAGAAAAATTGGCACAGAGACAAGTACTTTTGGTACAAATGGAAGAATTAATCATAATTCAGATAAATTCTATAATTCAAAGTTATATTCTAAATTAAGTATTAACAAAGAAGTTGATAAAACTATTAATATTTTCCCTGAAACATTAATAAATAGTGTAATTTATGGTTCTGCTGAAAATATGAAAGATTTGCCTGATAATTCTGTTCATTTAACTATTACTTCGCCACCTTATAATGTTTCCAAAGAGTATGATGAAGATTTATCATTAAAAGAATATTTATATTTTCTTAAAAAATCATTTGAAGAAGTGTATAGAGTATTGGTTAATGGTGGTCGAGTTTGTATTAATGTAGCTAATCTAGGAAGAAAACCATACATACCTTTATCTGACTATATTTCAAAAATTATGATTAATATTGGTTTTAGTATGAGAGGAGAAATTATTTGGAATAAAGCAGCTAGTGCAAGTCCTTCTACTGCATGGGGAAGTTGGATGAGTGCAACAAATCCAACTTTGCGTGATATTCACGAGTATATTTTAGTTTTTTCAAAAGGAGATTATAAGCGTGAAAAAGGAGAAAAAGAAAATACAATCAACCGTGAACAATTTATGGAATGGACAAAATCAATTTGGACAATTAATGCAGAAAGTGCAAAACGAATTGGACATCCTGCTCCATTTCCTGAAGAATTACCATATAGACTTATTCAACTTTATTCTTTTAAAGGAGATATTATTTTAGATCCATTTATTGGTAGTGGAACAACAGGTATAGCTGCATTAAAATCTGAAAGATATTTTGTTGGTTATGAAAATAATAAAGATTATATTTCTTTAGCAAATAAAAGAGTAGAACCATATTTAAAATAATAATGTTTATCAAAAATATTATATATAGATTGATTATTTAATATGAAAACACCGAAAGAATTAGGTTATTATTTCCCTGCTGAGTGGGTTAAGCATGCTTCAACATGGCTTTCCTATCCACATAATGAAAATTCTTGGCCTGATAAGATTGAAACTATATTCCCTTACTATAATGAATTTATTAAGGAATTATCAAAAGGGGAAATTGTGAATATTAATATTCTTGACTCTTTAATGAAGGAAAGGGTTGAAAAGGAATTGAGAGAGATTGGAGTTGATATGTCAAAGATAGTCTTTCATGATTTTAAGACCAATGATGCTTGGTGCAGGGACCATGGTGGAGCAATTCTATTGAACAGGAATGAAAAAAAGAGAGCCTTGGTTGATTGGGATTATAATGCTTGGGGAGGAAAATATCCTTCTGAACTTGATAATATGATTCCTTCTCAAATGGCAGATTACCTCAACTTAGAGGTTTTTCGTCCAAATATTGTTATGGAAGGTGGAGCTGTTGAGTTTAATGGAAAAGGGACTTTGATTACAACAAAGGCTTGTTTGTTGAATGAAAATCGAAATCCAAGTCTTAATCAAAAGCAGATTGAAGAAAAGCTAATTGAATTTTACGGAGTAGATAATATTATTTGGCTTGAAGATGGAATTGAGGGAGATGATACCGATGGGCATGTTGATGATATTACAAGGTTTATAAATGAAGATACTGTTGTTACTGTTGTTGAGGAGAATAAGAACGATTTTAATCATACTCCACTAAAAGAAAACCTTAATATTTTAAAGAAGTCAAGACTTGAAAATGGGAAACAATTGAATGTTGTTGAACTTATTATGCCCGAAACAGTAATTTGGGAAGACCAACGTTTACCTGCTTCCTATGCTAATTTTTATATATCCAATGAGGCTGTAATTGTTCCAGTGTTTAACTCTAAGAATGACAATAAGGCAATTTATACTTTGGAAGAATGCTTTAAGGATAGGAAGGTAGTAGGAATAAATTCCTTAGATATAATTTGGGGCTTAGGCTCTTTCCATTGTTTAAGCCAACAAGAACCAGAACTTTAAGTTATTGATATGAAAAGATTTCTCTCATTAATTCTTTTTCTTTCTATTTGCTTTTTGGGTTTTTCTCAAGAAGAGGAGCTTTTGCAGAGCTTAAAGAACAGATATGAATCCGTAACAGAGGTTAAGGATTTAAAATCTGCAAGTCTTTTTTCTTTTAAATCAAATAATAAAGTAGGACTTATTAAGACAACAGGGTCTTTGGTATATGAGCCTTATTTTGATAGCGTATCTATTTATAAGGCTAATGATGTTACCTATGTTAAAGCTAAGATGCCTAATGGAAGAACTGCATTACTTGACACAGAGGGAATAGTCCTTTTGCAACCAATATTTGAAGATGTCTTTGTAACTGAGGATGAACTCATACTAACAAAACATAACAATAAATATGGTATTGTGAATTTTGATGGCTTAGGGTATTTATATCCTGAATTTGATACAGTTAAGGTAATGATTGAAGAAGATACTTTCTTTGTTGCATCAATTGGTGAAAAGAATATGATGTTTAATACCAATAGTGATATGTTAGAGTATTTTGACAAAGACACTATTATCTCTTTTGTTGAGGTTGTTAATACTTCTCTTTTGCCTTTTGCATGGATTCAAGAGCCAACTGCTGACATTGTAAAATATATTGGAGGAGGAAATTTCTATATTAGAGAAGATGATAAATTGAAAATACTTAATAGGAATGCTGAAGAGGTTGGACAGAAGAAGATAGGTATTGAAACTGCAAACATTGTTAATTTTGACTGGGAAAGAATTCTTTTTAAGGTGCATTCATTTGTTGGAATGATGAATTATGATGGATTAGTAATTGCAGAACCCAAGTATCAGGATATGAGTGTGATTATTCCAGACAAGCTCTATTCTTATAAATCTAATGATTTTTGGGGATTGATGAATAAGGATGGAAAAGAATTGACAAGAGCTCAATTTGTATCTTTTAGTGTTGAAACCTATGATGGTAAAGAGATAATTAAAACTAAAAATGAACAAAATAGAACAGCACTTTTGAATAAAAGAGGAAGACCGATCATGCAAGCATATTTCCAAGATGTTGAACCGTCAAATCATTTAGGTTTCTACAATCAAATTGAAAATGCTGGTAAGGGAATAATAAGCGAAAAGGGAACAATGTATGTTCGTCCTGAATATGACAGGGTTGATGCCTATATTGAGTCAGACACTTTCTTTGTTGCTCAAAGAAATAATAGATTTACAATTTTTGGAACAAGAGGTGATATTATTTACGATGGATTAAATATAATTATTGATATTCAAGACTCTAATCTAATTTTTGTTGAGAATAACCAACTCAAGAAATCAATAATTAGAGATAACCAATTATTGCCTAAATCAAATCCAATAAATGTTAACTTTGTGGAATTGGGAAGGGTGTTCGATTCTCTTATTATTGTGAAAAACAATAAGGGATGGACTTATGCTAACAAGAAAACTTTCAAACCAATAACCAAAAAGACATTTGATTATGTGACTCCTTTTGCAAGGGGGTATGCATTGGTTGTTGAGAAAAAGAATCTAAATATTATTGACGCTAATTTTAATGTTGTGTTTAATGTAATTGATAAAGGAATTTCAACAACAGAATTGAAACAATTAGCAGATCTAATTTTCGACTCATTTAAGAATGGTAAAAGCTATCAATATATTAGAAAAAACGATAAATATGGCATCCTTCGTTTAAAGGCAATTAAAGAAGTAAAAATCAGAAAAATATAAATAGAAATGAAAAGATTATTCTTAGTATTATTAGTTGTAGTTGGACTTAGCTCATGCTCTTCAACCTATAAGTCTTATCCAATTGAAAACTCACCAAATAGCATTAATAAAACAACCCTATACTATTCAGTGCCAATGTCCACTGAGGTTGTTTTTGATGTAACATTTATCAAAACAATTAGACAGAAAGGAGTGTTTGCAAATCAATCTAACCTCTTAGGTGTTAAGAATGTAATAGCAAATGATGAGGTAAAATATGAAGTAAAGGATATTAGGATTTCTTCAAATGCAATGCCTACTCCAATACAACAATTTGCCTTAATTCTTAATAATGATAAGGTAAAAGTAACAAAATCCCCACAAGGAACACTTGAAAGTATTAGCTTTAAGAATAAAAGAACTTATTCCAAGCAAAAATATTATCAAAATAAAGAAAAGGATTTAACTCCTGCTTCCAATTTGCAAAAGAATATTGATGCTCCTCAAGCACTTGCAACAAGACCAATATTCGAAACACGTCTTCAACAAAAAGGAATGTTGGAGAAAGTGAATTTCACAGCAGCCGATGCTGTAAAGAAAATAGAACAGCTTAGAGAAAGACAGATTGAAATATTATCAGGAGGCTTGGAAGGAACCTATATTAACACTACTGTTGATTTTATGTATAAACAATTAGATGAGATAATTGATGGTTATGTAGCCCTTTTCACAGGAACAGAAATAATTATTGAAGAAACCCAAAGATTTACACTTTCTCCTCAAAAACCAATTATTGCAGAAGAAGACCTTATTCTTCCGTTAAAGAATTGCCCAATTCCACTTTTGGCTCGTTTCCATACAAATAATCAAACCGAAACATTTAAGAAAGAGGCAAGTAAACCTGCAAACCCTGACTCTTCAGTTGAGGTTAGCATTTCTGAAAAGAAAGTTGAAGGAGTAAAAGGAGTGTATCATGCAATACCAGAACTTGTTTTGGTAAGTGTTGAAACTCCAAATAAAACCTTTTCAAATAGAGTTGAGGTTAATCAATATGGAGTTATAAAACCAATCACTACAAAAAATAAAAACATAGAATTTAACCCTAATACAGGTTCAATAAAAAGTCTTCGATAGGTTGAAAAAATAAAACCTCGTTTCAATAAAATAAAACAAAGAAAGAAAAAATTAAAACGAAGAGTTAATAAATTAAAACGAAGAGTTAATAAATTAAAACGAAGAGTTAATAAATTGAAACGAAGAGTTAGTAAAATGGATTAATAATATTAAGGGAATTAATAATAATAAAGACATATTTAATAATGCTATGAATTATAGAATTCCTTAAATGATTAATTGATAATTTCTTAATATTGAATTTATGTATGATATAAGAAATATTGTATTTTTGTATCTATGAATTAAATACGTTTACGATTATGGAAATTATTCTAATATCTCTCGCAGCATTCCTCACTGCAATATTGACTTTCTTTTCAGGCTTTGGTTTAGGAACAATTCTTATGCCTGTTTTTGCAATCTTTTTTCCTATAGATATTGCAATTGCCCTAACGGGTGTTGTTCATTTTGCTAATAATCTTTTTAAGGTTGCTTTGGTTGGGAAGAAGACTGATAAAGGAGTTTTACTAAGGTTCGGTATTCCAGCAATTTTAGCATCTTTCTTAGGTGCATGGCTGCTTTTGAAAATAACAGATATGACTTCTATCATTACATATACCTTATTTGATAAAGTATTTTCCATTACTCCAGTTAATCTAATAATAGCAATTTTATTAATAGTTTTTGCTTTTATGGAGATAATTCCTTCGTTTCAAAAGATTCAATTTGGGAAAGACAAGCTGATTTTAGGAGGAGTCTTAAGTGGATTCTTTGGAGGACTAACAGGGATTCAAGGTGCAATTAGGAGTGCTTTCTTAATAAAAAGTGGTCTTTCAAAAGAGGCATACATTGCAACAGGAGTTGTGATAGCTTGCTTAATTGATTTCACACGTTTGAGTGTATATATTACACGTTTTTCAACCTCAAGCCTGAATGAAAACTTAACTCTGGTAATAAGTGCAACTGCTTCTGCAATTGTTGGAGCATATGTTGGAATGAAGCTTTTAAAGAAAGTAACATTTAGAAGCATTCAAATCTTAGTTGCAATAATGCTATTAGCTATTTCAATAGCCCTTGGAATGGGATTGATTTAGGAATTAAACTCTTGGTTTAAGAATTCTTGTAATTTTGTTGGAGTGATTCCTTCTTGAAGGTTTCCTGCTTTAGCGATTGAAATTTGTCCTGTCTGTTCACTAACAATTATTGCAATAGCATCTGTTTGTTCGGATATTCCAATTGCAGAACGATGCCTTAAACCTAAGTGAGGAGGAATATTGAAGTTTGAACTAACAGGCAAAATACAACGTGCTGCCTTAATTATATTATCCTTAATAATCATTGCTCCATCATGCAAAGGAGTGTTTTTGTAAAAAATAGTTTCAATTAATTGAGTGTTAATTTTACATTCCAAAACCTCTCCAGTATTTATAATTGTATCTAAATCATTATGCCTAGCAATAACAATTAAGGCTCCTGTCTTGGACTGAGAAAGATGTTGGTATGCTTGAACAATTGCAGTGGAATTAAGTTTATCTTTATCATCTTTATTAATTTTCCAGAAGAAAAATTTCTTATATCCTCTTTTCATACTCTTTGAACCAACCATTGCAAAGAAACGTCTAATCTCAGGCTGAAAAATAATAATAATCCCAATTGCACCAACACTAATAAATTGTCCTAATATCTTGGTAAGAATCTCCATTCTTAACAAAGAAACTATAATCCATAAAATATAAATTCCAATAAACGAAAACACTATGCCAAGTGCATTTGTTCCTCTAAGAAGCTTGTAAATGAAATATATAAGAATACATGAAAATAAAACGTCAAAGAAATCAACTAATTTAAAAGTGAAGGCTTGTGCTATTAATTCAATCATTTTATTTGTTATTTATTATTTTCAATCAATTTAAATAGTTGGACGCATTGTTTAGCTTCCTTAACATCATGAACCCTTAAAATGTTGCTACTATTCATTAGGGCAAATGCATGAAGAAAAGTTGTCCCATTTAGAGCTTGTTGAGGAGTAATCTCAAGAGGTTTATGTATCATGGTTTTTCTTGAAATGCCAGTAAGTATTGGCAATCCAAAAGTTTTAAAATCGTCAATATGATTTAAGAGAAAATAGTTTTGATCAATCGTTTTTCCAAATCCAAAACCTAAGTCAAGAATTATATCAACTACTCCCATGTTTCTCAAAATTTCAATCTTATCAGCAAAATATTTAGAAATATCTAAGAAAATATTGTTGTAATTGGTTTTCTCCTGCATATTATCTGGAGTTGAAGGAGTATGTGTTAGGATATAAGGAGCTTTGGTTTGACCAATAACTTTGAAAAGTTCGTCATCAAATTGTCCTGCTGAAATATCATTAATAATGTTAGCCCCTTCCTTAAGTGTCTCTTTGGCAACCTCTGCCCACACTGTATCAATAGAAATAATAGTATCAGGAAATTGCTTTCTGATTTGTTTGATGATAGGAATTAATTGTTCTAATTCCTCATCCTTTGAGACTAAATTTGCACCTGGTCGGGTTGAACAAGCTCCAATATCAATAATATCTGCACCATCATTTATCATTTCTTTAGCATGATTGACAGCTTTTTCTACATTATTTATATATTTTCCACCATCAAAGAAAGAATCATTGGTGAGGTTTAATATACCCATAATGAGAGGTTTTTGTAAAGAAATTAATTTTCCTTGCAAATTTATAGTGCCATTATAAGATAATTTTGTAATTTTATCGTTCAATTTTAGAGTTTTTTTGCTTATTAAATGGCAAAATTACACAATTATTTGGAGAAATTAGGTTTAATAAAGACATTATTATTTTTATGAATACATCACAAGAATATGATCAGGTTATAGAGCAATGTAGAGAATTGTATGCTGCTAAGCTTAAGGATTATGGTGCATCTTGGAGAATACTCCGACTTCCTTCACTCACAGACCAGATTTTTATTAAAGCAAATCGCATACGTCAATTTCAAGAATCTGGAGTAATGAAAATTAATGAAGGAATTATGGATGAGTTTATTGGAATTATTAACTATTCTGTAATTGCACTTATTCAGTTAGAGCTTGGATTTGCAAAGGACGATAAGGATAAGCTTGGGATTACAGAAGCTGTTGAGCTCTTTGATAAATATACTCAAAATGCAAAACTTTTAATGGAAGACAAAAATCATGATTACTCTGAGGCATGGCGTTCAATGAGAGTTAGTTCAATAGTTGATTTAATTCTTATGAAAATTATGAGGTTAAAGAAAATTGAGGATAATGAGGGAAAGGTATTAGTTTCTGAGGGGGTGGATGCAAACTATTATGATATAATTAACTATGGAGTTTTTGCAAGTATTAAAATTAAATAATAATTAAGATTATGAAGTATATTGGTAGATTATTTAGAATTATTGTTGGTTTAGTTTTTGTTTTTTCTGGATTTGTTAAATCTGTTGACCCATACGGAACAGCCTTTAAGATTGCTGAGTATTTTGGGGTTTTTGGTTTTGGTGGAATACTTCAAACTGCTCCATGGATTCCCATTGCGATCTCAATAACATTATGTAGCTTAGAGTTTGTTGTGGGGTTAATGCTTATTTCAGGGTATTTTAAGAAACTTTTAAATTGGGTAGTCGGATTAATGATGTTATTCTTTACAGTTTTAACTTTTATAGACGCTCTTACAAATAAAGTAACTGACTGTGGTTGTTTTGGTGATGCAATAAAACTAACAAATTGGGAGACTTTTTGGAAGAATATTATTCTTGATGTGCTTCTCGTTCTTTCATTTATGTGGGATAAACTTAAGCTTTCCGCCAAAACAAATAGGACATATGGAAGATTTTATCTTATACTCGTAAGTTTTTTAGTATTGACTTTCACCGCATTTAATGCAATCTATGAACCTATGATAGATTTCCGTCCTTGGAAAGTAGGAAATAGAATGGTTCCTTTGCAACAAGATCAAAAACCTCCAGTTAGTTTTGCAACATACCGCAACAATTACACAAATATTGAACAGGAGTTTGAAGCACAAGAGTTAATGAAAGCTTATCAAGAAGACCAAGATTTTGCAACAAATTGGACATTTGTAAGTAGTAGAGTTGTGAATACGAATACTATTGCAGCAGATGGTTTTTCAATGATTGGTGTTTTTGGAGACGAGGATGAAGCTTTTGAATTCCTTTCTCATCAGGGAGTAAGTGTTATTGTAACTTTGGTTGATTTGGATTCTCCTTCTATAAAGACGATGGCAAAGATTGCAACTTTCTTAGAAAAAGCCTCTGATAAAGGTTGTCAGACAGCTATAATAACATCTTCTCCTAAAGTAAAATGGGCAGAATTTACTAATAAACACAATCTTAAAGATGTGTTAATGTATTCAACTGATGATAAAGCAATATTGACTATTATGCGTTCAAATCCAGGGATAGTAATGATTGAGAATGGACAGGTTATTGAAAAATATTCTTGGAGATGTTTGCCTGATTTTGAAACTCTTCAAATAGATAATCAATAAACTTATAACCATAAAATAAGAGAAAGGATATGTTTAATTTTATTCTTAAAAGAATAGCTTATGGCTTATTGGTACTTTTTGGAGTAATTACCTTAGTGTTCTTTCTTTTCAATATTTTACCCGGTGATTCTGCAAGAATGATGCTGGGTCAACGAGCAGATGAAAAAAGTGTAGAAATAATTAAAAGAGATTTAGGATTAGATAAGCCTCTTTATGTTCAATATTTATGTTATCTTAACGACCTTTCTCCAATTTCTATTCATTCAAAAAACTCTGAGAGTGCAATTTATTTAGATAATGAGAAATATGACTATTCGCAACTTATAAAAACTAAGGAGCATAGCATAGTAGTTAAGAAGCCTTATTTAAGGCGTTCCTATCAAAGTAAAAGACAGGTCACTGATATTCTTTCAGAGGCATTTCCAAATACAATAATTCTTGCAATTGTTAGTATGAGTTTTGCTCTTATAGTTGGGGTTTTACTTGGAAGTCTATCTGCTATTTTTAATGGAAGTTGGTTTGATAAAATAAACTTATCTGTTATTGTTTTAGGAATGAGTTTACCGTCTTTCTTTGCTGCTATAATTTTTGCTTGGTTATTTGCTTATGTCCTTGCTCCATTTACTGGACTATCAATGTTTGGTTCATTATATTCAGTTGATGACTTAGGCAGAGGTCAATACGTAGATATTAAGAACTTAATTCTTCCTGCCTTCACTCTTGGGATAAGACCCTTAGCAGTTATATCGGAATTGACAAAAAGCTCTCTCTTAGATACTCTTTCGCAAGATTATATACGAACAGCAAGAGCTAAGGGATTAGGAAAATATAAAATTATTACTAATCATGCTCTTAAGAATTCACTGAATCCTGTAATTACTTCTGTTTCTGGATGGTTTGCATCATTAATGGCAGGTGCAGTTTTTGTGGAATATATTTTTGACTGGAAGGGGGTAGGAGTTGTTATTGTGGATGGATTAGAGAAGTATGATTTCCCTGTTGTAATTGGAGCCTTATTGGTTATCTGTGTGCTTTTAGTTCTAATTAATATTTTTGTTGATATTCTTTACGGAGTTTTAGACCCAAGAGTTAGAGTTGTCAAATAGCTAACTTAGTTATTTTTCGAAGGACAATTTTCTCTCAATTTCTTCTATCTTTAATAAAAAGTGTATATTTGCAATAAATTAAATGTATACAAATTATTAAATCAGAATTTTATGAGAAAGAATATTGTTGCAGGTAACTGGAAAATGAATCTCGGCTTTGATGATGCTGAGGATTTGATTGATCAAATTAATGAAGAGCTGGAAAATTTTAAGTCCAACGCAGAAGTAATAATCTGCCCACCTTCACCTTATTTGGAACTTACTTCCGATATGGCAGAGGAAGGATATTTTTCTTGTGGAGCACAAAATGTTGCTCAATGGAATAATGGAGCATATACTGGTGAGGTTTCTGCTCAAATGCTCGATTCAATCGGAGTTGAATATTGTATTGTTGGTCATAGTGAAAGAAGGAAATATTTTAATGAAACCTCAGAAGAAATAGCTCAAAAGATAGATAGATTAATGGAAAATGATATTATACCAATTTTCTGTTGCGGTGAAGCACTTGAGCAAAGAGAAGCAGGAAAGCATTTTGAAGTTGTGGAAAATCAAATAAAAGAAAGTTTATTCCATCTTTCCAATGAACAAATTGAAAATATAGTTATTGCTTATGAACCAGTTTGGGCAATAGGTACTGGAAAAACCGCAACTAGCGACCAAGCTCAAGAAATGCACGCTCATATCCGTTCACTTTTAGAAAAAAAGTATTCTAAAGCAATTGCAGAAGAAATTTCAATCCTTTACGGAGGAAGTTGCAATAGTAAGAATGCTAAAGAATTATTTGCAAATAAGGATGTTGATGGTGGATTAATTGGAGGTGCTTCTTTGAAAAAAGAAGATTTCATTGCCATTATCAAATCTTTCTAAGAATAATTTTAGTCAATGGTTTATATTGAATTAGAGCTTGATTTGAGCTCTGTTGGCATTTTTTCAGATGTTTTACAGAGTGAATTATGTGATATTGGATTTGAAAGTTTTTTAGATAAAGAAGATGGCTTTTTTGCTTATTGCCAGAAAGATATCTTTAATCAAAATGAATTAGATTCTATTTTAGACACCTTTAAATCTAATAATCCTTCGGTGGATTTTACATACGTAATTAAAGAAATTGAGCAACAAGATTGGAACAAAGAATGGGAGAAATCTTATGAAGCAGTTTTGGTTGATGATTATTGCTATGTGAGAGCAAGCTTTCATCCTCCAATGAATAGCGTTAAGTATGATATTGAGATTTCTCCCAAAATGTCTTTTGGAACTGCCCATCACCCAACAACTTATCAGATTATTCAACTTTTAAAAGATGAAGATTTAGTAGGCAAGGATGTTATGGATATGGGAACAGGGACGGGAGTTTTGGCAATACTCTCTAAGTTGAAAGGAGCAAGAGTTGTTGATGCAATTGATAATGATGAATGGGCATTTGAGAATGCAAAAGAGAATGTTCTGAGAAATAATGTTGATGTCAATGTTAGTCTTGGAGATGCAAAAATGCTTACGATGACCTATGATTTGTTTATTGCAAATATAAATAGGAATATTCTTTTGCAAGATATGCCATTATATTCAAAACACATAAGAGAAGGAGGCTTTTTGATTTTAAGTGGATTCTATAATAATGATGTAGAGATTTTGGAAAAGAGTGCTAATGAAAATAATTTAGAATTAATCACTCATATAGCAAAAGAAAATTGGGCAGCTTTACGTTTTATAAAGAAACAATAAAACCAAAATGAATAAACGAATTGTTCTAATACTTGTTATCTTTTTTATGAGCCTTAGCTCATTTGGGCAAAGATTCAAAGCTTTCAGCGAAAATCCCGATACATATATTGAGGAATTAACTGAGTTCTATTTGTCAGATGCTAACATGAAGAAGGATAAGCAAAAGGAGTATGAAACTCTCATTATTCAGTATACTGATGTTTTTAATTCGATGCCAGTACAACAGAAAAAGGATATTATGAAACTTTCAAACCTTATGCTTAAGAAGAGAGTTCGTCCTTTACCTGGTTTCTATGATTTTATTGAAACTCAAATTGCATTTAAATCCACTAATCAATCTAATGAAAGTTTTAATCAATGGTTCAAGGGGCTTAATTGGACAATAGAATCCTCGACCTTAGGTGGTTTCAATAATGCAGTTAGTTCATCGTTGAGTTTAGTAAAATACAATATTCTTTATTCAACAAAAATAGTTGAATGGAAGGTAAAACATAATGGTTATTCAATCAGAATAGATACTGTTAGAGGACCTTACGCAGACTTTACTTCCGATATTGATTTAACTTATTCTTCTCAAAAAGATTTTAATACAATATTCTCAACCAAAGGGAAATTCTATATTGTTGAGCAGAGTTTTGAAGGCAGTGGAGGAAAGATTGATTGGTCTAGGGCTGAGCTTCCTAAAGATCAGGTTTATGCCGAACTAAAGGCCTATTATGTCTCTTTGAAAAGAGCAGCAATTATTGCAGATTCAGTACTTTTTACAAACAAAGAGTATTTCCAACATAAATTATCTGGAACCTTAGAAGACCAATGTTCCGATAAGGTTGGAGATGTAACTTATCCACGATTCTTTTCCTATAAACGAGAAGAGATAATAAAAAATGTTTTTCCTGATGTGGACTATGTTGGTGGATTTACACAACAAGGCGGCAAGTTTTTGGGTTATGGAACTGCTGTTGAGCCAGCTGAAATTGTAATAAAGAAAGATGGTAAACTTTTCTGTAAAGCAAAAGCAATTGTTCATCCATTCAGTCAAGAAGGGATTGCAACAAAGGATTGTCAGATTACATTCTACATAAATCAAGATTCGATTTATCATCCTGGGCTTTTATTTAGATATAATAAGAGTCTAAAAGAAATAGCATGTATTAATAATAAGGAAGGAATATCAGCAAGTCCTTGGGTGGACTCCTATCATGCAATAGATATCTATACTGAAGCTGTTTATGCAAAATTAGATGGGCATACTTTAGAGTTTACTTCTATTAAAGCTCCTTCAAATACTGTTTCCTTTGCTTCCTTTGAATCAAATAACTATTATACAGAATCAAAATGGGATAAGATTAAAGGAATTGACGAAGTGAGTCCAATATATAGAGTAAAGGGATTTGTTGATAAGTATAAGAAAAATAACATTCCAGTTAAGGAGTTTGCACGTTATATAGGTTTGGATGAAACTCAAGCAGAAGTTATGCTTATGCGATTGGCAATTAATGGTTTTATTAATTATGAGTCATATCGTAAGACTGCGATTGTAAAAGAAAAGGTTTTTGACTACATTAAAGCCAATACTAAGAAACAGGATTACGATAATCTTCGTTTTGTATCCTCAACCAAAAATTCTGCAAATGCTGTTTTGAACATATTTGATATGGATTTGAGATTATATGGTATTGAAACCTTTTCTCTGTCCGATACTCATTTTGTAAATATTGCTCCAAACAAGGGAGAAATAGTCATGAAGAAGAATAGGAGCTTTGAGTTTAACGGAAGAATTACTGCTGGAAGATTTAATATGGGAGGAGAGAGATGCTATTTCGATTATGAGAGATTTGCCCTAAATCTTCCAAAGATTGACTCAATGGCTTTCTTCGTTCCATTATTTGAAGATACAAATAAGATTGTAAGAATTCAGACACCTCTTCAAAACTTAGTTTGTGAACTATTGATTGATGAGCCAAACAATAAGAGTAGTATTAAAAGAGTAATAGGTTACCCTATGCTATCATCACTTGAAGATTCCTATGTCTTCTATGACCAACCAAAAATACAGAGCGGAGTTTATTTAAGAGATAAGTTTTACTATAAATTAGATCCATTTAAGATTAAAGATCTTATGACTTTCAAAACAGATAGTATTAGATTTACTGGAGTTTTGAAATCTGCAGGAATATTCCCTGACATCAAAGAACCATTGAAGGTAATGAGAGATTATTCTCTTGGATTCATAATTGAAACTCCTCAAGCGGGTATGATTGCCTATGGAGGAAAAGGGAAGTTTTATAATAGAATAGACCTTAGTTTACAAGGACTTTTGGGAGCAGGTTATTTAGAATATATTGCTTCACGTTCAGATTCAAGAATGTTTGTTTTCCTTCCTGACTCAATGAATGCTATAACAGATAAGTTTATATGTTCCAACAAATCTCAAGTAGAATTCCCTGAGGTTAGTGTTACAAAGACTTCTGAACACTGGTATCCTTATGAGGACTACATGATTGTTAATCAGCAGGCTGAACCTTTCTTAATGTTCGCAGGCGAAGCATTTCATTCTGGAAGTTTAATTGTTAGACCTAGTGGATTAACTGGAAAGGGAAGTAATAGAGCAGGGGAGATGATTGTTGAGTCTGATAATTTTAGATTTAGAAATATTACTTATAGTGCCGATACTTCCAACTTCACTTTGAATTCTCTAAGTGGCAACGATGTGGCATTTAAGGCTAAGGAGGTTAAAGCTAAGGTTGATTTTAAAACAAGAAAAGGGGAATTTACTTCAATGGAAGGAGTAAAGCCATGCGATTTAACTTATTTGCAATATGTTTGTGAGGTTGACAAATTTGATTGGTTAATGGATGTTAAGGAATTAGCTCTATTAAATTCAAATAGTGTTAAGTCGGAAGATTTTGCAACAAAAGATTTAAGAAGTTTGGTTGATTTAGAACAGCCAGGTGCTAAGTTTACTGCAACTAATCCATTACAAAAGAGCCTAACTTTCAATTCTGTTCACCCAACTTTAAGCCTTAAAACCAATAAGCTTACTGCCGAAGAAGTATATTTAATCAAATCTGCAGATGCAGCAATCCGACCAGGAGATGCTACTCTAATAATCCGACCAGGAGCTCAAATGGATACAATTGAAGATGCAAAGATTTTAATTAATACTCAAACGAAAATACATGAATTCTATAATTCACGAGTACATGTTTCTTCTTCTGCTCTTTACTCTGCTAATGGTTACATCGACTATATTGATGAGAACAATAAGAAGCATCCAATATTTATGTCAAGACTGAATCCTGACCCAACCGAATCAAGAGCCTTAGGAAATATAAGTAGGGAAAATGCAATTTATCTAAGTCCTGCTTTCTTGTTCTTTGGAAATGTTCAAGTTGATGCAAACGATACTAATTTCCTTTTTGATGGAGGTTTACAACTTACTCATAATTGTAATGAAAATCTTGCTTGGATAAAATTCAAATCAAGAGTTGATGCAAACGAAATCTATATCCCAATTCCTGAAGCTCCTCTTTCAATTGATGGACAAAGGATAACAGCATCAATGCAGTTTAATCCTAAGAATATGGAGCCTCGTTCAGCATTCTTAACTACGGACGTTGAAGGAGATAATACTTTTATGACTGCCAAAGGATTTTTGACCTATGATAAGAATTCAAATGAATATAGAATAGCTTCAATTGAAAAGCTTGAAGATATGAAAGAAGCTTTGGGTGATTATCTTGTTATGAATAAAACAAGTTGTGATGCAAAAGGACAAGGAATGATTAGTCTTGGAATGAAAAAAGATGGAGTTGTATCAATGAATAACTATGGTGAGATAAAGATTAATAATAATAGTTCAACAGCAGATTTGAATATGAGTTTAGCTATTCGTTTTCCATTTAACCAACAAGCTTTAGATTATATGGGAGTTGAGCTTTATGAAGATATGAACCTAACTCCAATTGAATTAGAAGTCTCAAAATATCAAGACCAATTGGTTGCTCTCTTCGGTCAAGAAAAGGGAGTGGAGCTATTTGAGGATTTATTAATTACAGGAGAATGGAAAACCATCCCAAAAGATATGGATTATACATTGTATTTCTCAAATGTTAGAATGCAATGGGACCCAATTCTAAACTCATACGTTTCTTATGGAGATGTTGAGTTAAGCATGGTTGGGAAATATCAGATTAATAAAAACATTAGAGCTAAGATACAACTTTTGAAGACCTCAATGGCAAATGAAATTAGAATATATGTAGAAGCAAATCCAGATCATTGGTATTTCTTTTCTTATAATGGAGCTGCAATGAGTGCAATGTCGTCCTATGATATATTTAATGATTTTATAAAAGCTGCTCCTTCAAAAGAAAGAGAATTTAAAGGAAAGGATGGTAAGATTTATACATATCGTTTAGCAACCCCTAATGAGAAAAGAGACTTTATTAGGAAGGTTGAAAAGATTGAATCATTCCAAGATAGCGAAGAGAATAATGATACTAATGAATAATAAAATCTAAAATAATGACTCTTTTACATTATGTAATGCTTGCCTTAGGATGTGTTGTTGCATATCTGGTCGGCTCAATCCCATCTGCAGTATGGATAGGCAAATCCTTCTATGGTGTAGACGTGAGAGAAAAAGGTAGCAAAAATGCAGGAGCCACCAATACAATTAGAGTGCTTGGACTATTGCCCGGTTTATTTGTTCTTCTAACAGACGCATTAAAAGGATGGTTTGCAGTATATCTTGGAAACTTCTTTGGACGATTCTATACAGAAATATGGGGAATGGTCTCAGGTGCTGAATATCTCACCTACTATAAATTAGCTTTAGGAGTGATTGCAGTAATTGGTCATGCACTTCCGATTTATGTTGGTTTCAAAGGTGGCAAAGGCGTGGCAACAATGCTAGGAGTTGTTATAGGGATATTTGAACACCTCCTTCCTCTCATTCTCCTTACCTTTATTATAACTTTTATTTTATACAAATATATTTCTCTGGCTTCAATAGTAACCTCAATTGCATTCCCTATCCTATATATTACTTGTGGACATTGGCTAAATTATCAGGTTTACATACCCCTAATAGTCTTTACTTGCATTGTTGCCATTTTTATTCCCTATACACATAGGAAAAATATTGTAAGGCTAATAAAGAAAGAGGAGCCCAAATTCAAGTTTAAGAAAACAGTTGATGAATGAATAGATACAATTGATAAATTAATTAATAATTAAAACAAACATGAAAAAAACAATTTTGCTTATGCTGACTTCGGCATTAGTATTTGGAAGTTGTTCAAAGAATAATAAGGACATTGAGAACAACCCATTAATCAAAGAGTGGAATACTCCATTTGGAACTCCACCATTTGAAGAAATTAAGACAACAGATTACATGCCCGCTTTCAAGCATGCAATGAAGTTGCATTTGGAAGAGATTGATGCTATTGTTGAAAATAAGGAAGCACCCGATTTTCAAAATACAATTGCAGAATTTGATTTTGCTGGGGAACTTTTGTCAAAGGTAGCTGGAGTATTTTTCAATATGACTGCAGCCAACACAAGTGAAGAATTGCAAAAACTCGAAGCTGAAGTAGGTCCGATATTAGCAAAACATAGTGACGAAGTTGTTATGAATGCTAAACTCTTTGAAAGAGTTAAGAAAGTTTGGGACAACAAGGACAATCTAAATCTTAACCAAGAACAAAAAATGTTACTTGAAAAGACCTATAAAAGATTTGTACGTTCTGGAGCCTTGCTTTCAAAGGAAAATCAAGAATCACTTAAGAAGATTAATGGAGAGATAAAAACCTTAGAATCTAAGTTTTCAGCCAACACACTTAAGGAAACAAAGAGTTATGAGCTTGTTATTGACAAACAAGAAGACCTTAAGGGATTGCCTCAATGGTTGATTGACCAAGCTGCCTCAACAGCAAAGGAAAAAGGTAAGGCTGGTAAATGGGTATTTACATTAGATAATCCTTCAGTGTTCCCATTCTTACAATTCTCTGAAAAAAGAGAGTTAAGAGAAAAGATATTCAAAGCTAAGAATAATAGAGGAAACAACGGAAATGAAAGTGACAACAAAGAAGTAATAAAGAAATTAGCACTTCTTAGAGCTCAAAAGGCAGAACTTTTAGGATATAAAACTTTTGCTGACTATGTTTTGGCAGAAAGAATGCAAAAAACACCTGAGCAAGTTTACACTCTTTTGGAAGGTTTATTAGAATACTCAATTCCTGCAGCTAAAAAAGATGTAGCAGAACTTCAAAAACTTTTAGTTAAAGATCATCCAGGAGCAACACTTGAAGCATGGGATTGGTCTTACTATTCTGATAAATTGAAGAAACAAAAGTTTAATTTTGATGCAGAAGAAACTCGTCCTTACTTTGAAATCAACAATGTTCGTCAAGGATGTTTTGATGTAGTAACTAAACTATATGGACTAACCTTTACTGAAAGAAAAGATATCCCAGTTTATGATAAAGATGTTCAAGTTTTTGAATGTAAGAATGAAAAGAACGAACACGTAGGAATACTATATTGGGATCCATACACAAGAGCTTCAAAAGTTGGAGGAGCTTGGTGCAATAGCTATAGAGAACAATATGTTAAGGATGGTAAAAAAGTAACTCCAGTAATAACAATCTGCTTCAACTATGCAAAATCTCCTTCAGGAAGAACAACCCTAACAGCAGAAGAAGCCTCTACAGTATTTCACGAAATGGGACATGCCATTCACGGACTTCTTTCAAACTGTACTTACATTTCAACAAGTGGGACATCAGTTCCAAGAGACTTTGTTGAACTACCATCTCAAATATTTGAACATTGGTGCTCTAAGCCAGAAGTTTTGAAGATGTTTGCTAAAAATGAAAAGGGCGAAGTAATTCCTGATGCTTTACTTAAGAAGATTAATTCAGTAGGAACATTTGATGTTGCTTATGGAATGACAGAACGCTATGCAGCAGCTTATTTAGATATGGAATATCACGTTTTAAGCTCTAAAGATAAAATTAATGACGTAATTGCTTTTGAGAAAAAAGCTATGGATAAAATTGGTTTAATCTCTCAAATCCCTCCGCGCTATCGTTCAACTTATTTCTCACATGTGTTTAGTGGAGAATATGCTGTTGGATACTATTCTTATGTTTGGTCAGAAGTTTTGGATGCAGATGCATTTAATGCTTTCTTGGAAGCAGGAGATATTTTTGATAAAACAACTGCCGATAAATTTAAAAACGAAATACTTTCAAAAGGAAGTACCGATGAAGCAATGAATATGTATGTTCGTTTCAGAGGAAAACAACCTTCAATTGATGCAGTTTTGAAAAACAACGGAATGAAGAAATAAAATAAAGTTCTTTTATTTCAATCATTACGATTGAAACACAAAAGGGAAGAAATGCTTAAAAACATTCTTCCCTTTTTTGTTGCTTGAAAATCAAATTTTAATTCCTAATCACCTTACGAGTATAACTATTCTTATCAGTAATAACTTTTATAACATACACACCTTTTGGAAAGTTGGAAAGATTTATCTTTTCACTTTTAGTTTTTATCTTTTCACTCTTAATTAAAGTTTGTCCTCCCATATTATATAATGTATATGAGTTTATTATTTCTCCTTTAGGCTCTATATTTACAATGTCTTTTGTTGGGTTAGGGTAAATGATTAGGTTGTTATCTTTAGATAAGAGTACATCATCAATACTTAATGAGTCATAGAAATAAACCTCTCCAGTATAAGTTTGATTAAAAGATGGGTCAGAGTATTTGGCAATAAAGGCTTTCGAATCACCTGCAGAACCTTGACCAACGGTAAAAGGACCAAATTGGATTTCACTATCAACACAACCATATAATAAAATATCTCCATTATTACCCTTCTTTACTCCTCCTGGTCGCATCTTTGTTGTTGCTGAACAATTAATTGGGAAGTCTAATAATTCTATTAATCCTCCATCTTCTCTCCAACGACATAATGCCATTCCAGTTCCAACAAAGCCACTATTTAACGGATAAATTATTGTATCAAAGCCTACTATATTTCTAACATATAGAATTAACGCTAACACTTGATTATTATTTACAATAAATTGATCTGTACCAAAACCATAATATATCCCTGTCACTGCTAATCCATAAACACTTGGATATTGTTCATATGCTTTATGATTTGTAACTCCATGAGAAATATATTGTCCATTATTTTTATTATATTTCAAGAAGGCAATATTTGCACCCTTTGTACTATAAACTAATGTGTCATTAATTTTAAGATAAGTATCTATATCATGATTCTGTCCTGCATACATTTCTGCTAAAACAAATACTGAATTATCTTCTTCTTTTATAGATATATTATGATATTTTGTAGCAAAACCTACTGGTAGTCCTTGACCATGTCCTGCAAACTGAGTATAGCCCCTAATCTGATTAACCCATTGCACATTGCCTGAGGTATCATATTTTATTATAAAACCTATTGCCTGTCCTCCTGCATCTATTTCTATCCTATGTTCCCTGTTAGTTGTATCTACAAATATTGTTCTTGAATGTAGGGTGTCAGGACAGCCATTCATATCTCTATTATGTTCTATATAGCCACAAACATATAAGTCTCCTTCGCTATCAGCTTCCATTGCGGTAATAAAGATTGGGTATCTTTCAAAAGGACGTATTCCCCAATTATCCACCATTGTACAATCTTCCCCAATCCCAACAGAGTCTTCCATAATATCTTTTGACCAAACTAATTCTCCAAAATTAGGAGTAAATTTAAATAGCTTTGCATTTTCACTGTATTTCATTCCAAAGTCTATTGTCCTTACTCCATCAATTATTAAACGAAAAGACTCACTTATTGGATAATCTGTAACAGTATCATTGAGTACTGTTGGATATAACTTATATAGACGAGAATACATATATATATTGCCACTATTGTCTATATGAAATGGTGAAACTGTTTCCGTAGATGCAAAATCAACAAAATTAGGAGGCATAACTGGATTTTGATTACTGTCAAGATGTTGAACTTGTAAAAGATGTTGATTCTTTACATTTCCATTTAAATCAAATTCTATAAAAACATTGCTGGCAGGTGTAGTTCCATTTATCGTGTCATAATAAGGAAATGGATAGTGTTGCCAAGGGCCATAAAATCCAACATTTATCAAAGTGTCAAGATACCATAACTTTGTATTGCTCTGTGCTAAAAACATTTCTGCCATAACAAATAAAGAACTGTCACCAACTAATTTCATATAGTTGACTCCTGTTGGATAGGAACTATGTCTAATAACTTTTTTCCATAATAGCTCTCCATCAGGATTAAGTTTAGCAATTAACAAAGAACCAGAGTACACTCCAAAAGCCAAATCAAATATCCTTTCTCCATCAAAAGAAACATCTCCTCTAAAATTTCCTAAAATATAAACATTCCCTTGAGAGTCTAATTCTGTATGATATATCCTATTAGATGTAATAACATCTGTCTCATCACTTCCTGCATAACTCTTTGCCCATTGCCAAGTTTGACCAAAAGAAGAGAGAAAAGCAAAAACTGATAAAATAATAATTATGATTAACTTTTTCATATTGTTTTGGTTTAAATAATATATTAAGACAAATTGACTATTATTATATATAAACAACTATTTCTAATAAAAGGTAAGTGAAAAAGTATAATAAAAAGCAAATTAAGATAGTGGAAGTATTAAACCTTCTATAGTTGTGCGAAATTTATAATCCTATAATTTCCGTCGTGCGGGATTTGCAATCCCGCACTATATTATTATTAGGATTTGTAATCCGATACTTATTCATACATATTATTCTATTACTTCAACAACCAATATCCCTTTTCCTCCTGCATAATCAATTGCTGAACTATATTTA
>ENA-UOOH01000455-UOOH01000455.1-fermentation-metagenome-genome-assembly--contig:-NODE-455-length-46623-cov-5.554565_pt1 | contig 46623 bp, 41 predicted proteins | sample MGYA00245778_ERZ724025 | MGnify/ENA primary metagenome ERZ724025 (study PRJEB28704, sample SAMN03018313) | fermentation metagenome | biome: anthropogenic terrestrial biome; feature: soil; material...
CAGATTACTGATCACAGATCACTGATTACTCTTCTCAACAAATCAACAAATCAACAAATCAACTCAACCAATCATCAATCCCTCCAGAGGCGGACAGGTACCAATCATCCCATATTGTGAAACACATTAATGACATCTTCGTCATCTTCCATACGTTCGAGCATTTTCTCTACATCGGCCTGCTCCCCGGCAGTTAAGGTTTTCATATCATTGGGAATGCGCTCGAATGCGAAAGAGATGATGTCGAAATTATTTTCCTCGAGGAACTTTTGTATCGGTCCAAAATTGGAAAATTCAGCATATATCATGATCTGATCATCCTCAGCAAAGACCTCCTCTGCGCCAAAATCAATCAATTCAAGCTCCAGTGATTCAAGATCAATTCCCTCCTTAAATGCAATTCTGAAGGAGCATTTATGTTCAAATAAAAAGTCAAGCATACCGCTGGTGCCTAAGCTACCCCCATTGCGGACAAAATAGCTGCGCACGTTCCCTACCGTGCGTGTAGCATTGTCGGTAGCTGTTTCTACGATCACAGCAACGCCATGGGGCCCATAGCCCTCATAAACCACCTCCTTGTAATCGGATGCATCTTTTGAAATGGCACGTTTAATGGCCCGCTCTACATTTTCTTTGGGCATGTTCTCATGACGTGCATTCTGGATGAGTAACCTAAGCCGCGCATTTATTGCCGGATCAGGCCCGCCAGACTTTACAGCGATTTCAATGTCCTTACCCAGCCGCGTGAAAACCCGGGCCATATTGCCCCATCTTTTCATTTTACGCGCCTTGCGAAATTCAAATGCTCTTCCCATGCTATTATTATGATTTAAAAGTGCAAAATTAGGGGAATTATTTTAGCGATACCGAAATCTAGGCCGTTTTTTTATACCCGGACAGGCAGTCGACTGCCTGGGAAAAGTAATGAATAGAGTTATGTGCCGACATGGCAAATTGATGTAATCGCCTGGTTATTCATACCAGGATAAATCACATTAAGAACTAAGGTAATAGGACTTAAAATCGTGAACTGGCTTACAGCCCTTCAGTCGGAACGACACAAATGGTGTTGTGGATTAATCAGAATAAATATAAATAAATCTTACTCCTCCCGGACTTCATCCTCCGGTCCACTATATGGCTTTTTGTTGGGGTTTCGCCCGAACACAGAGAAATGTACATAGCGACCAGGATTAAGCTTAATGTCCTGAAGCAGTTCTTTCAATTCTCTGGATGAATTTTCCAGTTCATTATACATGGTGTCATTTTTGAGTAATTGGCCTAGTGTGCCTTCACCTTCTTCCACTTTTCGGGTAAGCACATCAAGCCGGGCCACAGAGTTATTCAATTGCCGCATGGTGGCGCCGATCTCTGCCCTGGCGAGGGTGTCGCTAATAAGGGCGGTATTGGAAATGATCCGGGTAAGGTTGGCATTATTGTTTTTTATATTGGTGCTGATGGATTCCACATTGGCAACGATGGCGGCCAGCCGGTTTTTCTGACCTTCAACCATTGTATCCACTGAATGGGTTATGCCTTCCAGATTCACGATGATATTACGCAGACTTTCTATACTGGAAATAAGATTTTCACGTGTTTCCCGGTTAAAAATATCATTCACTGCATAAAGAACAGTATCGAAAGTGGTAATCAGATTTTCAGTCTTTTGCATAATCGGCTCTACCATATCATTCAGCTCATCTTTCAGGTTTTGCTGAATAACTGAAGTTAATGTGTCTCCCGATTGTGCCAGGGTAGGAGCATCCCCTGTGATGATCTGAATACCACGGGTTCCCAGCAGGTCGGAACTAAAAAGTCGTGCCACAGAATTTGACGGTATGGCTACATCGTTGGAAAGAAGTAATTCTACAATAACTTCTTCCGAGTTGTCGGGATTAAAATAAATGGCTTTTACCTGTCCAACCTGTAACCCATTGATCGTAATGCTGTTGGCGGTCATTAGGCCGGCAACGTTATCATATACCGCATAAAATGTGCGTTGGGTGCCAAAAATGTCCCGGCCTTTTAAAAAGTTGTAACCCCAGATAAAGGCAGCAAGGGTTATTATTGTAAATAATCCTGCTTTAATCTCACGCGATAATTTAATTTTAATTTTTTTCATTGCTCAATGCTTAGATTTTGCGTTATCAGGGTTTAGACAACAATCGTGCTTCTTCCAGTGGTATTCGGTTTCCATTACGAAATGCCACCACAAAAGCATCGCTAAAGCCACGTTTCACCATAGCTTTACGCAATTTTAATGCTTCCGTTTCGGTAGCCAGATCTCCGGCTGTATATTTAAACATTCCCTGATGTTTGTAATATCCTATGTTTTCAATGTCTTTGTACTGTTTTGAAGCAGTATTAATTTCCTTTCCGGATGTCATAAACTGAACCTTAAAACTGATCACTTCACCGGTAACAGTTTCGGGCTCATTTTCAATGATCGGATTACTTATCTCTGCTTCAGGCAATGGTGACTGAACCTTAGGCGCTTTGCCGGCAACCAGATACCTTTCAACCGATTGTTTATAATCCTTAACTGCCCTGTAGATGGCTTCTGCATAACGCTGTTGCCCATCTGCCGAATTCAGTATTTTTTCTTCCTTAAGATTGCTGATAAATCCTGTTTCAACCAACACCGATGGCATGGTTGTTTTGTACAATACCAAAAAGCCTGCCTGTTTCACGCCCCGGTCATTGATATTAATGCCGGTTCGCATGTGGTGCTGTATGCTGGAGGCAAGATTTAAACTCTGATCCATAAAGGCATTCTGCAACATGCTGAAGAAGATATATCCTTCTGGAGAGGTGGGGTCAAACCCCTCATATTGTACATGATAATCATCTTCTAACAGTATGGCGGCGTTTTCAGTCTGTGCCACCGCCAGGTTGGCATTGCTGCGATGTAAACCCATAACATATGTCTCCGCTCCATAGGGTGAAGTGGAGGGGTTGGCATTGCAGTGAATGGAAATAAATAAATCGGCACGCGCTTCATTGGCAATGCGTGCCCGGCGAAATAATTCTACAAATACGTCGGTCTTTCGGGTATAAATCACCTCAACGTCCTTAAGGTTGTCCTCAATAAGTTTACCGGCCTTAAGGGCGATGGCAAGAGCAATGTCCTTTTCGCTGGAGTTTTTCCCCCGGGCACCGGGGTCATGTCCGCCATGTCCGGCGTCAATGACTACTTTTCGTACTTGCTGACCTGCCACAGTGGCTGGTAAACCATTGAAAAAGACCAATAGAATAAATAAAAGAAAAATGCGTTTTAACACCAACTTTATTTTAGTTAGTTTTGAACCATGGAAAATTTCATGTGTTGAGCAGGTCGAGATTTGCATAAGTTGTTTATAATCAAATGTTCTCACGTCTCTGATGGTTTTCCGTTTCATAAAATTAACCCCTTACCCTCTGCTTTCAGCAGAAATGGAGGGCTGTATTCACGTACAAATTTAGCATTAATTGAAATACACCGCATATAAAATAAAAAGCTGTTTGATGCTTATGGCTGTTTCGGTGTGTTTTGTATTGCTGTTACCGGCATTTTTTACGTATGCCTTTGCCCAGCAAATTCCCGGAGATTCTCTGGTGATTAACATTGATACCCTAAGTGTTCCAACGGCATTGCCCGACACCGGTGTTACCATGCAAACTACGCTCAAAAAACGCAAAGGTGCCATTGATAGTAAGGTGATTTATTCTGCAACCGATTCTATTGTGCTTGATTTGGAGTCTTCGAAAGTGTTTATGTACCGGGATGCCGACATAAAATATGAAAAAATTCATCAGACTGCCGGTTTCATTGAGTTGAATTTCAATACCAATATCTTAAAAGCCAGATCGCTGACAGATTCGACCGGGGAGCAAATAGGCAAACCGGTTTTCAGCGAAGGCGATCAGGACTTTACTTCGGAACAGATAGATTATAATTTTAAAACTACCAAAGGCATCATTAAAAATGTAATTACCAAAGAAGGGGATGGCTATTTACATGGTGAAGTGGTAAAGAAACTCAAGGAAAACATCAGCAACCTGAGTCATGGCGGATATACCACCTGTAACCTGCCGCACCCACATTACAGTATACAATTTACCCGGGCCAAGGTAATTCCCAATAATAAAATTGTCACCGGGCCTGCCTTTCTAACCATCGAAGATGTGCCCCTTCCCCTGGTACTTCCTTTTGGACTTTTCCCAAATAAAAGGGGGCAAACTTCAGGCATTCTTATACCCACTTATGGAGAATCGAGAGAGCGCGGGTTTTATCTTGAAAATGGCGGGTATTACTTTGGTATTAATGAATATATGGAGCTTAAAGTTATTGGCGATGTCTATTCACGGGGGAGCTGGGCTTTGAAACCAACCTTTAACTACAAGAAGCGCTATAAATACACCGGTTCCTTTAACTTTACCTATGCCATCAATACGGAAGGTATTCGTGAAACCCCCAATTTTACCAAAAGGAGGGATTTCAGGGTATTCTGGTCACATGTACAGGATCCGCGGGCCAGGCCCAAATCGCGGTTTAGCGCCAGCGTGAATTTTGTCTCCAACACCATGAACAAATACAATCCACAGACCACTCAGGACATGCTCACCAATACCTTTGCGTCAAGCATCAGTTACCAGACTTCCCTGATGCGCGATAAATTGGCATTTTCAGCAACAATGAGTCACAGTCAGAATACCTCCACCCGGATGGTGAATCTTACAGCACCCTATATCTCACTGTCAGCCAACAGGTTTTATCCTTTCAGAAAACCTGGTAAAACCTCCGCGTTTAAATGGTATGATAATTTGAGTGTGAATTACAGCATGACCGCCCAAAACGAGGTAAATGTGGCTGACAGCTTGTTGTTTACTCCTGCAATGTATAATTCATTCCGGAATGGTATGCAGCACAAAATTCCCATCAATTTGAGCTTTAAATTGTTGCGCTATTTTACGCTGGGTAATTCTATTGATTATACCGAGCGCTGGTACACACAGACCGTACGTCGCGAATGGGTAAATGATACCCTGTGGAATGGCGAAAATTATAAAGTAGGTTATGTTTCCCAGGATACCATTGATGGCTTCAGATCAGCCCGTGATTTTAGCTTTACCTCTTCACTCAGCACCACGCTTTATGGACTGGTACAATTTAAACGGGGCCCTGTCAGGGCGGTCAGACATGTAGTAAAACCTTCGGTCGCACTTACACTTAGGCCTGATTTTGGAAAATCCACTTTTGGCTATTATAAAACGGTTCAAAGTGACACCCTTGGTAATATAAGCCGGTATTCTATTTTTGATGGATCGGGATTCCGTTCCATTTATGGCACACCACCCGATGGTCGCTCGGGGCGCATCAGCTTTGGGGTGAGTAACAATCTTGAAATGAAGGTCCGATCGCGCAGCGACACGATTACGGGTATGAAAAAGGTGGTATTGCTCGAAAGTGTTTCTTTGACTTCCTCTTACGATCTTGCCCGCGACAGCCTGCAATGGGCTATGGTTAACCTGGATGCCAGAACCACACTTTTTAAGAAGCTGGTCATACGGTATTCTGCTACATGGGACCCCTATGTGGTTACCGAAACCGGTAAGCGGCTGAATAAGTTTGAATGGGATGTTAACCGAAGATTATTGCGTAAACAAAGTACTTCCTGGAATTTCTCATTTAACTATGATCTTGCTTCCGGCAAAAAGAAAACACCTGCTGCCCAGGCTGCCCAGGACAGCGACATAGAAGAGGCCCTGAAAGAACCAGCCTTTAATCCCCAGGGATTTATAGACTGGAACAACCCCTGGAGTTTCAACCTGCGATACAATTTAAATTATACCGGTCAGTATATGCCAGCCAATGGAAACATGAAGGGAAGGGTAATACAAACTCTTGGCTTTACAGGCGACATCAATGTTACCCCGAAATGGAAGGTTTCCATGAGCTCAGACTATGATCTTAAGCTAAACAAACTCTCCTATGCTTCCGTAAATATTTATCGCGACCTGCATTGCTGGGAAATGCGTTTTAACTGGATCCCTATCGGATACTATAAGAGCTGGAATTTCTATATCAAGGTGAAAGCCACAGTTTTACAAGACCTCAAACTTACCCGCAAAAAGGATTTCCGGGACAACTAACACAGTCGGGAATTTTGGCAAACTCGTGTTGTTAATGAGGGTGATTCAGATTACCCTGTCAGTCTTATCCCCTAAATCAAAATTCTCCCTGTAAACTACGAAGTTTGGAGATGGCCTGGGAGGGTGAAGCACCACCCTGACAGGGTTGCTGTCTCAATCAAAACTCTTTGGGCATACTACAAATTTGCAGACAGCCTATAAGGAGAAGGTACCACCCAGTAAGGTTGAATACATCAAAAGAGAAATTATTCAAAATTCTTTTTTATAAATAAATAAAATTTCGTAATTTTAACCTTCAACTCTAAATCGCTAAACTGCTCTTTCCAAAATCCCCGCTATTTTTTTTCGTAATAAATTTAAAAAAAGAACATCATGAAAAAGTTAATCCTTTTTATCTCCATAATGTTTTTGGGGGTTCCTTTATTCGGCCAAAGCGCCCTTCCATTGGCACTCATAGGCAATTGGCTCAATGCCAATGATTCCATTGAATGGATCATAAGTTTTCAACCAGGGTTCGCGGTGTATGATACGCAATTCTGGGATTATGAAACCATAGAACCTACAAACGATGGCTATAAGATTGTCCTTTCAAACAAAACCGTTAAGCATCAGATAAATGCAAATATGGCGCACAATGGCAGCCTTCTGCTTACCGTTGATAAACAGAAATCATTTCTATGTACGCGTCAAAAAGCGTTAAATCCCGACTTTAGTTATCACAAATCGCCACCCTTTTCAGGTTCACTACTCGCAGATGACACCGTAACCATACGTGGGTTTATCGAAGATTATGACCCGGAATTGTATGAAGGAACGGGAAATGTCCAGTATCTAAACACTTTAACCCGATTTAGCAAAACGTATGATCACCCTTTTGAGATTGCCCCGGATGGTCGGTTTGAGGTTAAATTCCGGGCATTTAGTCCGCAAATGATCTATTTCACCATTGAAGGAAGTACCCAAACACGCATGTTTATTGTTCCGGGCGAAGTTCAGATGATAGGCTTTAACGCTACATTGAAGCAAGTAACCCTTGATCCCCGGAAATGGGAAGTACTGAACGATTTTGAAATCAATCATTACATGGGGAATTCCGGGTTATTGTCAGAAGAAATGCTCTTTTTATTAAGAGACTACGAGTACAATTTAACCACCTCCCCTCGCACAAAAGCTTTGAATATGGAATCTATGTCCCAACTCCAATATCTGAGATGGAGAAAACGCACATATACCAATGATTATAGTAAAATGGGCTCTTTTATGGACAAAATAAACTCCAGCGAGCGGGCAAGGCAAGTGATGAACATAACAATGAAAGCAGATTATATATATGACATTTATGCTTATCCCATCAGGATGGAAGGTATTGCCCAACTGGGCTCAAAATATATTGATGAAATGCCTGAAATGAATTACAACGACCATCAATATCTTTTAGCAAGCCAATATTATGGGATAATAAATTATATGACGTTTTTTAATAACCATCAGAGTCTAAGTCTCTATAAAAAAGCCAGGGTACTGAATTTTCTTGACTACGCAGATAACCATTTGATTGACCTGGCTGACACAACCCTTGTCCATGACCAACGACTTGCTATGTCTGACACACGTGATACTGATGAAGAATTCCCTTTCGCAGACGAAAGCGCTGATTATGATTCAGCCATGTCAGAAAATGCCAAAACTCTGTGGGAACCCTACAATACATTGGTAAAAAAGTATGAAATTATGAACACAGACAGTACGAGACTGCAAAGAAGAATCAGTGAGTTAGACTATGCCGTACAGGCTTATGGGAATGGGTTGACGAGTCAAATGTATGCCATGCAATGGATGTTACTCTTTAATCAAATCAAATCTCTTGATAGCGCATTCATTCAATGGGCTAAGCATCACATCACCGAACCGGTATTGCTCAATTTCCTGCTCGAAGACCACACCGAAAAGATTGAGGCTGAAAGCCTCTATACCAGTTATGCCGAGGGCACAATTTTCGTAGATTCTATTCCCTCAATATCAGATTCCTATGCCTTTTTTGATGAAATTCTGGCCCGCTTTAAAGGGAAAGTAGTTTATATCGACTTTTGGGCAGACTGGTGTTCACCCTGCCGTGCCGAAATCAAGCCGGCAGCAAAATTAAAAGAGGAGTATAAAGACAAGGACATTGTATTCCTCTATTTTGGCATGAGTTGCAAGAAGCCGGACTGGCAAAAGGTAATTATGCAGGAGCAGATGGAAGGCTACCATTATTGGCTCGACCGAAATCAGGGCAATGTATTGGCCGGGAAATTTGGAATCACCGGAATACCCCATTATCTGATGGTGGATAAATCCGGGAAAATACTGGAAGGCCAACCACCCAGGCCCAGCAATAGAACTGAAATCCGGGAGAAATTGGACGAATTGTTGCAACCCTGAAAGGGCTCCCGACAAAATATTATACCCTGGAAAAACTATAGAATTGGGAGACGGCCTGGGAGGGCGAAGCAACACCCTGTCAGGGTTGAACCGCCTGAGCGATCACAGAATGCTGTTTAACCTCAAATTGCAGAAACTAACAAAAAAAGTGTAATCCTAATTTCAGGCCGAATATTCGGATTATAATCGGAAAATCAGGCATGATAGGCAAAAAAATCTTTTTAGTCTTTGCCAGAATGAGAATCTTCTTTTTTGTGGGATAATGAGGTTTGATTGGCCCCCTCATTCCCCTGGGCTTCAGCCCGGAGAAAATACCGGTCACTGACCACAGAACACATTCAACCGTCAATTGCAGAAATTAATTATGACTCCTATGAACTTTTACCGCAGCCCACAAACGATTCAAAATTCTCCCGGTTTATCAGCTTAGTTTGGTTATTGGGATAAGCCTTAAGAAATGAAACCGGGAAGCGGGCATTGTCATCTTTCCACTTGAATTCATAGGCATTCAACACACCATCCTGTTCTTCAATGTAATCAATTTCAGCCTGATCGTGGGTACGCCAGAAGTAGGTATTAGGGGTATTTTCCTCATAGTGATTTAGTTTTATGCGCTCGGATAGCAGGAAATTTTCCCACAGCGCCCCTTTATCAAAACGCATTTCAACCGGCGAATAGTTGCTAATCAGCACATTCCGTATTCCATTGTCATAAAAATAATACTTTTTCCCTTTTTTTATTTCGTTGCGCATATTCCTGCTTAGAGCCGGAAGCTTGTAAATTACATAGGTTTTTTCAAGCAGATCAAGGTATTTTTCAACGGTACTGCTATCAATATTTCCAATAGTCTTTGAAAGCTCATGATAATTTACTTCACTGCCAACCTGAAAAGCCAATGCCTGCAGTAGCTTCTCAAGGTGGCTTGATTTTCTGATTCCATCCAATTGAAGGATATCTTTATACAGATAACTCTGTGCAATTTCAATCAGTATATTCTTCTCCTTGCCCGGATTGTTAATCACTTCAGGATATGAACCAAATATAAGCCGGGCATTCAGCGTTCGCCTGGCTTCCAGCCTATCGGTGTTGGCAACCAACTCAGCGTAACTGATGGGATAAAGGTAAAAAGTGCGTTTTCTGCCCGTCAATGGCTCGTTGGTGCGATCGAGCAAATCAAAGGAAGAAGAACCGGTGGCAATAATTTGCAACTCTGGCTTATTGTCGTGTAGCAACTTCAACTTTAATCCGATATCGGTAATTTGTTGAGCCTCATCTATAATGGCTAATTTGGTTTCGGGGCCAATAAGCTGTAGCAATCTGGTGCTGGTATCGGCCACCGTTAATTCATTATAAACATCAGCTTCATCAGCATTCAGCCATTTGGTTTCTACTTTGAGCATCTGCACAAGACTTTTCAATAAGGTGGTTTTCCCCACTTGCCGCGCACCCAATAACAGAATTGCCTTATTCCTGAAGCATTGGCTTGCTATCTTTTCCAATAAAGTACGTTGAATCATGTGACTTAATTTTGAACAAAGATAGGCTAAAAGCACAGTAAATCCAAATTATAGGCCGAATATTCGGAATATAATCGGAAATTTAGGCCTGAATTTCAGAATACAATCGAAATATTAGGCATTCCCCTGGCTCGGTTTCAGGCAAAACCCTATTTTTAGTGATGGTTTACGGGTTTGAGAGATATCTTAAAAGGGAGACCCTGTCAGGGTTGAATCGCCTCATTTTCCCTTTAGCCCAGGGAAAAATGCCCGGACGCTTTATCTTTGGCTTTAGCCAAAAATGTTTTTCCCGTACCCCTGACAGGGTTTCGGAGAAATTTGACTAAAGGCGGTTCTTTTCGCTTAAGGAGCTAGCTTGAAAGTTTGGGGTCAACCCTGTCAGGGGTGGGTTCCCGATGAGATTCACCTATCAGCAGGTCTTTCCGCTATGGATGTTGGCCAAACATTCAATGCGCAACCCAATCAGTGGTTAAAACGTAAAACATTATTCGTCCAACCTAAACCTCACCAACCGCACCGGAATTTTACTATTTTCATCTTTCAACGTTTGCACGCCAATAACATCGCCCTTATAGAAAATAAACTTTGAATCGCTGAAATTTAGATCGTAGTTGTCGGTTTTGAATGTGGACTGGCCTATTTTATTCCCAAGGTTATCGTAAGAGTAAAAGGCAAACTCATTTGCATTGCTTTCTTTGGTAAATGCAAAAACCAACAGGTTGTTGTCGGAGTCAAACATGGCTTGTGAAACTGATGGCAGTTTTTCAGGATAGTAAGCCGGATCGAGATACTTCTCAACCTGCTGCTTAAACTGACTTATGGTTTGTTCCAGGTTTTCCCGTTTTGTTCCTTTCGCTGTGGCCAGTTCTTTTTCCATTTTTTTTACATATTCTTGTGCTTTATCGTAGTATGCTTCCCTTTCTTTCTGGGTTATGGTCAAGCGCTCTCCTGTGGCAAGCACTATTGCTTTCAGCAGCTTGCCTTCGGGTGAATAGACTTTTATTTCGCCGGTTTCCGGAAAAACAAGGGCAAGGTTGCCATCAGGGGTGGATAGCAATTTGGGCTGCGTATAGGAAGGATGTGAAAATGGCAGCGACCAGGTGTTGATTCCACCTGATGGTGTCTTTGTCTGAATGCTATTTTTCATCTCCATGCCCTCGAAATGGTCCCAGATAATTTTTTCGGAACCAGTATTAAAATCCTTAATCGCCACAAACCTCCTGATTTTCGATTTCCAGGAAGTATGCCCAAGAATCGCAAATTTATTGCTGCGAAGCATTGCATTGTCCAAAGGCATATAATCCAACTTGATGGTTTTCACCCATTTACCATTCAGATCAAAAAACAACATGCGCCCATCTACTGCAGATGTAGCCAGATATTTATCACCCAAAATGCCAACAACATAAGGCATATAGACAAAGTCGGATTCACGGCCTCCTTTTTTGCCGAATTCCTTTACAAAATTCCCGTTTCTATCAAATACGGAAATGGAATGCCGGGAGCGATGGCTCATAAAAATGGTTCCATCAGGGGCAACAACAATCGCTTTATTTTTGCCATCTTCTCCCTGTTCCCAGCTTGCATTTATGTCATAAAACAATTTTTCCCAATCGTTTTGAGTGCCAAATCCGGCATCTTCCCTCAGGATAACCGGACCTTTCTGATAAATATCTGACAGGTTTTGACTGTTTGCCATTAATCCGCAAAACAGCATTACAATGGATAAGGCCAGTTTTTTCATGGTATTTGTTTTGAATTGATTTCGATATTGACAACTTCACCTGCGGAATTAGTTTCTATTACGGTAATTGTTCGATCGTGCCAAACCTGGTTGGCATCATCGCCCTGCATGGTTTCTTCCCACAAGAGCAGCTCCTGTGCGGTCGGCTGGTATGCCGGTGTTTCTTTCTTTTCTGCAATCAGGTAAACGCTGGCCATAACGGCAATCACCGCGGCGATTTTCAGCAAGAAACGAAAATTGATTTTTTTGGATTTTGATTTCGCAGGAGATAAGTCTTTTTTGAAAGGAGGTATCACAATATTTTTTTCGATTTCCTCCCCTTTCAGCGATGAATAAACAAATTCAATCCATCTCCTTTGCTCCGCTACTCTATAGGAGCAGGTTTGACATTCAACAAGATGTTTTTGCAATTCCTGATGCCTTTCGGTAGAAATTTCGCTATCAAGATAAAGCTGTATCTCGTTATCGGAAAGGCATTTATTTGTTTTCATGGTTGTAAAGCTTTTTAAGTTTGGTCAATGCCCGCGACAGTGTGGTTCCCACGGAGGTAAAGCGCAGCCCCGATATCTCGGCCAGCTCTTTGTAACTCATCCCCTCGCTGTAGAGGCTGACCAACACCTGTTCCTTTTCACTTAGCAGGCTCAGGCAATGCCTCAGTTGCCTTCTTTCTTCATCCTGAATCATGTTCAAATCACTCCCGGGTTCAGTCTCAGTATTCTCACAAAGTTTACTGTGCTGCCATTTTCTGGAATCCCTCAAATAATTCAGACAATGGTTGTAAGTAGTCCGCTTAAGCCAGCCCTCTAAATTCAAAACCTGCTTTCCGTTCGCTAAAAAGTGGTGAAGTTTTAAAAACACTTCCTGGGCAATATCTTTCGACACCTCGTCATCCTTCACAATTTTGCAGGCCAAAATGTAAACCAATCGGTAGTTTTGATTGTAAACCAAGTCAAAATTCATGAGGGGCAACTTTAACTATAGGACACATAAAATTCAGGTTTGTGACAAAAGCCAGGTATTTTTAATGAAAAATCATCGCTTCTTCTCTTTCGACAGCGTGCTACCTGAATTTAATCAATGGAAACAATAAAGATATGAAGCTTTAATCAGGTTTACAAGGGGATATAATCCATTATCCGAAATCTGTTGAAAGGAAAGGATGATTTTAGGTGGAGGACGGTTTTTCTTTTCCTGACTGGGTTTCCGGCAAAATTTATTCTGTCATTCAGAGCGAAGCGATGAATCTTTTAAATCTATCCGGGCACTATTGATTTTTTATATATTCTAACTCCTCAATGTTCAAAGAAAGGAAACCTACTTTTGGCTACTTGTTTTTTAATTTTTTCTTTTTTTGTAGAAATCCTATACCACTGGTAAACGGCCAATACTATCAGCCCGCTAAAAATAATCAGGCTTTCAAAAAAATAAGTTAGAAAGCTTTTAGGTGAATTTTGTTCAGAATAAAATATTCTAAAAAATACCAAACCCAAGCTGGTCAGTATATATAAGGAAAACCAGAAAATAATAAAACAAATTAAACGTCTACTACTATTTTTCATAAAGAATGCGTTTATTGTAAAGCCCAAGCCGTTAAAGAACCAGAGGCTGCACCCCAAATAATATTACCGACAAAGGCCCCTACACCAACTGGCCCTCCAAATACGGCAGCACCGTACCATCCTATTCCTCCAGCGAGGCCACCTAAAACATCGCTACCTACAATGTTTTGCCAACGTTTCATCTGATGCTTATTATTATTTAAACTATTAAGGAAATCCTCTCCTGATCCGTTCCCACCTATTTTTCTCGGTGCCCAAAAATAATTTGAATATCGGGCAATACTTAACATTACTGCCACCTGTTGCTTTTGTTCCGGTGAAAGATTTTCATCTGACTCTGCAAAAATTTTAATAGAAATAACCGTTTCGTTAACAATAGAGACATCAGAAGTGTGAGTCAAAAGTTCATTAACCATATCGTAGTAAATTAATACATTTGAATCAATAGGAACAATACTGTCACAAATATAATGATAAATATTTAATTTATATTCATCTGTAAAACCTTCAAATGGCACGGAAGTTAATATTCGTTCAATTTCCGCTTTTGGAGTTCAAATTATTAATTTTTAAGTGCTGAATTCACAAATTCAATCCATCTCCTTTGCTCCGTTATCCTTGTGGAACACTTTTCACATTCAGCAAGATGTTTTTGCAATTCCTGATGTCTTTCGACAGAAATTTAGCTATCACGAAATAGCTGTATCTCGTTATCGGAAAGGCATTTATTTGTTTTCATGGTAGTAAAGCTTTTTAAGTTTTGCCAATGCACGCGACAGTGTGGTTCCCACGGAGGTAAAGCACAGCCCCGATATCTCGGTCATCTCTTTGTAACTCATCCCCTCACTGTAAAGGCTGACCAACACCTGTTCCTTTTCACTTAGCAGGCCCAGGCAATGCCTCAGTTGCCTTCTTTCTTCATCCTGAATCATGTTCAAATCACTCCCGGGTTCAGTCTCAGTATTCTCACAAAGTTTACTGTGCTGCCATTTTCTGGAATCCCTCAAATAATTCAGACAATGGTTGTAAGTAGTCCGCTTAAGCCAGCCCTCTAAATTCAAAACCTGCTTTCCGTTCGCTAAAAAGTGGTGAAGTTTTAAAAACACTTCCTGGGCAATATCTTTCGACACCTCGTCATCCTTCACAATTTTGCAAGCCAAAATGTAAACCAATCGATAGTTTTGATTGTAAACCGCGTCAAAATTCATGAGGGGCAACTTTAACTATAGGACACATAAAACGCAGGTTTGTGACAAAAGCCGGGTATTTCTAATAAAAAATCATCGTTTATTCTCTGCCAACGACACGGTGCGGGAATTTAATCAAAGGAAACTATAAAGATATAAAGGTTCAATCAGGATTACAAGATGATACAGTCCATTATCCGAAATCTGTTGAAAGGAGGAATAAGATTGAATTATTAGGTTGAGGAAGGTTTCTCCTTCCTTTTTTCCTTTCCCCTGACAGGGTTTCCGACAAAAGCTAATTACCCGGAGAAACTATAAGATTGGGAGACGGTCTGGTAGAGGAAAACAACCCCCTGTCAGGGGTCATTCCGCATTTTCCCCGGGCTTTAGCCTCGGAAAAATGATTAACCCCAAAATCTGTCTTTTTCTAATCATCCAATTGACGAAATTCGGCTAAATTACGTCAGTATGATGAAGGAATTCGGTGGAATTACTTCAAAGTACTCAACTAATCCAATCTAAATAATTCTCCGGATGAATCACCTGAAAACTGCTTTCCGGATAGGCCTTTGTCCATGCGGGGGGAACACGCACGGTTTTGGCGGGGTTCCATTTAATTTCATAAGCCATCAACTTTCCTCCTGATTCTTCTATCCAGTCGATTTCCTGTTGTTCATAAGTCCGCCAAAAGAAATTAGTCATCTGTTTGTTTGTATAGCTCTGATACTTAACCCGTTCTGCAAGTACATAATTCTCCCAAAGTTCGCCGGCATCATTGCGAATGGATAGTGGATTAAAATTCCTGATCAACGCATTGCGAATACCATTGTCATAAAAATACCATCTGTTGGTTTTGGTAATTTCACTCCTGAGGTTACGACTGAAACCCGGTAATTTGTAAATCACAAACACCTTAGACAAAAGGTCAAGATATTTTTCAACGGTATTGCGACTCATGGCGAGCTGTCTGCCCAATTCATCCAGCGAAATTTCCTTCCCAATCTGGAATGCAATTAAACGCAGCAGATCGAACATTTTATCCGAATTACGAATACCATCAAATTCAAGGATATCCTTCAATAAGTAGGCATCTGCCATCTCATTCAGATAGGTGGCCTTCTCCTGGTTGGATGGCAAATGAACCAGTTCGGGATAGCAACCATAAATCAACCTTTCTTCCAATTTTGCCCTGGTTTGCACCATACTTTCATTTGTCGAATACTCCATCTGCGCCAGGGGAAACAATTTGAAGGTATATTTCCTGCCTGTCAGTGGCTCACCCGACTTGTTCGCTAAATCAAATACTGACGACCCCGTTGCAATAACTTTCAGGCCTTCAATAGAGTCAACCATAAGTTTCAGAATTTGACCGATACCCTCCACTTTTTGGGCCTCATCCACAATGAGCAACTTCTTATCGCCCAGCAATCGCTTATAATTTTCGGCGGTGCGCTGAGCCAACAGTGCCTGAACGGCCATATCTTCACCATTTAAAAATACATAGGGCTCATGAATAGAATTCTCAATCAAATAATTGAGCAACAATGTTTTGCCCACGCGTCGGGCACCAAGCAGTACAACTACTTTGTTTGGCTGCAGCTTTTTTATGATTGATTCTTCGATAGCCCTGCGGATATAAGTGTTCATTTTGTCTGTTTTTTATGATACAAATTTAATGAATAAAAACATCTATTGAATTATTTCGGCAAAATTCCGTCAGTATGATGAAGGAATTAGTATGAATTCCTTTAATTCGCGAAACACTTCTTCTGCTTCCCAATTCATTTTCCCCGGGAAAATGCCTGATCGCTTTTTCTTTGACTTTATCTGAATAAATCCCCAAATGCCTTCTTCAAATCCGGATAGCGAAATTCAAAACCCTCATTGAGCAGCCTTTCGGGTAGCACCTTTTGGCCGGAGGTGAGCGAAGTGGCACCTTCTCCATAAGCCAGTCGCAGCCCAAATGCCGGAATGGGCATAACTGCCGGCCGGTTCAGTGCGGCGCCCAGCTCTTTGGTAAACAATGCATTATCGGTAATCTGCGGGGCGGTAAGATTGAAAATTCCATCCAGTTTTTTTTCGATTACAAAACGGTATGCCTGCATCAGATCCTCGATGTGAATCCATGAAAAACCCTGCTTTCCACCTGCTATGGGACCACCCAGCCCCAATTTAAATGGAGGCAACATTTGTTGTAAAGCACCTCCATCTCTGGCTAAAACCACCCCAAAGCGGAAAATGGCCACTTTTGTCAGATGCCGGGCAGCAAGAGCTTCGGCTTCCCAACGCTGGCAGACTTCTGAAAGAAATCCTTCCGCCAGATGTCCATCTTTTTCGGTATTTACAGCACCATCGGCATATATGCCTACCGCAGAAGTGGAAATAAACAATTCAGGCTTCTTCTTTGCCAGCTCCATGGCATGAACCAAAAGGTAGGTAGTGTTTATCCGGCTATTCAAGATTGCCTTTTTATGCGCTTTCGTCCATCGGGCAACAATAGGTGCACCAGCCAAATGTATTACTACATCAGCCTGCTCCATTTTTTCGGCCAACGTTTGCTGGCTGCCTTCAAAATCATTGCGGTCAAGAGAAACAACGACATCATTCTGGTTTTCAAACATTCGGTTCAGGTGGGTACCTACCAATCCGGAAGCACCGCTAATTAATATATTCATATATAGAAAATTTAATTTGTCGATGATGAAAGAACTTTTATCTTTTGGTTAGACTTTTTAGCAGTATTGACTTTCCAAACATAAAAAAACCCTTACCTTTGCAACCTCTTTGAGCGTTTGGATTTAAAGAAGAAACAAGACCTGTTCCAAAAAGTTTTAATAATTGGAATTCACAATATTAGCCAGTAATGGATACACAAGACAAAAAAAACAAACAAGTGCGATTGTTCGATGAATTTCCGGGCATAGACACCCAGGCATGGGAGAGCAAAATTACCGAAGATCTGAAAGGGGCAGATTACGAGAAGAAACTCATATGGAAAACCAATGAGGGTTTTGCTGTAAAGCCTTATTACCGGGCAGAAGACCTGAGTCCGTTAAATGGTCAGGTGGATCTTTTACCCGGACAATTTCCTTACCTCAGGGGAACCAAACCTACGGGAAATGACTGGCGCATCTGTCAGAGTATTGACACCGCATCCATTACAGAGGCCAACCATCAGGCGGTTGAAGCTATCGAAAAAGGTGCCACGGCAGTCTCGCTGAATGCTTCCGGTGTTAAATCGGCCTCCGATGCGGATAACCTGCTAAAAAACATTGATTTATCTAAAGTCTGGGTTAACCTGAACTCAGCAAGCAGCTATAATGAGTTGTTGGGCTATTTAAATTCCAAACAGCTTGATGAAGCATACCTTACCTTTGATTTCGACCCAATCAGCTACGCGCTGCTGAAAGGTAATTTCCATACTTCCGAAAAAGAAGATATGGCAGAAGCCGCAGCATTGCTAAAAAATGCAGTGGGTAAAATACCTCATCTCCGGGGAATTACAGTTAATGCGCACTTTTTTCACAATGCAGGAGCCACACTTACTCAGGAACTGGGCTATGCCCTTGCAGCAGGTAATGAATACCTTGCAACTCTTACCAGCAATGGATTAAGTATTGATGAAGTTGCCCCTAAAATTATCTTCACCTTTGCTACCGGCAGCAATTATTTTATGGAAATTGCCAAACTTCGCGCTGCCCGTATGTTGTGGGCACGGATTGTGGAACAATATAATCCTAAGAATGAGTGTAGTGCTAAAATGAGAATTCATTCAGTAACGGCTAACTGGAATAAAACCATTTATGATCCTTATGTAAATGTATTGCGTTCCACCACTGAAGCTATGTCGGCAGCTCTGGGAGGTGCAGATATGATTACTGTGTTGCCATTTGATTATGTATATAAGGATGCAGATGGGTTTTCACAACGCATAGCCCGCAACCAACAGATTATTCTGAAAGAAGAATCAAGTCTGGATAAAGTAGCTGATCCTGCTGCAGGTTCCTATTATGTTGAAAATCTCACGGCATCCATGGCTGATGCTGCCTGGAAAATCTTCCTCGAAACCGAAGAGGCCGGCGGCATGATTGCATCAGTTAAAGCCGGAACGGTGCAGCAAAAAGTAGCTGAAAGTGCCAAAAAGCGGCGTGATGATGTTGCTACACGTAAGATGGTATTGCTGGGAACAAATCAATACCCCAATCTTGGGGAAAATATGCTTGAAAAAATTCAGGTTACTGAAGAAGAAGAGGTAGAAGCCAATGATCCGGTACCGGCATTCAAGACTATGGATACTTTCAGGGCTGCCGATGAATTTGAAGATCTGCGACTGGCTACCGAAATATATGAAATGGAAGAGGGCAAACGTCCTGTGGTATTCCTGCTGACCATAGGCAATCTGGCCATGCGCAAGGCCCGGGCCGGATTCAGTACCAACTTCTTTGGTGTAGCCGGTTATAAAGTAATAGACAATGCAGGATTTGGTTCAGTGATTGAAGGCGTTAATGCCGCGTTATCAGCAAATCCCGATATTGTAGTCATCTGCAGCAGCGATGAAGAATATGTTGAGATTGCTCCGGAAGTAAGCAGCGCATTGAAAGCCGCCAAAGAGAACATTCAGGTGGTGGTTGCCGGTTACCCCAAAGATATCATCGAATCGCTTAAAGCAGCCGGGGTGGATGAATTTATTCATGTGCGCACCAATGTACTGGAAACATTGTATGCTTTTCAGCAGAAGCTGGGAGTGATGTTGTAGATTGCAGATTGCAGATTGCAGATTTTAGATTGTGGATTAATATCTAAACCTGGATCAATATCCGAAGTAAAAATCTTAAGGAGCCAAATCCGAAATCTGAAATTAAAAAAAATTGAGTTTAAAAATTAATCAAAAGATATGCGTCCCGATTTTAAAAATGTAAAACTGAGGTCGTTCGATAAATCAGCCAATATAAGTTCTGAACAGGGCAAGGATTGGATGACTACCGAGCAAATCCCTGTGAAGCCTGTATTTACAGCAACTGACCTTGATAAGCTGGAGCATCTGAATTATGCTGCCGGCATTGCGCCTTATTTGCGGGGGCCATACAGTACCATGTATGTGATGCGACCCTGGACTGTACGGCAATATGCTGGTTTTTCCACAGCCGAGGAGAGCAATGCTTTTTATAGGCGCAACCTGGCAGCCGGTCAAAAAGGGCTTTCCGTAGCTTTCGACCTGGCTACACACCGTGGTTACGATTCGGATCATGAACGTGTAGTTGGTGATGTGGGCAAAGCCGGGGTGGCCATCGATTCCATCCTTGACATGAAGATTCTGTTCGATCAGATTCCACTTGATAAGATGTCGGTTTCCATGACCATGAACGGTGCAGTGCTGCCAATTCTGGCTTTTTACATTGTGGCTGCTGAGGAGCAGGGTGTTTCACTGGAACAACTTACCGGAACCATTCAGAACGACATTCTGAAAGAGTTTATGGTACGCAATACTTATATTTATCCACCTGTGCCAAGCATGAGAGTTATCGCGGATATTTTTGAATTCACTTCACAAAAAATGAAGAAGTTCAATTCTATTTCCATCAGCGGTTACCACATGCAGGAAGCCGGAGCCACCAACGACATCGAGCTGGCTTACACCCTGGCCGACGGTCTGGAATACCTACGCACCGGAATTCAGGCCGGCATTCCCGTGGATGCTTTTGCTCCAAGACTTTCGTTTTTCTGGGGCATTGGCATGAATCACTTTATGGAAATTGCCAAAATGCGCGCTGCGCGGCTGCTCTGGGCTAAGATTGTGAAGCAGTTCAACCCGAAAAACGAGAAGTCAATGGCGCTGCGCACCCATTCCCAGACTTCGGGATGGAGCCTCACTGAGCAGGATCCGTTCAACAATATCACCCGCACAGCCGTGGAGGCTTTGGCTGCTGCTTTGGGTCACACCCAGAGTTTGCATACCAATGCTTTGGATGAGGCCATTGCCCTGCCAACGGATTTCTCCGCCCGCATCGCACGTAACACACAAATATATCTTCAGGAAGAAACCAACATCAATCGCGTGGTGGATCCCTGGGCAGGCTCCTATTACGTGGAATCGCTTACGCATGAACTGGCGCATAAAGCCTGGCAACTGATTGAAGAAGTGGAAGAGTTGGGCGGTATGGCCAAAGCCATTGAAACCGGGGTTCCCAAAATGCGGATTGAAGAGGCTGCAGCCCGTAAACAGGCACGCATTGACTCAAAACGCGATACCATTGTGGGCGTGAATAAGTACCGCCTCTCCAAAGAAGATCCGATTGATACCCTTGAGGTGGACAATACCGCCGTACGTGAAGCTCAGTTGAAACGCCTGGCTGACCTACGCGCCAATCGCAACAGCGAAGAGGTACAACAAGCATTGGATGCATTAACCCGTTCGGCCGAAACCGGCGAAGGTAACCTGCTGGCACTGGCCATCGATGCCGCCCGTAAACGCGCTTCGCTGGGTGAAATTTCAATGGCCCTTGAAAAAGTTTATGGAAGGTACAAAGCCGTGATACGTTCAATTTCAGGAGTTTACTCCTCAGAATCACAAGAAGACGACAGTTTTAAGAAAGCCAGTGAAATGGCCGATAAGTTTGCTGAAATGGAAGGCCGACGTCCACGCATCATGATTGCAAAGATGGGTCAGGACGGACATGACCGGGGTGCAAAAGTAGTGGCTACCGGCTATGCCGATATAGGATTTGATGTAGACATCGGACCTTTATTCCAGACGCCGGCTGAAGCGGCCCGTCAGGCAGTGGAAAACGATGTGCACGTGCTTGGTGTTTCCAGCCTTGCAGCAGGGCACAAAACCCTGGTTCCTCAGGTGATCGAAGAGCTTAAAAAGCTGGGTCGTGAAGATATCATGGTCATCGTAGGTGGCGTTATTCCGGCTCAGGATTACGACTTTCTTTATCAGGCCGGTGCCATGGCGGTTTTTGGACCGGGTACGGTGATTCCCGATGCGGCTATTAAAATGCTTGAAATTATGATTGACGCAAGAAAGTAGGATTGCAGATTAAAACTCTAATCTCCTTTTCAACCGCGAATTGATTTTTTACCCCGGTGATAGTGCCGCCTGAAGTGCGTGCTATCACCGGTTTTAGAATCACTCCCGGGCATAGTGCGTGCTTGTAGCGCGTGTCCTTACCGGTTTAAGAATCCTTCCAATCAAGAAGATCTAACAGGTAGGAAGAAAACCTGTTGGTCAGTTTCAAATCACCAATCGCACTCGGGGCGGCAGGCAACAACTCACACAATGCCATTCCAACCATTGCATTTTACCAACGTCTTGTAAACAGATTAACCATCCATTTGCCGGAATACAAAATACGGTCAGGAATTTCTTAATTGAACTCAAATTATGGTTGGACATTCACTATATTTGTATAAAATATCCGGGTGATGAAATTTGCATACTTTCTTATGGTGATGGCCATTGTATTGGTGCTTGGCTCATGCGCCACGGTAATAAATCAACCCTTTACCAATGTGTGCATCAATACTGCGAAACCCGTTATAGTTCAAACTGAAAATGCGAAATTCAACATTGAACCACCAATGGGGATGATCTATCTCGAGCGGAAGCATCAGACAGCAAAGCTGAATATTTCTGATGATTCTACTACGGTGAATTATTTGCTGGAACCAAAAAATTCATGGGCATGGTATGCCAATATTTTTACTTCTTATGGACTGGGTATGCTCATTGACCTGGATAATCCCAGGCGGTGGGGCTATAGCCGGAATTTATATCTTGCAGCGGATTTGCAACCCATTCCCATATTAAAATCTGCGCCCGACCGAAAACCGGGCAGACTCTATCTGAATCTTGAGTTTCCTTATGCCAATCATTTTTCATTGCGTCCTGCCGGGGAAACCCGCCAGCAAACTTTTGGATTTATGGGGGTATTTGCTGGAGCCGGATTTATGACTTCTGCCACTACCTTTATTGAAGGCGGGGTAGGAGCAGCCATGGACTTTATGCTGCCTTTTCCGGCGGCTGTTGATTACTGGGGGCCTTACACGGCATCAACCACCAGTTGGGCTCACCTGCTGGCCGGACGTCAGTATAAGCGGTTTACCCTGGGAATGGGGGCACATTTTACCGGAAATCACTGGGGATACCACAGCGGCAGCGGTGGATATGAAATTGAAGACCAGCAATTTGATAAAAATTTTTATTACAATGGATTGGGCCCAATCTTTAAGACAACATTTACACCCCGCCGTAACTTTTATCTCAGTTTGCTTTATAAACCGGTAATATTTCGCTTTAAAGCACCCGGCAGTTACGAACATTTTATCTCCTTTGGGATAGGTTGGCAAATTAAGCTGGCTGCGCTGGATTTAAATTAAATCAAATTGATTTATAAGGACTTATTTAAAATATTGGTCTTCAGTAACATATCGCTGTACGAAATGGGCACAAGTTCATTTTCTGCTATATCAAATAATTTCATATAGTAAGTGCATTGTTCTTGCAGGGCGTCCCTGCCGATGGTCCCATTTTTATCAATGGCTTCAATTTCAACGAAATAACCCAATTCATCTACTTCGTCAATGTGAAATTTAACATTGTCTATAAAGTAAATTTCCCTTTTTTTATTTACCACCACCAGAATCCCCAGCGCTTTGGTAAGGATTTCCTTTATGGCAGAACCAGCCTGGGTTTTGTAAAGTAAAACTTCCGAAGACCTGGGACCGCTTTGATTTTCCCTTTGATAATGTATAAGGTGATTTTCAATATTGCCTTCTCTGAGCTTTAATCTGCCTGAATGAACATTAAAGTAGGTATCCGTTTGATAATCAATTCCTTTAAAGGTGGCTTTAAGCAGGCCCAGAGCTTCACGAATGTGGGTCTGTTTTTTAGTGCCGGCTTTTATTTCGATATTCAGGATGGGCATATGTTTGAAATTTTCCACTGATTTGATTTGAAAATATAACTTATTCCTCATTCATCAACATTGCTTTCGCCTCATTTAATCTGGATTTCTCAGCATCCGGCAATACAGGGTAGTTTAAGTGCAGTAATTTCAGGCGATTGATGATGATATTGCTCACCGCATAACGCATAAACCATTTGCGATCTGCCGGAATTACATACCAGGGTGCGTGAGAGGTACTGGTATGCGTGAGCATATCGCTATAAGCCGCCATGTAATTATCCCACTGTTTGCGTTCCTGCACATCGGCAGATGAAAATTTCCAGTTTTTGGCCGGGTTTTCAATGCGTTCCAGAAACCGCTCTTTTTGTTCTTGCTTAGAAACATTTAAAAAGAACTTTAGTACGATGGTGCCATTTTCAACCAGATATTGTTCCTGATTATTTATTTGACGGTAACGGTTTTCCCAGAATTGCCCGGTTACATCTTCAATTTTATGAACATTTGGCAGGTTTTGGGGGAGAAGGTATTGTGGATGCACTTTAACCACAAGTACTTCCTCGTAGTAAGAACGGTTAAAAATTCCAAACCTGCCCCGTTGAGGCATACATCGATTGGTGCGCCACATAAAGTTGTGATCCAATTCATTCGCTGACGGAGTTTTAAAGCTATATACTTCACATCCCTGTGGATTTAAGCCTGACATTACATGCTTAATGGTTCCATCTTTGCCGGCTGCATCCATTGCCTGAAAAATAAGCAATACCGCATACCGGTTGTCAGCATATAGTTTTCCCTGTATATCAATCAGTTCCTTAATATTCTCATGCAGACGGTCCACTCCATCGCTTTTTTTGTCAATATGTGCGCTGTAATCCGTTTCAAAATCAGCAACCAAATGTGTTTTACCTGGTTGGGCCAATATGGCGAAGTCTTTACTTAAGTCGGGCATAATAAAGTTTATTTATGAGCATTTAAAGATAATATTTTTTTAGCAGGAGCAAACAACTTAATGACAATTAGGTGAGCCGGATGGATAATATACTGTTCTTAGGGTATGTTTAGTAGATGTTATCCATCGTATAGTGCTGGTAAACAGTCACATAAAAAATAGTGGGCTGTGGTTTTAAAATATTTCGTATATTGCAGTGCCAAAGTCTGACACTTTCTTTAACTTTTTGGAAGTTGTATTGTTCAGAACTTTTAAACAGGCTATGGATTGAGCCGCCTGGGTGATTTAACAGGGTTTCCGGGCATGAATGACGGTTTCAATGTAAGCTATTGCTTCAGGGCCGCTATTTAAACCTATTGATTTACTTACTGGAAATCAAGCAGTAAAATGTAAACAATGAACGCTCACATCACAAATTATTATATTTTATGGCATACATTACACTCGATTCAGCCAAGCTGAAAGGAAATTACGAGTATCTTGATCGATTATTCAAACAAGAAAACATCAACTGGGCAATTGTTTCCAAATTGTTGTGTGGAAATATCACTTTTCTGAAAGAATTGGTTGCATTAAAGCCCAGGCAATTGTGTGATTCACGGGTCTCAAATTTACGTGCAATCAAAAAAATGGCGCCCGAAATTGAAACCATTTATATTAAGCCACCACCTGCACGTTCCATCCCAGAAGTTGTGCAGTATGCGGATGCCAGTTTTAACACGGAATTCCGAACCATTCAACTGCTGAGTGATGAAGCCGTCCGGCAGAAAAAAGTACATAAGATTTATATTATGATTGAAATGGGTGAGTTGCGTGAAGGCGTGATGAGAGAAGATTTCATCGATTTTTACGAAAAGGTATTTACACTGCCAAACATTGATGTTGTGGGTGTGGGTACCAACCTTTCCTGCTTGTACGGTGTGTTGCCAAATCACGATAAGCTCATTCAGTTAAGTCTTTATTCACAATTGGTCGAAGCCAGATTCAATAAAAAGATACCTTATGTTTCCGGTGGTTCCTCGGTTTCCATACCTTTAATATTTGAGAAACTGCTCCCGCATGGCATCAATCACTTCAGGGTGGGTGAAACCTTGTTTCTGGGTACTGATGTGTATAATGATACTACCCTGCCCGATATGCACAATGACGTATTTATGGTTTACGCCGAAATAATTGAGCTTATTGAAAAACCCACTGTGCCTATGGGCGAGATGGGTACAAATGTAGAAGGCCATACCTTTAATTTCAGTAATGACGAATCAGGGCGCACCTCTTTCAGGGCCATACTCGACCTTGGATTGCTTGATGTGGAAAGCAACCATCTGAAACCTACCGATGAATCCATTTCCTTCGTAGGTTCAAGTTCTGATATGATTGTTATAGATATTGGCCAGAACGAACGCAATTACAAAACCGGAGATCTTATCGAGCTTACCCCCGATTATATGGGTATACTTAGAATTATGAATTCACGGTATATTGATAAGAGATTAAAGTAGTTGTGAGCCGGTCGCTGTAAAGCATTTACTCATCAAATTCTGAACTTAAAAATAAGGAAAGCAGAAGATGTAGAAGCTTTCATGAATGGGAATGACAATGCCCCGGAGAAATAGCACTATGAGAACAAATTGAACACCAATACTCAACACCAATACCAATCGTTTTATGCCCTATCTCGTTTTTGACCTCGAAATGAGTGGCCCCGATCCGGGCTACCACGAGATTATTCAAATTGGAGCGGTCTTGCTCAGCGACAACTGGGTAGAACTCGGTACCTTTATTTCAAATGTTTGTCCTGAAGATGAAGAGGCCTTTACTCAGGCCGCTGTTAAAATTCATGGATTGACCTGGGATGAACTGCAGGAAGCTCCATTGATTTACGAAGTTATTGAGTCATTTGAAACCTGGATCCGCAAGTTACTCAAACGCAGAGAAGGTGACCTGCGGGATGTAATCACCTGCGGTCAAAGCGTTATTTATGACATTAACTTTCTTAAGTTTGCTTACCGCAATGAAAATATGGAATGGCCATTCAGCAACACCCTCATTGACCTGCACACCATTGCTTTCTTTGCTTTTCGCGTACTTGAGGCCAATGGGAAACCCACTCCGCGTTCACACAGCCTCAAATCGCTCGCCGAATGGTTTGGGTTTAAGCGGGATGCCGGCACCCACAATGCCCTTGAAGATGCTGAACTTACCATGTTGTGTCTGAAAGAATTTTTCCAGCTTGCAACCCGGCTGAAAATTCAGTCCTGATTTTTTGATCAAAATAAAAATTGCTCATAATTTTACCTCAGAATAACTTTATATTTGCAGGTTAAATCCCAGCATAAGGTATGTTAATGGAAAACAAGGATATTAAAGCTTTGGCTGACCGTATTTATGCAGAATACAGTCATCTGTTTCCGTCATTGTATCCGGACATACCGCTCAATACGCCCATGCTGAATGCCACGCTTAAAAAATTAAAGCAAAATATAGATGAGGATCAGCTACCTGGTATTATGCAAAGGGTTGAGCTTGAACTGGCAAAACGTGTTTCACTTAGCTGGAAAAATTATGGCACCATTGCCATTTTGCTTCATTATAATTATCCGGAAGAGGATCTTGTTCCTGTTTCCCTGCAGAGGGTGATTGATCTTACACGCAGTCTGCCCAATTTTAACGACACTGAAATGCCTGACGATGAGGTGATAAATGCTATTATATATACCTGGATCGGCCTTAGAGATGAAGAGTCTTATTTTGAGGGAGATGACAATGGAGACTGACTTTGTTTAATGTACAAAATATGAAAAGAAATCTGTTCATCATTGGCCTGCTTGTATCAGCCATGTTTTCCCTGGCTCAGCACCCATCTGCAAACCCACCTGACCTGAAAAAAATCGGGAAATCTATAGCCAATGAGCGATCGGCCAGCTATTATCCCAAATTAATGATTCGGTATCAGTTAAATGATACCACCCTTTCTTTACAGGACTACCGGCTGTTGTATTACGGATATGTGTTTCAGCCAGAGTTTATGAGTAAATCAAACACTTCGCTCATTGACAGTCTTACCCGGCTGATGAGCACCGACTCAACGGACCACCCTGATTATTATGAAATTGCAAAAGTGTCAGCACGCTTGCACCAGCTTAAGCCGTTCGATATGAAGTATCTCGATCCATTGAGTTTTGCCCTGCGGCTGACCAATGAAAACGAATTGGCTGCAAAAGTGGAGTTTAAGCTCGGACGGCTTGTTGAAACCATATACAATACCGGGGACGGCATGAGCGAACAGACACCCTTTTATGTTATTTCTCGTGCACATGAAATGGATATGCTTCGTGCACTGGGATTTTCACTTGCAGGCTCCGCACCGATCACTTCTGGGGATATAGATTACATCAAAGTTAAAGCCAATGATTATGGCATCCTGGGCTTATTTTTTAAAAGAGTCCATCCTGTGAGATAGAATAGGTGATCATTGCTATCTGTGTCAGGCGGGAATTGTGTCTGCCCGCCTCAGGTGAGGTCTGTAATCTTTAGTGAGAAAATTAATCTGCAATCTGTTCCTGGTAACTATCGGAACTATAGCTAAGAGCACCGAAGTCAAAACGCCATTTCTTCAAGAGGCAACAGCGCTTGTATTGCTGATGAAACAGAATCCACATTTTTAAAGGTGAGACTGAGTTTTTCGTTGACTTCCTTCATTCTCACTGTTTTCTGATATACTTGAATAAACTGAAGTACTGCGCTGAATATGCCGCTCTGGTAAAAGGCTGAATCCTTATCGGTAATGAATGTAGCGTTCATGAGATTGTTTTTCAGACTGATTTTTTCAAACCCAAGGTGACGGGCCATACGCCTCAAACGTAAGGTATTGATGAGTTCCTGAGTTTGCCTGGGTACTGGCCCAAAGCGGTCAATCAGATTCTCCTGAAATTTGAGTAATTCTTCTTCTGAATGGAGACCATCCAGCTCCTTATAAAGGCTTAACCGCTCTGTAATATTGGTTACATAGCTGTCGGGCAGCATAATTTCGAGATCAGTTTCGATCAAACATTCTTTAACATATTCTTTCTGAGTTGCTGGGGCTTCCTCTTCATAAAGCCCTTTAAAGTCTGACTCTTTCAGTTCCATAATGGCTTCATCTAAAATGCGTTGATACATTTCAAACCCTATTTCACTGATAAAGCCACTTTGTTCAGCACCCAGTATATTGCCTGCTCCCCGAATGTCGAGGTCGCGCATGGCGATGTTAAAGCCACTGCCCAGTTCCGAAAACTCTTCAATGGCTTTCAGTCGCTTGCGGGCTTCATCTGTAAGTACCGAAAGTGGAGGAGTCAACAGGTAACAAAATGCCTTCTTGTTGGTACGCCCCACGCGCCCGCGCAACTGATGCAAATCACTCAAACCATAGTTTTGAGCCTCGTTAATCAGAATGGTATTCACGTTCGGTATATCCAGCCCCGATTCAATGATGGTAGTGGCTACCAATACATCCGAATGTCCTTCTACAAAGTCGAGCATCACTTTTTCGAGCTTTTGGCCATCCATTTGTCCATGTCCGATGGCAACCCTGGCATCCGGCACCAGCCGCTGAATCATGCCGGCAACTTCCAGTATGTTATTCACCCTGTTGTGAACGAAGAAAACCTGCCCACCACGCGAAAGTTCGAAGTTTATCGCATCCCGGATGGTCTCCTCATCAAAGGTATGAAGCTCTGTTTGAACCGGATAGCGGTTGGGCGGTGGAGTATTGATTACACTGAGATCCCGGGCACCCATCAATGAAAACTGAAGGGTGCGCGGTATGGGAGTGGCCGTTAGAGTTAGCGTATCCACATTAACCTTCATCTTTTTCAGTTTCTCCTTGGTCGCCACTCCAAATTTCTGCTCCTCATCTATAATCATTAATCCCAGATCCTTAAACTTAATGTCTTTACTAACCAGGCGGTGGGTTCCGATGAGGATATCAATATCTCCTTTCTCCAGTTTTTTCAGAATTTCCGATTGTTGTTTGCTGCTTCTGAAGCGGTTAATGTAATCCACTTTACAGGGAAAATCGGCCAGCCGGTCGCTGAAGGTTTTATAATGCTGAAGGGCAAGTATGGTGGTTGGCACCAAAACTGCTACCTGTTTACTGTCAGCTACTGCCTTGAAGGCTGCTCGTATGGCAATTTCCGTTTTACCAAAGCCTACATCGCCACATACCAGGCGATCCATGGGGTAAGATTTCTCCAGATCGCGCTTAATGTCAGCCGTTGATTTTACCTGATCAGGGGTGTCTTCATAAATAAATGAGGCCTCCAGTTCATGCTGCATATAAGTATCTGGTGTAAAGGCAAATCCCTCAGCCGCTTTGCGCTCAGCATACAGCTTTATCAGGTCTCTGGCAATATCCTTAACCCGTTGTTTGGTTTTAGACTTTAGCTTATTCCAGGCCTGACTTCCCAACTTATTAAGCGAAGGAACAGTTCCCTCTTTACCTACATATTTTGATATGCGGTGCAACGAATGAATACTAACGTATAAAATATCATTATTTTGATATATAAGCCGCATGGCTTCCTGTTGCCTGCCATTGTTTTCAATTTTCTCCAGCCCATCGAAACGTCCTACACCATGGTCGATATGTGTCACATAATCGCCAGGTTGCAGATCATAAATCTCTTTCATTGTGATGGCTTGCTTGCCGGCAAAACCATCGCGGATGCGGTATTTGTGATAGCGTTCAAATATCTGATGATCCGTATAGCAGGCCAGCTTATGTTCGCGGTCAATAAAACCTTCGCTTAAAGCGAGATGCACGATATCATAATTCAGGTCGGAATCCTTTAAGCCCCGGTTGGCTATCAGGTCGCTGAAAATGGTTTGTATCCGCTCGGTCTGTTTGGCACTGTCCGATAGAATAAGATTATGAATACCTGATCTGGTATTCGCATCAAGGTTTTGCAGAAGCAGATCGAAGTTCTTATTAAAAGAAGGTTGAGGAGCCATATTGAAATCAAAACCGGTACCTTCTTTCTTCAGAAAATGACTGCCAAACTCGATAAGATGGTGACTAAGCACTTCCAGCCTGAATTCTTCAGCGGTTGAAAAGAGTTCATCGGGATGCAGATGTTTGATGTCCTGATTGAGTTCAACAAAAGCTTTTTCAGCTTTTTCGAATTCTTTGGCAATAATATCAATAGCCATAGTGAAATCCCTGATCCAAACTACCGACGTTTTGGGAATATAGCTGAGAAAAGATTGCCGTTTTTCCTGTAAGGTTCGGTCCTGTATGTTTGGAGTAATAGTAATGTGGTCCAGACGGTCAATAGAAAGCTGGTTAGCGGGATCAAAAGTGCGGATAGATTCTATATCATCCCCAAAAAACTCAATGCGGTAGGGGCGGTCGTTGGTGAAGGAAAACACATCAATAATGCCTCCCCGGAGTGAATACTGGCCGGGTTCCACTACAAAGTCAACCCGTTCAAAGTTATATTCGGCCAGCAAATCTATAACAAAGTCAACCGAGAGGTTCTCGCCCTGACTCATACGAAGGGTATTTTTCTTCAGATATGCCTTACTCACCACTTTTTCAGCCAAAGCTTCCGGATAAGTAACCACCAGCGTACCACCTTCACGGGTACCGATCCGTTTCATTACTTCGGTCCGCGACAGTATGTTGGTATTGTCCGTTTTTTCAATCTCGTAAGGCCGGCGATAAGTGGTGGGGAAAAAAAGTACCCTCTTTTTGTGAAAGGGTGTCGACTGTTCTCCCAATAAATTTTCCAGGTCATTGAAAAAATAGGCCGCCTGTACCTTTTCGGGAAGTACCAGGAGGTGAAGCGGTCCAGAAGGTGTAAAAGCAGCCGCGGCAATTACCGGTAAGGCGGAGCCGGTCAGGCCTCTTAATTGCAGCCTGAAGCGTTCTTGTTGCCCGTATAAATGCAAAATGGCCGCAACAGCTTTGCTTTTGCGGTAAATATCTATAAGTTCAGAAGGTATCAATTAAGCATTATTTTATTTCAATATGCAAAGGTAAGGGAAATGTAAAAAATAATTCAGATTAAACTGAAGTCTGTGCCCGGAAATTGTACAAAGCTTTGATTTTTCCTGTTCAAACAGATGCCCGGCCATTATTTTGCTATTTCAGGATTGGCGCTCATGTGAAACACCATTTCACCGCCAGCCATGATGGTTTCATGCCTGATATAAAATGCTTTGTGAGGTTTTCCATTCAGGGATATACTGTCTACAAATATATTTTTCGCATTTGCATTTGATGCGATAATGGTAAAGGTGCGGCCATTTTCAAGATGCAGCACTGCCTGTTCAACCGCCGGGCTGCCCAAAATATATTCATTGCTTCCGGGGCAAACAGGGTAAAATCCCAGTGCGCTGAAAATATACCATGCCGACATTTGTCCGCAATCGTCATTGCCCGGTAGACCTCCCGGGGTTGTATCATATAAACCATCCATAATCTGATGCACCCGCTGCTGGGTCTTCCAGTGTGCGCCGGCAAAGCTGTATAGGTAGGGCACATGATGGCTGGGTTCGTTGCCATGAACATAATTGCCGATAATACCGCGTTTGTCAATATCCTCAGATTCCTTAATGTGCTTTTCGTCCAGCTTCATGGTAAAAAGTGTATCGAGATGAGCAGTGAATTTTTCGTTCCCACCTGCCCATTCAATCAGCCGGGCTGGATCGTGGGGTACATACAGCGAGTAATTCCAGGCATTGCCTTCTATAAAACCCTGGCCTTCGGTTTTTAGCGGATCAAAATCCTGCTGCCAGCTTCCATCCGACAGTTTAGGCCGCATAAATCCGGTTGAGGAGTCATAAATCTGTTCAAATGAACGGGCACGGCGGTTGTAAATCCCCGCAAGGCCCCTATGCCCCGTTTTTTCTGCCGCACGTGCAATGCACCAATCGTCAAAGGCATATTCCAGGGTTTTAGATGCTGAATTGGAGGTGAGATCGGCGGGTGCGTAACCATATTTCATATAATCGCCAATGCCATCGTAAGGCGCGTAGGTGGCGCTGGCGTCCATGGCCTGGAGTGCTTTATCCACATCAAAACCACCAATATCCTTCATCATTGCATCGGCAATCACCGGCACGGCATGATAACCAATCATACACCAGTTTTCATTGGCATGATGCGACCATACCGGTAAAATACCATGCACACTTTGCCGCCGGTGCGCCAGCATGGAATTAATCATATCTGAGGTGCGCTTTTGCTGAACTATGGTCAACAGGGGGTGCAGTGCCCGATAGGTATCCCACAAAGAGAAAGTAGAGTAATTGATAAAGCCTTCTGCCCGATGAATATTCTGATCCAATCCCCGGTATTTGCCGTCTGCATCCATGTAAATGGTGGGAGAGAGAAATGCATGGTAAAGGCTTGTATAAAAATTTTGTTTCACCTTAGTGGAACCGGAAACTTCAATCCGACCCAATTCGCGATTCCATTTGGCCCTAGCCTCATTTCGTGTTTGCTCAAAATCGAAATGCGGGATTTCTGTGGCCAGATTTTTGATTGCACCTTCGGTACTCACCGCTGACAAGGCCATTTTTACCTGTAATTGTTCACCGGCCCGCATATTGAAGCGGAACCAGGCTTTTACATTTGCCCCCACCATTTCAGGGAAGTTCTCTTTTTCGTTGAACTTTCGGTAAAAACCGTTGTAAATAACCGATTCTTTATTCTCATAACCATAGCTGCTGATGGGTTTAGACACAACCATTGCAAAGTAAATATAGCGTGTTCTGGCCCAACCGCGGGTCTGGCGGTAACCGGTAATCAGGGTATCGTTTTCTACGCGGATAAACTGCCAGATGTTCTTACCCGGATAATTGTAAATGCCGGCAGCCATATCAAGCACCAGGTTGGTTTCGCCTTCATTGTGATATGTATAACGATGGAAACCCACCCTTTCGGTGGCAGTAAGTTCAGCCAGAATGTCATAATCATCCAGCATTACCGAATAATAGCCCGGTGAAGCTATTTCCTTTTCATGCGAGAACCGGCTACGATAACCAGTTTCAGGATGCACCCTGGTGCCTGGATTAAGTTTTAACGGCCCGGTGGTGGGCATCAGCAGGAAATCGCCCAGATCACTATGACCCGTCCCCGAAAAATGGGTATGACTAAATCCGCAAATGGTTTGGTCAGAATATTGATATCCTGCACAATAAGCGTAAACATCCCGATTGTAGCCTTCCCCGCCGGAATAAGGAATGGTATCCGTGTCGGGGCTAAGCTGCACCATTCCGAAAGGCACTGTGGCTCCCGGATAGGTATGACCCATATGATGGGTGCCGGTAAAAGGGTTCACAAAATCAATGGCTTGCTGGGCAACAGCAATATGAGCAATAAACAGGATGATGAGGATGAGGAAATGCTTCATGGGAGAATGGTTTATGGAAACAAACTTACAGAAAAACAAGCGGGGCTGGAAAAGTAAAGATTTGTTTATTTTTTCTTTTTCTTCTTCCTGTATTTTTCCTCGTCTTTTTCGGCTTGTTTTATCAGCGATTTCCAGTCGGCAGGACTTTCTGTAGCATAATCTACTATGTCTTTATATTCATTTTTTGAAATATGAATCACATCCACCGGCTTATCCATAAGAAGTTCAATTTCTTCGAGCATGTGTTTTTCTCCGGGGCTGCAAAATGAGATGGCGGTGCCGCGTCTGGTGGCCCTACCGGTGCGACCAACACGGTGAACATAGTTTTCTGCTTTTTCGGGGAGATCATAATTCACCACGTATTCCACATCCGGTATGTCGATGCCCCGCGCACTTACATCGGTGGCAACCAGTACTTTAAAATCCCCGCTACGGAACCGGCTGAGCGTGCGTGCACGTTCTTTTTGCTCTACATCACCATGCATGACCATACTGTGGATGCCCACCCTTTCAAGGGCTGCCTGTACACGCCCGGCACGCACTTTGGTACGGACAAAAATAAGAATCTTACTTTCGGGATGATCTCTGATGATGCGTTCCAGGAAAAACCGCTTGTCGTCCATCTCAACATAAGCCACACTGTGATCTACATTTTTCGATACCGGATCTTTAGGTGATACTTGTATACGGATGGCATTTTTTACCAGCGAATAGGCCAATTTCTTGATTTCGGGGTTGATAGTAGCCGAAAAAAAGAGTGTTTGCCGCTTGTCAGGCAGTTTTGTAATCAGTTGGCGGATGTTGTGGATAAAGCCCAGATCAAGCATATGGTCGGCTTCATCCAAAACCAAAATCTGTAACTCGCTGATATTTATAAATCCCTGACTAATCAGGTCGAACAATCTGCCGGGAGTAGCCACCAGTACATCCACCCCTTTACTTAGGCGGCCAATTTGTGGATCCTGCTCCACTCCGCCGTGAATGCCCAGAGATTTGATGCCGGTTCCCTTACCCAGAGTATTGAAAACCGATGTGATCTGCATGGCCAGCTCCCGTGTGGGAACCATTACCATACAACGGATGCCTTCGGTATGACGTTGATGCTTCATCAGTAAGTTCAGAATGGGTATTACAAAAGCAGCAGTTTTGCCGGTCCCGGTCTGGGCTATGGCAAGCACATCTTCACGACGCAAAATGGGCGGTATGGCTTTAAATTGTATATCGGTGGGACGTCTGAATCCAGCAGCGGCAAGATTGTTTTTTATAACCGGTTCAAAGGCGGAGTCTTCAAATTTCATGCAGCAGGGGTTGAGGATTCATTGCGTTGCAAAGTTAGTAAAATTCGGGAAGTCAGATCATGTAAGCATCATGGAACATCCGCCAAATGAAAGATGAATTATTTTGCGGATTTTGGGTATTTTTTACGAATTGGTTGTTTAATATGGCAACATCTGTATTCAGATCAATCTATATCACATGACAAAACGCTTGTTTCTTAAAATAATGTTGCTTTCAATCATACTTGCCTGTTCAAAGGGCAATGAAAAGCCTGATGAGAGCAATACTCCCGATAGATTGTATTTTCCACCACCGAATTCAGCGGAATGGGCTGAAGTTACTCCTGAATCATTGAACTGGGAGGTTCAACAACTCGATGCGCTGTACGCCTTCCTGTCAGAGAACGGCACCCGGGCATTTATTGTATTAAAAAACGGAAAAATCGTCATTGAACAATATTGGGGCAACAACATCGCCAATACCGCTCCGTTTAATCGTGAATCTTTTTGGTACTGGGCTTCTGCGGGCAAAACCATCACTGCTTTCCTTACAGGCGTAGCGCAACAGGAAAAATTACTCAGTATTAACGACCCTACCAATATATATCTGGACAAATGGACTTCAATGCCTGAGGAGAAAGAAAATCGCATCACCATCAGGCATCAGCTTACCATGACCACAGGTTTGGATTATACGGTTTCTGACCTCTATTGCACCCAACCTGCTTGTCTTAAATATAAGGTTGATGCCGGTACTCAATGGTATTATCATAATGCACCTTATACCCTGCTCGATGCAGTAATTGCAAAGGCGAGCGGCCTGAATTTCAATGATTTTACGGATCAAAAACTGGAGTTGAAAACCGGTATGCACGGGCAATGGATCAACGATGGCTACAATAACATATACTGGAGTATACCCCGGGATATGGCACGCTTTGGATTGCTTATCCTTGCAAAAGGAAAATGGAATGAAACTGCTGTAATGACCGACACGGCTTACTTCAATGAGATGACCACCTCATCCCAGCTTTTAAATCCATCCTATGGTTATCTATGGTGGCTAAACGGGAAAAGTTCCATTGTTTTGCCTGGTTTGCCTTATTCCTTCCATAGCAATTTTTCGCCCAATGCACCTGATGATTTGATTTCCGGGGCAGGTAAGAATGGGCAGTTTGTGGATGTTATATCCAGTTTAAATATGGTGGTAGTTAGGATGGGCGAAGCTCCCGATGGTTCCCCGGTTTCTGTACCATTTCACGATGAGATGTGGGAAAAAATTATGGCTGTAATCAAGCCTGAATGATGAAGTTCTTTGTCTTTCATACAACTGAAGTGTAATTTTAAATAACAAATCATCAAAGTATGCGCACCGAAATACGCGCGATGAAATTGGAAATCACCACGATGATCATTCATGAAAGCCGGGGTAAAAATGGGTCAGGGAAAACCTGTACCTTTGTCGGGTAATTATAAGTTTTAATCACAGCTCATGTATAAATATCTCTTTGGCCCGGTACCTTCAAGGCGTCTGGGTATGTCGCTGGGTGTTGATCTGGCTCCCAAAAAAGTGTGTTCGCTCAATTGTGTATATTGCGAAGTAGGCAAAACCACCAAACTTACCCTCGACAGAAAGGAATACATCAGGGCAGATAAGGTTAAAGCAGAGTTAGAGTCCTATTTTGCCACCAATCCTGATCCTGATTTTATCACTTTCTCAGGATATGGAGAACCGACGTTAAACAGTGCCATTGGTGAAATACTGACTTTTATTAAGCAACTCAGACCAAACATTCCCGTTGCAGTACTTACCAATGGTACCCTGTTTTCTGATAAAGCCGTGCGTTCCTCTCTTCTAAGAGCGGATGTTGTTTTGCCTTCTCTGGATGCGGTGAGCGAAGAGGTGTTTAGAAAAATTAACTGCCCGGCCGACAATCTTAAAGCAGCCGATTATATTCAGGGGTTGATTGATTTCCGGACGGAATATAATGGGGAGATATGGCTGGAAGTATTTATTTTACCGGGATACAACGATTCACCCGGGGAACTTGCCCGACTGAAAGAGGTGATCATAAAAATTGCGCCTGATTCTGTGCAACTCAATACTTTGGACAGGCCCGGTACGGTAATGAATCTGCAACCAGCCAGCCATCAGGAACTTCAACGTATTGTTGATGACTGGAATCTGCCCAATGTTCAGATTATTGCTTCCTCCAAAGAGCGAAAAAAAAACCAATCCTACCGTACCGATGTGGAAGCTGCCATCATGGAAACCATCTCACGCCGGCCTTGTACCCTCGATGATTTGGCAAACATAACGGGTTTGCATGTGAATGAAATAAATAAATACCTTGATGTACTGAGTGCTGCCCATAAAATTGAAGCGGTGGAGCAAGAACGCGGCGTATTTTATCAGGTGCCGGGTGGTAGAGCATAGACGGCATGTAATAATATTTAAAAACAGAATAGCCCGGCAGGTCTGTTGTTGCTTTTTCTGAAATCATTTCGGGTTTTAAATTGTTATTTATATTAGAAGGTGTTGAAGGGAGTGATTGACAAATCAGGCAAGATACTGATTTAGCATTGACTCCTGCGGTATGGGTTGAAATCAGATAATACTTAAAATATAAAGCCATGAAAAAAGTAATGATCGCTTTGGATTACGATCCGATAGCTCAAAAAGTTGCTGAAAGTGGTTTCAAACTGGCTCAGACGATGGGAGCTGAAGTAACCCTTTTGCATGTGGTAACCAATGTCAAATATTATTCAACCACCGGCGTAACCCCAATCATTGGATTTACTGATCATATCAATGCGGTGCCTTTATTTGTGGAAAAGCACGATGATCTGAAGGACAGAACTTCTGAATTTCTTACCCGTACAAAGAATTATCTGGGAGATGAATCTATTAATATATTAATTAAAGAAGGAGACCTTGCCGACACCATTTTAGACACCGCAAAAGAGCTAAATGCCGATTTAATTGTAATGGGCTCGCATAGCCGCAGGTGGCTGGATAATATTCTGATGGGGAGCGTAACTGAAAAGGTGTTAAAAAAAACCGAAATTCCTTTATTTATTGTTCCCCTTAGGCAATCACAGGAATCCTGAGAAATAGTTTTATTACAACTACGGCTAATGATGCAAAAGCTGCTGAGGAAAAGACTTCTGAGGCAGGCAAAAATACATCATAAAGTGTCAGTTTGGCATATAGATATTAGTCTTTTTGGTTTCGTTCCTGAACCAGGGCTTGCTGAAAAACTCCCAATCGGCTAATATCGCTCAGAATATAAATTTATTTTTTCTGGAATAATTTCCAGTATTGTTTTATGACAGGCCTGCCCGTGTGTTCTCATTAGGAGGGTGGATGGGATTGACCGGATTAACATCATTTAAAGCTATTTTATCTGCAAAATTATGACTTCAGCCTGTTTTATAATCTACTCCTCAGGGTTATATTTTATTTGTGATACACCGGGTTATTATCTGTTTATGATTGTTTTTTTATTGAGTTTCACTAACTTTTAGTATATTTATATTCTATTGTTGTATTTTGTATTTGAATGATGCGGAACCATCAAACATCGGGTACATATTGTAATTGTGTTCATTAACAAAAGAAAGAAACTCATTATTATGAAAAAAATAAAACTTCGCGGAAGTGAACTAAAGCGTTTGGGATATACCGACAGCAGGGCCATTAGCCTGGCCAATCAATTGGTGTCAAAACATTTTGACCGGGAAAGTAAAATGGAGGCATTAGAGAAGTTAGAAAAAATAGCATTGAATCCTGCGGGATTCCTGAAGGATGCTATCTGGGGTGATCTGGCTCAGTTGCTTGTTGAAAAGCCGGTTAAAGCCAGGAAGAAAAACATTATAAATCCCACAAAACTGGAATTTGAAATCTTTGGTGCGGAAAATATTGATCCGGAAGCGATTGCTCAGATGGAAATGGCCATGAAGTTACCCATTTCGGTAAAAGGTGCGCTGATGCCTGATGCTCACGTTGGCTATGGGTTGCCAATAGGCGGGGTATTGGCCACATATAATGCAGTAATACCTTATGGTGTGGGAATGGACATTGGATGCCGCATGTGTTTATCCGTGTTTCCGGCATCTCCTGAAAAAATTGACACGGACCGGGAGTATATTAAAGAGGTTTTGTTAAGTGAAACCAGGTTTGGTTTGCAGGAATTTACTGATGAGAATGATCATGAAATACTGGAAAGGCAGGAGTTCCGCGAAATAAAATTTCTTAAATCCCTGCATAACTCCTTTGCTGCTCAGTTGGGTACTTCCGGCCATGGAAATCATTTTGTGGACGTTGGTTATGTCACCATTCCTGTTTTCTCCGAACTTATTGGTCTGCAACCGGGAGCTTACTTTGCCATTTTGAGCCACTCCGGCTCACGCAATTTTGGAGCTCAGGTATGTCAACATTATACTGCGATAGCGAAAGATAAACTTCAACTTACAGGTGAGGCTGCCAAATTGGCCTGGCTGGAAATGGATTCGCAAGAAGGGCAGGAGTATTGGGCGGCAATGCAACTGGCAGGCGACTATTCCCATGCCAATCATCGGATTATCCATCGCAGGCTGGCAAAAGCTTTGGGTGAAACCCCACTAACTATTATTGAAAACCATCATAATTTTGCCTGGAAAGAGACCCTTGACACCGGAGAGGAACTGATCATCCACAGGAAAGGAGCTACTCCGGCCAGAATTGGGGATGTGGGCATTATTCCCGGAACCATGGCTTCACCTGCATTTATTGTGGCCGGAAAAGGAAATGATGCAGCCCTGCAAAGTGCAGCCCATGGCGCCGGTAGATTGATGTCACGTAACCAGGCCAGAAAATCACTCTCAGATAAGAAGATGAAAGAATATCTTCATAAAAAAGGGGTAGAGCTTATTGGTGGAGACCTCGACGAAGCACCGGCTGCCTATAAAGATATCCATGAGGTAATGGAAAGTCAGAAGTATCTGGTAGATGTTCTGGGTAAATTCCATCCAAAAATTGTGCGGATGAAATAAGAAGGCCAAAAAAATATATGATTGTTTGCTCTCATTCATAACCCTTTTTTTTATTGAGACTCATTCTGAATTTGCAGATCCAGTTAAAGTGTGTTTTTTGAAAATAATATATGTATATGGCAGTAAATCAGTTGTATAAGCCAGCTTTAATGGTGGCGGTATCTCTTGTTTTATTTCAATCTGATGAGATACTTAAAAATAATTTAAAAAATATTTGTCCATTTGAATTTCATTTCGTTATTTTGCGAAATAAAGAATTGAAAGCAAATTCAGATGGTACAAAAGGTTAAATTATTACCGGAAATTGAAGAAATGGCGGCCCTTACCAAAGCAATGGGGCATCCGGTACGCTTATATATCCTTCAAAAGCTGGCACATATGAACACCTGTTGTTATAGTGGTGACCTGGTGGATGAATTACCGGTTGGCCGTTCCACACTTTCACAACACCTCAAGGAACTCAAATATGCCGGTCTCATTCAGGGTGAAACCGATCCCCCATACATCAAATATTGTCTCAATCGCGACAACTGGGCACGGGCCAAAAGTTTATTCGAAGGTTTGTTTGCAGAAGCAACCGATTTAAAGCAAGAAGAGGTAACCAATTCCGGCAGATGAAAATATTGATTTTATGCACCGGAAACAGTTGCCGCAGCCAGATGGCCGAAGGTTTCCTTCAATCCCTGGATGCCCGGATGGAGGTGTCTTCTGCCGGTACTTCTCCTGCCGGGGCAGTACATCCGCTTGCAGTTCAGGTGATGCAGGAATCAGGGATCGACATTGCGGGACATCAGCCCAAAGCAGTTGATCAGTTTTTGGATAAGACATTCGATTACGTGATTACCGTTTGCGATGATGCCCGGGAAAATTGTCCTGTTTTTACAGGAAAAGTAAATCATCAACTTCACATCGGTTTCGAAGATCCGTCCAAAGTGCCGGGAAATGATACATTCATACGGTCAGAGTTCAGGCGGGTACGTGAAGAAATTAAATCTGAATTCAACAATCTTTATAACCAAATACTAAAAAAAGAACTTTAAAAAAATGTGCTTTTAAGCACATGAAATCATGCCGCCTGAGGCGAACAGGTACCAATCAACAACTAAAATTATGGAAATTAAAATTTTGGGCCCCGGGTGCCCCAATTGTAAAACCCTCGAAAAAATGACCCGTGAAGCTGTAAGCCTTTCGGGTGTAGATGCCAACATCACCAAAGAGGAAGACATCATGAAAATAGTAGGTTATGGGGTGATGAAAACCCCCGGCCTGGTTATTAATGGTAAAGTGGTGCTGTCGGGCCGGTTGCCGTCCTCCAAAGAAATCATTGAATTGATCAATAACAACAAATAAACACCATGAAAGCAATTAAATTTTTAGGAATACTGGTAGTTCTTATGGGCACAATCCTCGCCTGTTCAGAACAGAAAGTTAAAAATACCGAAGTAGCAAGCGTTGAAAATAACGGTGGGGTTGAAGTGTATTACTTCCATAACGCGCGCCGTTGTGCCACCTGTGAAGCCGTTGAGGAACAATCAATAACTGCACTGCAGGAAATGTACGGTAACGATATTAAACTGCTCGTATACAATCTTGAAGACAAGGAAGGTGCCGGCAAAGCTGAGGCGCTGGATGTTTCGGGGCAAACCTTGCTGGTAGTTTCGGGTTCCACCAAAATAGACCTGACCAACGAAGCATTTTTATATGCACGAACCAATCCTGAAAAGCTAAAGCAAACATTGAAAGAAAATATTGATCCGCTGCTTTAAGCGAAAATGCAACTGTCTTAAGTACATTCCTGATTTTAACTGCTTCAATTGCTTTATGGAGACTTTTCTGCAAAACCTGTTCAGCAACAGTTCAATGCCTGTTGTTTCAGCCTTCCTGCTGGGCATGATGATGGCCATAAGCCCTTGTCCGATGGCTACCAATATTACCGCTATTGGCTTTATTGGTAAAGATGTTGACGACCGTAAGCGCGTTTTCATCAATGGGCTTATTTACACACTTGGCAGGGCTTTGGCCTATACGCTGCTGGCTGTAATCATATTTATCGGTGCCGATCAATTTAAAATTTCCGGCTGGTTTCAGCAGTATGGCGAAAAAATCATCGGGCCGCTAATGCTGGTTATCGGTGTGCTGATGCTGGATGTAATCCGGCTTAATTTTCCAGGATTTAATAACCTTACCCAAAGGTTCCAACGCAAAAGCAAACACAGTTATTGGGATGTACTGCTTATCGGTGTAGTATTTGCCCTTGCGTTTTGTCCGTACAGCGGAGTTTTGTATTTCGGTATGCTTATTCCCATGACCGTGAGCAGTGCCTCTGGATTGTATTTGCCCGTTGTCTTTGCATTTGCTACCGGCCTGCCGGTAATTCTTTTTGCCTGGCTGATTGCCTATACGGTTTCAGGGGTAGGTAAGGTCTATAACAGCCTTAAATCCTTTGAAGTCTGGTTCCGCAGGATAGTTTCGGTGATTTTCATTATCGTGGGAATATACTACATTGTAGTTATTTACTTTTAAAATTTTACCATCCGTCAGGGAAAGGGAAGAGAGACAATCAAATGGAAGTAAAAAAAGAATTTAAAATACTAGGCTGGATCATCGCTGTTTTTGTATTTGCCTATTACATGCCCATTGAAAGCCTGCGCTATAGGGAGGCTGTTATTGCCATGTTCGATCTTGCAAAATGGTATGCGCGCGAGCATGTAATCCTTTGCTTACTGCCCGCCTTTTTTATTGCAGGTGTGATTGCCGTTTTTGTCAGCCAGGGAGCCGTTATGAAATATTTTGGGGCAAAGGCAAAAAAATGGGTGGCTTATACCGTAGCTTCTGTATCCGGTACCATCCTGGCTGTATGCAGTTGTACCATCCTGCCATTGTTTTCAAGTATACATAAGCGGGGTGCAGGTTTGGGTCCGGCCATAGCATTTTTATATTCCGGTCCGGCCATAAACATTTTGGCGATTATTCTCACAGCCCGTATTTTAGGTTTTGAAATGGGTGTTGCCCGAGTTGTTGGAGCCGTCATTTTTGCCATAGTCATCGGCTCATTGATGTCTCTTATCTATCGTAAGGAAGAAAAAGCACGCCAGGAAGAACAGCTTAATTTCCCTGATATACCTGATAAGCGGCCCATGTGGAAAACAGCCTTTCATTTTTTTATCCTGGTGGCCATACTCATATTTGCCAATTGGGGCAGGCCCGGTGATGAAACCACCTCTGGCATATGGTATTGGATCTGGTCCAATAAATGGATCATTACCTCCTTTTTTTCTGTTTTCCTGGTGATTTCACTTATTTATATTCTTAAGCTGAAGTGGCAATATGTGCTACTGGCTGTACTGGCAACGGCGGTTTCTGCCTGGCTCTCTGCTTCACCACTCATACCAATGGTGGCAGGTATGGCAGGCTTGAGCATCATAACTCTGACTGATAAACGTGATCCCGACAACCGTGAATGGACGCTTTCATCCTGGGACTTTGCCAAACAGATTATGCCCCTGCTTGCTCTGGGTGTGCTCATTGCCGGATTTTTGCTTGGTTCCACGCATGATGATACCGCTCTGGCCGGAATAATTCCCAGTGCATGGATTGCCGGACTGGTAGGCGGGAATTCGGTCTTTTCCAACTTCTTTGCTTCAGTAGTAGGCGCCTTTATGTATTTTGCCACCCTCACAGAAGTGCCCATTTTGCAAGGACTTTTGGCTGCGGGTATGGGCAAGGGACCGGCTTTGGCGTTATTGTTGGCAGGGCCATCGCTCTCATTGCCCAATATGCTCGTTATCCGGGGCATTCTGGGTACGCAAAAAACCGTGGTATATGTTACCCTTGTAGTGATTATGGCTACAATTAGCGGATTGATTTACGGTTCGCTTTTTTAGTACCCCTGGCACCTGTTCCTATCCGGGACTTAAATACCTTTTATATGAAACTCATCCCAGTCAAGTCCTACGGCAAATGATTTCCGGTAAGCGGCCAGTTGATCATAATCAAGAACTTTAGTGCCTACAAACTCCTTATCCTCGGGAGCCGATAATATTATACGGCCTTTTGGATCAATCACCCTGGAATGTCCGTTGTGTGGAATGCCATTTCCGTCGGCACCAATCCGGTTTACACCGATGCAATAGGCCTGATTTTCAATGGCGCGGGCCTGAAGCAGCGTATCCCACATATGAATGCGACTGGCAGGCCAGTTGGCAACATAATAAACCAGGTCATATTCATGAACGCCATTGGTCAGACGGTTTTTGCTCCAAACCGGAAAACGCAGGTCATAGCAGACCAGTGGCCTGACTTTCCATCCTTTTAATTCAACAATCAACGGGTTATTACCGGCGGTATAATGGTGGTGTTCATTGGCCATCCTGAAAAGGTGGCGTTTATCGGTAACCTCATAACTTCCATCGGGGCGCATCCAGACCAGGCGGTTGAAGATTTTATTTTTTTCAATGATGGCTATACTTCCTGTAACCACACATGATAGCTTACCCGCCTGAGTTGCCATCCATTGCATCACCCGGCCATTCATCGGATCGGCAATTTGCTGCGAATCGGTAACAAATCCCGTAGCAAACATCTCTGGCAGCACAATCAGATCGGTCTGTCCGGCCAATGGTTCCAGCTTGCGATTAAAAATATCGAGATTTTTTTCTTTTTCCGCCCATTCCAGCGGAGTTTGAACAATAGATATACTTAGTGGTTCCGGAGATTTCATGATTTTATGATTGGCTCAAAATAAGCTGTCAATAATTTTAGATCCTGCAAAGGATTTCGGCTGCTTTTTCAAGGGTTTCATCTGTCTTGGCAAAACAGAAACGCAGCATTTTATTGTCCTCTTGCTTTTGGTAAAACGAAGAAACTGGTATGGAAGCGATTTTATTTTCTTTAACCAGCCTTTCGGCGAAGGCCATTTCCCTTTCTTTACTGATGTTCCCGTAGTTCAACAATTGGAAATAGGTACCTGAGGCAGGGATGGCTTTAAAGCGGGAACCTTTGATAAGCTTCAGAAACTTGTCGCGTTTTTCCTGGTAAAAGCTATGCAGGTGAAGATAGTTATCGGGGTTTTTCAGGTAATCCGAAATGGCGAGCTGCACGGGAGTATTCACTGCAAAAACAACAAATTGATGAACTTTCCGCAATTCAGCGGTGAGTTGGGCAGGTGCCAGTACAAACCCGCATTTCCAGCCGGTAGCATGAAAAGTTTTACCAAACGAACCCACAATGAGTGAACGAGATGCAAGGGCCGGATACTTGCAAATGCTCTCATGGATGAGGTCATCGAAGATCAGGTGTTCGTATACTTCGTCACTAAGAATAAGAATATCCCGGTTGCGGAGCAGCAACTCTAATTTCTTCAGGTCCTCAGCTTTAATCACAGTTCCGGTGGGATTATGCGGAGAGTTTAAGATAATCATCCGGGTGCTTCCGGTAATCAGTCCGGGAAAGGTTTCCCAGTTGATAGAATAATCCGGGGCCTGAAGTTTGGCGTGTTTTACCATACCACCCTGCAAAGTAACGGCCGGGCCATAACTGTCGTATGCCGGTTCCATTACAATTACTTCATCACCCGGTCGTATAAAAGCTGCTATGGCACTAAACAAACCTTGAGTAGCGCCGGCAGTAATGGTGATATCGGTTTCAGGATGATAATTTACCTTGTATTTTTTCTCAAACATTTCAGAAATTCCTTCACGAAGAGACAAAACTCCGGGCATCGGAGCATACTGATTGTGTCCCTTTCTCATATAGCTGTGTACCAGCTTAATCAGCTCTTCCGAAATGGGAAAATCGGGAAAACCCTGTGACAGGTTCAACGCATTGTGTTCTTTTGCAAGTGCAGACATAACCGCAAAAATGCTGGTGCCGGTGAAGGGTAATTTTGAAACGGTATTGCCGGTGTATTTATCCATCGGGATGTTGGTTTGATGTTGGGCAAATATAGTGAAATGAAGAATGAGCTTAGTATAAAAACTCCTTTTTTGCCACTAAGACACAAAGATACAAAGCCTCACCAAGATTTAATCACTGATATACAGCTCTTTGTGCAACCTTGTAAATTGGTATTTTAATGACATTTTTTTATTTATACCTTTATAGCCTGGACTCAAGAATAGAATAACCCAATTCATAGGAATGAGTATAGGACTTTTTATTTAATGAGGTTCATGCAGGAACTTCAAAACCCGCTTCACCTCACCCTGCCCTCTCCTCAAGGAGAGGGTGAAGCAGGAGCAAGGGGAGATGTTTTGAGCCATAAGTATTCTTTATGCAAAGTACAAATCTGTGAATAGTAGTATTTAGCTCCCTTGTATCACTTCACCCTGCCCTCTCCTCAAGGAGAGGGTGAAGCAGGAGCAAGGGGAGATGTTTTGAGCCATAAGTATTCTTTATGCAAAGTACAAATCTGTGAATAGTAGTATTTAGCTCCCTTGTATCACTTCACCCTGCCCTCTCCTCAAGGAGAGGGTGAAGCATGGGTAAGGGGAGATGTTTT
>ENA-UOOH01000457-UOOH01000457.1-fermentation-metagenome-genome-assembly--contig:-NODE-457-length-46177-cov-5.491956_pt1 | contig 46177 bp, 44 predicted proteins | sample MGYA00245778_ERZ724025 | MGnify/ENA primary metagenome ERZ724025 (study PRJEB28704, sample SAMN03018313) | fermentation metagenome | biome: anthropogenic terrestrial biome; feature: soil; material...
AGTAGCCCTTTTCGGTTGGCAGAATATCACCGGCACCTTCGAACACCTGGCACTTACACATAGCGCAGGTACCACCGCCCCCGCAGGCAGATGGCAGGTATATTTTATTGTTTGCCAGCGTGGTCAGCAGGGTTGATCCCGGATCAACTTTGATGACTTCTTCATCGTTGATTGTGATGTCGACTTTACCGGCAGGGGTTAGTTTCTTGCGAACATATAACAGCACACTCACCAATAAAAGGATGATGGTAAGAAATACCACGATGCTTATTATGATTATCATTCCGGTTCCCATATGCGTAATTTTCTCAAATTAAATACTTGGTTGACTTCTTACAGTTTGATGCCCATAAAACTCATAAAGGCGATGCCCATAAGGCCTGTAATAATAAAGGTGATGCCCAGGCCACGAAGTGGTTTTGGCACGTTTGAGTACCTTATTTTTTCGCGGATGGCTGCAATGGCTACAATAGCCAGAAACCAGCCTATGCCGCTGCCCAGACCAAAAACGGTTGCCTCACCAATGGTTTCGTAGTCGCGTTCCTGCATAAAAAGGGATCCTCCCAGAATGGCACAATTCACAGCGATAAGTGGAAGGAAAATTCCCAGGGAAGTGTAAAGGGTAGGCGAGAACTTTTCAATTACCATTTCAACCAGTTGAACCATAGAAGCAATTACAGCTATAAACATAATAAAGCTGAGAAAGCTCAGGTCAACGTTGGCAAAACCCTCGCCCATCCACGCTAACGCTCCCTGTTTTAGCAGATAATTATCTATGAGATAGTTAACAGGCACGGTAATGCCAAGTACAAAAATAACTGCCACGCCTAAACCCACTGAGGTTTGTACTGTTTTTGATACTGCCAGGTATGAACACATACCCAGGAAGTACGCAAAAATCATATTTTCTACAAAAATGGCCTTGACAAATATATTGATCAAATGTTCCATGCTTTTTGCTTTTTATTATTGTCAATTAGTTATCTTCCTGTAAATCGGGATTCTTTGCCCGCTGCACCCAGATAATAATACCCACTACGATAAGGGCAGCCGGGGGCAAGATCATCAATCCATTGTCAACATAACCGAAATCGTAGAAACTTTGTGGTATTACCTGATAGCCATATAGAGTGCCGGAGCCAAAAAGCTCCCTGAAAAAGGCCACAATGATAAGGATTAATCCGTAACCCAGTCCATTGCCTATACCATCGATAAAGGAATCAACGGGTTTATTTGCCATGGCAAATGCTTCAAGACGACCCATAATGATGCAGTTGGTAATGATCAGTCCCACAAAAACCGATAATTGTTTGCTTACATCGTACATATAAGCCTTCAGTATCTGGTCGACCAGAATAACCAATGCAGCAATTACCACCAGCTGAACAATGATTCGGATACGTTGTGGTATGGTATTGCGGAGTAAAGATATAATCAGGTTTGACATGGCAGTAACCGCAATTACTGAAATTGACATAACTACGGCTGGTTCCAGTTTAACTGTGATGGCTAATGCGGAACATATACCCAGAATCTGGACTGTAATGGGATTTTCTTTATTAAGCGGACCCAGTAACAGCTTTTTGGTTTTGGCTGAGAAAAAAGGCTCTCTTTCTGCTTTTGCTGTACTCATATGGCTTTTATTTTTTTAAAGTATTCAACGTAATTTCCTATGGAATTCTCGATCATATCCGACACTCCATTACTGGTAATGGTGCCGCCTGAAATGGCATCCACGCCATGGGTTAGTTCAACATTGGAACCATCCACTCCACCTTTTACGACAGCAATGGAAACAAATTCCCCGTTATTATTGAATATGGTCTTGTCAATGAATTGGTCTTCAAATTCTTTGGTTGAAATTTCGGCACCTAATCCCGGAGTTTCTCCTTTGTGACCATAGGTAGCTCCTTCCACCGTATTCAAATCGTCTTTCAGGGCAATGTTTCCCCAAATGGGGCCCCATAAACCGGTGCCGTATAAAGGGATAATATAGAGCGTATCGCTACCTTTCTGACAAACAAAAAGGGGGTAAACGGGTTTAACGTCACTCTTTCCTGCGAGATATTCTTTTTTTACCTTAAGCTGCGCTTTTACATCCACATCGAAGGCTCTGATATCGCCTTTTTCAAAACTGCCATTGCTATAAACACTCAACTCTTCTCCTTGCTCATTTATCACTACTTCGCGGATGATATGTTCTTTATACAGTTCTTCTGCATTGGCAGTTGTGGAAGGGATGTGAGCCGAACGCAGGATGTCCTGAATCTTTTCGATTTTGACATTGCGTTCCTGGGCCGGCTGCAAAAGCAACGCGGCAGCAGAAAGTATAGCAGCCACCAGAATTACCATGATGGAAGCATACTTAAAAATATAGGCATTACTATACATGTTTTCCTTGTTTTGTAAGTTCGTTTAATATGTTCACCATCATCAGGCTTTTACCGGTTTGGGAATTCTTTTCAACCTGCGTTTGATGTTGGCCTGTACCACGTAATGGTCGATAAGTGGAGCAAACACGTTCATCAGCAATATGGCAAGCATCATGCCTTCGGGATAAGCCGGATTCAATACCCGTATAAGAACGGCCATAATTCCCACAAGGAAACCGAAAATAAGTTTTCCTTTATTGGTTTGCGATGCAGTTACCGGGTCGGTAGCCATATATACGGTACCAAAGGCAAAACCACCAGCTATCAGATGGATGTATGCCGGCATGGCCATGTAAGGATTAATGGCAAAAATATTGAGCAGCCCACCCATAAACAGTCCTCCTACAACCACCGACAACATAATTCGCAAGCTTCCTACGCCGGTAATAATGAGGATAGCTGCGCCAATAAGAATGGCAAGGGTGGATGTTTCTCCAATAGATCCGGGAATAAATCCGAAAAACATATCTGAAATGCTGTGTGAAAATTCAATGGCTTTGCCTGAGGAAACGCTGGCAGCGGCTTCGGCTAAAGGGGTAGCCCCGGAAAAAGCATCGGCTTTCTCAGCTATCCATACCTTATCGCCCGACATACTGGCCGGATAGGCAAAGAAAAGGAAAGCCCGTGCCGTTAGTGCCGGATTTAATATATTCATACCGGTTCCACCAAATACCTCTTTGCCAATCACCACAGCAAATGCAGTAGAGAGGGCAACCATCCACAACGGAGTGTCGGGGGGCAGCACCAGCGGAATAAGCATACCTGAAACCAGGAATCCTTCGTTTACTTCGTGATGTCTGATCTGGGCAAAAGCAAACTCAATACCCAGTCCAACAACGTAAGATACGACGATGATGGGCAGCACTTTACCCAGGCCAAAGAGAACATTGTCCCAAAAAGTGGCCGTTTCGCCTATAGAGATAAAATGTTGAAATCCTACATTCCAGATACCAAACAATAAGGCCGGAATAAGTGCGATTACCACAATCACCATGGTACGTTTCATATCGTTGGCATCACGGATATGACTGCCCCTGGAGGTAGTAATATCCGGCACAAACAGGAAAGTTTCGAATGCATCGAAAGTGGAATGCAGTTTTTCAAACTTTCCGCCCTTCTGAAACTGGGGTTTCATTTTATCCAGGGTTCTTCTGAGCGCTTTCATTCAGTTGAGATTAATTATTATTTGTATTTCTTTTTCAGTTGAGGCCCTGCCTTAACTCATTTCCTTGCGCATTAATTCCAGACCGGTACGAATGATGGTTTGTATCTCTGATTTTGAGACATCCACAAATTCACACAAAGCAAAATCTTCAGGTTCTACCTCGTAGATACCCAGATTTTCCATCAGGTCAATGTCTTCAAACAGAATGGATTTAATCAACTGCAATGGATAAATGTCCATAGGCAACACTTTTTCGTACAGACCCGTCATTACATAAGCCCGTTCTCCACCATGCTTATTACTGTCGAGAACATATTTACGACCGGGATTAAGCCAGCTAAAAAATGATCGTGAAATGCTGAATTTATTGAACCCCGGCATAGCCCATCCCAAAAACTCATACTGGTCGCCCTCGGGAATCACCGTTATCATCGAATCGTAAAAGTTCAGATAGTTATCAGGACGGATGCGGGTGCCGGTAAGCACATTACCGGAAATATAGCGGTTATTGCCTTCATTTACATTGCCTTTCAGTATTTCAAAAACCGATGCACAACGATGGGTTTTGTAATAGGCGGGAGCAATTACTTCAGATCCTGCCAGGGCAACGGTAATCTCCGGGTTGTAACGTCCCTGATTAAACAGACGTCCAATGGCGACTACTTCCTGCACGCCAACTACCCATACTATGTCTCCTTTATTTATCGGATCCAGATGGTGAATCTGAATACCGGGATTCCCGGCAGGGTGAGGGCCGCTAAAAGTGTTGATGGTAACATTTTTACACTGAAGGAATTCTGCTGCACTGGTAGTCTTGCTTACATTAAGATGAACTTTATTTTCGGTAATTTTGGCCAGCACATCTATACCTGTCTGAAAGTCTTTGCTCTTTCCCTGAATTATAAAGTCGTAATCCGGCGCCAGCGGGGCGGTATCAAATGCCGATATATGTACAGCTTTGGGTTTAACATCTGGATTGGCAACCACCCCATAGGGACGTTGTTTGATCATGGTCCAAAGGCCACTATCAAGCAATTTGCCGATAATTTCTTCGTTGCTTAGTGCGGCAGGAGAGGCTGCGCCAAAATCCACAAATTCATCCCGGCCATCGGCCTCAATCTTAATTTCAAGCAGAAGTCTTTTGTCACCGCGCTTTATCTCGGTTATGGTGCCGCTTACCGGTGAGGTGTAAATGATGTTTTCACGATACTTATCTATAAAAACAGGACTGCCCGCTTTTACATGATCACCTTCTTTAACCTGCAGACGGGGAAATACTCCGATAAAATCTGTGGGTTTTATCGCATACAAGCGGGGCGATACCTCCTTAAGTGTTTTCCCGGCTTCTCCTTTGAGCCGGATATCCAAACCCCGGGTTAATTTAATCGTTTTTGGCATAATTGTGGTGATTTCACACTTGCGTAATGATTTTGCAAAGGTATTTAATTACGGACATAGTTAATTATCTACATTAAAAAATAATTCTGCCGCAGATAATTTGCAAAACTAATCAAAATCAACAAATGAGTATACAAACATAGACTAATATTGATAAGTTTCTCACATTGATGATCGAACATGGCTTTGAATTGTTATTTTTGTAACAAAATCGACCAAAATTAAGCTTATGTGCTGCAATATTCGACCTTTTAGCATCAAATTTATTTGTGTTATGCTTGCCTTCGTTTTCTCTGGTTCCATGGTTTATGCTCAGGTTGAGCGCAAATCACAGGATAGTGAGGATTACTATGACCAGGCTTTTTTCCGGTATGAGGATTTTATTTATGATGCATCCATTGCTTCGGTGCTATTTCACCGGAATGGTTTTGAACTTTCGGGACCCATCATGCAATTTAACAGTGATGAACAGCTTCGGTTGAGTTTTGACCAACTGGATCATGATTATCAGTTGTGGCAATATACTGTCATTCATTGCGATGCTCTCTGGAACCCAACTGATCTTTGGCAAAATGAGTATATAGCCGGCTTTACAGAAGGTTACATCCGCGATTACGCGTATTCCTTCAATACACTTCAGGAATATACGCATTATGAACTGATTTTTCCCAACAACGAGTTTCAATTTACTTTGCCGGGAAACTATTTACTTAAGGTTTATCCGGATGGGGATGCAGACCACCCCATTATTACACGGCGCTTTATGGTGGTGGATCAACGGGTCACCATTGAAGCACTTATAAAACAATCGAGTGTTGTAGACCAGTACTTTACCCATCAGGAGGTGCAATTTTCCATATTAAATCCTTCCTATCCTATACTGGATCCCCGGGAGCTAAAAGTTGTTATCCTTCAGAATGACAGATGGGACAATGCCATCTGGGGTCTGGAACCGCTTATGCTAAGACACAACGAGATAGATTATCATTATACGGATGGTCGCAATGCTTTTGAAGGAGGCAATGAATTCCGTTATTTTGATATCAAAAGCCTTAGATACCATTCGGAGCGCATTGCAGCAATAGAGCACCGGCGCGATGGTTATTTCGTAAAATTACTGCCTGATGCAGTACGGGCTTCTAAACCCTACATTACCTACGGAGACATAAATGGTAAGCATCTGATTCAAACCGAAGATGCTCCCGATGTTAGTATTGAAGGTGAATATGTTTGGGTTGATTTTTTTCTGCCTTACCAGACGCCTTTTACCGACGGAGGGGTATATATTATGGGCGACCTTACCTATTGGCAATTCAGCGCATTGGCCAATGCCCCACAAGCCGCTTTTGGAAAAGCGCAAATGAAGTATAATTTTGCGCGACAGGGATATGAAGCCAGGTTATATCTTAAACAGGGTTATTACAATTATTTGTATGCTTTTCTGCCAAATGGTTCTACAAAGGCCGACCTGTCGCGTTTAGAAGGAACACACTACCAGACACGTAATCGTTACACCATATTGGTTTATTACCGGGAACAGGGCACCCGTTTCGACAGGCTGATAGGTACCGAGGTGATCAATCAATAAAAAAATAAAAAAGCGGGAGATGAATCCCGCTATCTGAATTTTTTAATCCCTCAGTGGTCAGATACTTTCTGTTTCAACTATCCTGGCCAATAAATCGGTATAAGGAACGATGAGGTAAGGTTTGCCCTCAAAATCAATTTCGGTTCCGGAAAATTTGCGAAACAGCACCATGTCACCGGTACTTATTTCACTGTTTTCAATCTGTCCGGTGGCAACCACCTTTGCCATTTGCGGTTTTTCCCTGGCCGTATCGGGAATGATAATCCCTCCCGAAGTGCGTTGTTCACCCTTTTCCTGGCTCATGTCGAGCAATACATTTTGATGTAATGGTTGTAGTTCTTTCATTTTTGTAAAATTAACCGTTAATATTTAGCATTGAGTTCAGCCGGGCTTTGTCGAAACCGACAATCATTTGCCCGTTTATTTCTGTTTGGGGTACGCCCGTATGGCCTGATTTTCTTACCAATTCCTGAGCCATATGAGGATCAGCCGCTACATTGATATCGGTAAACTGAATTCTATGCTGACGCAGGTAGTTTTTCAGGGTAGTGCACCAGGGACAAGTAGGTGTGCTGTATACAGTTACCGAAGGCGCTGATTTGCCGGATGATGAAACATTCGATTGATAAAGCTGATTCTCTATCAGGTTTTTATAATATGATGCTGTCTGACATCCTTTGATGATGTTCTTAAGCTCGTTTTTCTCGAATACCAAAAGTGACGGAACAGTATCAACACCATAATCAGGATGGATATCACGAACCTTATTGGCATCGGCTTTCAAAACATTTCCCTCTTTTAAAGCTGAAACGGCTTCCTCAAGATACGATTCGGCGCATCCCGAAGTCGCTGATCCCCCTTTATAGAGCAATAGAAAAGTGCGCTGGTTTGCCGCAAGCATGGATTTTAATTCGCTCAAAGTGTTTATTTCTTTTACTTTCATAATGGCTTTGTTTTACCGGCAAAATTTTCAAATTCTGTGCCATAACAGGTAAGTAAAAATATAAAATCCTTAAAATAGTGATAATTAAGCGATTTAAGGTCGTTGTAAAATCTAACTTATATATATAAGACAGGACAAAATGTCAGTTTTTTTGAATGACGTCGTACCGGGCCAGCCCGGGCGCCTGAACCGGAAAAGAGGAGAGAATGACTGGACATGAGAGGAATGAATATTCTTGAGCGTGGTGATTTGTTTTTTTTTGTTTATTGGGGAATGATCAGTTTGCGGTTACCATTGAGTTATTTTAGACTCTCTGCTCGCAAACATGACAGCTTCCCAAACCAATGAATGTAAAACCTGTCATTGAAATAAGTAAAAACTTATTGCTTAGTTTTGTCAAAAAAATAAAGCTACCCTCATTCACCCGACACAATGCAATATAATTTAGAAGACAAGCCGCGCTTACTACCCATGATTCTATATGGACTGCAATGGTGGATTGTAACAGTACCCGCTTTGATAGTTATGGGTCTGGTATTGGCAAAGCTTCATTTTGGTGCAGATCTCCTTGCACAAGGATACTACATGCAGAAACTGTTTGCCATTCTTGGTCTGACGCTTTTGGCGCAGATTTTTTTTGGACATAAGTTGCCCCTTGTAGTAGGCCCGGCATCCGTATTGCTTGTCGGTATTCTTGCTTCACTTTCATCTGGTATCCCGGCTATTTATACAGCAATAATGATTGGTGGGCTGGTTATGGCAATTATGGCTGCTGCCGGCATGCTTAAAATTTTGCAACGGTTGTTTACCACACGCATTATTGTCACCATCATGTTTTTAATCCCCATAACCCTTACGCCTACTATATTAAACCTGAGTTTTAAAGGTGCTTCTAATCCATTATTCAACCTGGGATTTTTGCTGGTTATTACCATATTGCTCATTGTTTTAAACCGGATGTTGAATGGCATTTGGAAATCAACCACACTCATTTGGGGTATTCTTATGAGTTCATTTTTTCTTTACCAATTTAATTTAAACCCGGTGAATGTTACCACGGAGCCTGGTGAAATCAGTAATGCAGGGTATGGTTTGTTTATTATTCCTGAATTTGAATTTGGGGTAATTTTTTCATTTTTGTTTTGTGCCCTGGCTATTCTGATTGCAGAGGTGGGTTCCATTCAGGCCGTTGGAAAAATGATTGGTGCAGATCAAATGGAAACACGCACGAAGCGGGGAGTCTTTTTTAGCGGTATTTCCAGCGCCGTATCGGGTTTGACAGGAGTAATTGGTTCCACGGACTTTTCGTTGAGTCCCGGAATTATTGCGGCTACACGCTGTGCATCGCGCTACCCTTTTATTGTTAGCGGCATATTGCTGATTCTTTGTGCTTTCTTTCCGCCGCTAATTCAAATGCTTTTGTTAATCCCAAATATAGTTATGGGAGTTGTGCTACTCTATGTTATGACCACCCAGTTTGCTGCCGGCTTTCAAATGCTGGTTCAGCAAAAAGCAGTTATCGGTTTTAATGATGGAGTAATCATCGGGATGCCCCTTATGGTGGCACTTTTAATCTCCTTTATTCCGGGTGATGTCATTGCACAAATACCTGCAATGATCAGACCGCTTCTGGGAAATAGTCTTGTTATGGGTATCGTAATGGTGCTGCTGATGGAACATCTGGTTTTACCGTCGGAAAATAACAGCGGAGATTAAATGCTGCTGGTAATCTGTTCATTTTTCCTAGTGTTTTTCATAGAGAAAGGGGAGAGGTAGAAACATGCATTGCAACAATCAGGTTGCCTGAAAAAAGATGGTTATAGTTTCTCGGGATATTCAGGAACATCCCGGTTTTCGTTGCCAAATAGTTCTCTCGAATCATTTGAAAAAAGCCTGATTTTCGAAAGTGAAGCCGCATCCAGGGTAGTGTCATTTTCAAATTGGGTTACCGGCAGAATGTAATACTGTTTCCGGCCATCCTCCATTGGTGTATAAACCCAGGTAAGATGATATTTTGGATTAGAAACCCGGTGCCCGTTCCAGTTTTTCGACAATGTAAAACTTATCATAGCTCCTCCATCGCGAAAGCGATCACGCTGATTGGAAACATAGTTGCCCAGCGAATACACAACCAACTGGCCGTTGGTGGTATCTGAGGGGGCGTAATATTCCATACGTTGCAATACGTGAGGATGGGAACCAATTACCACATCAGCCCCATGGTTAAAAGCAAGTTGAGCCAGTTCTTCCTGGGTATGGTTGGGATGGCTTTGGTATTCCTGACCCCAGTGAAAATAAACAATAATAAAATCAATGCCTGGTCGTCTGGCGGCTTTCAGGTCGCTAACCAGATGCGATGAATCAATAAGACTGACCATAGCCGGATAATGAAACGGGAGCCCGTTGGTACCATAGGTGTAGTTGAAAAGTGCAACGGTGATGTCGTTTTTATGAATCATTAATGGATGATTATTGCGGAAATCAATGCTGTCGGTGTAAGTTCCGGTGCGGGCAATACCTGTTTTATTTAAGGTTTTAACGGTACGGAGAATGCCATTATCTCCCCGGTCGCAGGAATGGTTGTTGGCAGTGCATAGAACATCAAAACCTGCATCTTTGGCTGCATTGGCCAGCTCATCGGGAGCACTGAACTGAGGGTATCCGGTATAAGGTTCTCCTGCAAGAGTTACCTCAAGGTTGGCAACCGCCAGATCGAATTTGCTGATGATGGGTTTAACATATTTGAAAACCGGAGTATAATCATAAGTGGAATCGTTGATTTTAGCTGCAGTAATCTGCGGAGTATGTTGCATGATGTCGCCGGCAAACAAAACAGTTACAGCAGTTGAGTCAGGTGCATTGTGTGGCTCAGCCAGTAGAAGCTCTCCTGAAGACTGCGCCCCAACCAGAATAATGAAAGCCAGCAGATATTTAAAATACTCCGTAATAATTTTCATAGCTAATATATGTATTGCACACCAATACTCCCCCAAAAATGATGCCGTCCTCCTTTAAACTCTCTGCCGAGGTAATGCTGAGTAAGGTTAATCTGAAAAGCGCCATATCCTGTAAACAGACCCACGTAAGCTTGCGGAACAATACGTTGTATCTCATTTGGTTTCAGGGTAAACACATTATCATGGTTAAATATTCCGCCCTGAAGTGTGGCATCATATCCTATTATATGAAGCGACAGGCCGACATTCGTTCCATACCTCCATTCCTGACGGGCAGGCATATTAATCAATTGCTGCCTTACAGCGTGATTGTGCTTTCCAAGTTGCATGTCAAAACGGCCAGATGCCTGAGTATATAATGTTCCCAGACTTACCTCAGTGCCCCCATAAATTTCAACAAAGGGCTGGTTTAAAAACCGATGGCTGTAGTTGATGCTGTAATCCAACACCAGATCATTACGAATCTGAGTTTCCCAGCCCAATGGAGCATCGTTGCCCGGCAGAGTAGTATGAACCGACTTCTGAAGCAATTGTCCCAGCGCAGCAGCACCAATAACACCAACTTTAATGGATGAAATGATTTTATTGGATGCAATGGCATTAACAGCCGATTGTGAGTAATTTAAAAATAGTGTAGATGCGTAAGGCCTGTCATTGCGCAATTGCGGAGGATTCTTGGTCGTATACGGTGTGAACATGCTATGATGCAAGAAAATAGATGAAGCCATTATGCCATTTGCCGGCCCTGCCGGCATTAGCTTGTTGATAACAAGAGTGCTTAAAGCGGGAAATGATAACCCAACTACAATACCATTGGTATAGTATCTGTCAGTATTACAAAATATATCGTTGTCGAATTGTAGCCAGATACGTCGTTCTGCACGAATGTAACTAAAGGAAAGTTGCTGGTCGTCGTTTCTGGCAGAAGGAATCTTAAGTGCTTCACCTGGTAAGAGCCTAATTTTGCGGGAAACTGGAAGCAGGTCTATAAAGCTGGTTTTTCTGTGAGGGATATTCCTTGTTTCCGCGGTATCAGCAGATTTAAAGAGGTGTTTATTTTTGCCGGTGGCCTTAGCTTTAAATTTTTTTCGAGAATCTTCATGGAAATCTGGAGAATCAGTTTTTGCAGACTGATTCAGCCTGCGTTCGGGAAGGACAATATTGGGTTGGGCATCAGGGCTTTTGGGCACAGAACTCACTTTATCAGTGGATTGCTGACAGGAAAGAGTGGCAAATGCAAGCCCAAATACCAAAAGGTTTACAACCGTTCGCATGTATATAAATAGGTATTGAAGTCCTATGTAACCGGTAAAAATAAGAAAATTACCCCAATGCCAGCGTTTTGAATTTCTAAATCATTAGAATTTAACGCGCATCCCAGATCTAAAAAGAGCATATTTCTTGTCAGATAAGCAACTAAGCTATCGAAGTACGGTAAAACGTTCTGTCATTATTTGTCTGCCGTTGTCAATCATCAGGAAATATGTTCCTGCGTCCAGGGTATTTAAAGGAAGTTGAAGATGGTTGCCTGAAAAGGATTGAATATTAAGCATGTGTTTACCTGAGATGTTATAGATGTTTATATCGGCTTTATTGACTGTCTGTCCAAGTCGTACATTCAGAAACTTGCTGGCAGGAACAGGATAAAGGGTCATTTTGTTGTGATTTTCCTGTTTAGACAGTAATTCGTTGTGTACAAATAATGGTTGACCGGAATAAGCATAACCTTTCAAAGTTGTATCAACGGAATAACCGTTAATCTTAAGATAAAATGGACTTCCGGCTTCAATACCGGTGTGATTCCATATCCAGGTGGTATCGGTAATCCCTTGAACCATAGCATTATAATTAGAGCTGTCATTCATACTGATCCAGATATCATAACTTACCGGACGACCTTCGTCCGGATTGAGCAGTTGCCAGGTAATGGTGGTTTGATCGTTTCGGGTTACATTCGGAACTGGATTTATCAGTTGAATCAATGGATGTTCGTAAGAATGCAAAAGCTCTGCAAAGCCTGAACCGCTCACCGGAGTATTGCCAACCATTCCTTCTACAGTCATCAGTCCTTCATAGAAACGGAAAGGTAAAAATACCTCCTGATTATCGTGTATGGTAGTCAAAGTCAAGTCAATACTATCATAGACAAAATGAAATTGTTTGCCATAGCATCTTAGGGAATCTTCCATAAATACATATTGGGTACGATCCAGTGTGAAACTGGATGCTGAAAATGAGCTGCTATCATTTACCCATGCACTAAAATGCCGGTAATCCGAATTGTCGGGAATGGTATTGTCTATTGTAAATAAATTGTAAATGTTAAGGTCCATCCCATTAGATAGCTGTAGCGAAAACCATTCATATTGCTCCGCTGTACTCGGATTGAAATTTCCGTACTGATGGTCTATCCAGCACGTTCCGTTAACATTTTCTGTTATGCCATTAAGGGTAAGGGAGCCATTTGCCAGAATTTGGGTAAGCGAGTAATAATAGGAATAGCTGCTTCCTCCCTGATGGCAATATCCGGTATCGGCAATTAAGAGTGGACTTTTCATACTTGCCAGATTCAGCAGAAGGCTCCCCGATTCTGACATGGCAGATAGCACATACTCAAATGGGATCAACTCCCCGTCATCATTAAGAAGGGTAGTCCAGCTTTCGTTATTGCCTCCATACAATGCAGCCTGAATATTAAGGTGATCTTCTGATAGAGTGGGATAAAAACAGGGGAGGGTTTCCGGGAAAAATTCACCGGTGGTTTCATCTGCAAGGTTAAAAATCCGAAACCCATCGAAACCGAACATCGGCACATGAAAGTAGGAAATCATGAAAGAATAATCCTTGCCGGTAGTTTCTCCGGTAAGAGTACCATTTATGTACCACCACTCCACAGGTTCTTCGGGATGAAAGCCTTCATCTTCGGGAAAGCCTACCAGACTTCCCTCGGGTTGATATGGATAAACTTTCCAGGGTTGAGCATTAGAATTAAAAATCAGGGCCGAAAAAAGCAAAAGTAAAAGCAGACGCATGGTAATTGGATTGGTTACCTGGGGTAAACGTTCCAGTCAGGACAATTGTTTACACTTTAAAGGACTGTCCAGGGAAATGTTTTTTCAGTTTATAATTCACTGCGCGTCTTTGTATCATTGCTTCTCTGGTTGGGATAGATGATATTGATAAAATCAGGAATTAAACAAGTTAAAATAGTAGTCCAATATCACTCTATTCCCTCTTTTACCCCTCTAACTCCCCCAATGAATAGAGGGAGAACCTTTCAGGCATAATTTTATAAAAATTGATATTTATTACGATCCACAGCCTCCCGCATCATAGGGAGGCTGTGGAGGGTAAGTGCATTAATGCTGTTTTCTACCTCCTTCAACTCCCCCCTTTTACCCCCTCTAACTCCCCCTATGAATTGGGGGTGAACCTTCCAGGCAATATTGTATTATAAAGTAAAAGCTTGATATTTAGTAAGATCTGCTCTCTCTTAAAATACGTAATGTCTCCTCAAGCATTTCATCGGTAAAATCAAGGTGGGTAACCATACGAATGGACTGCTTGTCGAAATCCATACACAATAATCCTGCGGAGGCGAGTTTCTTAACCACATCAGCAGCCGCCAGACCCGGGCGTGTTTTAAAGATCAGAATGTTTGTGTCCACAGGCAATACCTCATCTACCCAATTTAATTCAGAAAGGAATGCTGCTAAAACTTTAGCCTTGCGATGATCTTCATTTAATCGCTCCAGGTTATGATCGAGGGCATAAATCGCAGCAGCGGCCAGATAGCCTGCCTGCCGCATGCCTCCTCCAAATACCTTACGGATGCGGCGTGCCTTATAGATAAAATCTTTTGATCCCAGCAGAACCGAACCCACAGGTGCACCTAAACCCTTAGAGAAACACACGGAGATACTGTCAAACAACTTCCCATAATCTGTGGCATTTTGTTCGGTTACCGCCAGTGCATTAAAAATTCTGGCTCCATCCATATGGTAAGCCAGGCTGTGTTTTCGGGCTACTTCTCCAATTTTTAACAATTCATTGAAGTCATATACTGCACCTCCGCCTTTATTCATGGTATTTTCCACAGCCACCATAGTAGTCAGTGGACGGTGCACATCATCAGCGGGATTGATGTGATTTTCCACATCCTCAGCGGTAATCATGCCGCGTTCACCTTCGAGCAAACATACCGAAACGCCTGAATTGCGCATCATACCGCCACCTTCGTAGTAATACAGGTGTGAAAGCTTGTGCAGAATTACCTCATCACCCGGGCGGGTATGTACATTCACGGCTATCTGGTTGGTCATGGTGCCCGACGCGCAAAACAGTCCAGCCTCCATACCGAAAAGGACAGCCGCCTTTTCTTCGAGTTCATTGATGGTGGGGTCTTCTTCAAATACATCATCGCCAACCTTAGCCAGAAACATGGCTTGCATCATAGCCGGCGTTGGTCGGGTAACCGTATCGCTGCGGAGATCTATTTTCATAACTATTTTTGATGCAAAAGTAGCAAAAGAGAGTTATGGATTCAAAACTCATCTTCTTCCATCCTTTCAACAGGTAGTCACATCACGAAAAATAAATGTTATGTTTTACCATGAATAATCGCATTCACGCCATAATTCCCGTTCCTGTTCAATGGTTAGTGCTGCGGCTTCTGTGGGAGTGTACGCTTCTGACGTTTTCTGGTACATGCAATCGCAATGGTCTTCTGCAACGGCATCCGTTACACCTTTATCAACAAGCATTTGAACACATTCTGTTTTCCATTGCTTCTCCTGATCTGCCGTCCAGGTTTTAGATTTTGAGTTGGAATTACATGCAGACAGTAACAATACGGCTACCACAGCCAGGGTAGAGATTTGATTTTTCATGGTGGCTTTTTTTTATCGATTTTAAGAGGTTTAAATTTATTTAATCTTGACGGAAGAAAGTTTTCAAGGGCTGATTTTCCTGCTGATAAGCACTTTTTTAAAGCCTTAAACCGGCAAAATGGATTATCCGGTTTCCCCTTTCCAGGATATCCGCAGCCGGATGCGTTGCTTTCTCCTTTGAAATACTAACAATTTAAATGGGCTTTTGCCTATTATTAGTGGATATTTTGATTTCAGCTATTAAGCGGTTTTACTGTTTATGCTCCAGGTTGATTTCATAAACTGAAGGTAATTTTCCCCAAACGGTGCACGAGAAAGGAGATGGAACTAACCCATCCCGTATTTTGTTGCTATTTTTGCAGAAATCTAAATAAGAATGGCAAGAAGGCAACGTAAGAAAGAGGACATCATCCGTGAATCGCATGAACGAAGCAGCAAATATGGCATTAAGCCCGAACAGCGCTTTTCACAGCGTATATTGAGTGGTGAAGCAAAAGAAATTATACTCCGTGATAACCAGGACCTGATAGAGGTTGCCGGGCCTTTTCTTGATTTGCTTTATGATTTTTTAAAAGAATCGGGTTTTATTTTGCTGTTGACCAGCAAAGACGGCTGCATTCTACGCATCACGGGCGACGAAACCACCCTGAAAGCAGCAAATGATCTTAATATGGTGGTTGGTGCGTTCCTGGATGAAAAAAATGTGGGCACCAACGCTATGGGAACCGCCATCAGTGAAGATATGCCCATTCAGGTTTCTGCAACCGAGCACTTCATTACGGCTTATCAAAAATGGACTTGCTCGGCAGCGCCCATTCATGATGAAAATGGAAATATTGTTGGAACCATAAATCTTACCGGTAGCTATGAGTTGGCGCATCCGCACACCCTTTCTCTGGTGGTAGCTGCCGTAGTAGCTATCGAAAACCAATTGCAAAACCGGCTAAATGAACAACGCTTAAAGGAATCGGTGCGCTTTGTAAACCAGGTAATGGATTCTATGCTTTTTGCTGTAATTTCCATGAGTGAACGGGGCATTATACGATCGTCCAACAAAATGGCCTATAAACTCTTAAAGATTCAAAATGAGGATTTGCCCGGAAAACATATTTCGGAAGTGCTGCCGGAATGGAATAAGTTGTTTGATGCGGTAAAGGATAACCGGGTAATTTTGGATGAAGAACAAAGCCTGATTACCTCCAGGGGAAAAGAGCCTTTTAGCATAAATGTTTATCCCATCACCCTTAATGATGGATACATAGATGGCATGGTGGTGGGCTTCAGGGAAATGAAGCGGGTTTATCGGATTGTGAATAAATATACCGGTATGAATGCCCGTTATACCTTTGAAGACCTGATTGGCGAAAGCGATGAGATGAAGCGGGTAACTGAATATGCCCGTGCAGTAGCCAACAGTCCATCTACGATTTTAATTACCGGCGAAAGCGGTACAGGTAAGGAAGTAGTTGCCCAGGCAGTACACAATGCAAGCAATCGTATGGACAATGGATTTGTAGCCTTAAATTGTGGAGCAATTTCTCCCGGTTTGATTGAAAGCGAACTGTTTGGCTATGAAGAAGGTTCATTTACCGGAGCGGGGAAAGGTGGCCGGCCCGGCAAGTTCGAATTGGCTCATGGCGGGACACTTTTTCTGGATGAAATTGGTGAAATGCCACTCGATATGCAGGTAAAATTACTTCGGGCCTTACAGGAAAGCGCTATAACGCGCGTAGGTGGCAACAAGCTGATTCCGGTGGATGTACGTATTGTAGCGGCTACCAATAAAAACCTGAAAGAGGAAATTGCAAAGGGAAATTTCCGCAGCGACCTTTTTTACCGGCTGAGCGTTATCCCTATTCATATTCCCGCATTGCGCGAAAGAAGGGAAGATATCCCAATCCTCATTCAATACTTCTTGAACCTCAAAGCAATAAAGCTGGATAAAATGGTACCCGAAATCAGTAAGCCTCTATACACCGAACTCGTTCAGTATGAATGGCCGGGAAACATCAGGGAACTGGAAAATTTTATTGAGAAATTTGTAAATCTGGATGGTGACCTCTCCTTTGAAACAGAACCACATTCTGGTTCGCCGCTGCCGCTTACCGAAGCTGTAAATGCATCAAACAATACAGTGCGCAGCCTGGCTGCCACCGAAAAGGATGCCATTCGTGAAGCACTCAATGCTTTCTCTGATAACATCAGCCAAACGGCAAAAGCCTTGGGCATTAGCCGAAATGCGCTATACGAAAAGATTAAGAGGCATGGGATTTGATTTCGGATTGCAGATAGCAGATTGCAGATTGCAGATTGCGGACTGAGGGTTGCGGATTGCAGATTTACCCTCAGTGAGCTCCGCTTCGCTCCGGTTCGGATTGTAGATTTTGGATTTCACAGAATCACGCAGAGACGCAATGACGCAGAGAAACGCAAAGTATTGATAGCAGATTGCAGCTTACAGATCACAGATCACAGATCACATATTTCAACCACGAATTGACTTCTCAACAACTTTGTAACTCAACAAATCAACGAATCAACAAATCAACAGATTGCAGCTTACAGATCACCGGATTGAATTCCTACCACAGATCACAGATTACAGATCACTGATCACCAGATTTCAGTCAAAGCTAAATTCTTCTACCGCTAATTACACGAATTCCCGCGAATTGATTTTTCAACATCTCAACGGCTCAACGAATCAACAAATCAACAGATTGCAGCTTACAGATCACCGGATTGAATTCCTACCCACAGATTACAGATTACAGATCACTGATCACCAATTTCAGATTGCAGATTGCGGACTGAGGGTTGCGGATTGCAGATTTACCCTCGGTGAGCTCCGCTTCAGATTGCGGATTGAGGGTTGAATACTTAACCACAGATTACAGGTCACTAATCACAGATTACCGATCACCGATCACAGATCAACAGATTTCGCCTGAGACTGGAAGGTAAAAATCAAAAAGAGGCCGGAATTACCCAGCCTCTCTTTTGTGTCAGACCAAAAATATAATGTGATCTGCGGGATACCCAAATGAACTACGCTTGAGGTTCAACCACAAACAATACATCGTTTTTGGCAACGGCATCACCTGACTTAAAGTTGATTTCGCTGATTACGCCATCAACCGGTGCTTTAAAGTTGTTCATCATCTTCATGGCTTCAATTACCACCACTGTTTCTCCGGCTTTAACTACATCGCCATTCTTTTTGCGGTATTCAACCAACATACCGGGGATGGGAGCCAGCAAAGCACCTGAAGAAACTTCTTTCTTTTTGGTGGCAGGCTCTTTTCTTATCTTCCTGGAGCGGGCACCACCATTGCCGGCAATTTTAATATCAGGTATAGAAACATTAAATTTCTCACCGTCAACGAATACCTCCATCTCACGCCTACCGGTTTCCTCACCATCCCTTTTAGCGGTGAGTTCGCCTGATAGTGCCTTTGCAACCAGTTCATCTTCTCTCTTAACATCTTCCATTGTTTTGGGTTTAACATCGGCAGGTACTTCTTCCAGTCCGTATTTCCATTTCAGGAAGCGTTTCCCGGTAACGGGATAAAGGGCGTAAATCAGTTCATCATCCAGGTCTTTGGCCAGGCCTTTCACCTCTTGGCGAACCTGGGGCATTTCGGGTTCCAAAACGCTTCCCGGTCTTACGGTGATGTGCTGCTCACCGCGAGGATAGTTTTTCAGGGCTTTGGCACGAAGTTCTTCATTGATGGGCAGGGGAGTTTTGCCGTATAGACCATAACAAAGGTCTTTCACCTGTTCTGTAATGTTGGCATATTCGCCTTCATAGGTGTCAAATAAAACATTATTTACGGTTTGTACACCCACAATCTGGCTGGTAGGGGTAACCAAAGGAACCTGTCCGAGATCTTTCCTTACCTTGGGTAACATGCGGAAAACTTCGTCTAGTTTATCCAATGCGCCCATGCCTTTAAGCTGGTTCACCAGGTTGCTGAGCATGCCACCGGGTGTCTGGTGCAAAATAACATCCGTATCAATAATAGAATATTTGGGATTATTGGCCAGATGCTTATACTTGGGTATGATGGTCTCCATAATGGCATTGATTTCGGAGAGTTTATTGATATCAAATCCGGTATCGCGATTGGTGCCGAGCAATGAAATTACGAGCGGCTCCACCGCAGGGTGTGAAGTACGGTAAGCGTATGGGGCCATACAGGTATCTACAATGTCTACACCGGCTTCAATGGCCTTAAAAATGGCCAGATCACCCATTCCCGAAGTAAAGTGGGTATGCACATTGATGGGAATATCCGTAATTTTCTTAAGTTCCACTATCAGGTTGTAGATGTCATAGGGCGCAATCAGGCCGGCCATATCCTTAATACAAATAGAATCTACACCGAAATCGATTAACTCTTTGGCTTTGTTCAGGTAATAATCAATGTTGTAGGTCTCGCCGCCCATACGTGGTTCGGTAAGGGTGTAGCAAATGGTTCCCTGGAAGTGCTTTTTATTTTGCTTTACGATTTTGGCCGCAGTTTCAAAGTTGCGGTAATCATTTAGCGCATCAAAGCATCGGAAAATATCCATGCCATTATCGCAGGCACGCTGCACAAAATTTTCTACTACGTCATCAGCATAATTTCGGTAGCCCACAACGTTTTGGCCGCGCAACAACATGAAAAAAGGCGTTTTAGGCATATGTTTTTTCAGCATGCGTAGCCTTTCCCATGGGTCCTCATTCAGGTAACGGTGCATGGTATCGAAGGTGGCTCCGCCCCAGGTTTCTATGGCATGAAAACCCACCTCATCCAGCAGTTTGGCTACCGGAATCATATCTTCGGTACGGCCACGGGTAGCAAACAAAGATTGATGACCGTCGCGCAAACTCAAATCCTGGATTTTTACCGGATTGGAGGCTGCCGGCCGATTGACATCGTAGTTGACTGGGGTCATTTCAAGTACCCCATGTTTATCGAATGTTCTCATTATTGTGTTTCTTTTGTTTTGGTTATTATTTATTTTGGAATCCAAAGACCTTTGCCTTTACGTTGAATAAATTCACGTTTTGACATAGCCATTTTCGCTCCCATTCTGCCCCATGCAGGAGCTTTTTCAGAGGTCTTTTCATTCTGGTTTTCCTGTACGAAATAACTTACTGCAATGGCAGCAGCTTTCATTTTCTTTTCATGTGGAGTCATAGCACAAATTTTTTATTGAGGGATGTTACCATGTTTTTTAGGAGGAAGTGTTTCGCTTTTTGAAGCGAGCACTTCCAGGGCATCAATCAGTCGCACACGCGTTTCACTCGGCAGGATAACATCATCCACATAGCCGCGTTGTGCAGCCATATAAGGTACGCTGAATGTTTCTTCGTATTGTGCGATCTTTTCTTTGGTTTTGGCTTCTTTGTCTTCGGCCTCTTTTATCTCTTTACGGTAGCCCGAAAGCACCTCTACTGCGCCTTTAGCGCCCATTACTGCAATTTCGGCAGTAGGCCAGGCAAACACCATATCGGCACCCAGATGCTGTGAACTCATGGCTACATATGAGCCACCATAATTCTTGCGCACCACCATAGTAAATTTAGGTATGGTTGCTTCGGAATAGCTCCAAAGCAGTTTGGCACCATGACGGATAATGCCACCCCATTCCTGGTTCACTCCGGGTAAATAACCGGGTACATCAACAAAAGTGATGATGGGAATATTAAAAGCATCACAGGTGCGGATAAAACGGCTGATTTTATCAGAAGCATCTATATCGAGACAGCCTGCGGAAACCATGGGTTGATTGCCGATGATACCGACAGAACGGTTATTCAAACGGGCGAAACCTACAATGCAGTTCTCAGCAAAATGTTCGTGAACTTCAAAAAATTCCCCATTGTCAACTACCTCTTTAACCACCTCTTTCATGTCATAAGGTGATCTGGGGTCATCGGGAACGATGGTATCCAGCATAGGACATAAGCGCCCGGGATCGTCATCCATCTCAACTTTGGGGGTTATTTCCATATTGTTATCAGGTAGGTATTCTAACAATTCCCGAATGCTTTCGATGGTTTCTTCATCGTTTTCGCAGGCAAAGTGTGCATTTCCGCTTTTGGTATTGTGTACCATGGCTCCACCCAATTCCTCGAAACTCGTTTCTTCACCGGTTACAGTTTTTATCACGTAAGGACTGGTGATGAACATATGGCTGGTTTTCTTTACCATGAACACAAAGTCGGTGAGCGCAGGCGAATAAACGGCTCCGCCCGCGCAGGGTCCCATAATGGCCGAAATCTGGGGAATTACGCCCGAAGCGCGTGCATTCCTGAAAAATACGTCTCCATAGCCTTTCAGGGCATCCACACCTTCTTCCACCCGGGCGCCACCCGAATCGTTTAATCCAACCACCGGGGCACCCGATTTGAGCGCCAGGTCCATTATTTTACAAATTTTAGCAGCATGCATTTCACCCAGTGAACCACCAATGGAGGTAAAATCCTGGGAAAAAGCAAATACCGGACGACCATTTATCAAACCATGACCGGTAATCACACCGTCGGCAGCTATATCTATTTTCTCCATCCCAAAATTGGTGGAGCGATGGGATACAAAAGTATCCAGTTCGCGGAAAGTGCCTTCATCGAAAAGCAGGTCGATCCGCTCGCGGGCCGTCAACTTACCTTTATCGTGTTGTTTGTCTACCCGGTCTTTGCCGCCCATTTCAAGCACTTGTGCTCTTTTTGCCTTCAATAAGGCCAATTTTTCAGCAACAGTCATTTCTATTTGTTTGTTTTTATTGGTTTAAATCAAATTTTTCCATTCATTCAATGTCTTTTACATTGCAGGTTGCTCTGTTACTACCCCCGCCTGGGTGTTGAAGAGTTTTCGGGCCACTTCAGGTGAACTGATGCCGGCAGGGCCGGCCAGACAACCACCCTCACAAGCCATTACCTCAATCATATTCCATTCATGCTTGCCCGTAGCAATCCGACGTAATGATGCAATATTTTTCTTGTGTAGCCCGCTAATTACCAACGGGCTTAAGGAAGGACCTTTGTAATAGGCAGCTACTGAGTCCAAAACGCCATTACTCATGGCAAACCGCCTTTCGGGAAGCGCCTCCTCTTCAGTAATTGCCTCAAAAGTTTGTAAGTCAACTTTCATGGCAATCATCATGGCTCCCAACTCTTCAAAAGTCATAACATAATCTATGCCAGGATATCTTCGTGCCTCAGCCTGTTTGGCCACACAAGGGCCAATGAACACTATGGTAGCTTCAGGATATTTTTGTGTTACCATTTCGGCTGAATATCGCATGGGCGAGGGAGTATGTGAAACATATGGCTTAAGTGCCGGCAATTGCTTTTCCGTTAATTCAACATAAGCCGGACAGCAGGAGGTAGTCAAAAATTGCTGACCCTGTTCTAGTATTTCTTCCAGTTCTCTTGCTTCTTCTTTTGCGGTTAACACCGCCCCTTCTGCCACTTCAAATACATCGGTAAATCCCAGGTTTTTAACTGCGGTAGCCACCTGTGCATAGGAAGCCTTAAACTGACCGCAAATGGCGGGAGCAAGCATGGCAATCACCTGTCGTCCGGGTTTTGAAATGTCATGTAATACGTTAATAATCTGCGATCTGTACATTACAGCCCCAAAAGGACAGGCCACCATGCATCGCCCACAATGTATACATTTATCGTAGTCAATTTCTTCCACACCTTCGGCATTGCGGTATATGGCTTTTACCGGACAGGATTCCTCGCAGGGAATGGGCACATATATTATGGCATGATAGGGACAGGCATCCTTACACAGCCCACAGCCCACACATTTCAAGGGGTCTATTTTTGCCTGACCATGCTCCATGGTAATGGCATTTTTTGGACAGATCACCATGCAATGACTGGCCAGACAGCCCCTGCAAAGGTTGGATACTACATAATTACTCTTCACGCACGATGTGCAGGCTTCGTCAACTACGGTAAGCACTCCTTTTTCTGGTTCAGTATGACTTAATGCCCGAAGTGCATAGCTATACAAGCTTTCCAGTTCGTCGGTTTCATCCGAAACATTAAACCCCAATAACGCCATAACGCGGTATTTAATGATTGCGCGGGATTTATGTATGCAACAACGGTTTCCTCCGGCCTGGGTTCCATTTCGGGGAGCCATTTCCAGTGCAATACGATCTATATCTTCAAGCCGGTTCTCCAGATACAGCCTACACAGGCGGGTGATGATTTCGCGGCGGATCAGCGTGGCATTATTGGTTTGTGCCATGATCAACCTCCTTCCTGATAAATTCAATAACCTTATTGAGGTTGGCCCCGGCGATCAATTTTTGATTAACCATTACAAATGGTGGTCGGCCCTGTTCCTGGGTGTTACAATATCCCGGGCAGTTCATCCCTTTAATGGCAACCTTATCTTTCAGGTCGTCGGGTAGCTTGTCGCCCATCATTTCAAAGGCTGCGCCACCCATTACAAAACAAAGGGTGCCATAACAAATGCTCACTTCTACCATCTTGTTCATCGTTCAGTTTTTTTAGTTTTTAGATAAAATCGAGGGCAACCTCTTTTAAATATTTGTCTTCGAGCAATCGTTTTATTTTTTTTACCACATTCCGCCTGATTTCCAGCTCTACAGGCAATGTTGGATCCTGATGGGCTTCATTGATGCGGGTACCGGCCAGTAAAAAAATCTGGTCGTTGTTCAACAGCAGGTTGAGCAGGGCTGATGCGGCATCTTTTCCCTTTACAGGGAGCTGGATTCCGGCTTCGAGCATGGCCGAAACCCTTCCCAGGGTAAGAACACCCTCGGTAACCAGGTCGATGCCTGGCATGGTTGAAATGGGCGGAATGTCCTTGGAGAAAGATTCCAGACTTACCGATATAGGCCTGCCGAGTTCACGGGAAACTATTTCAGCCGTGGTGCCACCCGAGAGTACCTTTTGTCCGCCAAAAGATTCAATGGTCATGGCCAGTCGGTGGTCATCTTCAGGATGATACGGAGGGCCGGAGCAAAGCAGCAACTTTCGGGGATGCCTGAAATAAATTACAATACACGAAATGTCGTCTTTGGCAGTATAGATGTCGTTGGCCTGCGCACGCTGCACAATTTTACCTGCCAGTTCGGGTGCCGAAATGAATTCATCATCTTCCAGAACACTGCCAACCCATTTCCCCACTTCAGGTACATCCCATCCGAAAGGGAAAGGTACCGTGCCAATGCCTGACTGACTCACACCGTCAGAAATCAATATTACCCTGTCGCCCAGCCTTGCCGGGAAAGAACTGTAAGTAAGTTCCCTGGCAATGTCTTCCTTGGAAGCAAGTGATTTCCGGCTGATGTCTGTTTTAATCATCTTACCCTCTCTGAGGATGATGGGTTCGGGATTGTCGAAATTTACAATATGGGTTTCCCCATCGGCGTCAATGTCCACAATGGTAAAAGTAGCATAGCTGATTTTACGTGCCTGATCCACCGGAAGGGTTTCGAGTATGGTTTTGGCCGTTTGCTCGGGAGGGAAATGCTCTATGGTGAAATTCAGGCCCATGGTTGCCGTTAAAGTGGCCAGCACATTGGCTTTTACGCCACTGCCCAGCCCATCGCTAAGCACAGTGATGATGCGGTTCTCTTCCTTAATCTTTCTGGAAAGAAACACATCTCCACAGACCATTTCGTGATCCTTGCTCTGCTGAATGGCACCTATTTCAATATAGAATTCATCCTTCTTCATCCATCAGGGCGATTACGGGGTTATTGATTACTGTATTGAGCATGGCTTCGGTACGTGCAGCATTTTCACCAAGCAGAAAAGCCACCTTTTGTACGGTCGACATGTTTTCATGCACCACTTGTTTTATTCTGCGCATCACATCTTCCTGCATCAAACCGGGATGATGTAAATCCTGGATGATGCCACAAATAATGCGGTGACGCTGAATGGTAAATACCGAAAGGTTAAATAACCGCCCATTTTCCTCTATGTTCCTGTCAATAAGGTCGTTGCCAGAAGATAATACATTGGAAAAGACTTTATGAAAGGCCACCATTTTATTCATATCAGCACCCTGCAATCCCGGCTTGGCATCCCAGAGCAGCGATGCATCATTGCCAATCAGTTCGGCAAAAAGGCGGTTACTCTCAATAATCTGCATGCGGTCATCCACAAGCACCACACCATAAGGCATGCGTTGCAGCAGCACGCTGGCTTTGTCGGCAGCCACACGTCGCATATAAGAAACACACATTTGCCTTTCGGCCATACCGTTGAGCATGGCGATGGCAAAATCACGACAACTGTTGTATCCACAACCTCCGCAGTTCAGTTCATCTTCTTTGCAGGTTTTTCCGGCAGTTTTCAGGGCTTCGGCAATGTCTTCTTCTGACCAGTATTTAACCGGACGGTCCTGCTTGATAAAACAATACCGGGTATGGATGTCGGGCAGATTGTTCGACCAGTCCATTGATGGAGCAGCCAGTTGAGGAGCATTTCGGTATTGATCAACTTTTAGGTTTTTTACTATAGTTCCCGACTTTGATGATGTGCCGGGCCCGTTAATACAGCCTCCTTCACATACCAGCAACTCAATAAATATTTTAGCACTGTTGGCAACTTCATCCAGACCGTTCAGGGCATTTTTGATGTTGGCAATACCACTGATATGCATAAAATTGACTGATGAAGTATTGGTAGCATTTTTAATTGTGCCAACCATTCCACCGTCAATAGGATAGAGTGCACCATCGGAAGCTTGGGCAGGAATGAAAGTATCATTTTCAGCCGGGCACATTAATTCGGGTATAAAGCTTTCTTCCTCAAACCAACGCCTGAGATCATTGAAAGTAAGGGAAGCATCGATTAACGATGGAAAATCATCAGATTCGGTTTTCTTGGCCACACAGGGGCCAATAAAAACAACCCGTATATCCTGTCCATACCATTGTCTGAGCATAGAAGCGTGGGCCATCAGCGGCGATTGAATACCTACCAGACATTTAGTCAGTTCGGGTTGGTACTTGCGGATATAGTCTACTGCCGATGGACAGGCGGTACTGATGTATATGCCTGGCCCGGCTTCATTTAAAAACTGGGCTGTATTTGTCGTTACTACCTCTGCGCCAAGGGCAGTTTCTGAAATGCCTGCAAATCCAAGTTTTTTTAAGGCAGCAACCATGGCAGGAGCTGAATAATCGGGAAATTCAGAAATAAATGATGGCGCAAGAGAAACATACACCGGGGTGTTTCTGCGCAGCAGTCGTTTAACTTTCGATAAATCGTCGCGCACCTTCTTGGCTCCCGAAGGACAGATAAGGGTGCAGCGTCCACAAAAAATACACAGCTCCCGAATGATGGAAGCCCGGTTTGCCTCAATTTTAATTGCTTTCACCGGACATTCGCGGATGCATTTGTAGCAATCCTGGCAATTGTTCACTTCAGTGTAAACCGGTTGCATGCTGTCCATGGATGTAGTTGTTTTTAGTGATTAATAGTTCGGTGAAGCAGAAGTAAAATTTTACCAGATGCAAATGCACTACGCAGATTACACCTGAGCGCCCGAAAAGGCAGTTTTTAAAATGTTTATGACATTGGCCGGATGTACTTCCTGATAAACGTGTTCATTGATGATCAATACTGGTCCTTTATTGCACAAACCGGTACAAAGCTGACCCTTAAAACCAACCTCGGCTTCAATTTTGCGCTCACTGAGCCAGGCCTTTATTAATTCCAGGTTCACTCTGTTTCCCCTGGAAAAACATGAACTGCCCATACAAATGATAATCTGGTTTTTTTGGTTCATCTTGTTGAGTTTTTTAAAATGGTACTAAGACTAATCGATCATTACCGTTTATTCAATTGTTCAATCAGGTGAAGGTATCCTTGTTTCAGGTCCTGGCCGATACGGGTATTTTCAACGATAATGCCCGGCGCCACCTCTATTTCATCTGAGGTGAAATTCCAGATGGCTTTTATTCCGGCTCCGCAGAAAATATTGGCTATGTGCTGGGCTTCTCCCGGAGGTGTTGCAATTAAGCCTACACAAATGTGCATGCGTTCAGCCAGCGAAATAATTTTGTCAGGTGACATAACCCGCACCGACCCAATCGTATTGCCAATTTTGGTATGGTCGTTATCGAAAGCGGCCACTATCTTCAAATCAGTTTGCCCCAGGTTTTCTTTAAGCAACAATGAAGTGCCAAGTTTTCCCGCTCCAACCAAAAATGCTTCGGTGTCATTGCGGTAACCCAGCATTTCCTCAAGTTGTGAAGCTAATTTGCTGATGTTATAAACATATTGCCCGGCCAGACTTAGTCCAAATTCCTGCAAATCTGCTTCCACCAATTCGCGTGACAGACCAAGTTCTTCGGTTATGGTGTTGAGCGAAATATCGGTGCGCCCCCTGAGTTTTAAGAGTTTTAATAAAGAAATGTACCTTTCCATCCGCTTAAACTCCTCGAGAGAGACGGTTAAATTATCAGGGCTCATTTTATTGGGATTTTAAGATTTAGTTTCAATTTGTAAAGTTCACACTAAAGCAATCATGCCTGCTTCATGGCAAATGCTTTATCTGATTCATTGGTCAGATTTAAAATTTTTGAATCTTCATTGTCAGATGATACCGCTTGCTGTGCTGATACATGTAAATTCATGCGCAATGCACTGAGGGCCTGTTCAAAATCGAGTGAAAGAGCAGGAAATTCCGGACCTTCGGTAGCCACATTTTTCATTTTGCCATCAGCACTTATTTTAAAAGGGCCATGCTGTAAATCATTTTCTAATAGTTGCGGGGTTAAGTTGGCAGTTACGGGAATTCCATAGCCATTGGCGGTAATTGTAACCGCTTTCATCATAGGTAGCGGTCCGGCAGCAATAATCAGATCATAAGGTTTTTCTTCCTTATTGAGCAGCATTTCGAGTAATTGTGCCTCAGGTCCATGGAATCCCAAACTGCCATCCTGTGTGGCATAATATATATTGTCGCAAACCCTTTCGAGTTCACTGGAAAAAAGCATTTCATCTTTCATAGTAGCTGAAACGAGTATGTCGGCCCTGCAACCAATGTCTGCCAGCCATTTCATCTGCGAAAGCGCTATGGCTGCTCCAATACCGTCAGCAGCGAATAAAAGTCTGGAGTTAATCAGTTCCCTGTCGTGACATAAGGTAAGCTCCGATGGTTGTCCAAGGGGGCCGTTTAGTTCATGTAAAATGGATATTTCGCCAATGTTTGCCAGTTGCCGGGTATGCGTATCCGTTACTTCTACCAGCAGGGTAATGCTTCCTTTAGCCACACTCCATCCGCAAACAGGAAGCATAAGTAGCGGGCATTTTGAGGTTGCCTTAACACTTACATATTGCCCCGGAAGAATGGCTGCGGCGATGCGGGGAGTAAAAACTTCAAGAGTAGTTACGGTTGAAGTGAGTTTTTTTCGTTGGATGATTGTAAACATGGCAGTATTTTTTTAGAATTTGTTTTTAGATAACCGGCGGGGGCCTTGCGGCCCGCCACCGGATTATCAAACACACACATCATTGAGATCAGTTAAAAATTAACCGGATTGCCATAATAGGCCGATGAATAAAGCTTTTTAAAGTCGTCAGCACCTGTTTCACGGGGATTACATCCCGTACAGGCATCCAGTACAGCGTTTTCCGACATACGGTCAACGTTTTGGGTGAACAGGTCTTCTGTAATCCCATAATCTTTCAGGGTCATTGGTATATTGAGATTTTCACTCATTTCTGCACAGAAATCGCGGTAAGCATCTACCAGTTCATCTGTGGTGTTGCCTTTAAGGCCAAGGCTTTGTGCAATTTCTGCATAGCGATCTCCGCATACTTTCCGGTTGTAATCAATTACGAAAGGCATGTAAATGGCATTCAAACATCCATGAGGAATATGGAACACTGCGCCCGATTTGTGAGCCATGCTATGAACGATGCCCAGTAATGCATTGGAAAAAGCCATTCCGGCTAAACATTGTGCGATGTGCATCTTATCGCGGGCTTCTTTGTCGCCATGATATGAATTCAGCAGGTGTTCCTTAATCATCTGAATGGCTTTGATGGCCAAAGGATCAGAAAATTCAGAGCGGTTAACAGCCACATAGGCTTCGGTGGCATGAGCCAGAGCATCCATTCCTGTGTAAGCGGTGAGTTCGGCAGGCATGGTATAAGCCAGTTCCGGATCCACGATGGCGATGTCAGGAGTAATCTCAAAATCAGCCAAAGGGTATTTTATTTGTGTTTTATAATCGCAAATTACCGAAAATGCAGTAACTTCGGTAGCAGTTCCGCTGGTTGAAGGAATAGCAATAAAACGTGCCTTGTTGCGAAGGGTAGGAATGTTGAATGGTTTGGCAATCTCCTCGAAGCTTGCTTCGGGATGCTCGTAAAATACCCACATGGCCTTTGCAGCATCAATGGGTGAGCCGCCACCGATAGAAACAATCCAGTCGGGCTGAAACTGATGCATGGCTTCGGCACCGCGCATCACGGTTTCTACGGATGGATCGGGCTCAACACCTTCAAATACCAGGGTTTCAATACCGGCTTCATGAAGATAACCTTCAACTTTGGCCAGAAAGCCAAATCGTTTCATGGATTGGCCACCAATTACGATGATGGCTTTTTTGCCTTTTATATTTTTTAGTTCAGCAAGAGAATCTTTTCCAAAATAAAGATCGCGGGGAAGTGTGAATCGTGCCATGATTTAGTAATTTTTAGTTTGTTTGTTGACACCCCTTAATCAATATACGTGCCATAGTATGCAACATGTTGATAATCAAAGTTATATAAATGTTAATTGTTTAACACTGCTGTTAATAAATTAACAAGTGTCATTAATGTGAGCATTGCAGATGTAATTAATCAGGACAGTGTAATTAATCAGGACAGGAGTAGATGGGTGGATGTATACCTTAAACAGGCAGTTTGAGTAAGTCATTTATTGCATCCAGCCAGAATCTGGTCGTTTTACACAAAATATGAGGTTATTTCTTATTTTTATTATCCCGGATTTCATGTTTCATTATCTTTACACATCTTATCTAACCCATTTGCCATGAAAAGCTATTTATTGTATTTTATGATGCTTATAATTGCTCCAGGTTTGCGCGCTCAGCAACTTACAGGGACACAAGCTGCACACCTTGCTTCCGCCTTTTATCAGCAACGGTTGATGATTCATGCTGAAACCGCATCTTATCCAACAGTAAATCATTTGGTTGAAGTAGAGGCTGAGGGTAGGGTGGTGGCTTTTGCTGTCACCTTCCGGCAGGGAGGTTTTGTACTGGTTTCGGCCTCTGATGCCACACTTCCGGTGCTCGGATATAGTCTGAAAGGTGCATTTAATGCTGAGCGGATGCCTGATGCCTTGATGACCTGGTTAAAATACTATGGCCGGCAACTTGATTATGCCAATAACCATGCGATAGAGCCATGGATTGAAACTCAACGGGAACTTTTAATCAATTCTCAACGAACACCAGGGGAGTGGCGATATATAGAGCCCCTGTTGCGCACGCAGTGGGATCAGGGTAAGCCTTATAATGCACAATGTCCGCCACATCCTGATGGGCCTGGCGGAAGATGCTATGCGGGCTGTGTGGCCACTGCGGTGGGACAACTCATGTTTTATCACCGCTGGCCCGAAAGTGGAAATGGTAGTTATGCCTATACACATCCGGAATTCGGCATCATCTCTGCTGACTTTGGCAATGCTTCTTATGAGTGGAATAAAATGGAAACTGCACTTCAATATAAAAATGCTGAGATAGCTGAATTGCTTTTTCATTTGGGTGTCTCTTTTGATATGGATTATGGCCCCAACGGCTCGGGCATGTGGAATCATAGTGCTGCCAGTTCCATGCGCAACTTTTTTAAGTACGGCGCTGAAACCCAATATGTTTTTCGGGATGAAACCCAACTGGACTGGGATAGTATTCTAATAGCCAATCTTGATGTACGCAAACCTTTATATTATGCTGGTTGGGATGCAGTGGGTTCAGAAAATGGGCATGCTTTTGTATGTGATGGTTATGATCCGGATGGATTTTACCATTTTAACTGGGGCTGGAGCGGACAAAACGACGGTTATTTTCTGCTGACAGCTCTAAATCCTGGTGGAAGTAACTTTAATTTTGCCCAGGAATTGATCCGGGATATTTATCCGGATACCACTTTATATGTTTATCCGGAATTTTGTCAGGAACCGGATACGCTCTCCGGGCTAAGAGGAACCTTCAGCGATGGAAGCAACATGGTTAACTATCAATCCAATGCTGATTGCTTTTGGCTGCTGAATCCGGATCCTTTAATCTATGACAGTGTGACGCAATTGCGTTTGAGCTTCCCTGTGTTCGATATGCATCCTACCGATGATATCGTCATATATCAGGGTGCCGATACTACTGCTCCCGAAATATTTTCCTATAATGGAAGCAATTTTCCTGAATTAGTCACTGTGGATGGCAGGAATGCCCTCGTCAGATTTACTTCTGATGCATCTGAAACAGCCAACGGATTCCTGATATCTTACGATGCTATTCTGCCTGTTTACTGTTCAGGAACCTCAGTGTATACTAACCTGAACGGGACTTTTGATGATGGCAGTGGAAATAAAAACTACGTGAGCAACACATTTTGCAAGTATAAAATTAATCCATCTGTACCAGAGCCACTTATATTGGAATTTGATGAGTTCAATACAGAAGCCGGAAAAGACATATTGAATGTATATGACCTGGGAACCCAGCAATTACTTGCTTCTCTCTCAGGAGATAGTGTGCCCGGACCGCTATACATTCACAGTGGCAGGGCCATGCTGGTATTTGCTACTGATGATGATGTTGTGGCTTCTGGATGGAAAATACGCTGGAAACCTCAGGGAACCATTGATGCCAACCCAGGCAGTATAGAAAGTCCATTTGTTGGACCAAATCCAGCGGGAGACTGGTTAACTGTTAAATTTAAACAGGGCGCTGATTTTAGCTTATATACTTTAACCGGCAAATGTCTGATTAGTCATTCTCTGAAAAGTTCTTCCGGAGCAGGAAATCAGATAAACCTTGCAAAACTTGAACCGGGTTTATATATCGTAACGTTGCAGTCAGCCGAAAAAAGATATGTATATAAAGTGGTGAAACTATAACTTTTTTTCAGGAACAAACAATTCGAGCCCTTGTCCCTGTTCCAGGCATTGCATAATACGCTTTTTAAATTTCCAGCACGTCATTTGTCTGGCATCCAGCTTCCTGGCAATCTCATAGGTGGAAACTTCCGGTTTGTGGCAAACCATCCAGGCCATTTCAAAAGCCTCGGGCAGGGGAATGCGGCAATGGTGAAATACTGTTTGTGCCGTAGCTGATTCATCTGCCTTACAACGCGTACATCGACGGGAATAGGGCGATTTACCGGAACAATAATTTGTATTTCCACATTTACGGCAGGTAAATCCACTGGCCCACTTTATATCAGCAATCCATTGAAGACAGGAATCCGTGTCAGAGAACCTTGCTTTGAATTGTTTATGGTTAAGACGTTTAAAAAAAGTTGAAAAATTCATTTTATGAAATACTTGTATTCTGTTTTATTTTATATTAAGCTGATTACCAGCATTAAATTTATGGCACGGGAATTGATGTAGGAGGTTTTCGTGTGCAAAGATAAAAAAAATAGTGATAAATATGCGATTTATCGAACAGACTTTATATCTTTGCCACCGCAAAACAATTCATTTTCAAAAATCAATTAAAATAACATCTGATGAATATTCGAATTTTATCGGTAATCCTCGCTGCAGGAATCATGATAATCGGTTGTAGTTCTTCCAATGGCAATGATCAGACGTCTGAGGGTAAAACACCTACGGCAAATACTTCTTCCGACACTGAAAAAGGGAAAGTAATTCAAATGAACAAAGCCATGTTTATTGAAAAGGTCTTCAATTATGAAGAAAATCCAAATACCTGGGTTTACAAAGGCGACAAACCCTGTATCATTGATTTTTATGCTGACTGGTGCGGTCCTTGTAAGAAAATAGCTCCGATTATGGTTGAGCTTGCCGATGAATACCAGGATGATATTGTAATATATAAGGTTGATACTGATAAGGAGAAAGAGTTGGCTCAGGTTTTCGGCATACGCAGTATTCCCAGCATTTTGTTCTGTCCTGTGGAAGGTCAGCCACAAATGACGATGGGTGCCTTACCCAAAGCTGAATTTGATAAAATGGTGCAAACCATATTGTTGAATAACAGCACTGAGACCTCAAAATAATATTTTTTTAATCACTCTATAAATTTGTTTGAAATGGAACATTTGACCTTAGAAAGCTTTAAAGAAAAAGTTTTCGACTTTGATAAAAGCCAGGAATGGAAGTTTGAAGGCAAGTTACCTTGCATCATTGATTTTTATGCCGACTGGTGTGGCCCATGTAAAATGGTAGCCCCAATTCTCGAAGAACTTTCAAAAGAATACGAAGGTAAAGTAAACATCTATAAGGTAGATACTGAAGCAGAACAGGAACTTGCCGGTGCCTTTGGTATACGCAGTATTCCAAGCATTTTGTTTTGCCCTGTGGATGGACAACCGCAAATGGCTCAGGGAGCCTTGCCTAAAAATGCTTTTGTTCAGGCCATTGATGATGTTTTACTGAATCCTCAAAAGACAGCATAAAAAAACACTTCAAGATTTTTAAAACCTTGTTATTCCATGTAAGTGGAAAAACAAGGTTTTTTTTGCCCAGGATTGTTACTGAGCGATGAATTTCCCAAATCAGCTTTTGAATAATGGCTGTAAACCAGAATATTAAGGCGGACTCTGACCTCCAAAAGTAGGCATTCATCAGAAGATTTCCCTTTTTTTTAATGCAATAATTCATGGTTTATGATACGGCTCAAACAATAACGCGTGGTTTAAATAAATTTGGTCTGAATGATTTAATGGCAATTAAATTCGGACAATATCTGCATCGTTTACCATGAAAAAGGAATATTTTTGCTGACTTATGGAACTTTCTCCCGTCGTTTTGCCTTTTGCCTGCCTGCCCAATGTGGAATATATGTCATGGATGATTCATTCAGCCGGTTTAAACATCGAAGTACATGAAACCTTCCCAAGGCAGACCTGCAGAAACCGTTATGCCATACTCACTGCAGAAGGTCCTTTTATGTTGACCATTCCTGTGAAACGTCCGGGTGGAAACCACACGCCTTTTAAAGAAGTATTGCTTGATGATCCTGCCAAATGGGTTAACAATCATTGGAGGGCAATTGAATCTGCATACAACAAATCACCCTTTTTTCTCTATTACCGGGATGTTTTTGAGAAGATATTCCGTAAGCCGCCTGACACCCTGTTTGAGCTTAACTTTCAATTTTTGAATACGTTGAATCAATGTTTCGACATTAAACCGTCTTTTCAGTTTACCACGAAATTCATACGTCACTACCCACCGCCTGTAATTGATATGCGTGATTTGATTATGCCAAAGCAAGACTCTGCACAACAATTCCCCCGACAAGATTACCCGCCGTACATACAGGCTTTTTCTCATAAACTTGCTTTTGCACCAAATCTAAGTTCCCTTGATTTGCTTTTTAACCTTGGCCCCGAATCAGTCGATTACCTGACCCGTATTTATCATGGTAATATCGCGTAATTTTCCAGCTAACACTGTTGATGGATTGAATCTGAGCCTCCATGCAATAGGTTTTTTCCGACGCCGGACATTACACTGAGTTTATTGGAATGGCCAAAAGAACTGTTAGCAGTGTGTATTTAAAACAGGCACAAAGAATCACTGTGATTAAATTTATAAAAATCATTTAATTGAGAATCCTGGTTTAAAGAACCGGTTCCACATAATGATCAACAACTCTATGTGCAGACCCTTGTGCATTTATGATACTGGCAGGAATCAATGTGCAATACAGTAAACTTTCTGAGGAGTTCTATCTACATATTTATACCATGTTGAATTTGTAATACTTTGAATATAATTGTCTTATAATTGGATTTTTTATCTGGCATACCATATGTGTCAGGTATTATAGTTTTAAATATATTATTAACCTTAAAAATCAAGATTATGCCCTGGACAAAAAAGGACTATCCTGATGCCATGAAAAATCTGGATAAGGAAGTAAGAGACAAAGCCATTGAGATAGCCAATGCATTGGTAAAGGAAGAAAAGATGGAAGAAGGGAGGGCGATTCCCATTGCCATCAGTCAGGCCAAAGAATCGGCGGATAATAAATGATTTTCTCACCACAGTCAATGAGTGGACCAAAGCCGGCCTGCCAGGCTGGCAGTAATGGCTCGACTTAAAGTCTCCTTTTATCATTAGCGGGAGGCAAGGTTACGCCCTGATTATGCTATGCTATTAAGCCCCGCCCTGATTTCCACGCCCTGGTTAAGCTTCCGGATAAGCTATTCGTACGTGATAGATACTCATCAGTTTCTTTTTGAGTATCTTTTTTATTTTGGTAATGTCCTTAAGGGTAAGTTCGGCATTAATAAACTGCTGTTTCTCAATTTGCCGGTCAATGATAGATTCCACCAGCGTGTCGATGGATTCTATGGTATGATGTTCCAGGCTTCGGGAAGCAGCTTCAACTGAGTCGGCCATCATCAGTACGCTGGTTTCCTTTGAATAGGGGAGAGGTCCCGGATAACGGAAATCCTTGTCATCAGCCTCTTTTTCAGGAAATTCAATGCGCTGCCTGTTGTAAAAGTATTCGGCTACCCTGGTGCCGTGATGCGTCCGGATAAAGTCGATGAGTATTTCGGGCAGTTTGTATTTTTTTGCCATCTCTATCCCTTTTGTAACATGGCCAATAATGATGCGGGCACTTTCTTCATAGCCCAACTCATCATGGGGGTTAATTCCGGTAGTTTGATTTTCAATAAAATACATCGGCATATCCATTTTGCCAATATCATGATATAAAGCTCCTGCACGGATAAGCAAGGTATTGCCACCAATTTCATATATAGCTGATTCGGCAATGTTAGCTACCTGCATGGAATGCTGGAATGTACCCGGAGCATGAAGTGACAGTTTTCGCAATAGCGGACTGTTGGTGTCGGATAATTCCATAAGGGTAACATCTGTTACCTGGCCAAAAAGTTTTTCAAATAAAAATATCAATGGATAGGAAAACAAGGTAAACATGGCGCTGCCTCCATAGAGCAGGAATCTTTCAGGTTGAATGTTGACCAGACTGCCATCCTGAATGAGCAGCATACCCAGGTAAACCACTGCGTAGGTAATGAAAATAGACAGTGCGGTGAGGAAGAATTGTGAACGTTTGCGCAATTCTGCTACACTAATGATGGCAATAATACCTGCTATAAGTTGTTGAAAAAGGAACTCAAAACCATTGGGTACCATGAAACCGGTAAGTATCAGGGTAACTACATGCACAAAAAACGCCAGGCGGGTATCGAAAAATACCCTGATTACGATGGGGACCAGTACGAATGGCAACAATGGAAGCAGAGCCGGATTTACGCGAATGGTATAAGCTGCGCTGGATACCATCACCAGTATTACCAGTAGCAGCATGATCAGTTTCTTGTTTTCAGCAAAAATATCGCGTCTGAAGGAAACCATGAAAAGAATAAATGCGATCATGGTGATGGTTATCAACATTGACTGCCCTGTGAGTACGTAGTTGTATTTAAATGATTCTCCCAGCCGGCTTTCATAGTCGGCCCTTAACGATTCGAGCACCCTGAAGCTTTCGGAATTGACGATTTCACCTCGTGAAATTACTTTTTCACCAGCCTGCACCATGCCGCGCATTACGGGTATGTCACTTATCAGTGCTTCTTCGGCGCGACGGGTGTTTTGGGCATCAAATACAATGTTTTGCCTTAAAGCATTCATCAGTAGATCACTCAATAATGTCGATTGCTCCAGCTGAAGTGTGTTGAGTTTTTCAGAAATATACTTTCCCGCTCCGGCAATGGTATACATTTGCGAAAGAGGGATACGGAAGGCCGTATTTCCATCTACCACAAAGATCTCAAAATCAGGTGGTTTGTTTTCAGTCTCATTGGTTAAACCAATGATGCCCCGGCTAAAAAGAGTATCCAGAATCTGCAGGCCCGCATTTAAATGAGCCTGTCGCGTTGCATTTTCGCCCGACGAAACCCCAAACCGGGCATCCCAGGCATTGTTAAAGGCTATCTCAAAATTGTGACTTTGTTGTGTTTTTATACCATTCAGCCTGCTAAAATAAGGTCTGGAATCCTTTAAGGCCAGCGCCTTTTCCTGATTCAGCTCTTCCTCAGTCTTTAAAATACCAAAATCCACCGGTGCAATCAGGTCATCGTGTTGCCAGGCTTTCCCACGTTGATATTCATACCGAAACTTACCCTCACGAGGGAAAATGGCAATCAGCAGAACAATTACACCTGCGAATAGCAATCCTTTGCCTGCAACATCATAATGATTGCGCAACCAGTTTAGGAATTTATTCATATGTTGGATAAATTATGCGAAGTAAATACCATACAAAGTAACTATCAATTCAGTAAAATTCAAAAAATGATTTTTGCTTTCCGGATTACCGGTCGGAATAAAATCCAATTATTGATTTTATCTTTTTGATTATCAATGCCAATGAATGAAAAACAGTCTTGAAGTTAGAAAGTTTTCAACAATTCACACAAAACTGTTGATTACTTCTTAAAAGAGCCGCCAAATAATTCAATATATTTGCGTCAAATCTGTATTAGGCATGACAGGCGGTATATGTTTCCTTTCTTTGGTGGCCCTCAGGTCAAAACCGGCTGAGACCGCTGAAATGGTCAATCAATTGTTGTTTGGCGATATGTGCGAATTGATTGAGCAACAGGGGACATGGCTTTATGTCCGTACACTTCATGACAATTATACTGGCTGGTGTCATCAAAAGCAGCTCACACTTTTAAGTAACGAAACGCTGGAAGTGCTCATGCAAAGCAGTTATGAACTGGTGATTTCACCGGTGGCCATTATAGGGGCTCCCGGCAAACCTCCATTACTATTAACTATGGGAAGCAAATTGTATGCCCTCTCATCTGGCGGCTATGCGGGGCCCGAGGGTACCTATGCGCTTACTGAAGGGCTTTCTGTTTCACCGAAACCCTTCAATGCATCTGAAATGATTGATCTGGCTGTTGACTGGTTAAAAGCGCCTTACCTGTGGGGTGGGCGTTCACCATTTGGGGTGGATTGTTCAGGTCTTATTCAGCTTTTATTTGGTTTGTTTGGGATTGCGCTCCCGCGGGATGCCCGTGAACAGGCTCTGCAGGGGCAGCTGGTGAGTCTTGTTGAAGAGTCCAGAGCAGGTGATGTAGCCTTTTTCGACAATGAAGAAGGCAATATTGTTCATGCTGGTCTCATCACCGGTACAGGCAGCATTATTCATGCATCGGGAGAAGTGAGGATGGACCCGCTGGATCATCATGGAATATTTGACCGCGGAGTGGGAAAGTATTCCCATAAACTGCGATTGATTCGTCGCTATGCTTTTGCAACGGGTGACTGATCTTGGTGGCATTGCCAATTACTTTGAATAAGAAATTTTTAATACCTGTTAAAACGTTTAATTTTGCCGAAAATAAAAACACACTAAAATCAATTATTCATTTATTTATTAACCAAAACAAGCAATCAATGAAACAAACAAACCAATGGATGCGAGCTGCAGGCAGGTTTGCCCTGCTCATTACAGCCGCAATTTTCATTACTTCGCTGGCAACTGCCCAGGTTACCACCTCGGGCATGAACGGTAAAGTAACCGGTAGTAATGGCGAAAGCCTTCCCGGAGCAACCATCATTGCGGTGCATACGCCATCTGGGTCGCAATATGGTACCACAACTGATATCAATGGCTTGTACCGCATCGTTAACATGCGGATAGGCGGACCTTACACCGTAACTGTTACCTATGTTGGTTACCAGCCCACGGTGGCTGATGACATTTATCTTAATCTGGGTCAGACCTATGGATACAACATAAAACTCAGTGAGAGTGCATCTCAGATTACGGGCGTTGAAATTGTCAGCAGCAGGAATGAACTGATAGATGGTAACCGCACCGGGGCATCTACCAACATCAGTACTGATCAGATTACCGCCATGCCGACCATTTCTCGTAGTATCAATGACTATACCCGTCTTACGCCACAAACCGGTTCTGGAAACAGTTTTGCCGGTCGCGACGGCCGTTACAACAACATCACCATTGATGGAGCCAACTTCAACAACAATTTTGGACTTAGCAGCAAGAACCTCCCGGGAGGCGATGCTCAACCGATTAGTCTGGATGCCATTGAGGAAATCTCAGTAAATATTGCTCCTTATGATATTCGCCAGTCGAATTTCACTGGTGCCAATATCAATGCGGTAACCCGAAGCGGAAACAACACTTATACCGGATCAGCGTATGTTTTTTATCGTGATAAAGCTTTTAACGGTGTGAATGTTGACGATGTAGAACTTACCCTCGATAAAACCCAGACTACGACTTACGGTGCCCGTTTTGGCGGACCCATCATCAAAGACAAACTCTTTTTCTTCGCGAATGCCGAATGGGAAAATTCCTCTTTCCCGGGTATTCCCTGGCGTGCCAGTGATCCCGAAAATGGAGTTAATCCGGATGCAAACAATTATATTTCCCGCACCACCGTTGGTGATATGGAAACCATGCGCAATTATCTGATGGAAACTTACGGATATGATCCGGGAAGTTATTCAAACTTCGGCAATTTCGAAAGTAAAAATTATAAATTGCTTGGTCGCCTCGATTACAATCTGCACAAAAATCACAAGCTTACCGTGCGGTATAACTATGTTGAATCAAATAACGATCAACAGGTGAATGCTACCAGCGCACCACGTCCCCGTTCCAATCAGGGGCGTATCGGAGCCACTTCCATGTCGTTTGATAAAGCCAATTATGGTTTCCAGAATACCGTAGGTTCAATCACGGGTGAGGTAAACAGTATATTTGGCAAACAGGTTTCCAATAAATTCCTGGTTACTTATACCAAAATTGTGGATACCCGCACCAGCGACAGTGATATTTTTCCTTTTGTTGACATTTATAAGGATGGCGATCCCTACATGAGTTTCGGTTATGAGCTCTTTACTTTTGACAATGAAGTAAAAAACAACAACTTCTCTATTACCGACAATGTATCTTACTTTATTGGTAAACATACACTTACGGCAGGGGTTTCATTTGAACACATGTACTTTGGAAACAGTTACAAACGTTACGGAACCAGTTATTACCGTTATGCCAGCATGAATGACTTCATGACCAACGGGACGCCAACTGCATATGGTATTACTTATCCCTATGAAGGAGCCGGTGATGGATATGCCGAGTTGAATTTTGGTTGGGGAAGTGTCTATCTTCAGGATGAATTTCAGATTGCCGACAACTTTAAACTAACCGGAGGTATTCGTCTGGAAATGCCTTTCTATAATGCTGATGATCTGTTACCCAATCCAAGCATCACTGAGCTTACTTTTAAGGACCTTGATGGAAATGATATAAAACTGGATGCCGGAACCTGGCCTGATGCCACACCGGTGGTGTCGCCACGTCTTGGCTTTAACTGGGATGTGATGAACGACCGTAAAATTCAGGTTCGCGGAGGAACTGGCTTATTTACTGGCCGCCTGCCGTTTGTATGGTTTACCAACCAACCTACAAACAGTGGAACACTTCAGAATACCGAGGAAGTTACCAATCCCGATCAATTGGTTAATCTGCCTTTTAACCCTGATCCTTTTGCACATGTTAACCAGTTCCCTTCCAAGCCGGGAAATACCCCTCCGGGTAATCTCGCCGTGGTAGACAAGGATTTCGTGATGCCACAGATCTGGAGAAGCAATCTGGCTGCCGATTTCAAGCTGCCATTCTATGATCTGGTATTTACCCTTGAATATTTGTATTCGAAAGATGTAAATGCCATCATACAATACAATGCCAACCAGAGAATGCCCAGTGGAACCTTCGCAGGAGCTGATAACAGGAATTTCTTTGATACAGCTTATATCAATAAAGGCATTCAATCGGCCATGGTGCTGACCAATGCAAGTGAAGGGTACTCCCATTCATTTACTGCCATGATCAACAAGCCCATGACGCAAGGATTATTTGGTATGTTTGCATATACATACAACCTTACCAAAGACCTGACCGCTAATCCAGGTTCAGCTGCTAACTCAGCATGGCAGAGCAATCCGAGCATTAACGATCAAAACAATCTGGAGCTTAGTTATTCCCAGTTTGCTGTTCCTCATCGTCTGGTGGGCGCATTGTCATATAATTTCGGGAATAATTTCATCCTGGATGGTGCGCTTAGACATACTACAATTTCATTGTTCTATTCGGGAAGCAATCAGGGTCGATTAACTTATGTCTATTCAAATGACATGAATGGTGACCAGAATTCAGCTGATATTATGTACATTCCTGCCAATGATGACGAGATTATATTTAAGGACATCACCAGCGGAGGAGATGTAATATTTACCGCTGCACAGCAGAGAGAGGCTTTCTGGAATTATGTTAATCAGGATGATTATCTGAAAGAACACAAAGGCGAATATGCCGAACGCTACGGCGTATTGATGCCCTGGTATCACCGCTTTGATTTCAGGCTGCTTCAGGATCTGGTATCACACGACTACAGAGGACATAAGCATACCCTGCAATTTAGCCTCGATATCCTGAATATTGGTAACCTGCTCAACTCAAGCTGGGGTGTGTTAAAAACCCAGACGCTGGGTCGTTATGATATTACCTTACTCAGATACACGGGTAAAAATGCTGAAGGTGTTCCTACCTATCAGCTTGATCGTGTGAATAACGAACTACCTACCCAAACCTATAATAATGTACTTTCAACAGCTAGTACATGGGGTGCCCAGGTTGGATTGCGCTATTCATTCTAATTTGTACTTTAACAGCACTATATGCTTCAAGAAAAAAGCCCCGTTATCGGGGCTTTTTTTATCTTTACCTCAAAATTTGAACTATGGTTATTTTTCGCACATGTTTTGTAAAACCATTCTTACTGCTTTTGCTGTTCCTGACAACAGGCAGTATATTTGCACAATGTGATGATGATCAGATTGTTGTAGTGCTTTCGCTGGATGGCTTTCGCTGGGATTATTCGCAGAAAACTGCAACGCCCACGCTTAACCTTGTGGCAAAAGAGGGAGTGAGCACCGAATCCCTGATACCATGCTTTCCAAGTAAGACCTTTCCCAACCATTACACCATCGCTACGGGCTTGTATCCTGCGCATCACGGTTTGGTAAACAACTCGTTTTATGATCCTGCTTTGGGTGAATCTTACGCGATTTTAAATAAAGAAGCCCGCTTTAATGCCGATTTCTATAAGGGCGAGCCTATTTGGATAACAGCACAAAAACAGGGATTGCTCACAGCTTCGTATAATTGGGTGGGCTCAGAAGTGCCCATTCAGGATATGTGCCCTGATTACTGGAAGGATTACGATGGAGGAATTTCTTTAATACAGCGTATTGATACCATCATTAACTGGCTTGAAATGCCTGAAAACCTTAGGCCACGGCTAATCATGGCCTATTATCACGAACCCGATGGGGTTGGCCATACCTATGGGCCGGATGATGCCCGTACGTTGAACAGGGTACATGAACTTGATAGTCTTACCGGGATTTTGTATAACCGCATTAAGGCACTACCCAATGCAAATTGTATTAACTTTATTGTTCTTTCCGACCATGGTATGGGAAATATTGATTCGGAGCGGAATATTGTGCTGAATGATCTTATTCCGGAAAGCTGGAATGTTCGCATTGAAGGAGGAAATCCCATGTACAACATCTATGTAAAATCACCGGTGGTTGATTCAGTTTATCAGCGGTTGAAAGTGGTGCCCCACATGCAGGTGTGGAAGGCAGGGGAAGTGCCCGCGCACCTCAATTACACTGGCAACCCGCGCATTGGCGACATCGTGATAGTGGCTGATTCGGCCTGGAGTATAACGCGTTTTCCGCCAAAGAAAGCATTTACAGGTGGGGCACACGGCTATGATCCCCGCAACAAAGAGATGCACACCATATTTTATGCAGCAGGGCCGGCCTTTAAACAGGGTTATGTGCAACCATCATTTCAGAATATTCATATCTACCCTTTACTGGCGTATTTGCTGGGAATTGTACCGGTTAAGACAGATGGTGACCTGGAGCAGGTGGAAGGAATGTTGAGGAGGGATAATTAAGTTTAAAATTTTCTATCAGAATTTTTGCACACATCTCTTTATTTTATTCTGAAACAGGATTTTTATGGATTTTGCTTGATCCTGGCCTCAATTATTCATATATTTGTGTAATGGGAAAAGCTAAAAGACCGAAATCCGTGACAGAAGTTGTGAATAACTTGACAGTAATTTTGACGGACTTATAGAAACTAATGGTTAAATTTGCAGTATAACTCAGACCGATGAAAACAAAAGAACCATTATTTGAATATATAAGCCCAGGTATAGATTATCAAATCAAAGAAGGCGACAGCTTGACAGTTCTTCAAAAAATTGAAGATGGTAAGTTTGACTTAATTTTAACTTCTCCTCCTTACAATATTGGAAAGTCTTATGAGACAAAGACAAGCATCGAAAAATATTTAGCCACGCAAGAAGTAATAATCAAAGAACTCGTTCGGACACTTTCGGACAAAGGAAATCTTTGTTGGCAAGTTGGCAACTATGTAGACAAAGGGGAAATTTTCCCTTTAGATATTTATTACTATGAGATTTTCAAAAAGTTCGGGCTGAAACTTCGCAACCGAATTATTTGGCATTTCGGACATGGACTTCATGCTTCAAACCGTTTTAGTGGCCGCTATGAAACTTTGTTGTGGTTTAGTAAAACTGATAACTATATTTTTAATCTTGATGATGTTAGAGTTCCATCAAAATATCCTGGAAGATTACATTTTAAAGGTCCCAAAAAGGGATTGCCTTCGGGCAATCCGCTGGGGAAAAACCCAAGCGACATTTGGGAAATTATTCAACAAGACTGGGAAAGCGGAATGTGGAATATCCCAAATGTTAAATCTAATCATCCGGAAAAAACCAGTCACCCTTGCCAGTTTCCAATAGAACTTGTTGAACGTTGTGTTCTTGCATTGACTGAAGAAAACAGTTGGGTTCTCGATCCATTTTCAGGTGTCGGATCAACGGTACTTGGAGCAATTAAAAACAACCGAAATGCAATGGGAATAGAAAAGGAAGAAGAATATTGTAAAATTGCAGCTTGATAAATTATGCCTAATCAATTCAAGATTAATTTCCTTAATAATTTAGAGAGACGTTACGGTAAGTTAAAAAAGCTTCCTAATAGTTTATCGCTTTATGAAATCGGTAATGGATTATGTAGAATTTATATTCGCTATTCGAAAGTACATGGTAGGAACCAATCATTTTATGGTATTCGCAAGGATGACCTGATCCAACTTGATGGTTTTAATTCTGTAATTTGTTTCTTGTGGGATACACAAAATGAACCTTTATTTATTCCTTATTCAGAATTTGAAGAAGTTTTTTCTGTTTTGGAACCAGCTTCTGATGGCCAGATTAAGGCTCAAATATATCATGAGAAAGATGGAACAGAATTATATATTGCTAATTCAGGTAGATTTAACGTTGAAGGGTTTATGGGATGGAACAATTTTGATTTACTTATAGATAGAAGTAAAATTGTGACCTTTCCAGATTTCAGTCATTCACAGATGCAGACACTCATCGGTTCAATTGGAATTCATCGAGGATATGATATTTGGACCCCAAATAATGATAGGATTAAATTGGATTGGGAAATAGCAGAAAAGTTTTCATGCAAAAATGATTTACCTGAAAGATATTTCAAAGTTTTTAACGTAATTAAGCAAATAGATGTATTATGGCTTAGAAGAGGATCAAGTGATTTATCAGCAATGTTTGAAGTTGAACATTCTACTTCAATCTATTCTGGTCTGTTAAGATTTAATGATCTTCATCTTGTTGAGCCAAACTTGAAGCCTAAATTTAGTATCGTATCAAATGATATTCGGAGAGCTTTGTTTTTGAGACAAATTAATAGACCAACATTCAAAATGAGTGGGTTGTCAGATTTATGTAGTTTTCTTGAATACAAAGATGTATTTGGATGGTTTAATAGAACTCTTAAAACATAGTATTATGGAGAAAATTTGGATTTTAATTCATGTTCACAGAGGATTAATTCAAGAACCTGAAATATTTTTTGATGAAAAATCAGCAGAAATCAGGAAGCAAATAATAATGAAAGATTTTAATCCTGATTATGATGAGATCGGAATTTATGTAAAAGAGGTTTAAAAAAGCACAAAAATATTCACATTTGAACGGCGAAGAATATCTTATAGTTCATCACAATAAGCTGTATAAAGAAATCAAACAAGTCATTGCAAGCATTGATGCAGAATCTCTTAGGACAAAAATTAGTAAGGAGAAAAGAAAAATCGGCAATTCCTTGTTATCGCCCATCGATTTAAATAAAGCCTTTAATACTGCTTTTTATCAAAACAAATGGGAAGAAAGTAAAACATTTGAAATCTTTACATACATTTATTCTGTCTGACAGTTGAGAAACAATTTGATCCCGCACTTGCCATAGCGTCAGCCGACTAATCTATGACAACGATAAAACGTATGTGTCATGGAACTGTAAGTGAGAAAGTGAGTATATGACCTAAATTGAGCGATTCATCGTTTCAGTTGCCCCTATCGTAGCGCTTGTTTAAA
>ENA-UOOH01000459-UOOH01000459.1-fermentation-metagenome-genome-assembly--contig:-NODE-459-length-46155-cov-10.459046_pt1 | contig 46155 bp, 34 predicted proteins | sample MGYA00245778_ERZ724025 | MGnify/ENA primary metagenome ERZ724025 (study PRJEB28704, sample SAMN03018313) | fermentation metagenome | biome: anthropogenic terrestrial biome; feature: soil; material...
GAATTCAATAACAAGTATTATGAATCCTTATTGCTGCCAAGCCATCTTATGATAAGCCTTAATGTAGCATATTTTTAAAGATAATACTGAAAAACCGTCTCTCCCGCGATGAAAAACGAAAGTTTTTAGTACCACCTTCCGGATTGAAACCAAAGGCAACCGCAATAGCCTCAAGTAACGTAGATTTTCCCGTTCCGTTCTCCCCCACAAGAAAAGTCGCTTTAGGATGAAGCCTAAGCTCTGTTAAATTTCTTACCGCGGATGAATGTGAATTGCCGATAAATTCCTGTTTCTGTATGTATCGCAGTTTGTCTCATCCCCTTTTCCGGATGTGACGTTCAAAGCAACCCTTCCGCTATTTACTTATGGAATTGATAAAATCATCTGCGTTATACACAAACCCATAAAGCAAAGCTACGCGCCATAAAGCTAATTCCTTTGCAGCTTCATTCCTTGCCGATTCGCCGTTTTCAATCGCTGTAACTGCCTGACGTATGGTTGAACACAGAACTCCACGCCTGCTCATATCGACCATTCCGCCCGGTGAAATAAGAAGACAGCCATCGATGGCAAAGCCCGTATAAATCAAATGATTTATTCCCTCACTTTTACAAAGCGCAAAAAGCTGCTCCGAATTTATGACCACAGGTTCATCACCCTGAGGCATCGCCTGCTTCATGAAGTTCAGACAGCTGAAGCCTCGGTTGATATCTGGCTGATTGTGCAAACCGGGAAATACATTCGCCTCCCTAAACCTTCTCAGCTCATCCAAAACCGGATCACCTTCTACTGTACCACTTTCCTCTGCAGCACTTTCTGTTGAACCGCTTTCTGCTAAACCGCAACATGAATTATCTTTTGCTACAAGGCTTTGAACTCTTGCATACCCCTTAAACCTCGAAGGCTGAGCCTCTGGTATCGTAACATGAAAAAGTCTGAAGCCGGACTGTCTTACCGCTCCGAGGAGTTCCGGGAATATTCCGTCTGCAATATTTTGGGCACGGCGAATATATTCAACTGCACGGTACCAGCCCGGATACTGTTCAATTGTGCCATTGTCCCATGCGTGCATGACTACAAGGGCTGTATGATCCGTATCAATCGGCAGTTCCGTCTTTTTCCATCCCCCATATCCTTCTGCTGGCACATGCTTTGAATAATCGGCGTCAAACTGCTGATAATAAAAAGCCGGGATCATTATTCTGCTCATATGATTCATCTCCTGCATCATCTTGATTTGTCATTAATTTGTTTCTATTTTTCAATTAAACTGTCTATATTCAATTAAACTGTCTTTTATATAGTTACGATGAACTTATTTTCCCCACTCTATTTTGGAGCAAAACTTCTGATTGACCTCTTTACGATATATCTCCATGGTTTTCCTCCCGATAGCCTTTTCTAACGCCGGAAGGTGTAATTTTCTTATACTTTTTAAATAATCTGCTGAAATAGTTTACATCATTAAAACCTGTTGATAAAGCGATCTCCGTTATATTCATATCACTGTTTTTCAGCTGATGTTCAGCTTTATTTAACCGAAAATTAATAATATATTCGTTGGCGGTTTTACCCGTAATTTGCTTGAACAACCGGCAAAAATAATAGCCGCTTAGATTAGCCATTCGGTAAAGATCTTCCATATTTATTTTTTCAGTATAGTTCTCTTCAATATAATCAAATACATTTCTAAACCTCTCAAGTTTCATAAGCTTTTTTTCATATTCCGCCTGGGTCACAATTTGTGTCGTATAATCCCTAATCAATATTGCTAGGAGATTATATACGCAGGACTTTATTACCAGCTCATAAGCAATATCCTTTTTATCATGTTCCCTGATTACAGTTTCAATACACTCGATAATTGGTACATCACCGCGAACAAGATTTTTAAACAATATCATATTGCGTTCTATGGGAGCAATGTATTTAACTTCGCAGGAATCAACAAAACTGCTTTGAAAAAGTGACGGATCTATATTAAAGCAGAAATAAGCAAGATTACCTCCTGGATTGTAACCTGAATGGAGCTCGTTGCTGTTTATAATGATAAGGTCACCTGCGCTTACTTTATAAGGGATTGAATTGCATTCTATTATTGCGCTTCCCGTAACAAAATAAAGTATCTCCATCTGCTCATGCCAATGGTTTGAAAAAACCTGTATGTTTTCGCTGCTTTCATTTTTGACCAATTGTATAGGAAATTGATTGTTAATTCCGGCCTTTTCATACATTGATGCATCTTTCATATGATATATACTCCCTTTCCAGCTCTGCAGCATTGTCAACTCATAACATGGAACTTAAAAGGTTTCTAAAAAATCTATGCTAATCAGTTTACTATAATATTCTACTATAATACAGTATAAGCCATAAACATGAATAAGAATACGCTCTGTTCTTTAAGTGCATACATTAAGCCATAACAAAGCTTTTGTTGTTTAATATTTATTAATTACATATTAATTGAAAACTTATGTTAAGTCAAATAACAAATAATTTTAATGGGCAATTTTGTGCTAAATAAAGGCAGCTTAATCAATGAATAATTTAGTTTGGTTTGATAAAATTCATTTAAGGAAGTTAAAGTATATAAGCTGTATAAAGTCTTTAATGAAATTGCAGCTTAAAGACCTGTGGTAACGAAAATAATTTTTATAAGAAGGAGCAGATCTATCATGAGTAAATTAGCTTTAAAAGGTGGTAATCCACTAAAAAATGAGAAATTTCCAAAATGGCCACAGTATGATGAAAAGGAAATGGCAGCTCTTGAAAGGGTGCTCAAGAGCAATGTGTGGGGAACACTAGGCAGCGAAGTTAAGCGTTTTGTTGAGAAATATGCCAAATACCAGAATTGTGATTTTGGAGTTGCCGTAACAAACGGAACACAAACAATGGAAATAATACTAAGAGCTTTAGGCATCGGCTATGGTGACGAGGTTATAATTCCTCCATACACTTTCAACGCAACTGCTTCGGCTGTCATATTCCAAGGAGCCACTCCGGTATTTGTAGATATTGAAGAAGATACTTTCAATATTGATCCTGAAAAAATTGAAATGGCCATAACATCAAGAACAAAAGCTATAATACCTGTTCACGTAGGTGGTAGATCCTGTAATATGGACAGGATTATGGAGATTGCAGAGAAGCATAATCTTTATGTAATTGAAGATTCAGCCCATGCAAACGGTAGTGAATGGAAGGGTAGGAGAACCGGTTCCATTGGTGATGCAGGTTCTTTCAGCTTTCAGTGCAGTAAAAACCTTACCTCAGGAGAAGGTGGCTTTATATCAACAAATGACATGGATATTTACGAGAAATGCTGGGCAATTCATCAGTGTGGCAGAGATATTCAAGGTAAAGTATGGTATGGACATCCCTTTATTGGAACGAACGCCAGAATGACGGAATGGCAAGCAGCTATATTAAACACCCAGATGAAAAGATTAGATGAGCAAATTGAAAAAAGAATTGACAATGCCAATTACTTAAACTCAAAATTGAATGAAATCCCATGCATAGCTACGCTTAAAGAGGATGAAAGAGTTACAAGAAACTCATACCATCTATTTTTGTTTAAATTCGTTAGCGAAAAATGTAAAGGATTAAGCAGGGATTTATTTATCAAAGCTTTAAACGCTGAGGGGATACCATGCTCTTCCGGATATGTATGTCTTTATAAGCAGCCTCTTTTCAATACTCCAGAGTTTAAGAGAGTTACCGGCTCAAATATTAAGTATAATGAGCTTTATCTTGAAACTTCAGAAAGGTTATGTGAAAAGGAAGCTTTATGGTTAACACAGAATATGCTACTGGCTGAAAAGAAAGATATGGATCAAATCGCAAAGTCAATAATTAAAATATACGAAAATGCCGATGAGCTACTATAGGAGAATTGCCATGGGAAATTTAAGAATCGGTTTAGCCACAACTGATATAGAACTCGTAACGGGAATGGATATGACCGGGTTTTTAGCGCGTTCGACCGGTTCTACAGGCATTCATGACGAGTTGAAAACCAAATGTTTATTTTTTGATGACGGTAGTATGCAGTTTGTGCTGGTTGTGAATGATCTTCTCGCACTGGATAGCCGCTTTATTGAACAATGTATCGTTGAAGCTTCGAAAAAGCTTGGCATTTGCTCTGAAAACATAGTTATAATCTGTACCCATACCCATTCGGGACCGGCGTCAATTTTTTTGCAGGACTGCGGTGATGTGGTTGACAGCTGGCTTGAATCACTTAAGGAGAATATTAATAAATGCATTGTTAAAGCATCAAACAACATGAAACTATCGGCTATTTCTTATAAAACATCTCATTGCAATATTGGCTTTAATCGTGTTGTTAAGGATAAGTCCCTATCTAAAAATCTTGTTGACAATCAGGTTGGAGCTATGGAAATAAGGGACGGTAAAACCGGTCAAATTGATGCGGTTTTAGTGAATTATGCCTGTCATCCGGTAGTCTTGGACGGAACCCTTTACTCAAAAGATTTCTATCATTATACCATTGAAAGCCTGAAGAAAAAGCCCGGTTACGAGAATGCAGAAATAATTTATACCAGTGGATGCTGCGGTGATATAAATCCATTGGAAAGAGGTGACTTACAAAAAGCTGAAAAGCTTGGATGCATGCTGGCAGACAGTATAAATACTCTTTCAACCTCAAAGCTTGAGTTATATAATTCATCAATTAAGGTAAAAAGTATTAGAATTAATATACCTTTGGTCCATGACCTTAGCAATGATTCCGCTCCCGAGCTTCAAAACGAGCATTCCAAAACATTAAAAGAGCTATCCTGCGAAAACATGGATAAAAATATTGCAAAGGTTAAAAGAGCATATCTTCATTGGATTGAGAATACGTTAAGAAAAATTTATAACGGTAATCTAGAAAAATCGGTTTACGCTGATGTAAAAATCATTGAAATCGGTGACTTAAAAGTATTGACTATCCCGTTTGAAGCATTCCATGGAATAGGCTTAAAAATTAAAAAGCTTTTCGGTGAAAACAGGACATTTGTTATATGCTACGCTAACGGTGACTTTGGTTATTTCCCGTCAAAAGAACTATATGATCAAGCTGAAGCAGGCTATGAAGTCGGTATGGCATATAAATATTACGGATATCCCGGTCCAGTATCCAAAGATGCCGAAGATATTCTATTTAATGCAATTTTAAAAACTAAATAACAAGGATAGTTGTGGCAAGGTATACTCCTTGCCGCACAACATTAATTGCAATGTAATACATTCCAGCTCTTACTATCTGTGATATGTCGTTTCTATGCCCTTTTTTAAGACTCCAATACAGTTTGAATGGCGTGAATTTATATAGCAAAAGCCGCCAATCCTACTTTTTTCTTCACACATAAACTTGTATGTTTCAAGGTTCAATAATGATATTTCCTTTTCAATTGGGTATTGACCTACAAGGCTTGATATATTAACCATGTCTATTCCATACAGCTCGCAGGCTTTGAGTATTTTCCTCTTGTTTCCTTCAAAATTTCCATCCTAAAGATGAGCATGGAAATCAATAAGCATATAATCATCTCAAGTCCAACACCAGCACAGCATAGTCATCTAAACAATCAATATGGATGGTATTTCCAGACAACTTAAAAGATACAGCATCATCCAGCGCTGTCACCTTATAAATATTACCCGGTAATTCCAAGTTGATCTCAAAATCAGTTATGGCTATCAGGCGTTCAATCGGGCGAACCATCTCTCCAGTCATATTAATAAGGTGCAAAAGGTAACGGTTGTATTCTTTTTGATAACGAACTACTACTTCAACACTCTGGGGAGCATTGGTTTTTACCATAGTATTTGCATGTTTTGCGATTATGTTGTTAATCAACTTAACACTATCTCCGTAGGAAGTGCTTTCTATAAATTCTCCAATATTACCAGAACAATAAATACATTTGCCTTTTCCGTACTGATTTATTGTTAAAAAGTCCAGATCCATTTTGGGGAAAGCTACATATCTGCCGGCCATAGGTTTGTTAATTTTAGCAATAGATTCGATCCCATTTTGAACAGTGCAATCAATAACCTTCAAAGGACCAGCAATAATCTCGGAGCTTAAGCTTTCGGAATATTCTCCGGACGTCGTTACAAATGAGGTGCCTGTTTCGTATGATATTTTATTTTTCATTTTTTCAATACCAAACAAGCATTTTATTCGTTCAAATCCTAAGTGATAACCCTTTCCGTCGTATAAACCTGTGTCGTATGTAGCAAAAATAGTCCCACCAACTTTTACATAGGATTTTATACTCTCTATCACCTCATCCCTCATGCAAGCACAAACAGGTAGGATAATCAATTCATACTTATTTATTTTATCGGTTTTCAACATATGCTCATCGATAACATCAAATTGTATATGGCTCCGTAGCATTGCTTGACAAAAACCATAGAAAGACAATGAATGATTTCCTTTTTCCTCACTTATCCCAATCCCCCCCATTTGTGTAAAGTCGCTTTCTGAAACAACAGATGAATAATAATTTGCAGTATCCTCAGACCAGACAATAGCAATCTTATTGCATGATGAAGTCTTTAAATAATAATCGGAATATTTTTCGTGAAACTTATTACACTCATAAGCGACTTGTCCACCCGGATTTTTCATGAAAGATGTGGGGGCATGTATACCATACCAAATGTTTGCTCCATGAGCAACGGAACGAAAATACAATATTTTAGTTTCTGCAGCAGTGTGCATATAATATGAGCTGGGTTTGTTATCACCTGCTGTAAATATTACGTAGGGTTTTCCCATGGCCTTGGTCTCTATATATTTAATATGAGGTGTCATATGATACATTGAGTAAAACTTGTTTATGTAAGCGAAGCCAGCCTCAGTACCTAGCATTTCCACAAAAGGTTCAACTTGTGTGGTGTTGCTTCCTGTGATGTCTGGTCGCAATGATGAGTTGTTCAGATATACCAATAAACTAGGGTTTATTTTGTTTTTTACATGGTGAATCCTTCTGATATGATCAGTGACTGAAAATACTTTAAATTCTACCATATCACGGTACGTGGCATGAAATATTGACTCTCCGTATTTCTCCATATATTGCTTTTGGCAAGCTTCACAGTGGCATCCTTGTGCATTCACCACCGGTCCGTCAAGAAAAATGCCGTCTATGTCTAGAGAACAGACCTTCTGGAAATTATCGATGAACTCATCCATCCATGAGCTGTTTACACAAACTAAGTATTTGTTAGTGTAGGCGGTAACCTTCTCTTTATTTTTATTTAGCTGTATCCATTCAGGATGATCATCGCATTCCGGTTTTTCAACGCAATGAGTATTCCAATATAAAATAATACGAATATTTCTTTTTTTTGCTTCTTTTATATATTTTTTAAGTTTTTCTGCATCTCTTGCATGATCATAAAAAGAAGTATGACCATAGGCATTCAAGTGAAATAATTGTTCGGTGTTAAAATGCCCTTGATAAACATGATTTTCAAGAATATCATAACTATCTTCGTCGTAATTGCATTGGACCGCAGAAATGCGTAGCGGTTTTTCATACCATTTTAAATCATTCATTGTTAAACCCCCTATTTAATAGTAGCGTAGAGTCAAAAATTCACTATATTTTTTACGTACGGGTAGGAAATCGTTTCGGTAATATATCTACAGCCTTTTAAACCTCCTAGATAAACCGTTATTGCAATTGCTCCTGCTCCATCCATCACTGCTTTTTTATGAGCATTCACATGCCTCGATCCTTATCTTTGATAAAATCTGAGATTTCTTTAAACGAAGTTATCCCCGCAGTAGACCCAACTGCCATAACGCAATGAGCACCTACAGCATTTGCATATACTCCACAATCTTGTAAGCTCCATCCTAAGCTCATTCCTGTAAGAAATCCTGCGCAAAATGCATCTCCCGCTCCGGTAGTGTCAACTACTTTTTCTTGTGTAAAGGCAGGAAGAATATGTTTTTCTCCTCTTATATCATTTATAAAGCAACCTTTACTACCCAACTTTATTACAACAGTTTTAACTCCCATCTCAATAAAAACATCCGCTATATCTTTTGGATCTGTTTTACCACTTAAATTAACTGCCTCTTCATAGCTTGGCATAAAAAGATCAATATATTCCATGCATGGCTTCAGAACCTTCATCCAACGACCTGTTGCATCCCATGCCGTGTCTAAGGCTGTATATTTACACATGGCCTTTGCTTTCTTCAAAAACGCAGCACAAGGTTCGCCATCAAATTGTGGCATCAGAAAAGAACCGGCAACAAAAACCATATCGGTGCTCTGAATTAAATTATATGATATATCTTCTTCCGTAAAAGATGCGTTTGCTCCTGTGTAGTGAAGAAAGGTTCTTTCTCCGCTACTATCGACTGTAACAATAGACGCGGATGTACCATTGACCTTATCTATAGTAAGCCCTGTTATATCAACATTGGCTTTTTGAAGAGTATTTTTAATATAGTATCCAAAGCCGTCATCTCCAATTTTGCCAATGAGAGAAACTTTTAAGCCTAATTTAGACATGTCAATAGCTGCGTTTGCTGCACAGCCACCTGAGAATAGTTCAATGATGTCTACTTGTTGTAGTTTTCCCCTTTCGGGAAGATGATTCACTGTATGCGCGATTGTATCTGCAACCAAAATACCAATGCAAACAATATCCAAAACAACCACCTCTGATTGATTAATATAAACATCATATAATTTTTCTGCGGACTGTGCTGATTCCTTTGTATAACACTTATTCTACCGTGAACGACTTTACAGCAGAATCTGAGCTTTTGTTTTCTAATTGCATTCGGGCTCAAGCGGTCCAGCTAAATCCTTAAGAAAGAAAAGTTTACCTGGGAGTGTAGGCATAAAACTTGAAGGAACCCAAATGTCAGGCTGATATCTTAATGTCACCCATAGGGATACCCCTTGCCACTGCATTCCTCTTCCAAGTACTCCATCACACCCTCCTATTACATAATCAGACTGAAGGAAAATACCTGGTCCGATTGTATTTGCTCTGCATGGTATAAGTGTGGTTCTGCTCTTAAAGCTTGTTATGGCATTCTGTTCTACTGTTAACGGGTGAATTTTAGCTCCTATTCTAAAGTACTGCTTCTTCCATTCCTCTACCGTGTCAAATTCTGCTGCAAAGTGAGGTTCCCAGAAAGCTATATGAAATACTCTTCCGATTCCGAAAACAGTAGTAAGCTTTGCACCTTCTTTCTTAAGCTCATAAATCTTATCAGGATACAAAGGAAGGTTATCCTTTGTTGCAAAATTCCTCTGCTTATCTGGTACACTCAAAGCACCCAATGGCTCATAGAAGGCATTCTTCATGGCATTTTGAAAAGCTCCGGGATTTGAAGGTTCCAGAGTATTACCCTCTGCATCACTCCACTCATCCATATTGAATCCATAAACATGCTTGCAATTTACATCCCATTCCTTTAAGAAAAATACCGCCCATCGGTACATACCCATGGGACCTGCGGGAAGAATCATAGCAAGCTTCCTTCCTTCTTCGCCGGTTCTTTTTATTTCCATCGCTATCTCATGACCCATCATCATACCAAAGTCATATATATTTTCACAAGCAATCGGTTTAAAACCTGTATTCCAAAAATCTTGTCTTTCTGTTACTGTTTCAGGATGATTAGAACAGCATTCATCAATCCTTTTCATATTCCACCCTTCAGGATAAAAATTTTCCATAAGTGATCCTTTTACTGTGTTAAAAAAATTCATATTAAAATACCTCTTTCATCAAATTTAATAAAAAAATGCTCAATACACTGCTTAACCAAATTAGTTTTAAATGTTAGCTTTAGTTTTTTACAAGATTAAGGCAGTAACCTCATGGTATTGATCCTTGGCCAAGCAACACATTTTTTAAATCCCTCGGCATAGGCAACTCCACATTGCAAACCTCTAAATTTTGATACCGTTCTTACAAAATCAAGAAAGTCTATTTTGTCGTGCTCAAGCAGCCACTTTATCTGCGTCTGGTGACAGTTATTTGCCTCAATTTTAACTTCAATTGTTTCTGTGATATCCACATATTCCTCTGGCTGGAAGTTTACTCCTGCCAGGGTATCCATGTAATATATCGGTGCAACTACAGAGTAAGGAGGGTTGTCAGCTTCAGCGTGAGGTATGCTCGAAGAAAAGCTTGCATCAAATACCAGCTTACTTACCTCACGGTGATCCTTCATGTAGTCCTCAGGACTGTGGGTAATAATCAAATCAGGTTTAGAGTATCTTATAACATCTATTACCTTTTTAAGAGTATCCCTATTATATGAGTTCACTTCAAGATCCGCTACATCTACATTTATTACCTCCGATGCACCTATCACCTTGCCCGATTTTTCTGCTTCGGCAGTTCTAAGCGATCGTAACTGCTCAGGCATTATCACCGCATGCCCTCTGTTTCCATTTGCTACGTGGCACATAATAACCTTATGTCCAAGCTTAGTATATTTAGCCAAAGTACCTCCGCATCCTATCTCCAAATCATCAGGATGACATCCTATAGCCAGCACGTTCATACTGTTACCCCTTTTTCTTTTAATGCTTTTAACTAATTTACGTTACAAAGTGACTTTCTGATGAAATCTAAGACTTCTTAAATTTTATCAACATTTTCTAAGTGTTGGATAATTATTTTGCGCTAGGTTGCAAGGGAGCTGCAAGCTAACGCAGGTTTATCTGCAGGAAAAAATCGTTTCACGACTTTCTTAGAAGTAATCATAATTAAGATTTCCTATTTTACATTCCTAAAGCACCCGCAAATAACGGGTTTAAGTCTATCTGTCTCCCTGTGTATCACCATATTATTTCGATAAAAAGCATATCCAATTTTATTTTATATCTTCTTGATGCTTTTCTCATGAACTATATTGCGGTAAATTAGTACTGTTTTGCTATATTTAATTAACAGGATTAAGTTATTAACATATAACATTTTTGTCGAAATGTTTTTCCATAGTAAATTTATATTTTTGTGACTTGTAAACAACCATTTTTGTATTAACAGATGACATTATAAAAGTATGATTCATAAAATAAGTATTGCTATATTGTTCGATTAATGGATATAGGTCAATTTTCTAAAGATATATATCATTTTAAATTAAAAATCATTATCATTTACAGCATAAATACAAAATATTCGATATAATCATAACTTTTTATCCATTCATTTTTTCCCAAAGAATGTTATAGTAAAAACGAAAGCTTTGTTGGTTGTTTTTCTATTAAGTTGAGTTATAAGTGAACTCGTTCAGCTAAAGCTGAACATCAAGCGTTTTTACGAAGTAAAATACGCATTGGACTTCGGTGGGGACTCTACCCCCACCGAAGCAAGAATAAGGAACCCCCACTTATAGAAGTGGAGGTCTTGGAATTTTGATAAAAAAGATTGATTGTTATCAAATTCTAGTTTATATTAATGCGCACTTTTTTGAACGTGAAACATGTGCTGAGCTAATTGTGACGTTCTGATTTTAAAAAATAACTTTTATGGAGGCTGACATGAAAAAAGGCATTAGTATTTGGTCTTTCCCAAAAGATATGTCAATATCGGATTGTATTAAGCTTGCCCGGCATGCAGGGTTTGATGGTATTGAACTGGCTTTGGGTCTTGAAGGTTCCTTAAGCATTGAGAGTAGCGATAACGATGTTATTCGTTATAGAGCACTTGCAGAAAAAGAGGGTATAGAAATTAGCAGTTTAGCAACTGATCTTTTTTGGTCCTATCCATTTACCAGCGAAAAAAGTGAAATTAGAGAAAAAGCAATGTCTATTGCAATGAAACAGTTGGATATAGCCGCTCTCCTTGGAGTTGACACAATACTTGTGGTTCCTGGTGCTGTAGGTGTTGATTTTATTCCAAGCAGTGAAATCGTCGATTATGATGTGGCTTATGAACGGGCTTTTAAAGCGATAAAAGAACTGTCTAAGTATTCGGAAGAAAAAAAGATTTTTTTAGGTCTTGAAAATGTATGGAATAAATTTTTACTCTCACCTCTTGAAATGAAAAATTTTATAGATAATATTGGATCACCCTATGTGGGCTCATACCTTGATGTGGGAAATGTAATATATATTGGTTATCCGGAGCAATGGGTAAAAATTCTTGGGAAACACATTAAAAAAGTACACTTTAAAGATTATAGGAGGGATGTTGGCAACGCAGCCGGTTTTGTAGATTTGTTGTCCGGAGACGTAAACTTCCCTGCCGTAATTGAAAATCTTACCAATATAGGCTATAACGGTTATATAATAGCAGAAATGATACCTCCTTCACCTTTCTATAAATACTACCCGGAGCAGCTGATTTACAACACCTCTAAAACGATGGATACTATATTAAAGGGAGGTATAAAAGAATGATAAGAATTGGTTTGATAGGGCTTGGATTTATGGGCGAAACACACGCTGCTTGCTATGAAGCCCTTTTAAAAAACGAGCAGTTTAAAGTAACTGCAGTTTCTGATTTAAATAAAGATAAAGCAGTAAAGTTTGCTGCGAAATTTGGTGCTGAGGTTTATGCTAATGGCATGGAATTAATTGAAAAAGGCAATATCAATACAGTCGATATATGTCTTCCGACTTATCTACATGCAGATCATGCTATAAGGGCTATGGATAAAGGTTTTGATGTTTTTATAGAAAAACCGGTTTGCATAAAAGAAACGGAGGCAGCAAGGCTTCTTGAAACGAAAAGGAAAACGAAGGTAAAAGTGGCTGTTGGACATTGTATACGTTTTTGGGATGAGTATGTGTATTTAAAAAACGCAATAGAACAAAATACATATGGTAAGCTTATAAACGGGGTATTTAAAAGGGTCAGCCCTAAACCCGAATGGGGCTGGGACAATTGGCTACTGGACGAAAAAAGGAGTGGTTTAGCAGCACTCGATCTGCATATTCATGATGTGGATTTTGTCAGATATATTTTAGGGCAACCTGATAGTATTAAATGTGAGGTTTTAGACGGTGATATAGGTTGTAAACATATTTTTAGTTTATACCGGTATGGTAATACGGTCATTTCAATTGAAGGTGGATGGGATTACCCCTCTGCATTTCCATTTGAAATGGGCTTTAGGGTTAAATTTGAGAGAGCAGTTGTTACATTTAACTCAAATGACAATCCTTCGTTAAGAATATTCTTAGATGACGGAAAAATATCCGAACCTATTCTTGTTAAAATTTTTGAATCTGAGAGTGAAAACACAACAGGAAACATATCCAGCTTGGGTGGTTACTATAATGAGCTTAAATATTTCATTCAATGCTTAAGAGATGGTATAGAACCCAATATATCCCCTCTTGAGGAAGGTATAGAATCTTTCAGACTAATAATGAAAGAGCTTGCTGCCGCCAAATAGCATGGCACATTAGTTAATTCATGTGCTATGTATGCTGGAAAGGGAGATTATAGAATATGAACAACCGCGAAAGAGTACATGCTATTTTACATTATAATGACTATGACAGGCTTCCTGTAGTACATTTTGGCTTTTGGATTGAAACATTAATAAAGTGGATGCAGGAAGGGCATTTGAACGAAAGTGAAGTAAAGGGCTGGTATGATGGGAACGAATATGACAAATCCATTGGTGATAAGCTTGGCTTTGATTTTAACTGGTATACTTGTTTCCACACTAATACGGGACTTAAACCTTCTTTCGAGCCAAAAGTAATTGAAGAATTGCCAGATGGCACAAAAAAAGTATTTAACCATAATGGTGTAATTATTATTGAGAAACCCGGAATCGTGTCAATCTCTTCCGAAGTTGATCATTTACTGAAAGATCGTTCTTCATGGGAGGAATTTTATTTACCTAAACTTCAATGTTCCTTAGACAGAATAGATTTCAATGTATTGGAATATTTAATAAATAATCCTAATCGTGATACTCCTTTAGGTATACATTGCGGAAGCTTGTTTGGTGTAATACGTGATTGGATGGGCTTGGAAGGTGTCAGTTATCTTTATGCTGATGATGAAGACTTATATGATGAGATTATCGATACAGTGTCAAATCTATGCTATAGTATTACTAAAAAAGCGCTTTCGGTCAAAATTAAATTTGATTTCGGTCATTTCTGGGAAGATATTTGTTTTAAAAACGGTCCTCTTGTTAATCCGAGTGTGTTTAATGAGAAGGTTGGTCCACATTATAAAAAATTAACGGAATTACTTAATAGTTACGGTATTTATATTGTCTCACTTGACTGCGATGGTATGATAGATTCTTTAATCCCAACCTGGTTGAATAATGGCGTTAACACAATGTTCCCAATCGAAGTAGGTACTTGGAATGGGAACATATCTCAATGGAGGCGGAAATTTGGTGCCGGACTACGAGGTGTGGGCGGGATGAACAAAAACGTATTTTCTGAAGACTATGCTGCTATTGATGCAGAGATAGAACGCTTGAAGCCAATGATTGAAATGGGTGGATACATTCCATGCCCAGATCATAGGATCCCACCAACCGCAAAATGGGAAAACGTGCAGTATTATTGCGAAAAAATGAAAAATCTTTTTAGATAATATAATGATGGTTCTACTATAGTGAACTCGTTCAGCTAAAGCTGAACATCACGCGTTTTTACGAAGTAAAATACGCATTGGACTTCGGTGGGGGACTCTACCCCCACCGAAGCAAGAATAAGGAACCCCCACTTATAGAAGTGGAGGTCTTGGAATTTTGATAAAAGGAAGAAGAAGGTTATTTATGGACAATCTTAAGATAAAACGAATTCCCGATAGTTGGAAAGCAAAATGGATCTGGAAGGATTACGAAATCCAGACCAATGACTTTGCCTATTTTCGTAAGGAGTTCGAAGTGGAAAATGACATCAAGAGCGCAAAAGTATATGTCTCAGCACATAATCACTTTAAGCTATTTATTAATGGAGTTAAAGTAAGCGGATATGTAACACCGGCGCCTTCTCATCCGTCAAAATCAAAGTATTATTTGTGCTACGATGTAACTGGGCATATTAAAACAGGTGGAAATGTTTTTGGTGCCGTTGCTCATTATCTCGGTGGCGGCGGACAGAACTATGTAAATGGGCTGCCAGGCTTTATACTGCAGTGTCATATCACTTATATGTGCGGTATGGGAAAAATAATTTTTACTGACGATACATGGGAAACCATGAGCGACTCTCCATACAGAAGTAATACAGAATTTCAGCAGAATAGGAAATTGTCAGCTATTGAGGATTTTGATGCACGCAAAGATCAAGCTGGATGGTCTAGTAGCGATTTTATTGATATTCACTGGAGACACGCTTGTCTTTCAAAAATTAACGGTGAAGGCTGGCTACTTAAGCCTCAGAAGGTTCCGGAAGGAAAAATACATGAAGTTATTGTACCTGTTACTGTAGGCATCCAGGAAAAGGGTACACAGGTATTTGATGCAGGAAAGATCGTTACAGGATGGGCAAGGCTTGAACTTTACGGAGTTTGTGGCAGAAAAATAATGCTGCGTTATTCCGAAGATATGGATTCATCAGGCAGGGTCAAACATAATGTATGTAATGAAAAATCCGATAACTATTTCGATCTTTATACTATGTGTGGGAACGGTGTAGAAATCTGGGAGCCAAGCTTTTCCTACAAAGCTTTCCGCTATGTGGAGGTCACAGGCTACCCGGAAATAATACAGCCGGAAAACCTGATGATCATTTCAGTAGGCACAGGCATAAACTACCAAGGCTTTTTCAACTCCTCCAATCACCTTATAAACGATATTTACCGTGCATGCATCCAGACCCAAAAAAATAATGTCACAGGTCAGATGGTTGACTGTCCACATAGGGAACAAGCACAGTATCTGGCAGATTCAGATCTGCAGGCAGAGTCTTTTATTTATAATTTTACCGACTACAGTGTACTAGAGAAAGTACTTCTTGACTTTAAAGATGCTCAAAAAGAAGATGGCTCTTTCCCGTTCGTATTTCCAACCAATATTGACAACCCGGCATTTGATATAAGGATTCCTGAGTGGGATTTACATTTTATCACTATGCTATGGAAGCTTTATTTTATGTACGATAATGTCGGTATTTTAATTGAATGTTATGAATCAGCAAAAAGAACCTTGAATTATTACCTCGGGCTGCGCGATACAACAGGTCTTGTGTTAAAAACGCAGACCTTGAATTTGTTAAAAGGATGTACAAGGGACTGGAATATAAGTGATTGGCCTTACCCAAACATTGATAATTCCGGCAAATATCTCACAGTCCAAAATTGCCTGGTATATCATGCGACTTGCACCATGTCTCGTATCGCACAGCTTCTATGCAAAGATAAGGATATTGCTCTATTTGATAAAATAGCGGGTGAATTGAGAGTGTCTATACTCCAGCACTTATACAGACCTGATAAAGGAACTTTTGTAGACTCTTATCATCTGAAGCAAAATCGTGAGCGAGTTGATACAGAAAACAGCTGCAGCGGAACCACTACAGAGCAAACCCATCAAGGAACCAATGTGATTGCCTTTCAGTTCGGACTGGTAGCGGAAAAGGATCGGTCGGCGGTACTTGAATCTATTACCGCCGAGGGTTTTGGTTGCAGCACACTACTCACTCTAAACCTGTTGCAGCTATTATTCGAAAACGGAAAGGGAAAAGAAGCTTATAAACTACTCAATAGTAAGAGTCATCCCGGCTGGGGCTATATGATAACAAAGGGTTATAAGACTATCTGGGAGGGCTTTGACGATAAAGAGTCTCACAGTCATGCATGGAATGCTTATCCTGCCCGAATTTTTATGGAATATTTAGTTGGCATAAAAGCTGCTGCTCCCGGCTTCAAAAAAATCGATATACGACCTTATATACCTGAAGATATGAGCTATGCAGAGGCAAATGTGCCTACAGTGATGGGAAATGTATATGCCCGGTGGGACGTGGAAGGCGAATATCTAACCGTGAAGGTGGAAATACCTGCTGGAACTTCTGCCAATATATTTGTTGATGATAAATCCTTCTCGGTCAAGGCGGGAGAAAACGAGTCGGGAAAATACACTTTTATTGTAAAAAGAAAAGAAACTTATTAAACCTATAAGTTGAACTTAATTTTACTTATGCTGTGACGAGCAGTGAACTCGTTCAGCTAAAGCTGAACATCACGCGTTTTTACGAAGTAAAATACGCTTTGGACTTCGGTGGGGGACTCTACCCCCACCGAAGCAAGAATAAGGAACCCCCACTTATAGAAGTGGAGATCTTGGAATTTTGATAAATATGAAAATACAAGCTTAAAAGGAGAAGACTTTCTTTAATCTGAAGGCTTATATGTAATTTGCTAATTCATTTTTCTTTGTACAATGCTTGAGAACAGCTGAACCGTCTGTAATAACAGCACAGAAGTAAACAAAATGAGAATACATTATCACAGGAGGGATTATGATGAAAAGAGCTTTTACCAATGTTCTGGGAAAAATAAGAAACAGATTACCCTAGGAAAACAAAGCAAAACCCAGCGAAAACAACTCCTTGAATTTAAAATCAATTTTATCTGATTTATTCACTTCAAAAAGTATATTATCAAAGATGGTGTTGATGTTTTTTTTACTAATAATCATTCCTGTTTCGACAATCGGATTTATTGCCACAAATACTGCTTCAAAAGATATGATAAAGAGTGCTGAAGATAGTGTGAGGTCATCTACACAACAAACCTCAGACTACTTTGATATTTTTCTGGAAAAAGCCCAGGATATATCAATGCAGGTTGTTTCAAACAGCGCTATTCAGGATTATTTATCAATGGATATAGAAGAAACATCTGTAATGGATAGTCTGGAATTACAAAAAAATGCTAAGTTTTCAATAAGCGCCGCTAATTCTACCACAAAAAATATTGATATAAGGTTAATAGATAATACTGGAAAAACAATAGGCGATTTCCAAACTGCTCCGGATATAGAAGTGATAAAGGAAACAGATTGGTTCAAAAAGGTAACTGATGCAGGAGGTGTTTCACTGTGGATTGATTACAGCGAAGGTATTGAAGACTATAATCATTTAAAATATGGATTATCATTGGTTAGACAGATTAATTCCATAGCTGCTCAGAAGGCTATTGGAATTCTTTTCGTTGATGTTACTTATGAAAGCATATCAGGTTTTTTATCAAAAATTGATCTGGGAATGAATGATCAAACATATCTAATGTCTAATGAGGGTATTGTTTTATCCTCTGATGGCTATGATCCTGAAGCTTTGCTTACTAAAAAGCAATTTGTGAAGGAAGTTATGCAACGCTCACAGCAAAAGGAAACAGATCTTTTCTATTCCAATGATGTCGGTCAGGAATTGTTGGTTGCATATGTCAAGTCACCGACTACAGGAATGACAATCATTACAATTGTACCCAATTCCGTAATACTGGTAAGCTCAAAAAAAATAATCAGAACTACCATACTTACCGGTGTAATATTCGTGTTGTTGGCTGTTAGTTTTGGGTTTATTTTTTCATTAAGAATGACTGTCGCAATGAAATCAATTATGAGAGCCATGTCAAATGCCGAGGAGGGAGATCTCTTAGTTTCTCTCACCACAAATCGAAAGGATGAAATTGGAAAACTTTCTGGGAGCTTTACAAGCATGCTTGAAAAAATTAGTTATTTAGTTAAGCAAAATAAAAAAGCAGCTGAAGAAGTGGTTATATCTTCCGAAAAAATGGCTTCTATTTCATTCCAGTCATCCCGTATATCATCGGATATTGCACATGCGATTTCAGAAATCGCTTTAGGTTCGTCCAACCAAGCTTCTGAAATAGTAAAAAGTGTTGATAGTGTTTCACAGCTTGCAGATAGAATTTCACTGGCTGTAAAAAAGACTACAGCAATGGAGGAAATTTCTGGAACCATGCAGACTTTGTCGGACTTTGGCATTACTACTATTGGAGCTTTGTATGAAAAAACTGCTGAAACTAACGAAATCACATTAAATGTAGTAAAAGAAATTAATCAGCTAAATCAGTATGTAAAGAATATAAACGTAATAACAAATGTACTTCGCGGGATTTCAAATCAGACCAATTTACTTTCATTGAATGCAGCTATTGAAGCAGCTAGAGCAGGAGAAGCTGGTAAAGGTTTCGCAGTAGTAGCGGATGAAATTAGAAAGCTTGCCGAACAATCAAATCGTCACACCTTAGACATACAGAAGCATATAGAGAATATTTATAAGCAGGCACAAAGTTCTACCGATTTGGTTAAAGAAGCAGAAGTTAGTTTCAAAGAGCAGAGCGAAATGGTAACAAATACTGCTGCAGCGTTCACAAAAATCAATACAACCATATCCTCACTTGTTAGTAGTATTAACCAGTTAGGCGGCGTTATAAATGATATGGACTCTTTCAAAGAAAATGTTTTATACAGTATGGAAAATATCTCCGCAGTATCTGAGGAGATATCCGCATCAACACAAGAGGTTTCAGCTTCCACACAAGAACAGTTGTCCTCAATCGAACAACTTGATGGTATGACCAAGCAGTTGAATGAATTGGCTGAGAATTTATTAGCACTTATGGGAAGGTTTAAATTATAGTGAACTCGTTCAGCTAAAGCTGAACATCGGGACTTCGGTGGGGGACTCTACCCCCACCGAAGCAAGAATAAGGAACCCCCACTTATAGAAGTGGAGGTCTTGGAATTTTGATAAAGCTAAGATGTCCCCCATCTCATCGCATATTTTAACCATTCTGGTTGAAAAATGCTTGGTGGCGGGTACCGGATTACTTTACTCAGGCTGCGAGCATAAAAGAACGAATCGCTTAATCGGAGCGTTCCAGTGGGTACGCTCTGAGTTACTGGATTTTACAAGTAAAATCTTCTTCTCCCGCATAGGATGAATAGGCGAGCAGAATGGATGCATGGGCAAGCCGCAGGCTCTGCCTACGACCAGCCAAGCTTTGCATTTGACCAGCTTCGATATAACGGTATGTTGCGTTATTATTTTGCTTAACAAAAAAAAGCTTACACAATTGCTTTAGCCGTTATAATTACATTAGTCGGAAAAATACTATGTCACGGTAACCGTTGCAGCCTAATAATAGCACCTTTTACTGTACCGGTTTTTACAATTGTACCGGCCGGTAGTTCAATCACACAGCAGGCTTCATCAATTTTGGGTGAAATCCTCCAAGGTTTGAATCTTTCCAGTATGAAAACGATCTTATTATTTTTATCCAAAAATATGACATCGATTGGAAATCTCACCAATAACATATGTATGCAATTGCATGGCATTAATATCAGTGCATCACTCTGGGGAAAATTTTTCTTTCCCATTAGACCGATAAACCCTTCTTTACGGGTAATCGGTGTTCTGCCATTTTCAGCAAGAATAGTATTGTTAGTTTCATTTATTATTCTGACACTTTTCATTTACTTGCACCTTTAGTTTATATGGATTTGTATTTAAAAACAGGAGAATATTATCATGCGCTAGACAATACACTGCATCAATAGTTTTGAGGCGTTCTCCACATCTTTGATATTTAACATTTCTATAGTTGTATGTATATATCTACAAGGTATAGAGATAGCACCTGTAGGGATACCGTCACAGGCAATAAAAATGGCACCGGAATCAGTACTTCCGGTTTCGAGTATTTCATACTGATATGGTATATCCAACTTCTTAGCAGCATTCTCAATAATCTCTCTCACTTCACTGTGACAAATAAATGTTTTGTCTTTAATTTTAATTGCCGGACCATGTCCGCATTTTATATCCTTAAGCTTACATTCAGGAGTGTCTCCAGCTCCGGTTACATCCACCACCAATGCCAGATCAGGTTTTAAACGATTTGCAACTGCTTTTGAACCTCTGCAACCAAGCTCCTCCTGGACTGTGAAAACATAATATATCTCATTATCTGTATCAGGAAGCTCGCATGCAGTTTTTATAAGCACAGAACATCCGGATCTGTTATCGAGACCTCTAGAAATAACCATATCCCCTTCCATGACGGTCTCACCGACAAAGCGGGCAGCATCCCCTACACTAATTTTCTTTTTAGTCTCATCCGAACCTTTCGTGCCGATATCTATGTACATATTTGACAATCTCAAGTCCTTCATATCGCTCAGTTTTTCTTCATATGAAATAGAGCCTGTAATTCCGTTGCGGAATTTGATTCTTTGCCCCAGTGCATAATAAGGGGACACAAACCCGATGTTTGTAAAACGTATAAATCCCTTATCATCAATGTGTGTAGCTATTACTCCTGTTTCATCCATATGTGCGGCTATCATTATCTTTTTCCCTCTGCCTTTTTTTACAGCAACTAGATTCCCAAGAGGATCCGTATATATTTCATCGACACAATCCGCTAATCGTTCCTTGATTGTATTCCTTATTTCATCTTCATTGCCTGATACTCCAAATGCACCTGTAAGTTTTTTTAATATATTAATCATTAACCCTTCCCTCCATTCTTATTCGCACTTATCTTATCATGATTTATATCTAATTCAGTTAAAACACATGATACAAGTTGTAAGCAGGATTCTAAATCATGTTTATTGATTATGGAAACTGCGGAATGTATATATCTGCATGGGATATTGATTGATGCAACTCTAACTCCTTCATTGGAGCATTGAATTCTACCTGCATCATTTCCGCCCACAGTATCCAAAATGCATTGGATGTCTATATTGTTTTCAATTGCTGTATTCTTTATTAATTTAAACAAATCGCTATTAGCATATGAAAATTGATCCATAACAGTTATTACAGGTCCTTTACCAAGTGAGGATATATAATTATGTTTTTTAATGTCCGATATATCAGAAGCCAGTACAGTATCAATTACAATTGCATAGTCGGGTTTTACAGTATATGATGCAACTTCTGCTCCTCTTAACCCAATCTCTTCTTGAACGGTAAAACATGCATAGAAATCAAACGTATATCTCTTCTTTAGCATTTCCATTAGAATAACGCAACCTGTCCTATCATCCAATGCTTTCGATTTAATATAGTCTCCTTCCATTTCAAAGTATTCGCTCAGAAAAGTTGCATAATCTCCAGGTTGAACAAGTTTTTCGGTCTCGTCCTTTCTATCGCATCCAATATATATGCTCACCGGTACTGATAATCCATTGGAATTTTCCATACCTTGCATAGATTCCGGTTTGTGATCAATAATACCGCATATTTTACTATTACCAATAACTACTCTCTTACCAGCTAGAATACGTTCATCAATTGCTCCTATAGGCTTGAACTTTAAAGAGCCTGCCTCTCCATACCCGGTGATGATAAATCCCACTTCATCCATATGCGCTGCAAGCATTACCTTGTATTTTGAAGAAACGCCTTTTTTATGAGCAATGAGATTCCCCATGGAATCAATTCTGATTTCATCAGCGTATTCTTTTACCGCTTTTTTAATATACTCACGTACGTCGCCTTCGTTTCCTGAAACCCCACTTAGCTCGGTTAACTCTTTTAGTAGCACAAGAATTCCTCCGTTTCAATATCTGATTTGGTTATATATCTTGACACCAGTCTTGATATATATCTTATATCATTCAAATTAACAGTTTCCACTGCAGTATGCATGTATCTTACCGGCAGTGCTACAAGTGCGGTAGGAATACCCAAACGTGATACCTGCGTTACCCATGTCTCAGTTCCGGTACTTTCAGCGAATACATTATATTGGAAAGGTATGTTTTCTTCTCTTGCCAAACATATTAAGTTTTTTACCATCTTTCTATCAAGATTCGGTCCAATTCCAATTACAGGACCTTTTCCGGGTATTAGTGCTTCTTCATGGTGTCTGCTACTGACACAGCCCGGACATGCATCAAGAACTATGGCAATATCCGGTTTATATTTTTGGATTGTAATTCTCGCCCCGCATAAGTTAAATTCTTTTTGAACTGTAGCTGCAAAATAAATATCTGCATCGTGTTTTACAACAGAAATACTGTTCATGATATTTAGCATTGACACTATACCGCAACGGTTATCTAATGATTTTGAAGAGAATGCTGAACCCTGCAGTTTACCGGGTACTGCTTTGAAGCTAATAGAATCCCCTACTGTTACAAATTCTGCGATCTTATTGCTACACATCCCAGTATCTATTGATAAATCCTCAATATTTACTCGCTTCATATAATCTTCACGGTTCAAAGCATGAGCCGGTTTTGCAGCGATCACCCCCGGAATGTCTCTTGCACCGTGGATAACTACTTCCTGACAAGGGAGTATAGCACTATCAACATATCCGGTACATGAAAACTTTACAAATCCGTTTTCGGTGATATTTTTTACAAGGAAGCCTATCTCGTCCGAATGAGCTATAATCATTACTTTCTTACCAGAACCACTAAATCCTTTTTTTATTCCAACAACATTGTATAAACTGTCTGTCTCAACAATATCGCAATTTGTTTTAAATAGCTCACCAATCTTGACCGATATCTTTTTTTCATATCCTGAAACTGCAGGATACTGCGTAAGATCTTTTAGAATGATTGAAAAGTCCATATTTACCCCCTTATCTTAACGTCTGATAAGCCAAATCCTTCTGGTCGATTGGATTTTGCAAATATTCTTTTTTAATCTTAAAATATATTTCCTCAAACATCGGATAAGTGCAGCTACTTTTATATTCGCACTTAACGCAGTTAAAACAATCAAGTTTTGCACAGTTTTTAAAAACCTCATCCGGTTTTCTCAATTCTGAAATGACTTTGCTTAAAAGATCAACAGGATAAAATTTTCCGATTATCTGAGCTATTTCTTTTTCGTTCTTTACTTCATCAGAAAGCGCTCCCACGTAATCCCTAATGCATCTATAATAATCTAAATTTGCCCTGCTTATATTTTGATTAGAAGAGTTAACAAATCGGTCTATGGCTTCATAAGCTTTCTTATAATCTTTTGTTTTATAAGAAGCCATAAATATAAATAGATCCCTCTTAATGGCATTCCATGAGAAATTGGATTTAAAAAATTGATGAATAATTGAAACAATTGATTCATCAGAATTAATTCCCTCGTTATACATATAATCCACTGCTTGTTCCAGTTCCGTATCATTTACATTGCCAAGATTCATTAATGTTTTTGCCATTTTATCTCTCTTAGGAATGTTTTCTAAAAAATGTAGATGTAGTTTATCCCAGTTGTTAAATGTCGATGCAATTACATGAAATGCCGGGAATCCAAGAAATGATACATCTCTGATTAAAACTTCATATTTGTTTTTATGCAATAAATTGATCAAGTACGAAAGCATTTCTTTATTGTCATAACTTTTGAGCTCTTTAGCTTGAGTAAATTCGTAGCTGTACTCCTCATAAAACAAACTCTGAGGATAATACCCAACACCATTAATACCGATATCCCATAAATTTTTAAAGTCAGATTCTTCTTTATTAATATATGAGAAACGGCTTAGCCATTTTTCTCGGTCTTTTAAATTCCTTCCCTGCATTAATTCGGTAAGCGATCTTTCAACAGCAATCTCAAACACCGGATGAGCTCCAAATCTTACATAATATGAATGCAGACTTTTATCTAAAAAAATGATTCCTGCAACAGGAAACCCTTTTCCAAGAGAGCAATCTTTTACAATTATTTCGAAATTTCCTTTGCTCTTTAAAGATGATATCAAATTATATATATTGGGATACTTTTCTTTTATATATGATTCCGGTATAGTTGGAGGAGTAATGTTATCGAACATTATTATGCTCTGCACTAATCTTTCAATTAGCTCCGATATGCCTTGTAAAAGCGCTTCTTCTTTTGTGTTTCCTGCACACATCCCATTTGATCCGTGCATTGTTTTGATCATTATTTCTGGAATGTAATAAATATCTCCATTTATAATATTCCGGTATGGTACTGATAAAAAACCATTACAACCTCCGAATTCGTCTATATCATGCCATATCCCCAGCACATCCTTCCTTTCTTGTTTTAAAGAAGCATGAGGTATATAATCACCCATCCATAACTCATCAGTAGAAAGTATGCCGGAAATCTTTCTATTTTTTTCATCAGGGGCGTAGCAGAATCCTCCATATTCAAAAGCTCTTCTACTTATCCTGCGACCAACAAAAGCAAAATTTTGTAACCTTTCCATCATCTCACCGTATGCACTAGCCAAAGCAAAAGCACAAGTAGTGCCTTTACCGTTAGCGAATATGTTGGTATCAACAATTCTAATGTTTACTGAGTAGAACCCTTTAACATCTTCTGTCCATCTTTCTTTAGTTAATATACCTAGTTTGCCCAGAATGCCCCTTATATGGTTGACTGTGCTTATAGGATCACTATCTTTTGCTTTTGTCTCAAAAATTCTATTAATCATTTTTATACCTACCTTAATATAAAGACTTTTGGGAGGTCAAAACAGGAAACCGATCTATGTTAAGTATAATATCCTATAATATTTGTTTGTTTAAATATCTTCATATTTTATTTAGAAATTCTCATATGATTTGTTTCAGACAAATAAATGGTATCTTCTGGAGGTATTTTTCTTAAAGCTAAAGCTTACTGGTTCCCCCGGCATAGCCGGAGGTTTTTTGTTGTTACAAGAAGGCTGATGAAATTTAAGAAGTCTTAAATTTCATCAGAAAGTCACTTTATGACTTTCTGAGTGATAACCATTTCATAATTATGTGAAATTTTTTGAATATTATGTGAAAATATTTAAACTATTACCTTAACAATTATTATATATTTGCGTTAAAAGAAATCTACTCAAATGCTCGCAATCATAATGCATCTCATAATACAAAAAATTTCTACATAATGAAACATAAACTTTTGGGGAAATAGGGGAATCTGTAAAGAAGAAGGGAGGGAAATACATGGAGTGGATCATCGAAAATACCAGTTCTTCAGAAGAAGAAAACGCTAATAAAGTAGATACTCAGTGTGGGCACTATTGCATGGCGTTGTGTCCTTGTAGTATGACTGCTTATAGACCTTGCTAATCATGTTATTTACAGCATGTTTCATGCATGTTTTATCACTAATACAATTAAGCATAATTTAACACATAATTTGTAGCACATTTTATATAAATCCGGAGTAAATGCTCTTTAATTCCGACCCCTGTTTCCCCTTATATTATATATTGTTTTTACTATTTGCTTGATTAAGAAAGGGAGGTTCAAATCATATGAAAGCTTCTTCATATAACACTTTTGTAAATCACGATGATGGTGATGTACTAGTATTTAACAGCATTACAAACTCTTCTGCAAAGCTTGATAAAAAAACATATGATATATATAGAAAAATAGCATCAGGAAAAGAAAACAGAATAAATATCAACGATGAACCTCTTTTACCTGCAATAAAAGCTGATTTGAAAAAGGGCGGTTTTCTAATCGAAGATGATTTAGATGAAATAAGTCTTATAAAAGTAGGTCAGAATTTTAGGCGATTTTCAAAAGGAAATTATCTAAATATCACCATTGCTCCTACAATGGACTGCAATTTTGACTGTATATACTGTTATGAATGTGATAAAAAACATGGAATTATGAGTCGAGAAGTTGAGGATTCGATAATCAAATATGTTGAAAATAATCTGAAAGAAAGCGGCGGGTTAACAGTCACATGGTTTGGTGGTGAACCTTTGCTTGCAATAGATACAATTTGCAGACTATCGGATGCTTTTATTAAAATAGCGGAAAATAAAAAAGCAAATTACACAGGTACTTTAATAAGTAATGGTTATCTTTTAAGCAAGGAAACAGCAATCAAATTGAAAAATGCAAAAGTTGATGGAATTCAAATAACTGTTGATGGCGCTCCTGATGATCATAATCACAGCAGACCACTAAAAAACGGCTCAGCTACATTTGACACCATATTACAAAATATTAAAGAGGTCGCCGATTCTTTTCTGATCGGTATACGGATAAACATAGGAAAAAGCAATATCGATTCTTTTCCAATTTTCCTTGATAAATTGTTTGAATACGGTATTTCTGAAAAAGTTATGATAAGCACTGCAGAACTTGAAGTATACAGCTTTTCTAATGACGCAACCAAGGATATGGCACTTACTAAAGAAGAATATGCTAAGGCATATGTCAAATTGGTAGATATGGCTGTAGAGAGGGGAATTAGTATTCATGTAATTGAGAGGAGTCATATGATAAATTGCTCTGCTGTAGCACACGACGGCTTAATCATAGATCCTGACGGGTACTTATATAAGTGCATGGAAACTACCGGAATGAAATCGGAAAGTATTGGAAGAATCGGTGAAAAAATAAATCCGTATGGCAAATCCTTAAAATGGCTTGCTTGGGGTAGTGCATTTGATTCTACGAAATGCAAGGACTGTAAAGTCATGCCTTTATGTGTGGGAGGATGCCCGCGAAAATATCTTGTACATGATGAGCTTTCACTCACACAGAATCATTGTTCACATTTAAAATATAATTTGCCGGAGCTAATGAAAATTCAATACAAACAATTTAAACTGCTTAAAAATAAAATAGGATAAGCTAATTGGCTTGTTAATTTTGAGGGAGGTTTAAAATTGAAAACATCAAAATATAATATTTTTCTAGAACAAGATGATGATGCTGTATTAGCCTTTAACTCTTTGACCGGTGCTCTTGTAAAAATGGATTCGGAAAATTATTTGAACTTTATTAATCTTGCGAATGAAGGCATTTCACCTGAAATAAATACGAATGAAATGCAGGATTTTATGAAACAATTAAAGCTTGGAGGTTTTTTAATTGAAGATAGCTTTGATGAAATGGAGTCCCTTAAAAGAAAATATTTTAAGGTGAAAGAATCAAAATCTTTTCTGAAGCTTGAGATAGCACCAACTAATAACTGTAACTTCTCATGCAAATATTGTTTCAACCCAAACCGTAGAGACAATGATATGACCGAAGAAGTGCAAAATGCGCTTGTAGAATTTGTTAGAAAAAAGGCAGAGAAAACTAAAGTACTCAGTGTTTTATGGACAGGTGGGGAACCCTCACTTGCACCTGATATTATAATCCGTCTTTCTAAAAAATTCATGGAGATTGCAAAGGATGCAGATATATCCTACGATGCCGCAATATTTTCAAATGGTTATAATTTAAATTATGAAATGGCAAATTCACTTAAAGATTGTGGCGTATCAATGGCACAAATTGTTCTTGATGGTCCGCGCGAAGTGCATGATAAAAGACGAACCCTTGTTACTGGTGGCAGAACTCATGATGTTATTATTAAAAATATAAAAGAAATATCAAAAGTACTCCCGGTTTTGTTGAGAGTTAACCTTGATTTCAGTAATTCTGATATGAAGTATATCACCCAACTAATGGATGAACTTAAAGAATATGATATTCCTAAATATGTCGCTATTGAGTTTGCACAAATTGTATCATACACTTCATCATGTACAGAATTTGTTAAAAAACACGGTTTTAACAGGAAAGTATATGCAGAAAAATTAGCCGAACTAATTCCAGTTGTTATAAAAGAAGAGCGCTTGTTTAGTTTTGATCTGACCCCACAATATGGCGCTGCCCCTTGTACCTCAAACAGCAGTTTTGGGATCTCGCCTGAAGGAGATGTATACAGATGCTTCCTCCTTATAGGAGATAAACGGGAGTGTATAGGAAACTTACTTAATACGCAATCCTTTGATGATAGAAATGAAAATTTTGTAAAATGGGATACATGGAATCCTTTTGAGAGAAAGGAATGTATTGATTGTGATATTTTACCTATATGTATGGGCGGCGATGCTTGTCCTTTTCCGGATGTAGCAATCGATGGATATGTACGGGACGGTATAAGGTGCTCACCTCTCAAATTTAAAAAGGAAGAGTTGATAAGGCTGGTATCTAAGCAAAGGATGTGTTTGAATGCAATATAGAAGACTTGGAAAAACAAATCTGGATGTTTCGGTAATTGGACTTGGAGGGTTACAGTTTTATAATATGTCAAGCACTCAAGTAGCACAATTAATTTTGCGCTCCTGTGAATTGGGTATTAACATTATTGAGCTTGGAAGATCTTATGCTGGTAGCGAAGAAAAGTCAGGGTATATAATTCCGCAATATAGAAATAAGTTCTATCTGTCCTCTAAAACAGCAGAAAGAAAAAAAGAATTAGCTTTAAATGATATAGACATAAGTATAAAAACTTTAAAGACCGATTATATAGACATTTACCAGATACATCACATTGACAGTTACCAGCAGCTTGATGCTGTAATGAATTCAAATGGAGCCCTTGAAGCATTAAAGCTTGCTAAACAGCAAGGAAAAATCCGATATATCGGTATAACGGGGCATTCGCCAGCAGTGTTAACCAAAGCTATAAAAACGGGAGAATTTGATGTAATAGAAATTTTGTTTAACATCGTTGAGAGAGAAGCGCTAAATGAACTAATACCTCTTGCACATGAAATGGATGTGGGGATTTTAGGTATGAAACCTTTTGGCGGAGGTGCTTTTCTTGATACTGAAAATAAAATTGCACAATATTTTGGTCAATACCCAGAATCGGTTGCTCAAAATCTTTTGAAATTTGTTTTATCATACAATATATCTTGTGCCCTTGCTGGCTCCAGAACCTTAGAGGAACTCGAATGCAATGCATTATCAGGAATTAACTTTGAACCTTTTTCTCAATCGCAATTGAAGATGATGGTAGAGGAAGTGGATAAAATAGGCATGAGAGACAGCGCATTTTGCCATCGGTGCGGGTATTGCGTCTGCTGCCCCAACATGATAGATATCCCTCTAATTCTTCGCTTCGATGAGTACTTACATAAATATAAAAGTAAAGCTTGGCCTGTGGCGATGTACCGGCATGTTGAGCAAAATGCAATGAAATGTACGGAGTGTGGATTGTGCGAGTCAAAATGTCCATTCAATCTGCCTATAAGAAAAATGCTGAAAGAAGCGCATGCAAGACTTTCCCAACTTGATCAGTAAAGGAGTCTAAAAAATGAAATCTGTATTTGTTACTAAGCTAAAAGATCGTACTCCAATGCAGACAGTTAAGCGCATAAGGGACATTCTTTCTGATCTAGATATTATGGTTAAAGAAGATTGGTTACAGGATATAGAAAATTATTATTCACTAAATTTAAACGTCGTTGGAACTAATATTTTCTCTAACGGGAAAGGAACCTCCTATGAATTTGCATTGGCGAGCGCATATGGAGAACTGATTGAAAGGATTCAAAATCTTTGTTTTATGCGCTTCAACAGAGGTATGAGTGATAAAGCAAAGACTCATGGTGGTTTTTTCTATGCTCCGGATGAGAAGTCTGTCGGAATAGATGAAATGATATTCAACAATGAAAGCTGGTTAAAGGCTCTAACTTTTGAAGCTTCCACAGACCAGGATAAAAAGGAAACTCTAAGAAAATGGTATATGGTTGGAGACCCTGCAGGACCTGATCAATTTACATCCATACCATACCTTAACATAACAAAAGGTAATATCTCATATATTCCAGTTATAATGCTTTTATTCAGATACGGCACAAATGGAATGTGTGCGGGAAATACCATAGAGGAAGCATTGGTTCAAGGTATTTCTGAAGTTATTGAAAGGTTTGTACAATTAAAAATAATTCATGATAAGATTACACCTCCCACTATTCCGGATACATACATTATGAAGGAATACCCTGCTATTTATGAAATGATAAAAAAACTGGAAAGTAAAGGCGATTTTAAAGTTATTGTAAAGGATTGCTCATTAGAAAAAGCATTTCCTGCTGCTGCAATTATCTTTTTGGATAGAAAGAATCGCTCGTATATTGTTAAATTTGGTGCTAACCCATCTATTGAAATTGCGATTGAAAGGTGTCTTACTGAATTGATGCAAGGGAGAGAATTGAAGAATCGAAAATGGTGGATGAAAGAGTTCTCATATAGTAATAATGAAGTATACTCATATTCAAATTTAATGAGTATTACTACAAATGGAAGCGGATATTATCCGAGCGGTTTTTTCAGCGAAAAATATAGTTATGAATTTTTGGGGATAAAAGATTCGGGTTCTTATAGCAATAAGGAGATGTTGACATATTTAATCAATCTAATGAGTGATAACAAACTTGAAATAATTATCCGGGATGTATCTTTCTTGGGCTTTCCTGCTTTCCATATAATTGTTCCGTCTTTCAGCGAGTTTAATGACTCTAATGAAGAAACTATTAAAAGAGTTTTGAATATAGGCAATGTGCATTGTATATTCACTAATCTAGAAAATTCAAGCAATCAGGAGCTTGCGATGGCTATTGATTATATGAAGGAATCGGAATACAGCCCTTATGATTCAATAAAAAAAGCGCTTCCCCTCACTCTTGCACCTGGCTTCCCCTGGGACAATATGAAACGAGATCTGTTTATATCTTCTGCTTATTACAGAATGAGAGACTTTAAAAATGCTTATGATACAATGTGTAAATATATTAAACTGGCTGAATCTATAACTAATAATGCAACAGTATCCTATTTGAGTTGTGTCAGGGACTACTTCGGAGCTCTTTCGGATGGACTGAGTGATGAGGAGAAAATAAGGGGACTCCTTTCAAAATTTTATTCACAGGATATTTTAGATAAAGCTATTTCAGATATTAAAAATCCTGATAAAATTTTTAAAAACTCTGCAAAGCTTGATTGCTTTAACTGTACTCCCTGCACATATAAAAAATATTGTTACTACGAAAAAACAGAAGATATTTATCTTAAATTAAAAGATAAATATTTACAAAATATTATTGATCAGAGTAAAAACAAAAATCTTTGTTCATTAAGAAATCGGGTTTAATAATTATGAAAACATCAATTTATAATTTATATATTGAATTAAATAGCGGGGAAGTGCTTGCATATAATACTATGTCATGCATGCTTGGAAATATTGGCGGCGAACTCTACAATATGCTTTGCAAAATAAACCCCGGTCAAAAAATTCCTGACGATTACAAGAACCATGCTGCGTTTTATAGCGAAATCGACAAACTTGAAAAAGGCGGGTTTGTGATTGGAGATGATATTGATGAAATTGAACAATTGAAAGAAATGCAGCAATACAGAAGATTTCAAAATAATAATCTTTTAAATATTACAATAGCACCCACGTTGGATTGTAACTTCAATTGTATATATTGCTATGAGAATGCTGAAAACAACAAAAATGACAGGGTATTAATGACAAAAGATATTGCAGATTCAGTTATTGAGTATATAGACGATTACTTCACAAATGGTGGCGAACTCAATGTTGCGTGGTTTGGAGGAGAGCCCACACTAGCGCTGGATATGGTTTATTATATTTCGAATGCCATTGCTGGTATTACTGCAAAAAAGCATATCAAAAACAATTCGTATATTGTTACTAATGGATATTTATTAGATAGGATTGTTGCAAACGAGTTGTCGCAGAGAGGCATATCACAGGCAATCATCTCCGTTGATGGATGTTGCTATTCACATGACAGTCGCAGACCATTGAAAAATGGAGAAGGTACTTTCGATGTCATCATTGAAAACATTAAAAATATTTGTGATATCATTGAAGTATCTATAAAGGTTACACTTGATAGAGAAAATTGTCAAAATGTAAATATGCTATTGGACACGCTGGAAGACAACGGTATTAAAGATAAAGTTAATTTGGAAGCAACCGTAATTGAAGCATATGAATACTCCTGCGACAGTGTAAAAAGAAATGCTCTTTTAACATATGAATTTGCTAATGTATATTCTGAGTTTATGAAAACCGCAATTGAACGACATTTTAGGGTAATACCGTTTCCTTTGGCAAATAGGTATGCTTGTTCTGCTATTTGCAATAACAGCCTTGTTGTAGGACCGAAAGGAGAATTACACAAATGCGTGAATACGCTTGGTAGAGACGATGAGGTTTTTGGAAGTATACAGGATGTGAATCATAAAAAAAGTGAGAGTGAAAATTATACGAAATGGATGTCTCAACCATTTTATGAAACAGAAAACTGCCTTAATTGCAAGGTTCTTCCCATGTGTATGGGAAGCAGATGTGTGCGAAACAAAATATTGAAATATGCAGCCACACTCAATGGTGAAAGTTCCTGCACTCAATTTAAGTACAACATTGAACAACTAATTAAACACGTATATGCGAGCTATAAAACGACCAAACATTGACCTATTTTTCAAGTTGCCGGTTAAACAGCTGCTGACTATTTATATTTAAGTGGAGAAACACCTGTACTTTTTTTAAATACTGTACAAAAGTAAGAAATGTTATTATAACCTACCATTCCAGCAATCTCTTTTATCTTGTATGTTGATTTGCTTATTAAATCTTTTGCACTATGTATTCTTACTTGGTTAACATAATCCGTAAAATTTTGCCCGGTTATTTTTTTAAACATACCACTGAAATAATTTGAGTTTATGTGAAGGTAATTTGCAATATCCTCAATAGATATTTTATCTGCATAATTATCTTCGACATATTTTTTAGCCTTATTTATATAGCAACTGGCTCCATCTTGATTTATACTTTTTATTTCTCTTGTGAATTCCAGCATTTTATCTTTAAACCATAATTTCAAAGTATCAAATGTTTTAAATGATCTAATATTATCAATAGCATTCAGTTTATTGAGGCTTTTTAATTCTACGCCTTTGTCTTTCATATTAAAATCTACTAGAAATATAACTTCTATGCATTTCATCTGTATATCATTCACTGAAAACATGTATGCCTGTTCAATAGCACTGAAAAATGAATACACCATGCTTATAACTTTATCAGGATTGCTCATAAATATATTCTTAATTAAGTTATCTACTAACTCCTGTATTTCTTGTTCTTCAATTATTGAACCGCTTTTTCGGTTAATGTCCTGGAAGAATATAATACTCCCTTCCCCTTTAAAGTACCTGCAGTTATTTGCACAAACTGCTTCTTTATAGGAACAGCTTATCTTTTCTATACCTTTATATTGATTGCCAACACCTATAGTAAATAAATTGCCAGTGTCATAAGGCATGTTCAATCTTTCCTTAATTGTCCTTACAAAACTGTTCAAGGAATTCAAGACCTCATTACTAGGGATACATTTTGTATTGCTTAGAAAGATGATAACAGAGGAATCCTGCAGCAAAAAAAGCAATAGATTATTCTTTTTTATTTTGCTTATTCTTTCACAAAGGAGTTGCTGAAGCACTTGGTGTATATTCCTTTCATATGTTATGTTGTATGAACATACAGCCACCCTTATATAGTTATTTAAATATATCAGATTTAACTCTTTGAGATTCTTTAGTATATTCTCCTTGTCGAAATAAATACCTCTAAGCATGTTTTCCAGTATTATTTTCTGTTGAAACAGCAAAGAAGCATGTTCCTCGTCCAATTTTAATAATTTACACGTCATCTTATGTAAATTTCGCTCAAGATGCTCGTTATCGAGAGATATCCACATTTTTATCCATGCCCCCACGTTAAGAAGCAAATTCTCCGTGTAAATCAGAACATAATACTTTAAAATAAATATTATGTATTAAAAGAACTCTAATTATCTAAATTTTTTATCAAAATTCCAAGACCTCCACTTCTATAAGTGGGGGTTCCTTATTCTTGCTTCGGTGGGGGTAGAGTCCCCCACCGAAGTCCCGATGTTCAGCTTTAGCTGAACGAGTTCACTGATTCTACAGATGTTCTTACTGTAAAACTTGTTCGTGTATTTTCAACCATAGCGGTTGAAAATACACGAATAGTTTAAGGGAGCCCATTTTACAACAGTGCTGTATCTCTATATTTAGTTTCTACGTTATACCCCTCAGCAGTAATAATCTGACACCTTTCTTATGGCTTCTATAATTTCATTGACATCTTTATCCGTATAAAACTCGTTAATTGATATTCTTATTGCTGTTTCAAGTATTCCTTCTGCGATTGGGCACAAACCCTTGCCATATGTGATATCTTTTCCGTACATCTTGCATCCGAAAGGGCAGTCACTTCCAAGATATACGCTTTTATTTGCAAACAAATCATACTCGTATATACAGTTAGGTATGTAGCCTGCTTGGTTGGGAATGCCTTCTGCTTCCAATGCCTTGGAAAAATCATCTCTGGTTATACCTGCTTTTTTTTCATCAATCCTAAACATATAAAACCAATAGGAGCTCTTGCTGCCTTCCATTATCTTCGGAGGGTGAACTCCTTTTAAATCTTTTATACCTTCTGTAATTTTCTCGCCTATTATATTACGCCTTTCACATATCCATTCCAATTTTTTTAGTTGAGCTAACGCTACTGCACCCTGTAACTCAGTCATTCTGTAGTTAGGAGCTAAATACTCAATTTTTCTTATAGCAGCAGGATCCTTTGAGAGCCTGTTATAATTTTTATCAGCTAATCTTAAAGTTTTTTCATATAAACCTTTATCATTCAGAATACACATTCCCCCGTCCCCAGCGGAAATATGCTTGAAATCATTCAAGCTGAAACATCCTACATCACCAATTGTCCCGGTAAGTCTGCCTTTGTAATAGCACATATAACTCTGCGCACAATCCTCAACCACTTTTACATTATACTTTCTAGCAATCTCCATAATTGGATCCATGTCAGCTGGGTTGCCTGCAAGATGAACGACCAGTATTGCTTTTGTTTTTTCGGTAATTTTGGACTCAACAGATTTGGGATCAAGATTGTATGTATACGGATCAAGGTCAGCAAATATCGGTATTGCATTTTGATATAGTATACCTATAACACTTCCCATATCAGTTATTGGCGATGTAATGACCTCATCTCCCGCAGTAACCCCCACTGTTGCCAATCCAACATGAATAGCTGCTGTGCCCGATGATGTGGCTACACAGTATTTTGCACCATACATCTCAGCAAATTCTGTTGTTAACTTTTTCACCTTGTTACCCGACCAATAAAATAGAGTATTTTGCTCAAGAGCCTCCTTTAGTTCTTTTAGTTCCTCTTCACCAAACCTTTTTCCTGTCCCAAAAGGTGTATCTTTTACTTTTCCCCCCCCAAATAACGCTAACTTCCCCATTGTTATCCTCCTTTAAATCATAATACTTGTATTATGATTATTACTTTAGACTATACAATTTCTCATTGACTGCAAAGAAAATTTCTCCTTTTGCAGTTATTGTAGCTGTTTTCACCTGTCCAGGTAGTTCAGCAACCAATTTTAACTCGCCACTTGAAGTATTGACTTCGAACAATTCATTTTCACAGAATACCAAGAGCTGTTCATCTCTTTTCTTCAGAAGGCAAGTGCATATACTCGTCAATTTAATCCTGCAAGTAAACTCCATGGTCGTGCTGTCAAATATAATAAGTTCGTTAACCGGAAGGGTTTTGCAATAAGAATATAGGCATACCGCACCATGCTTACCTGCAATTTCTACACAACCCGGCACAGTTCCTTCAGGAAATTCCACCTTGTGTACAAGTTTCCCCTCTGTATCACAAACAGCTATGCAAAATATGCTTGTTTTCCAATTTAACCCGTTACCTCTACCCGATGTTGTAAAATAAAGGTATTTTTCACTCGCTGCAAGCGATTCTATTGATTGTTCCGGTATTGGATCATACCATAATTTCATATCATATGATGTAGGATCAATACGGGTTAATCCGCCACCATAAGTACCGTATTTCGCCGTCCAACCAGTCCAAAACCCATTGTCAGGTCCAATAACACTTTTCCCGTGTGGTCTGATTAAATCAGGACCTGCACTTGCTAATGCTTTCGGATTAATGTTATTTGCCTGATCCCACTTTTCAAAAGGGTCATAAACAATATGATCACCACCGGCATATGCAGCCATGAACACCTTCCCTCCGATAACCTTGATTCCATACACCTCACCGCCATTGTCACATACCGTTAAAGAATTCCAATACGTTCCATCAGTAGGATTATAGCTAAATATTGTTTGCCCAAAATTACTGGTTCCCCATATTATCCCATCCTCTCCTGATGTGATTGTTAATATTTGCGTTGGTGGTGCTTCTACAGGTATTGGCAAGAGTTTTATCCTGCTATCGTCTTTTTTTAAATAAAAATATTCCTGACCTCTCACTCCTGCCTTGTTTCCATGCTCTAGCAACAGCGCATTCCCGTATTTTTCAGGTATTCGGTTGTCCTTAACCGGTCTAAAAAAATTGTTTATAAATTCTGATATCGGTGCCTTAATATCAGAATTCGGTGCTTTAGGTAGATTGATTGAAATTGTTCCACATATCTGCTCAAGAGTAAGAGGATTATAAAAATCTAAATCATCACCTGTTATTGTACAAATAAAATCCTTATTCGCTTCTTTTACGAAAGCCCCTTCCTTTCCAAAAACATTCACCTTATGAGTACTTAAATCATACACAGAAGCGTGCGGCTTATCATAACCGCAATTTATAAAAATTCGTCCGGGAACATCTCCGAATACTTGTCTGCTATATAGATTACTCAGATAAGGTGACATCCTTCCCATATTATCCAAAGTGTGCTTTTCCGGGTTATAACGCAACAGTGCACATCCGGGGTATGTACCTCCATATACCATTCCGTCTGAACCCATTACAAGGTTCCATATATAAGTTTCATGCTCATCCCTGAGTGATTTGACCCATTCGCGACTTTTTAAATCCATGCAGTGAATATAACCTTTTATTCCGCAAGTACCTATAATAAGGAATCTATTGTGCAGATTATAACTCGCCCAAGCTCCTTCGTCAGCAGGTAATGCTATACTCTCCCCTTTACCGGTTCTCGGGTCAATAAAAATGAGTATTCCCGTTCCCCCTGAAACAAAGCTTGAAAGTACTATTTTTTCTTTCTCATCAACAGGATCTGTAATTTTTAATGAAGATAAGATACAAAAGTTTCTACACGGTTCTCCATGACTGTTGTAACTCATAATTACCTCAATTCTGCTTATAAGTAAAGCGTATTAATATCATTTGATTTCTTCTTCCATATCTTTCCGCCGGATTGTTCTTTTAATAATCCGCAACAAACTATATGTCAGAGTTAATATTCTTCCTTTATATTTCGTTTCCATTAAGCAAAACATATAACCCTACAAAAACATAAGTATTTAAATGTTCATCGTCTTACCCTTTTACTGATCCAACTAATATACCTTTCACGAAATACTTTTGAACAAAAGGATACACTGCTACAACCGGCAAAGCTACAAGAATAATTGCTGCCATTTGATAGTTTTCGCCGACTACATCCTGTAACCCAAGTTCTGCTAATTGTAGTGCATCTGCGCTTGTGTTATAACCTATCGATTTTGAAAAGACAATAGCTCGCAAATAATATTGAAGCATCCACATTTTTTCGTTGCTGTTTGTGAACAGCATAACATTAAACCAACTGTTCCATGTTCCAAGGGCAACGAACATACTAATAGCTGCTATGGTTGGTGTAATTGACGGTACAACAATCTGGAAAAGAACCTGTCTTTCTTTTGCTCCATCAATTATTCCCGCCTCTATAAGTTCCTTTGGAATAGTTTCAATCTGGGATCGCATAACTATAATGTAGAATACACTTACAAGCGAAGGCAATATCAATGCCGGATATTTATTCTTAAGATGCAGATAATTTGTCATTAACAAGTAAAATGGAATTAATCCCCCTGAGAAATACATTGTGATGACAAAATAGTAATTAAAAAAGGTTTTCCCGTAAAATTTCTTTGAAAATGCATATGCTGCCATAACAGCGATCGATACATTCAATACTGTCACAACAGCCGTAATACCTATCGTATTCAATAAAGATCTAGTGAATGTCTTGTTTGTAAGGATCTCCCTATATGCCTCAGCTTGAAAACCTATTGGCCAAAGACTTACCTTGCCACCAATGATTGCTTCTCTTCCACTGAAGGAAACCGCAATAATGTTCATAAAGGGAAGGATAATCGTCAAGCAAAACAAAAACATTATTGTATAGTTTAATATGTTAAAAGCAGTTCTTCCTTTGGAAATATTCATGCTGTGTCACTCCTGTTCTGTATTACTACTTACCATAATGACCATCCCGCAAGCTTACGAGCGAGTCTGTTCGCCAAAAATACCATTATAAAGTTTACTAGAGATTGCGTAAAACCAATGGCAGTTGTTGCACTAAACTGAGTCTGTTCTATGCCAAGCCGGTAAGTATATGTGCTGATAACATCTCCTACCTCATATACCGTTGGATTATAAAGCAGAAAAATTTGTTCAAACCCAATTGTAAACAGGCTGCCGATCTGCAGAACAAAGAGCACAGTTATAATATTAGCAAGTCCCGGCAATGTAATATGCCATGTCTGCTTCCATCTGTTTGCTCCATCGATCATTGCCGCCTCATATAGTTGTGGGTCTATTGAAGTTATTGATGCAATGTAATACACAGCAGACATACCTATACCTTTCCATATTCCTGAGATAATAAGTATGCTTCTGAAATATTGCACTTTCGTCATAAAATAAGTCGGTTCTAAACCAAACAAGTTTTTACCAACCATATTTACAATACCGTTAGTCGGTGATAAGACAGAAACTACAATTCCAGCGGCTACAACCCAAGATATGAAATAAGGTAAATAACTTATTGTCTGTACCACCTTTTTATATTTGACAAAACCTATCTCATTTAATAACAACGCCAATATGATTGGCGCAGGAAAACCAAAAATTAATGAATAAAGATTTATAATGATCGTATTTTTCATTACCCTCCAGAAACTCGGATCCAGTAAAAAATCCTTGAAATGCGCAAAACCTACCCATTTGCTGGCTAAAAGTCCCCTATATGGGCTATAATTCTTAAATGCTATTATAACGCCCCATATTGGCAAATATGAAAAGATAAACAAAAGTATTACTGCCGGTAATAAAAGAAAGTAAACAGGTATATCTCTTCCCGGCAAAAACCTGAGCTTTATTTTGTATACAATTCTGTTGGATTTTGCATTCTTTTTTAGTGCTAATTCTGTCATAAGTATACAACCTCCACTAATTCATGTAATGGATTGGTGATTCATCACATTTACTCTGTTCAAAATTTACATAAGAAACGGTTTTATATATTTATAGATAATCTCCAAAACCACAGCTAATAAATAAGTATAGTATCTTACAAAGTTGTAGAAAAACATATTTTGGAGTAGAGGGTATGGCTTTGCGAAGCAAAGCCATACCTTTGAAGCTAATTCATGTTTTGGGTTAATTTCTCTCATCAATTACTTTTTGAAGTGCCACCGTATATTCTTCTGTTATATATTTATATTTTCCAATAAAATCACTTACCTGTTTATCATACTCTTCCATGGATATTTCACCGATAATAGCTTTAAGGATAATGTTGAGTGAAGCTGCTCTTGCCTCGGCAATCTTCGGGGCTAAGTCTGGATTAGAAGGAACAAAGCTTGCATCAGAAACCATAGGTACCATTCCGGATTCTGCATCCCGTATTGCAACACCTTCCTCATAAGCTTTTCTGAATGCTGTCGCCTGAGGTCCTGCGAGTTTTGGATAAAGCTGAGCTGCTCTTACATTGAGGTTATCGGGATACCAGTATGCATTGAAGAAACAGTATGCAACTCTGTAGTTGGCAAGTGCACTTGCTTCGGTATCAAGAATCCTCTTTCCTTCTGCATTCGTCACATATTCAATACCTTCTCTACCCCATGCAATACCCTCTTTAACTTCAGGTGTTGTAAAAGCTTCTATTACCTTTACAGCAGCATCAATATTACTGGATTTGCTGGATATCGCCACACAATGCCAGCCAAGCGGAGAGAACGCTTGATAACAATCTAACGGGTTAACTCCGGATGCAATTGGGTTGTTGACAAAACCAACAACAGCAGTAGTGTTGCCTATGCTGGCAAGTCTGTCCTGCCTGGATATTACTGCTGCAGCTCCGCCCCAGGATAATAGAGTCATTTTCTGTTCAACCGCATTAGCAAATTCAGTGCCTGTATTTGTGACAAATGTCTTGTCTAAAAGATCCTCCGCATAAAGTTTTCTGTGGAATTCTACTGCTTCTCTAGCTTTTGGTGCTTCGAAACCCCATATGTATCTATCCGGGGAATCAGCCAATATCTGCATTTTAATGCCATTGCCATCGATACCCATTCCAAATCCTCTGAAGAAATAGTCAGCCATCATGACTCCGCCTTGTGTAGACATCGGTGTGGAATCCGGATATGCAATCTTTAGTTTTTTCATGAGCTGATACCAATCATCAGGGGTTTTTGGCATTACACCATTATTAAGCTCATCTATGAGATCTATTCTTGCATATGTACCATTCGGATCCATTGAACTAAGCACGTTCAGGGCATAAACTGCGTCATCGGCTGTTTTCATCATATCAAGCATATCTTTTGAATAAAACTGGGATAGCTGCTGAGATTTGGGTATATACTCGTTCCAGTTAATGAATGCGCCTTCTGAACCGTATTTGTCAATATCAGCTTTAAACCAGCAGTGAATAATGTCGGGTAGTTCACCTGATGCCATCATAAGATTAAACTGGGTTTGGAAATCGGCATATGGCGGCTGAATAATTTCCAAATCAACGTTAGCAGCCTTTTCTATTATATTAAGAAAAGGATTATCGCTCTTGTCTATTTCTGCCGGGAAAGCAATACCCGCATCTCCGAAAAACATTTTTAGCTTCACAGGTGGTTCTTTAACAGGTGCTTTAGTAGTAGCATCAGTTTGTGAGCCAGTGGGAGCGTTGGTGCCGTCTGAAGGGATGTTAACGCAGCCAGTCAGTACAATAGATAGGATTAGCATAAAACTTAAAGCTAAAAATACATACTTTTTAAACTTGTACATTCTGAAATCCTCCTTTAAAAAAGTACTTACAGTACTTAAATGAAATAAGACTTGGATCTGTGCTTGTGAGCTCACAATATGATAATAGCATCGGAAAATTGATACAACAATGATATTTTGTTACCTTCATGATAAATAACTTTACTTTCGACTGATGAATTTTTTATACTTATGATAGAAAATTTATGTTTTTTATTTTATATACATGGTCACTTTGAGGTTTTATGAATCGGAATGAAATTCTTCTTTCTTAATAGCATTACTCTGTATGCTTTGGGGGTACAACCATATTGAGTTTTGAACTTTTTAATAAAATATTGAGAGCTGGAATAACCAATCATGGAGGCTATTTCTTCGATCTTTAGATCGCTTCCAGCAACCAGTTTCTCTGCTTCTGAAAGCTTGGCCTCAATTAAATAATCAACAAAATTTATGCCCGTCTCATCTTTGAAAATACGGCTTAAATATGTACTTGTGATGCATTTGGCATCAGCTACAGAATTCAGCGACAGATCATATCTCATAACATTCTCTGTTATATATTCCTTCACTTCCGCTACAAGAGCACTTACTTTGTCTGATTTCCTGCTTTCAAGAATCTCAAATATACAGTTGACTGTATCTGTAAAACATTTTCTTAGCTCAATAATATTATTGGTTTTGTTGAAGCATGTAATAAAGTCACCATCAATAACTTCATTTTTATCAATTCTAAAAACATCGAACATAGATTCCGCATATATAAAGAACTTAGTTAAAAGTTTCATGGAATAGTTGTATGAATACTGCTCTTTTGAAATTTCAGAAAACAGGCTGTTAATGTAATCAAGTGTCGAATTTTTGTCCTGTTCTTTCAGAGAATTGCATAGATTAACAAGAAGCTTTTTCCCGTACTCAGGTTTTCTGTCGTCCCATTCCCGCACTTCATCCATTGTAAAAATATACATATCAGGATGTAGATAGCTATAGTTTAAGCAGGATTCAGATTCAATAAACATATTGTGTACATCGGTAATATTACCACAAAAGCTGCTAACCCCTATATAAAACTCAAGACACATACTCTTTGTTAAATAACGCAAGAAATCCTTGATACATTCCTGCATATCATTTTCTTCTCTGTTGAAGTTAATAATTACAGTAATATTACTGTTTATATCAGTGCAAATACAATTTTTATTTTTATCTGATAACACCTTCTCCACTTCGTCAACAACCTGAATTTTAATATATTCATATGCTTCGTAACCTAACATCTGTTGTGCTTTTTTGAAACTTATGCTTATAACCATAAAACTGTCAAAAGGAAAAGATATATTAAGGAATTTCATTTTTTCATCGATTTCTTCTTTATTTTCAAACCTTCTATAAAGCAAGCTGTTTATAAAATGATGCTTAATGATAGGCATGTTCTGTTCAATCTGTTCTTCGTGTTCCTTCAGCTTAACAGAGATCGCACCCAATGTGGAACCGATAAGAGCATATTCACCTTTTGGCTTGTTCAAGGAGTTAACATTCATAATATTTCTGCATAGATCACCCAATTTTCTCAGCAGGTTGTAAAAATATTTAGTAGAAAGAATAGAAGCAAAAAGGGCAAATAAAAATGTGCTTAAACCGATAACCTGTATCAGATCGCCAAGGATCTTGATCCCCTCATTGAACTTAGCTATTGGCTTAACTGTTATATACCTCCAGTTGTTTACTTTTGATGCCGTAAAGGACACTACAGTCTTTACGCCATTTAGATCTGTTAAAAAATAACCGTCCATATTTGTCTGATCTGTCAATTCTTTCCCAAACGACATTGTTTCAGAAACATTCGTAAAAAGAAAATCCTTTTGATTATGTGATATGATTTGCCCTTTTTCATCAATAATAAAGATGTCACCAAAGTCAACGGGAGCGGAATCAATAATCGTATTTCGAAAAATATCTTCATCGATCGATATGGAAATACCACCGGCAGCTCCGGTCAAAAAGGAAAGATACGCAATTCTCCTCACAAAATAAACATATCCTTTATCACCATTGTCAGGATTCAGCTTGTCAGGCTCTTTGCTTACTTTCCATGCACTGTTGTAACTAGAGTCAATGATTTCCTTTATATGGCTTTTTGCAATAGACTCACCGTTAGAGAATGTTATGCCTTGAGTCGATATCAAAAGATCATTTTGTGTATAGTATAACTCTATAGAACTAATAGCAGAATTTGTAGATTTTTGTTTGTTCAGATAATTCATTACACTGGGTATATCGGTATAATTATCTTCATATGGATTTGTGAAATAGTAGGATATTACCGGATCACTGATAATACTTTGAAGTATAGAAAGTGACAGTTTGTCAATATTCCCTAAAATCAGGTCGTCTATTGTATTTTTATATTGATACAACAATTCATTGTTTGACTTTATTGTTAATTCTGTTATCCGCTGCAGTTCAAAATTATATGACAGTATGCCCATTGCATATATGCTTATAATTATTATAAGTACATATGATGCAAATAAATTCCTGACAAAATTTTTCTCTTTTGAGCTTAATCTGAAAGCATTATAAAGGTTTTTAATGTTACCGTAAAGGTTAAATTTATTATGCTTATTTTTATATAAAAACATAATTTCAATCCCTTTCGTTGACCACATACCCAGTGCTTTATTTTTTATCATTCCGTGTGATTTTGCAAAGTCTAAAAAACCTCGCTATGAATAAAAATTATGATTACTTCCCAGAAAGTCGTGAAACGACTTTTTCCTGCAGGTTTAACTGCAGGAAGTTGCATCGGGCTGCAACCTGGTGCAATCACAATATGGTTATCCAGCTTTCAGAAGAAGGCTGATGAAATTTAAGAAGTCTTAAATTTCATCAGAAAGTCACTTTGTGACTTTCCGGGTGATAACCAAATTATACTTTCAGTTAAAATAAAAAATGTGTGCCAAGCTGCAGCTAGAGTTGACTATTTTCGTTCATTCAGCCGGCTTTTACTGCTATCATCTAATCTCTGAATTCGATAAAAATGTTAAGGCTTAACATATGCTTCATGGCAAAAAAACCAGAAAAGTAACATATGCTTCACGGTAATAAACCAGAAAACTGAACAATAATTATAACATTATCTTATAACATTTGACGATGCTAAGCAAGCCCTGAGCAGGGCAATCGCATGAAAAAGATAAAAAGGCTGAAATGAGCTAACAAGAGTAGCGAAAAACGAGAAAAGCCAGAACAAGAGGAAACGGCAAACATTATTTATAACGGTAATTATAGTAAACGGTGTAAAAAGGCGCAACAGACCAGAGGTTGATCTGGCTAAAAGATCAACCTGCGTTTGTTTAAAATATGGATATGTGAGCAGCTATTTGTTGATGCCCGGAATTACTTCAAAAAGCAGCCTGCATACTGCGTCAGGATTATTACGGTAGTATATTTGTTTTGCCCTAACAGACATATCTTTAACATCACTATCTAATTTCAACAGATTCCGATTGTCGCACGGATCTACTATGCTTCCAAATATTGCAGCTAACGTGTTAAGTGATTCAAATTTATATTGCATCGATCTTAACCCCCAATCGTGCTAATATTTCGCTCATATCAGATGTGATTTCCGATAACATATCGCACTCCTTAGTCTCAACAAGATATAATTCTGACAGTGGACGCAATTCTTCTATGGATATTCCCGTGAGCCTTTCGTATCTTTTAAGTTGCGCAATCAGGCTGATATGTAGGTCAGACAAAGAAGGTAAAGCAGTATTCCTTAAAAGATAACTTCTCGGAGATACGTGGTTCACAATGTGCAAGAAAGCAAAACGCAGGACTTCCTTATCGTGAGAGTTAATCAAAAAAGCTTCTGGAAGCAGAGTTTGCAGCACATAAGACATTCCATACTCGTAAACCTTTACTCTGTCTGTGGATATTTTCCTAACATGAGTCTTAATCACCCCTTTTCTGGTTATTGTTCCGATATACTCTTGCACCGGCTGTGGATATTTCTTTCCCGGAACTCGCTTTGATGTGGAATGATACAAATAATACTCATTGCCAACCTTTTTTATGGATGTCCCCTTTTCCTTGTAAGCGTTTACCCAATCCGGATAATTTGACATACAACCCCCTCCTTTATTATGTATAGTATGTTATACTATACATAATAAAATAAAACACTATGAAATCGCATTTGTTCTGCAATTTCCTATACATGATTTTACTTGCTATTGTTAAGCTTTTCAGTTTT
>ENA-UOOH01000464-UOOH01000464.1-fermentation-metagenome-genome-assembly--contig:-NODE-464-length-45790-cov-5.453679_pt1 | contig 45790 bp, 45 predicted proteins | sample MGYA00245778_ERZ724025 | MGnify/ENA primary metagenome ERZ724025 (study PRJEB28704, sample SAMN03018313) | fermentation metagenome | biome: anthropogenic terrestrial biome; feature: soil; material...
TATATATATAGATGTAGGTCTCAGTCCTTATTTTATTGGAAGATACACTCTGACACACCATGAAAAAATTTATCGCTATCATTGACGGAAGCGTCTCAGTCCTTATTTTATTGGAAGATACACTCTGACTTCCCCCCTTTTTCTATATATATATATATAGATGTAGGTCTCAGTCCTTATTTTATTGGAAGATACACTCTGACAGTCCTGGTAGATTTCTAAGAACTTTAACCTGAATAGTCTCAGTCCTTATTTTATTGGAAGATACACTCTGACTTAACAGGGTTTTCATCTTCAAGGAAAACTTTGATGGTCTCAGTCCTTATTTTATTGGAAGATACACTCTGACAAGCTAAAAAAAATGATTTACGAACAGATTCTGAAATGTCTCAGTCCTTATTTTATTGGAAGATACACTCTGACTTGTTTGAGGATTGGATATATGCAGGAATATCCTTTAGTCTCAGTCCTTATTTTATTGGAAGATACACTCTGACTCGGCTGTAAAAAACGCCCTGAGTTCGGCTGATACATCGTCTCAGTCCTTATTTTATTGGAAGATACACTCTGACCTAACAAAGGAAGCTGATTCTTGCACTTGGACTTGTCTCAGTCCTTATTTTATTGGAAGATACACTCTGACACCGCTCAAGCCTGACTTTACTCCCTATTTTATTGCCAGTCTCAGTCCTTATTTTATTGGAAGATACACTCTGACAATTTAGAAGCTTTAAACACTGTTTTAAGTTTAGGATGGTCTCAGTCCTTATTTTATTGGAAGATACACTCTGACCTGAGACTACTAAGGATTTCACGATCCCAGTCGTAGCTGTCTCAGTCCTTATTTTATTGGAAGATACACTCTGACAGGAAGAATAGATTTAGATAGTGCAGTCGTTGCCGTCTCAGTCCTTATTTTATTGGAAGATACACTCTGACCAAAGTAAATTAAAAGCACAAATGTAGCGTATTGGAGTCTCAGTCCTTATTTTATTGGAAGATACACTCTGACTTATTAGGGTTATGTATGTATATACAACCCGAACGGAGTCTCAGTCCTTATTTTATTGGAAGATACACTCTGACGGTGCAATTGCCCTATTTAATATCCGGGAATAACTGAAGTCTCAGTCCTTATTTTATTGGAAGATACACTCTGACATCAGATTAAGGTTACACGAATCTTCAAGCCCACAGAGGCGTCTCAGTCCTTATTTTATTGGAAGATACACTCTGACTTCTCATGCAAGGAAGGTATTACCAGGCATCACTGTTGTCTCAGTCCTTATTTTATTGGAAGATACACTCTGACACCGTTGGTACCTCGTTACCGATGGCAGAAATTACAGTCTCAGTCCTTATTTTATTGGAAGATACACTCTGACTGCAGACCATCACGTCAATGTCACTTGCTGAAAGAGTCTCAGTCCTTATTTTATTGGAAGATACACTCTGACTACGTCTCTAACGAGACTATCAGCTTGCTTGACGCTGTCTCAGTCCTTATTTTATTGGAAGATACACTCTGACGTTACTCATTCCCTTCGAAGAGGGGGAAAATCCGGTAGTCTCAGTCCTTATTTTATTGGAAGATACACTCTGACAAAACCAAGACCTGGCCTCGGCAAAAACCACTATGTCTCAGTCCTTATTTTATTGGAAGATACACTCTGACTATGATGGTACTCGGTACGATAAAGACTTTGTCCTTGCAGTCTCAGTCCTTATTTTATTGGAAGATACACTCTGACCAATATGGAAAAGGTGTAATAGGTATGAATTTGAACCTGTCTCAGTCCTTATTTTATTGGAAGATACACTCTGACGTCTATCGGTATGTTTATTAATACCGAAGACCAATTGTCTCAGTCCTTATTTTATTGGAAGATACACTCTGACGACTTCCGCATCTCGCTTTAGTGCAAAGAAAGCGACGTCTCAGTCCTTATTTTATTGGAAGATACACTCTGACACTGATCGGAACGGCATTATCGTTACACGTAGTGAGTCTCAGTCCTTATTTTATTGGAAGATACACTCTGACTGAAGTGGTTGAGCATGCTCCCGCACCAACAATTATTAGTCTCAGTCCTTATTTTATTGGAAGATACACTCTGACGGAGTTCATACTTCGGTTTGTAAGACCAATTAATGGTCTCAGTCCTTATTTTATTGGAAGATACACTCTGACAATAAGCTACTCTGATTACTCCAAAATACTCAATGTGTCTCAGTCCTTATTTTATTGGAAGATACACTCTGACGCAGCAACTAAAAAATATAAAGTAAGGTACTGGAGGTCTCAGTCCTTATTTTATTGGAAGATACACTCTGACAATAAGTAGGTATAGTGGAACGAAGTATGACAAAGAGTCTCAGTCCTTATTTTATTGGAAGATACACTCTGACTCAGCATCACGTTTCGCTAAAGTTGGGAGTGACGAGTCTCAGTCCTTATTTTATTGGAAGATACACTCTGACATTGTTATAATCATCATTACACTATTATAAATAGTCTCAGTCCTTATTTTATTGGAAGATACACTCTGACAGTGAAAAAAGTCACTCAAAAGTGGGTGTCAGCAGTCTCAGTCCTTATTTTATTGGAAGATACACTCTGACACCATGAAAGGTACTGTAAAACTCTTTCCAAGTATAGTCTCAGTCCTTATTTTATTGGAAGATACACTCTGACTCATTCATTATTTTTTAATCCTCAAAGTCAAAAATGTCTCAGTCCTTATTTTATTGGAAGATACACTCTGACTGCTCAAATTCGTATCTTAGAGCAACCAGATAGCAAAGTCTCAGTCCTTATTTTATTGGAAGATACACTCTGACGTCTTAGCATGTTGCCACAGCTACTAATTGTAAGTGTCTCAGTCCTTATTTTATTGGAAGATACACTCTGACATAATGAAAAGTTTTCTATTCTGGATAATGTTATGTCTCAGTCCTTATTTTATTGGAAGATACACTCTGACAGTCCTCGACAAGCAGATGACTTAGCAGCATCGTGTCTCAGTCCTTATTTTATTGGAAGATACACTCTGACTACTGCCGATAGTCTTAGCATTTTGCCACAGCTACTGTCTCAGTCCTTATTTTATTGGAAGATACACTCTGACCGCTCCCGAAACTGAACGTCCCATACCAAGTAGGGATAGTCTCAGTCCTTATTTTATTGGAAGATACACTCTGACACGTCCGTCTGCTATGCGTAGGCGGGGATTTTGAAACAGTCTCAGTCCTTATTTTATTGGAAGATACACTCTGACTCGACTCGCTTCTAGAGCAGTCCGTTCCGAGGATTTGTCTCAGTCCTTATTTTATTGGAAGATACACTCTGACGTTATCACAAATAGAGGTAGGGTGATAAAATAAAATAGTCTCAGTCCTTATTTTATTGGAAGATACACTCTGACTTCACTTTATGCAATCCGCTGTTAACCAGAATACTGCAACCCGGTGAATTGGCTTTCCAGCCATATTTTGAAAAAAAACAGGTGTTTTTTAGAGCGTGCAAAATTAATCTGTTTTTCAATAAGTTCCACATGGCTGTGTATTTTTATAATTCTATGGAATACTGATAGCAAATATACCCAATTTAAACCATTTAATGCGGAGAAATTTTACTGTAATTAAAAAATAATGGTATTGCGGTTCTCCATCACCATATCAAAGCTTAAGTTGCGCCCGATCACTTTCATGGCATGTACCTCATCGGTGGAAACCGGCAAAAACAATATACTGTCTTCATTGTCATACAAATCCTGCACTTCTTTCAAGGTGGTGTGCAGTTCATCAAATACATTGCGCGGTTTTTGAGCAATAAATACCGACTTTTGCAAACGGATACAACCTTTACGAATCAGGTATCTGGCGATGTGTGTCCTGACCTTGTTGTGCTCAATATCGTACATTACAAAAAAAATCATATCACCTGACTTTTGGGCCGATTCATAAATATTCAATAATTTGCGCAACCGGGCATTGAGATCCTCTATGGGCATTTCTTTAATGTCGCCCGCTTTAAGTATGGCTTCTTCCCGAATGCCCGCTGCTTTTACCTTTCGTAAAACTTCAACAAACGAGAGTTTTTTCCGCTTTTTGGCTGCCATATTTCTTTTAATCAAACAATTATAAGCAAATATCTGCAAAAGTTTTGTTTTTTTATTAAAATTTCTCATGAAATTGCATTTATACAGATAATTATCCTATATCCAATCAATTATTTTCTTAATTTCGTCTTAACAATACATATGAATCATGGTTCAACTGCAATTTGGTGAGTCAATCACTTCGGTGGTGCCCAAAGAATTAAAGCTTATTGATCTGGAGTTTCTGGCCAACGCCATCATAACACCCTTGCCGGGACTGGATATTCAAACCGATCGATTGCGCCGGGTTGGTGGCCTGGATCCCAAAGCGTATCAGAAATTAAAAAAAGAATTGCCATACATCACTTGCGGCATCTTTAACCCTCCTTACCGAAAGACCGAAAACTTCACACACATTGAATGTCTGATGATTGATTTTGATCATCTTAGCGAAAAAGAAACCACCCCAGAACAACTTAAAAAGAAACTCAGATCAGATGACCGCGTAGCATTAATGTTTACTTCGCCCGGCGGCGACGGACTAAAGGTATTGGTGGTACTTAAGGAGCCTTTCAAGGATGCGGGCAAATACACGCTGTTCTATAAGCTTTTTATTGTCGCTTTTGCGCGCGATGCCGGGCTTACACAGGTAGTTGACAAGCGCACCAGCGATGCTGCCCGGGCCACCTTTTTGTGTCACGATGCTGAGGCCTATTACAATCCGCTATATCAGCCTGTAGATGTGGCTGCTTTTATTGATTTCGATTCATCGCTGCAGGTGGATGAGGCACGCGCCCTGGCCAAAGAACAGGAAGCGGAACATAAGCAGCTTGTTGCAGCACAGAAAGGGCAGGAAAATGAAGCTGCCGATCACTTGCCGGATGAAATATTGTTGGAAATTAAGAAGAAACTTAATCCCAAATACCGGCCAATACGGAAAAAACGTGAGTTTTATGTGCCTGAAAAAGTGCTGCTGCTCGAAGCTGAATTAAATGAGCGTTGCAATTCCGCTGGCATTGAGATTACCGAAAGAGAAGATATACAATATGGCCGGCAACTGGCTTTTGCTGCCGGCGGGCATCAGGCCGAACTCAATATTTTTTATGGAAAAAAAGGGTTTTCCGTGGTAAAATCTACCAAAACCATGTGTTCTGATGAACTCAACGAATTGGTGTATAACCTGGTGATGGAATTGATTGTTTATTAAATGATCTGTCTATGGAACTGGTACTCAACACCTTTGGCACATCCTTACAGGTGGAAAACCAGTTATTCCTGGTGGTACATGCCGATGGCAAACAGTGGATCGATCCTGAAAAACTACGGAGTATCAGCATCAGCAAAGGTGCGCGGCTAAGTTCTGATGCTGCGCTATTGGCCATAGAACATGAAATTGAAGTACTTTTTATAGATGCCTCGGGTAAACCCGCCGGCCGGTTGTGGAGCGTTAAATATGGTTCTATTTCAACCATTCGCAGGGGGCAACTTGCCTTTACCGAATCGCCTGCCTCTATAAGCTGGATAAAAGAACTTATCTGCGAAAAGCTTGACAATCAGATGGCATTGTTGCTTTCCATCACTTCGGATGATAAAGTGGTGAAGAACCTGATTGCGAGAAACATAGAACGCATTCAGAATATTCGGGATAAGGTGGCTGGTGCTGTGGCCGAAAGGCTTCCCGACCTGTTGCCCTCCCTGCGCGGATGGGAAGGCTCGGCCTCAAAATATTACTTCAGTGCGCTTTCAGCCTGCCTGCCCGGGGGCCTTCGCTTTGCGCAGCGTTCACAAAATCCCGGTATGGATGTTTTTAATATGCTGTTGAACTACGCATACGGCATGCTGTATGGCAAAGTGGAAGGTGCGCTCATTAAGGCCGGTATTGATCCATACATCGGTGTAATGCACCGAGATGAATACAACCGCCCGGTATTGGTATACGATGTGATTGAACGTTTCAGGGTATGGGCCGATTATGTGGTGTATGGTCTGGCCGCACAACAGGTGTTTACTACCGATTGCTATACGGTTCGTGAAGATGGCAGCTTTTGGTTAGAAAACAGCGGCAAACGCATTCTCATTCAATCGTTTAACGATTATCTGGGCGAAGTGATTAAAATCAAAGGCGTAGAACGCAGCCGGCAGGTACACATTGATTTATATGCACAATCGTTGGCACGGGTGTTTGAAGCGGGTTGATTATTAAGTGATTAGACAGAATTTTGAAGGTTTTCTTTTGACAGGATTTACAGGATTAACAGGTTTTTTTTTGACAGGATTAACAAGATTAACAGGTTTTTTTGACAGGATTCACAGGATTAACAGGTTTTTTTTGACAGGATTAACAAGATTAACAGGTTTTTTTGACAGGATTAACAAGATTAACAGGTTTTTTTGACAGGATTCACAGGATTAACAGGTTTTTTTGACAGGATTTACAGGATTAACAGGTTTTTTTTTGACAGGATTTATAAGATTTAACTTATCTCAGGAGTAGGCGATAGCCGGATAACGAGAGATTTCGGATTTACCTTCGGTGAGCTCCGCTTCGCTCCGGTTCGGATTTCGAATTGCGAATTTACCTTCGGTGAGCTCCGCTTCGCTCCGGTTCAGAATTCAGATTACGAATCAACAGATTACTGATTACAGATTACAGATTACAGATCACAGATTACAGATCACAGATCACAGATCACAGATAACTCAACCGCGAATTACGCAAATACCTGTTAGGACGTTTCCTCTCACAAGTCATCAAATTCCGGGAGGAGTAATCACGATTCGGGATCAATTCCTCAAATCTTCAAATCTTCAAATCAAAGCTCTTACCCCCCAAAGACCTAACAGGTTGGAAGAAAACCTGTCAGGACGTTTCCTCTCACAAGTCATCAAATTCCGGGAGGAGTAACCACGATTCGGGATCAAATCTTCAAATCTTCAAATCAAAACTCCTTACTCCACTAAGACCTAACAGGTTGGAAGAAAACCTGTCAGGACGTTTCCTCTCACAAGTCATCAAATTCCGGGAGGAGTAACCACGATTCGGGATCAAATCTTCAAATCTTCAAATCAAAACTCCTTACCCCCCAAAGACCTAACAAGGTGGAAGAAAACTTGTTAGGACAATTCGCCTCCAAAGAGACCTAACAAGTTGGAAGAAAACCTGTTAGGACGCCCCCCTCTTAACGACTCAACGACTCAACAAATCAACAAATTTTCAAATCTGCTTAATTGTCCCAAACCCATGGCTCACCCCTTTGCCCAGGCCCAGGTAATTGGGCAGGAACATGTTTACTGAAAATTCAGCATCAAAACCGGTAAGGCCTACGCCTTTGTATTTTAAAACTTTAGGTGCCGAAAGCAGACTGAGCTTCAGAAGTATCTGTTGATCAATGGTCCAGTTGATGCCCTTGGCAAACGAGAGGATATTTCCGGTAAGTATGGTTTCCAGCTTTTCTATTTTTTCAGAAAGTGCCGACAATTTATCAAATTCTGCATAATTTTCGCTGTTGAGCGCCAGCCAGTTGCTGATGCGGAATTTCATAATATCGGGGGTAAGCCTCAGGGTGTAATCCTTCAGGTTAAGCGAGCTTACCTTCATGTTCAGCTCTCTGCCGGCCATCATCATGTTCCATTCCTTATTCACAAAAAAACGGTACATCTCATCTACCCCTTGCTCCAGGCAGAAAACCGAGGGTTTTCGGCCTACCCTTTTATACTGAATGAGCGGATAATTGTTGACAAATTCCGTATTGGAAAGATGATTGTGGAAAATAATATTTTCACGACCAACCTTTTCAACAATGGCACCGCGAAAAGCAGCAATTTCATGCGCCTCAATGGTAGTATCGAAAACCACATGCAGTAATCTTAGTTTTTTCATATTTCTGTCCGTCAACCCGGATGCTAAATTTAAATATTTCTAAAATGCCCTTTAAACCATATTTAAACGATTTTTATATCCGCGGCATTTTTTGCCGGTTTTTGTTTCTTGCGGTCGAAGCCTTCCACCACTACAAAAGTAACATTACAATCTTTAACCAGCCGCTCTTTTCTTCCGTGGAAGTCGCGAATCAAAAAAAAGTAATCTTTTCCATCGGCTGAAGTAATAAACCCGGCACTTCCATTTGGGAAGAGGGTTTTTATTTTCCCTTTCAGGCGGGCTTGCTCCGGTTGTCCTGCTGCCCATATTGAGTTGAGTTCCCGAATCATTTCTGCCGGTGAAGGCGTGACAAAACCCGGATCAAGTTGGCGCATCATTTCTACCGCATCGTCATCCTCCGGCCAGTCCTGTTTAATCCTTACCTGATTTGCCCAGGCAGCATGCAGACAGGCTTCGCGGTGTTGGCCCCGCTGCCGGAACAGACGTGCAAGCAGCATGTAAAGGTTTACCTTCATCCCATCGGGACTTTTTTGGCCGGCGGCTGCCATTGCGAATTCAAAAGCCTTGTCCCATACCTGCATAGCCTCATAGGCTATAGCCATTTCCATGCGGATATACCATTCCGGCTTCAATACCACTAGTGACGAGAGTATGTCCACACATTCCTAATGTTGACCAAGGGCATGCATGGACAGTGCCTTGTTGCGGGGAATCCAGATTTCATTGCCATTGTGGAAGTGTTTAATCTCCGAAAGTGCTTCATCAGCCTTTACAATACAGGTTTCATAATGGCCTGTTTCGTACAATGCCTTTATCAGAATGGCGTAATATTTCTCGAAAGCGGAGGCATTTACCACTGTTTTGCCTTTAGCATTTACGAACTCAAAAGGCGCTTTGTCAAGGTGTTTTGGGTCAAGCCGGTGGATCCATTCTAGTATCTGATCTGCATTTAGTTCGTAATTGAGTTCCAGCAGGTCGATCACACTGAACACCGTAATTGTATATGGACTGTATTTGTTGGCAGGATCGCTGAACCGCATGATGGCACGCGCAGCTTTAAAAAAAACATCCCGCCTGTTTACCGGCTCCGGCTGGATGTGAAGATAGAAAATGGCCCAGGAGTAGGTGTTTTTAAGAAAAACAGATTCCGGAAATCGCTTTAATCCTTCATGCGAAATATCGAGCGCCTGCTGATAATGTTCCAGTTTCTGCAAACAGTAAGCATAGCCCCACAAATCGAATTCGTTGAGCTGGTCGTGAAATTGCGTATACATTTTTTCATAAATCGGGAGGGCTTTTTTCAGGTCTTTTGCCTTGCGCAAATTGCCAGCCTCCCGGCTTAATTCTCCGTAGTTCATAATTCAATGGCTTTAATTAACGATAATACTTCTGTTTCTAGTCCGTTGCAGCGGTTGGGCACCGCTTGGTAACGGGTAAGCTGCTTTTTTTTATTGTAATAGAACTTAATCACTGCTACATCCAGTTCGCGGTAGAAGTGGTAAATTTCGTGATATTCTTTCGATTCTATTTTCCCGATCAGAATATCTTTAATTTTAACGGCAGTTTCAATTTTGTTTCTAAAGCGTGTAAGGAAAGAGAGCAGATCATCTACCACCGGATTATCCGGGCCAACCGGAGGTTTCAGTTTAAATTTTAGCTGAGGATAAGAGTTATTTAGTTTGGCAAACAATGGTTTGATGTCATTGGGGTCAAGGCCAACCACATCGGGTGCCTCAATCACCGTAACCTGATTTTTTGCATTGAAAAATATCCTGATAAGGGCTTTTTTGTCTTCGCGATACAAGATAAACTGAAGGCTGTAGTTCAGATATTTAACTTCATCGGTGGTATATGCCGCAGCCTCCAGGGCCGGAAGCAACTTTTGATAGAGCCTGGCTGCAAATCCGTGACAGTCAACACGATCAGGCCTTGTTTTATCCTCTTCATTCCCCATCGTAATTACCTCAGGTTCTTTAGGCTGAATGGCTTTCATCCTTAATGTATCCTCAAATGCCGGCATATTGATCAGCCACAGACTTTCCCTGGCGCGGGTAATGGCTGTGTAAAGCCATCGGAAATAAGCTTCGCTGTTGGTTCCTGTAAATGTACGGCAGTCTACCATCACATTTGGCCATTCACCACCCTGGGACTTGTGGCAGGTAAGGGCATAGCCAAATTTTACCCTCAGGGCGTTGAAATAAGGATCGTTCTGCAGGCTTTGCTCCCAGTCACCTTTTTTGCCTGCATTATTCCACCGCATGCTGAAATCAACAAAAAGGGCTACATTTTCATGATAGGTTAAATCACGTTCTCCGGAATAAAGCACATTATCGATGATCATGCCAGATATCATCATATCCTCATCGTTGCCAAACTGTATTAACGCCTCCCGGAAACGAAGTTCTACCGTTTGGGGGCTGGAATCAGTCTTGTTTTTCTCTTTGATCCTGATGGTAACCTTATGTCTTGTAATTTGCTGACTTACACTTATCAGCGTACCGATTTCGCCATTGAGCAGCAGCCGGCCCATGTAATAATTGTTGTGCACCACCACCAGCCGGTCGCCGGCTACCGGCTCATTTCTTCCCGGGAAAAGTTTTTCCCTTATCCGCATATTGTATTTATACACCATTTTATTGGAGTGGGCGATGATGATGGCCTTGTCCTTTTCGGGGCCGGCCAACTTTAGAAATCGGTCTGTAAGTTCATTTTCATGCGCCTCAGCTACTTCGCCTCCCGTAACCAGCCTGAGCGAACCAAAAGCTTCTGCAGCAATGCGGCGCCTAAGCATGGTGGCATTTTCAAGTATCATCCCTCCTTCCTTTTGTCTCACCACTTCGGTCAACTCACCTTCCATGCTCCTCAAACCCAGCTTAGCATCAAGATAAGCAGCATTCAGGGCAGGCGAGATGCCCATATCCACCGGGGGCAACTGAGCACCATCACCGGTAAAAATAATCTTGTAATCAGCATTTATTCCGCCTGGCCAGAGATATTTTATCAAATCATTGAGCAGGTAACCGCTTCCAAACGTCAACATCTCGTTTTCCGAAAAGGCATTTGAAACCATAGAGGCTTCATCCACAATAAAGACAGTATCTGCGGGATGATCGTTTTCTGCGACTCCATATAACAGTTGAAATAAATCGTATTCCTCCTCATTGGCCCGGACTCTTTGCAGCCTGCTTTGTCCGAAATATATCTCGTGATGGATGGTAAATGCTTCGCAATTGGTTTTTTGTGCCAACACCTAGGCCGCCCTGCCAGTGGGCGCCATAAGCACCACATTTCGCTTCATCTCCCGCAGTTTCTCCACCAACTTACCTATCAGGTAGGTTTTCCCCGTCCCTGCATACCCTTTCAGCAGAAATACCGGAACATCACTTTCAAAAAATTGCCCCAGGGCCAAAGATAATTTTTGCTGGTCTAAAGTGAGATACAGCGGATCTATAAACGGCCTGGTTTCATCCATTTTATGCTGATTTTGGTGAATGGATGGCAATTGAATCCCTGCAAAATACATAAAAAAAAATGGTTAAAAAAAATATTTTCATATTCTCTTACTTTTTCAGAATTTGTTGTAAATTGGTCTCCTCTTAGCACCTGCTAAAATATAAACTACCCTGGACGGCCTGAGCTGCTGCCAATACAACTGTACTGTATCTATTCTGGAATAACCGATTTGTCAGAAGTGTTCATAATCAATATTTTAGCATAAAATGTTGCTAAATCTAATCTTGAGGCCACTCCGAATTAGTGTAAAAAAAAGAGAATGCTACTAAGACACGAAGAAACCAAGATTCACAAAGAAATGAAAATTAATCATTTAAACTTAGTGATTCTTTGTGTCTTTGGGCCACTTCGATAAACTCAGTGCATCGATTGGTGGCGAAAAAGCACTATTCGGAGGGGGCTCAATCTTCAGTTTTACCGGATGTATTCTCCAGACATAACAACCTCTGCAAAACAGCAATCCGGGAACAAATTGATCAGAATTCCCAAATTGACAATTTTCGTAGGTGTGCATCAACAACATTACAGGCTTATAGCCATTTTTGATCTTTAAGATAAAAGCCAAACTATTCATTAAAAACCAAACAATATGTTCTCAGAAATTATAAAAAAATCTCAACATTTTACAGAAGAGATTAAGATTGCCATCGCAAAGATACTTGATGAAAAACAGGAAAAAGTAATCCTGCCAGAGCCATTTGATGGATTTATAATTCAGTTGGAAACGGATGAAATATACCCCGGTGAACCGCTTGAATTTAGGGAATTCGGACAGGACAGAGATGGTTATTTTTATTTGATAGTGACCGATCTATAAGCATCTTTAAAGGCCGCATTAAAGAGCTGTTTTTAACCAAAGCCTTACGGGAGTTTCACCGGATTTATTAAAATGCCCGGTTTCATCCATTGCGTGCTGATTTTGGTAAATGGTTGGCAATTAAATTGATTTAAAATTCCTGAAAAAAACAATTTAAAAAATATTTTCATTTTCCCTTGCTTTTTCAAAAAATGTTGTAAATTGGTCTCGTCTTAGCACACGCTCAAAAATTACTTTAATGGCCAAATCACGGACTTTACTATTATAACTGCCCTATATCTATCCGGAATAATACAGGTGTTGCCTGAGTTTTTACAAGATTCATAATCAACATTAAAGAATAATAATTTTTTATTTTATTTTTCAATTTCACCAGATGCACCACAATAAAATCAGGATTCCTCTTGAACAGCAGCTTGGCAACGAACTGTTTGAAACCCTGGAAGGCGAGATACTTTTAGACATTATGGCCGAAGGCAGGGTAGATGGCATGTCGTTCGATTATCACCAAATGCTACAGGGGCATAGTTTTAAGGCTTCACCCGAACTGGCTCCCGGCCTCTTTGGCGTGTTCCAGGAAGTGAAAGAAACCCTCGAGTTTGAGGAACCCATTGACTTCTACATCAACAATTCGCCCGAGCTGAATGCCTTTGCCATCGCCTCCCTCGAAGGTGATAAACCCCACATCGTTAACCTGAATTCGGGCCTGGTGCACATGCTTACCGACCGCGAATTGCGCTTTGTGGTGGGCCACGAAATCGGCCACATCATCAGCCGCAATGCCAACATTACCAACCTGATACAATTCGTATTTCCGCCCAACCGCTATATCCCCGCCCTGCTGCAGCATAAAATTAACCTGTGGCAGAAACTGTCGGAGCTTACCGCTGACCGCTACGGCTTTATCGCCTGCAACGATATTGCCTCCTGTATCTCGGGCTTCTTTAAAATTGCCTGCGGCCTCAACAGCGACCGGGTACAGTTTAACTATCAGGCTTACTTTGAAGAAAATGAGCGCGTGCTGGCCATGTTCCGCGAAAGCGGTGCCGGCAATGCCCTCTCCCACCCCATCAACCCGGTACGCATCAAAGCCATTGAACTGTTTGCCAGTTCGCAGCTGTTCAAAAGTCTGAGCGATGAAGGAGAACCACCCATAGATGAGCAACTTAACCTTGCCATTGATGAGCTAAATCTTGCCCTGATGGTGCTGAGCAGTAATCCGCTCGACCTGTACCGCAAGCAATTTGTCGCCACCGGTGGTATCATCATGTCAGGCCTCGACGAAGATATGAGCGCCGATGAACTGGAAGCCATTTTGCAAACCCTTTCTAACTTTACCATCTTCCCGCAGCAATACCTCGAAACCGTGCTTAACAGTGGCAAGGTGGTCGAATTGTTCAATGAAGCCATCAGCAATATACTCGAAATCAACCCCGGCGACCGCTTTGTAATGTTCGACATGCTGGTAAGTATCGCCCATAGCGACCACCGCATCACCAAACCCGAAATCGCCTTTCTGTTCGAGATCGGCACCAAAACCTTCGGCATGTCGCGCAAAGAAGTGGCCCAAATGATTGCCCAGAATGTGCAAAATGGGTTTAATCCGGAGTTGTATGGGAGTGGGTGAATTGAAAAACAGTAATAGTTTGTATATTTTGAACTGATTGAAATAAACACATTTTTTAACCATGTAATTATGACAGAGATGAGTAATGAATGTAATGCCGTTTTGGTGCAAGTTGTATCAATTCAAAAATATATATTCAGTAGTAATAAATTGAAAGAGAACATTGGCGCATCGTATATTTTGGAGAAGCTACTTTTTGGTCACAACGGGTTGCTTTATAACACACTACGTGGTTTTTCTTTCGCTCCCTTTGAACTTGAGGATTGGGGAAAAGCAATAAGTGGTGGAAAATTTGAGATTGGATACATAGGAGGTGGGAATGCCCTCATATTATTTAACATGGTTGACGATGCAAAAGATTTTATCAAAAATTTTTCTTTAAATTCCATACTTTATTTCCCTGGATTACAATTGGCATTCGGAATAAAGGAAAATTTTGTAAAGGATAATTATAAATATGAGTTTCAGATTCTACTTGAAAATCTGAGATCAGGAAAATCAGGTTATATTCCTTTAACAAGTGTATTTAAACATGGAATAACGGCTGACTGTCCCCTAAGTAATGAATCAGCAGAGGTAAAAGATATAAAAAGTGGTCAGTATATTTCACGGGTTTCTTATTCAAAATTCTTAGCTGCGATTCATGCTCAGAAAAATCAATTCACAACGTATGAAGAGTTAGGGGATGATTACCAACTTACAGATGAAACAGACAAACTAGGACAGGAAGATGAAGCTTCTTATATCGCTGTTGTTCACGTTGATGGGAATGGGATGGGTAAGGTTTTTGCCAATATTGAAAGTCTTGATGAATTGCGCCTAAAATCCAAAGCTGTTTCTGCTAAAGCTTCATCCGCAATGAAAAGTTTAATTGGACATCTGGTTAAATTACATAAAGATAACATGCTTGATGAACTTGACTTAAAAATGACTGATAAGAAGTTTATTCTTCCAATTCGTCCTATTCTTGTTGGTGGTGATGATATTACTTTCATTTGTGAAGGAAGAATAGGAATATATCTGGCTGAGAAGTTTATAGAATATTTTTATGACACAGATGAACGAAGCAAACCATATGATAGTCCTAAAAAATTAATGGATGGTGCTTGTGCAGGAATAGCTATCGTAAAATCACACTTCCCGTTTTATAAAGCAGTTCAATTGGCTGAGGAATTATGTAGTGAAGCTAAAAAACAAGCCAGAGAAGAAAAAGGTACTTCATGGATTTCATTTTATTATTCTGCGACAACTTTTTCCGGTAATTTGGAAGAATTAAGACAAAGAACACACAGTTCACCTCACGGATCGCTGTATTTTGGACCTTACGAATTATTTAATTCTACTTCTGAAAAATCTATGAAAGTACTCAAGGATTCAATCCTTTATTTCAAATCTAAATGGCCAACTAATAAAGTAATGGCTCTTAGAGAAGTAATAGCTGATACAAAGGGTGCTATCCAACTATTTGAAAAAGAAATGCAAGAAATCGAACACGAACTCCCTCAGAAAAAGTCAATTTGGGTGAATGAGGAAACTCCTTTCTTTGATCAAATAGAGTTAAAAGACTTTTATTTAAACTCACTCTTAAACGCAACTTCTGATGAAAATAACAATTAAGACCTTGTCACCGCTAATGTCAGCTTCTGGTGAAAGCTCCGCACTTATTGATGCAGATGTAAAGTTTGATAAATATGGTTTCCCATATATTCAGGCAAAAACCTTTAAAGGACTTTTGCGGGAAAGTGCTACGGAAGTTTGTGAGATATTAGGAATGGAAACTATGATAATCAATTATTTATTTGGTGCTCCGGGAGCAAATAAACAGGGTTTGCTCCAATTTAATAGTTTATTCATTAAAGGTCATGGTGAAATTGGGAATGAGTTAAAGTCAGCTACGAACCTCAATAATTCCTTTGTTAAAAAATATTTTACTGAATTACGCCAGCAAACCACTATAAAAAATGGAATTGCAAAAGACAAATCCTTAAGAAAATATCGTCTTATTAAAGAGGGGGTTTCATTTGAGACGGAAATTGAGATGATCCCTTCAGAGTACGAGGATTTTATTAAAAAAGCGCTGATAAATTTGAGATATATTGGTACACGGAGAAATCGTGGCTTCGGAAAAATAATGATAACACAAAATGAAATCATAGAAAACAATGATTTATTATCTAATGATGAAACCCAGCAGTTGAAAGATCAGGAAGGGAAATTCCGTCTTTCTTTCACGATTAATACATTAAATAATCTAATTGTATCCAAAGTTATTGGAGAACAGAATACGGTTTCAACAGAAAAATATATTACCGCTCAGATGATTAGGGGCCTGGTTGCAGGATTAATTATTCAAGACGAATCTCTTCTGAATGAGAATGCACATAATGATAAACAGTTTCGTTCTGTAATTTTAAACGGTGCGGTCAAATTTAATCATGCATTTTTTGAAGATACTATTCCCATCCCGAAAGTTTATGGATTTGAAAAAACCATAAATGATAGTAAAGCTGAATTTGTTTTTGAAAGCAAAAAGCCATTAAAAACCATGAGTGGTTATGGCTCAATAAATGAGAACGCTATTTTAACAAAGAATGTTGAAACCTCTTTTAGTTTCCATAGCACACGATTTAACAATCGAGTTGCCGGGAGGAGTACAAAGGAAGATGGTGCTATTTTTTATTATGAAGGTATTTCTTCAAATCAACACTTTACAGGAAAAATTGAAGGGGAAATTAAGGATTTACTTTATATTCAAACATTGCTTCAACAAAATAATGGCATTCACCGAATGGGAAGGTCGAAAACAGCCCAATATGCTAAAGTAAGATTTGAAGATATTAAAATTGAAGCAATAACAGAGACAAAAGGGAATGATTCCCTCGCATACATAGTGTTTGTGAGCCCTGTTATTACTTACAATGTGTTTGGCGTGGCAGTGCCTGATTTGGATGTGATTAAAACAGAACTAGAATCTTATAATATCAAAATTTTGGAAATTTTAATTATGTCCTCATTGCGTATGAATGAAGGTTATATGGGAACATGGCAAAGCAAAATGCCCCGCGAAGCTTCTTTTGACATTGGCACTACGATAAAGATTAAATTTGACGGTATTCTTAAAAAAGAATTATTGGAATTTCATGGAGTTGGAGAAAAAACAAACGAAGGGTTCGGTCGTGTTGTAGTCTTGTCTTTGGAGAATAGTTTAAACAGAATATCGATTGGCCCAAAAAGTCAGGATAATGAGGAAATAAAACAAACAATTAATGAATTTTCATCACATTCATTAATAAATGAAATTCTAGAGAAACAACGGGCGTATGAATTTTCAAATAAGGTACAGATCGAAGCCATTAATTTTTCAAGTTCCTATGCAAATAAGATCCCTAATTCGCTGATATCGAAGCTAAAAGATGTTTTGAAAACTTGTTCAAGCCAAGAAGACTGGGACCAATTCATGATAAACATAAAAGGAAAAAAAGCTGAACGTACACTTGATGATGCAAATTTATTGAGTTGGGTTAAGACCTTGAAGATTCCAGATTCAGCAAAGGTAGATAACCCTGATTTTGAAACAAAAAAATCATTCTGGATCTCATTTTTTAAGGCTTTACGTGTTAAATCAAAAAAAAATTAAGAAAATGAATAGCAATAACGCAATTGTTGGAAAGTTAATTTTACAGGCAAAAGTTGAAAATATAAGTCCGTTGCTAATAGCCGGTGGCAAGAGTGATGAGGTTGATTTTGAAGTAATAAAGGATAAAAACAACAGACCTTATATCCCTGCCTCAGGTTTTGCCGGTATGCTCAGGAATAGTATTTTTCAGGAACTTAAAGTTAATGATATTTCATCTTCATTAAAACACTTTTGGGGTAGCGAAAATGCAGAAGAAAAAGACGTTAGCCAAAGTCATATAATTATTGATGATCTTAAAGTAGATGGAGAATACATGATTGTTGAAAGGGATAGTGTTTCAATCAATCATTCCACCAATCATCTGGGGATGGATTCAAATAAATTCGATTATGAACTTATTGAACCCTTTGCAAGATTCAATCTTAACATGGAGATTACCATCAGGAAAGGGTTTAATAAGGATGAATTTGAACAATTTATACTCTTTATGATCGAAAAAGGGAAAGATGGCTCCTATCAGCAAGGCGCATTCAAGAGTAGTGGCTTTGGCTTATTGCGTTGGTCTGATGTTAAAATTTATGCGTTTGACTTCCCTGATAAAAACACTGAGTGGTTTAATTTTTTACAATCGAAAGACGCTAATGGTCTAACTAATGTGTATAATGAGAATAGATATTGCACTCTTAAACGGAAAATTAAAAACGAACTGACATTCAAAGGACTTTTTCACATAAAGAATTCGCTTATAATCAGAAATGATGATGCCGGAACAAACACTTCTAAAGAAAGTGCACCAGACAAGATTCATTTATGTAATTCACTTGGTGAGCCTTTGATTACTGGCAAGACTTTTCGTGGCGCATTGCGGCATAGAGCGACAAAAATACTAAATACTATAGGTTCTATGGAAACCTCTGGTGTAATCAATAATATTTTTGGATATGTTGACCCATCAGATAAAGGCGCTGAGGCTATCCCAGGTAAGCTGACCACATTTGAAACTGTTGTAAGAAATGCGGAAGATTCACAAATACAACCTCGTGTTAAGATTGACAGATTTACAGGAGGTACCATTGATTCTGCCTTAATGCAAAATCTGCCCCTTTGGCATAAGAATGAACGTTTTGAACTCCAATTCAAGATAAAAGATTGCAAAGACTATGAAGCTGGGCTAATGCTCCTTGTTATGAAAGACCTTATGAATGAGGATCTTGCTATTGGAGGTGAGAAAGCCATTGGCAGAGGCGTGCTTAAAGGAGAAAGTTTAACTATTTCCGGTTTTATAAACTCAAAGGATGGAAATGAAAAAAAAGAATGTGAATTGAGCTTTAACGGTGATGGACTAGTGGAAAAGTCCAGCATAAATGAAATAAATAATTGGGTAAGTGAACTTGTAAAATATTAAGCAATGGAACAACAATATTTAATTGAAAAGTGTAAATCAGATGTGTCGTTTTTATTAAAAGAAGACGCATTTGAAACAAATATTAGGAAATTTTCTAATGCTAAAGCTATTGTCTGGTACTTCAATAAAATTGTATTTTATAATATCGCAGATTCCATTTGGAGTCAAGATTTAGGAGCCTGGAATGCTATTGTTCGATTGCGTTTATTTGACCAGAATCAGGAATTGCATATTTGGCGGGGTAATAATTGCTTGAAGGGCAGAATGAGAGTTGATAGCTCAGGAGATGAAATAGAATTTGCAACTGCACATCAACTACTAAATGGAACTACACATGAGGTAAACAAAGATGGAATCACTTCAACAGAAGAAAAAGGGACGAAGTTTTTTTTGCCTTATCCTGAATTGAAAGTCATTATAGGTTCAAACGATAGGATTGATTTGATAACCCGGAACTATATTGGATATAACCAGGCGGGTCAGGCAGGTTTTGTGGATGCACGATTTGTAAATATAGAAACTTACCGTCAAATAAATTGATGAATTATGGAAAAAGCAACTATTGAGTTATTTGGAAAAGGATGGAAGTTAACCTTCGAAAATAATAAGACAATGATTATTAATTGGCCTAATGTACCCAAAGATTGGGATAAGGCAATTATTGACGTAAAGCGCATGAAAGGTCAACCCATTCAATTAATTAATGGGAAATCCATCATAAATAAAAAGGAATATGCTTCTTCAAATCCAAAAGGAGGAGAAAAAAATGAAACGCCTATGAATGCAAAAAAAAATGTTTCAGCAAAGGCTCCTTACAATTTTGTTCCATTGAATGAACAGGTTGTATATCCAGAAGATCAAAATGTATTTTTTGACAGATATGACCCGGAGAGGAATACCGGAATTATAGATTTAGAGATCGTTAATCTTACACCCTTATTTATAAAAGGCAATGGTGGTAATTTCTTGACTATTAATGATAAACCAATTATTCCTGGCTCTTCAATGCGCGGTTTAATAAGGAGTTTAGTTGAATTATTATCTTATTCCAAACTAAGTTTTATAAATGATTCCAAATTGTATTATAGATCTTTTGCAGATCATGCTTTAAGATTAAGAACTGAATATAATAATGCTATTACCTCCCAAACTGAGGTTGGAATCCTATTTAAGACAAAAGAAAAGAACTATATTTTAGTACCTTCAAGATTACTTGGAACAATTAACGACACTTCCAAAGATAATACATGTACTTATGACGAGTCGAAAAATGAATGGAAATTATATTCTGGAAAGATGCCTGGTGGCCAAACAGCAAAAAGAAAGAATTACCTTATTGAGGGACAGAAAATTGACAATGCTAATGGTATAAGCATACTAAGAAACTCCACCATTATAAAAGATTATAAGAACGATGCTACGAGAAAAGGATTGGATGTGCTTGCAAAATTAGAATCTAAGAAGCTTTATAAGAGTAATGGAATCCCAATTTTCTATCAATCAGATTCCTCAGGGAATATAACATCGTTTGGAAATACTTTGAAATATCGACTCCCATATATTAAAAGCATTAAAGATCATCTTTATCTAGCACATAAAGAAACCTCTGACAAGCTGGATATCTCAAATTTAATTTTTGGTTTTTTGCCTGATAAGAAATCAGAGAATCCAGGCAAAGCCACACGTGTCTTTTTTGAAGATTTGCCTTGCTGTAACCCGGAGTTTGAATCCGAAAAGGTATTGCAAATTTTAAGTAATCCTAAACCAACTTCATTTCAACTTTATCTTGAGCAACCTAAAGGAATAAATACTCCCAAGAAAGATATTAGGCACTGGAATGACGATTCAGTTATAAGAGGTTATAAACACTATTGGCATAGGGTAACTCCTAGTGATGGGAGTAATGGTAGTTATCAAGTGAGAAGTTTCTCAATTAGAGAAAGTGATTTTAGGAATTTTTTAACTAATGTTATTAAACATCACCAGCCAGAGATGTTTATTAACGAATTATACAATGATACAAATGTAACAAAAAATGTTGATGGGAGGGGAAACTCAAAAATAACTTTCAAAGGTGATATTTCTCTTTTAAAAAATGACCATAAACAAATTATTAAAAAGCTGTTTTTTTTGGATAATAAAATTGCTAAAACACACAGGATATCTAGCATGCAAAATACCATGGTAAATCCATTGAAAAGTAATAACAGATTTGTTGGTATATTAAGGTTTGAGAATTTGACTAATATAGAACTTGGTGCCTTATTATCTGCTCTTTCTTTGCCAAATGACTGTGCTCATAAAATGGGAATGGGGAAACCATTAGGTCTAGGAACCATTCAAATTAAAGCTAAATTAAAATTGGATAATAGAGATTTTCGGTATAAAAATTTAGTTGATGAAAATGGTAAATGGGTTTTGAATAGGAATAATAAAGGCGAAGACGATTTCAAAAAAGATTTTGAACATTATGTTCTTAAACAAATTGGAAGTTCAAATAGTAATTTATGGGAGGAACCTCGGATACAATCTCTTAAAAAACTTCTTCAATTCAATAGCTTATCATGCTCTAGTAGTTCTTGGATAAATAAGACACGATATATGGATTTGAAAGAGTTTAGGGAAAGAGACGTACTTGACAATCCATTAACATATTTTGATACAACGAATTAAGTGGTAATAATAATTTAACAACTTTAACCAAAACTGCCCCGTGCTCTTCAACCTAAACAACCACCTCCAACTGGAATCATGTACAAAAGGATGCCACCATCAATCTATTTGGCGGTATCATTTCAGCGATTAGGGTTTAAAAACGAAAAAACCTTTTAAATAAACTAACATATGATTGACTCATTCTTTGATTGGCTTTCTAAGTTTGACACTTTGATAAGTATTGTTGCTGTTATTTTTTCGATTAAAGTGTGGTTTAAACTTAGAAAACAAAGCAAAATCATCCAAGAGGCTGCTAAGCAAACACCCGAAATTGAGAATTATAATGGCCAATTTGAGTATTATGAAAAACTCTATACACTTAAACCTGCAGCCCTTTGTATTTCACTGGTGCCAACTTCAAGCTCCATTAGAGGTGATGTAGAAAATTTTCTGATTGATGAATATCCCCAACGATCTTTCGATTATTTTGAAATTAACAAATCTGGCATAAATCAAGATCAGATCGAAGACCTGATAAATGAAATACGCCAAAAAAGGCATCAATTGGAAGCAGGTTATTATACCGAAGTTCATTTATTCATACAAGGCCCCGTTCAGGCGGCAACATTGATCGGGGCTATTTTAGATAACTGGAAACCAGTCAAACTATATCAAATGAACCGAACTACCCGAAAATATGAATTCTTTGCCCCCTTAATTAAATAAACGATATGCTACTCAACCTCTCCAACCACCCCTCCTCTAAATGGAGCCATCAACAGAAAGATGCAGCCATCAAACAATTTGGCGGCGTTCTCGATATGCCTTTTCCTATGATTGACCCCAATGCTACATTAGAGGAGGTTCAGAGCCTGGCAGAAGAAACGTTCGAAGCGATTAATGACTTACAACTATCCGATCTTTCGGTGCATGTGATGGGAGAGTTTACATTTTGCTATGCTTTTTTGAAACTACTCGAGCAGCAAGGAATCGATGCATATGCGAGTACGACCAAACGGGAAGTAAGGATAGACGAATCCGGAATAAAAACCTCTGTATTCCTGTTTTTTAAATTCAGGCCATACTATTAAAATGGCTTTTTTTTAATTACATAAAAAATGTGTCATGTCGAAGATTTTGATTAGTTTTTTAGGCACAGGTTCTTTTCAAGATAAGGGGGCAACCAGGGTTTACCGGGAGGCAAATTATCTTTTGGATGGGAAAGAGTACGTAACAACCTTTATTTCCGCTGCTTTATTCCGGCATTTTGACTGTGATAAAAGAATAATAATCGGCACATGCAAATCGATGTGGGAAGAATACTACCGGTATTTCAGTGAAGAAAATGGCAACTTTGATGAAAGTTTTTATTGGAAACTAGCTGAATTTACAGATAAAGCCGGACCCCAATCGAAAGAATTTCCTTTGTTGGATGAATTGGAAAATCGATTGAAGAATCCCAAAATAATTATCCTGAAATATGGGCTAAATGACGAAGAGCTGCTTTTTAATCTTACCAAAATACTGGAAATAGACGATTATATTGAAAGCGGAGATGAGCTTATTCTGGATATTACCCATGGGTTTAGGTCTTTCCCCTTGTTTGCGCAGCAAATAGTGCTATATCTGAAGCATGTTAGCTCGAAAGAGATAACAATTAAAGGGTTTTACTATGCCATGCTCGATGCTATGCGTGACCTGGGTTATGCGCCTGTGGTGGATATGAACATTGCTCAGCACTTGAATGATTGGATTATTGCAGCAAGTAATTTTATCAATAAATCAGATGGAAGCCAATTGGTAGGATTACTTGAAGACAGCGATCGCAATTTATCTAATTTGGTTGATAATTTTTCCAAGGCGCTGAATATTAATTATTCCCATGAAATCAAAAATCAATATGAGAGAATTACGAAGTATGATTTTTCTGAACTCCCACCCCTTGAGAAACTAATGGCCGAGAAGGCCTTTGGGGAGTTTAAGAAAAACTTCAATCTGAATAAGAAACATTCCTTATTTCAACTTGATCTTGCCAAATGGTACTGTTCAAAAAACCTGTACGGTGTCTCTTACTTAACCCTTACCGAAGCAATAATTACGTTTGTCGCTGAAAAAATATCACCTTCGAAGGCACTTGAAGAGGACATTAGAAATAGTGCAAAAAAGACCATTCACAAAAATTATCCTGAGTTAGGTAAACTGTACAAGGTTGTTAATAAAATCCGCAAAAACGTGGCGCATATGCTCGAACACCGCAATGACACCTATTTAAACGATATTCAAAACCTGGATAGTCGCATTGAGAAAGCGGCCCGTTTATTTAAGGAGTACGATGATAAGCAATAAACAAAACATTATGCTCGATTTTAAACTTACTTATTATGATGAGATTTAAGGAGGGTTTTCTTTGGAAAGATAAAAAACTCAGATTAACCTACATTATTGCCGGTGTAGCTTTAGCAGGGCTGGTCTACTCACTCATATATGTGCTTATGGATTCGGAAAGGTTGAAAAGCTTTTATGATCCCATTGCCGATCCAATAGTTGCTATTGGTACAGGAATCATTGCTTTGATGTTTTGGTTTTATCAGGGAAATAGAAGTTGGAAAGAATCGCTGCCCAAAAAACTAACTGTACATTTTATGTTTGATGGAAAATGTGTGATGAGTTGTTATGAAGCATATTTATCAGGGCCTAGTGATATCAGGGCCTGGAGTCAACAAATTGGAAGCCAGATGGCTGGTGTTCAATATATAAGTTTCTTCCCTTATATTAAATCATCTAAACCCAAGGTGACAAAAAGCTCAATCGAATTGGTAGATAATAAAAAAGTTGATATCATGCTTTAAGAGGCTGTTTTTTTTCTTAGAGATGATAATTTTATCGGGCCTGACAGAGTTGTGAAAAAACCCGAATTAGTCAATAAATATCTAATATGGTTATATAATAACCCCGATACGCCTAAAAATATTGAACATTTTGAGAATGAGAGACCAGAAACTCCATTTACTGTCGAAGAGGCTATTCAGGAGTACAATAAAAAGCAAAGCAAAGATATGGAGTAGCTTGTCTTTGTTTGCTTGATTTGAAAAACTGTTGTTGCATATTTGTGCATTACGGTGTCACCAAATGCGTAATAGTATTCATTAAAGCTAAACAATTATCTAAAAACTATAAGGTAATGCTATCCATATCAAAATATGGTATAACCTTACAGGTCCTCCGCCCCCTCATCTTCACCACCTTCCCGGGGTTCTACCTGCGCAATGCGCTGGTTAAGGCTTTAAGGGTGCATTGCCGGGAGCCGGGACGAAGCGCAGACCAAAAAGTGATAAGCTGTATTGGCTGCCCACGCATACAGCGGTGTATTTATCATAAGCTTAACCTTCCTGTGGAGGTTCCTGAGGAACGGCCCGCGGTGATGCCTTTCCGGTTGGGTGTATCCAACCTGATAACCGGCAAGTACGAAAGCGGACTGATGTCTTTTGAGTTGATTGTATTCGGTTCGGCCAACCACCATGCCGGGGTTTTCAAAGAAGCATTTGAAGCGGTGGGACAAACTTACAGGTTGGGCGAACAGGGACAACCGGACAATTTTCGGTTGCATAGTTTCGAAAAAGTAAATGAAACCGAGCTTTCCACCCTGATGGAACGGCCAGCACGTGAATGCAACGCCCTGCAATTGCACTTCCGGCACCTGAAACTACCGGACAAACGCCAGCATACCAACCCGCACCTTCCCCTGGAATACTTGTTGCAACTGACACAGGGCCGATTAACTGATCTGATGGGGAAATACGGCGGAAAATCAGGCCTGGCAAACGCAGCCCTGACACCCGCTTCCATTGGTCAAACGGAACAATTTGCCTTGTGCAACTATCAATATACCGGCACCGGACATGGGCATTGGTTTTTGAGCGGGAAAGTTAAGTATGAGGGAAATCTCACCCCTGTCGTTAATTTAATCGAAGCAGGCCGCCACATGGGTATTGGTCGGTTTACCTCTTATGGGTTTGGGGAATATGACATTCAAATAAATTAAAGGATTTCCCTGTTGAAATGCTTATATTTATAATTGAAATTAAAGACAATAATCAAATACGTTCGTTGACGTATGAGTAATCATGCATCAATTGAAAGCAACCTATTGGGTTGCTTTTACTGAGACGGCAACCCCAATCGGTGGCATACACCGTTTTTGCCATTGAAAGCAACCTATTGGGTTGCTTTTACTGAGACCTGAATCAACAATCTCTGGCGCGTTTGTAAAGCTTATTGAAAGCAACCCATCCGGTTGCTTTTACTGAAACGTACAAGGCACATAATAAGTACTAGCGGGATAATTATTGAAAGCAACCCATCCGGTTGCTTTTACTGTAATATTAAGAAAAAAAAATGCCCCATTTTTGGGAATACTACATCCAACCAGGAAACATATGTCAAGAAAACAGTAGGATTAAGCTCCCTTCTCCTTTGGTGCCTGAGCGTAGTCGAAGGCGGAGAAGGGCGGGGGGATGAGGTAAATAAAACCCTTGCACAATCCACAACCCTTCCTTACCTTTACCCTGAAATTCGTGCATATCATATTCCAATGAAAAACTCCTACAATGAAAAAACTTAGCCACGAAGAGTACCTGGCCTTTTTGCTGCTGTATGCCGCCTATGCCGACCTTGAAATGAACCGCGAAGAAGCACAACGCATTCTAAGTTGTATTGATAGGGACGTTTTTTTATGTACTCACCGATATTTCCTGTCGCTCAGTGAAAAAGACCGCATGGAAACAGTGCTTGCGCAGAAAAAAGAGTATCTCGGAACCCAACACCAGGTGGACATTACCCTCGGAGAAATCAGGAATTTGTTTATGTGCGACCATAAAATGCTGCCCATTGAGCAGTTTTATTATAACTTTTTGAAAAAGCAGCTGCAAAGCTGATTATAGAGGTTCAACTTCTTGATCTCCCCGCGCCCTATTTCAACTTTTCATTCTATGAAAACTTCCATCCTTATTATTGATGACGACCCAGCCTATTGCCAGACGTTTAAAAACATGGCTGCGCAGTATGCTTTTGACCTTATTTTTGCCCACAATCTTGAGGAGGGTATTGAGCTTTTAGAGGGAAATCAACGATTATTGGCCGTAGTGCTTGACGGCCACTGCTTCCTGGAGCCCGGCCAGGAAGATATACCAAAAGTTAACTTTGTCTATCATGCCCTACATGCGCTTGATGATTTAGAGCGGGAGCAGCAACGTCTTATTCCGCGCTGTGTGAATACAGAACAACCGGCAGAGTTCAGGGAAGAACTTCAGGGACTGGTAAAGGTTTTTGATAAGCAGGGGGATGCGGGCGTACTTTTCCGATGGATCAGGAAAGTGATTTCGGAGCTACCTGAAACGAGGATCAGGGAGGAATATGATGATATTTTTGAACATGCCCAAAAGATTTTTAACCATCTGGAGGAAGATGAACTGATTGGCCTGCTGCTTTTTGGGGAAACGCCTGTTGAAGCGGATATTTCAGCCAACATTGCTGTGTTGCGGCGTTTGCTTGAAAAACTCACCGATATATGTGCCGTGCAACTGCTCAACGAAGACCCCAGGGATTACGCATCAAAGATGGGGGTTTCCGTAAAGCCTGTCTTTGATGCATTATACAGCCGAAAAATAATACCGAGGCAAATTGTAAAACAAGTACATCACCTGTATTCTTATTGCAGTGAATTCGGCACACACATCTATCGAACTCAAAACCCCGCATATTTCCCTGGTGTTTATGCTTACAGACGAAGCCTGAATGGCTTTCTGGAGGTATTTAAATATTGTACCGGGCTGATAAAGGTGAAATGAGCAACAGATACTTTTATTCATTATTAGTCTTAACTAAAAGCTGAATCCAGTCATTCACAATCACACTTCTGAAGGAGGAAACATGAAATCTTTGTCATCGGTAAGAGTCCTAACCGGACGCTGTAACACTGATATTATTTTATAAATGGCTTAATCCTTCCTATCCTCCCTCTGTCTTCCCACAGTTCTTTCAGCCAAAAATGAAGATAGTGCCATTTCTTCGGCCTGCTCTGTGATGGGGTCATCGGGTGCAAGTTCTATTAGCATCTTCAGCTTTTCGCGTGCCAGGTCAAATTGCTTTGTAACAGAATAATATCTGATAATAGCAACTTAACTAAGAAATTTTTCTCTGGCCGATATCCATCGAAATTGCATGAACCTAAAAGTGAACGGACTATTGAAGAAAGAACCTTCATAAAAACAGCTTGATTAAAAAAATAGTCTCATTTTCACAATCAGGTTAGCTATTTACTCTTTCACATACTTCTTAAACACCTTTATCATTTCATTTTTTTATATTGACATCAGGCCTGGTAATTTTACAGCATGTTTAAATTCAAAAAGTTTTTTAGTCTTTTATTCTATAGTTTAAAAAAGATGAAAAATTACGCATCAAAACCATTGGCCCTCACTTTTTTTGCAAGTGGCATCTGGGATACCATTGCCGGCATTATGTATCTGTTTTTTATTGGTGATGGCCGCTATTTTGATAACCCCTCGGTGCATCCCTTTTACAGCCTGTTTCTTGGTTCCTTTTTTATCTGCTTTGCCTACCTGCAATTCTTATCGGCATGTAACATTGAACGATATATTTTTAATGTTGGATGCCTGATAATTGGAAGAGTATTCTATGTGGTTCAGCTATATTACTTTATCGGTTTTGTCGAAGGTTTCCCGTCAACATTTTTGATGACCGGAATAATTGACGGAACATTCGTAATTTTATACCTCATTTTTACCGTTCAAAGTGGGTTTGGGTTTCGGGATTTGTTTCTTCCGAATAAAGGTGAATAATGAGGTTCAATTAAAAGTGTAATAAAATGGCTATTCCAACTTCAAGAGCAAAAGAGGCAGCAGAAATCAGTGTTAACGCTGATGAATGCAACGCTTGCGGATTGTGTGTTAACATCTGCGGCGATTTAAGCCTAAAAATGGAAAATGGTGTGGCACGTAAAAGTGAAACCGCCATTTTTGGCTGTATAGGATGTGGACATTGTATGGCCGTTTGTCCGACAGGGGCCATAGAAATTCACGGGAGGGAAATCAGTCCGGCAGATATTTTTGATTTGCCGGCCAAAGAGAGTGCAGCTACTTACGAGCAGGTAATTTCATTGTTTGAGCGGAGAAGAAGCATTCGTACATTCAAAGATCAGGATGTGGAAGCAGAGGTAATTGAGAAAATCCTAAAGGCTGCTAAAACAGCTCCCATGGGTTTGCCACCTTCTGATGTGCATGTGATGGTTTTAAAAGGAAAAGAACAAACCCGCGCTTTTGCCAAAGATTTTTGCGATTATCTGGAAACCATGAAATGGTTTGTTTCTGGTTGGTTCCTGACTTTGATGCGCCCTTTCTGGGGAAAGGCGAACGACGAGATGTTTAAAGGTTTTGTGCGTCCGCTGTTTAAGATATATCCCGGAAAGATGCGTGAAAACATAAATGTGGTAAACTATGATGCACCGCTGTTAATGTATTTTTATGGCTCTCCCTACACCGACCCTGCCGATCCGATTATCGCCGCAACCTATGCCATGACTGCCGCTGAATCGCTGGGGCTGGGAACCTGTATGCTTGGTGCGGTTCATCCGCTGATTCAGCATGGATCAAAAGCAAGAAAATTCAGGGAAGATCATGGAATAAAATTTCCAGGACGCGAAGGTCTGTTTGTGGCCATTGGGTACCCGGCAGTTAAATTTAAAAAAGGGATAAGAAGAACGTTTGCTTCGGATCAGTGATTTTTTTGGCGGAAATCTTTTCCACTAGAAATATATTAGTGGAGGTGTAGCCTGCCAGAATCTCAATCAGGGAGCGTATTTTCCTTAGAATGTAATTTTAACGGTTTGCCCTTCGGCAGCTTGTTTACGGCTTCTTTCAATTTTAGCCACGAAATCCGGGTCATAGGGCGAATCCCTGGCAACCTCGAATTTAATATTCAAGGCTTCAAAAAAAGCTTTTATGATGTTCATTTCCTCATCGTTATGATGATGGATTTAATGCAGTTGGACTTTCTCAACTCATTGATAATGAAACAGGAGTTTAAGGCTTTACAACCCACTTAACTGAATAGCCAGTCCCCCCGGGAGTTTTCTTCTTTGGATTTATTAATGTGAATTAGAAAAGACGCCATATAATTAAACGAAGTAGGGCAACGCAGATAACAAAGTTCGCCTACCAAACCGGAGAACGAAATATATGCATCTATTAAGATTACTATTCCCAGCAAAACATCCGGAACAAAGCACGTAAAGCCCTGATATTGTTGTTTATTCAGTAGATAAAATCTTTAAAAAGAGTTTCCATAATCTGCTTGAAATTTTTTTTATCAGATTGATAGGATATTAAATATATACATACATTTGCAGGGAAATTCAGCAATTAAAATCGTGGTTACGAAATCAAGAACATTTCATTAAAAAACGGTCCTCTCCAGGGAAAAATAACGAAAATGATAGCTATGAAGAACAATAGTCATAAAATTGAAAGTGTGGAGCATATAAGTGCCAAAAGCATCGTATTCAAACTGTTGGTACTTTTTTTAGATAAACGAAACCCCATATTTTAAACCGGTAGTTTATGAAAATAGAAACTTTACAAAACATTGTTTTGCTTATTTGCATACTATTGTTTTCATCATGTACCCCCGATGATCCCCCTGTTCCTGACAACCCCTTAAACAGGTTAACAACAGCCCAATTCAACCCTGACAAAAATTATGGGACTGTTACTGATATTGACGGTAACGTTTATAAGACTATAAAAATTGGCGACCAGGTTTGGATGGCCGAAAACCTGCGGGTTACCCGCTACCGTAATGGCGACAGTATTTTTAATGTACTGGATAATGAAATATGGTCAACAGCGGCTGAAGGGGCATATTGTAATTACAATAACACATTAAATATGGATACTATTGCTACCTATGGGCGGTTGTATAACTGGTATGCTGCTGCCGACCAACGCAACATTGCCCCAAAAGGTTGGCGGGTACCTGATATTGACGACTGGAGCCTATTAATTGAATACCTGGGGGGTGATTCTATTGTCGGGGTCAAATTAAAAGAGTCTGGTGATTTGCATTGGGAATCACCCAATTTTGCAGATAATAGCAGTGGTTTTACGGCTATTCCAAGCGGATTTCGATATAGAAATAATAAGAATTTCCAAGGCGCGGGGCTTTTTAATTCATACTGGGCAATGCCTATTTATGATTTGGGAACAGCTCCATTTTTATCTCTATTCAGTTGGAACTCTATATTTCATAGAGGGATAAACTATAATGTCAATGGTTATTCCATACGTTGTATTAGGGATTAAGCTTTCAAATCATTAATAATTAACAATTTACAATTAACCTTCTAATTAAATTAAAATGAAAAGAAAATTAAAAAATTTTGCAGCTTAGCCACAGCTCACATGCACCCTGAGTGGTTGTACCTGACGTCGCCCTGATAGTACTGATTCTGTTTTGGATGGGGAAAAGCCGGGATTTAAGATTCATTTTGTATCTTGATAGAATTAACTGCCAATATAAATCAAAATCAATAATGTCCTTTCATTGAAAGCACAATAATTTTATTATCATATACTTCGTACAAGATACGATGTTCTTTATTAATTCTGCGGGACCAACAGCCGCTCAAATTGTATTTTAGAGATTCCGGCTTACCAAAACCTTCGTAAGGGCTTTGGGCTTTGCTTTATAGCTTAAATCAGGGAGCGTATTTTGCGCAGAATGTTATCGTTCCTGGATTTTTTCCAAAAGTCCACGTCCTCCTTGGCCTGTATGGTATATTCTATTTCCATACATCATCCAGGTCAATTTTAACGGTTTGCCCTTCGGCAGCCTGTTTGCGGCTTCTTTCAATTTTAACCACGAAATCCGGGTCATAAGGCGAATCCCTGGCAACCTCAAATTTAATCTTCAAGGCTTCAAAAAAAACTTTTATGATGTTCATTTCCTCATCGTTCGCAGGGTGTACTATTATTGGTTGTGTTTTCATGAGAGATTAGTTGAAAAATTGCTGCTATTTAGTGCCTGTCTATTAAGTGGTGTGTCCGGTTCATAAAGTTCAGGATCAAGGCTTGCGAAGGCACCGGAAAACGCAGTTTACTTTCGTAAATGAGCATTTCAGGAGTCAAGCGTAACGCAGATATGGACTTATGGACGGACACCATTTAATCATTATTGGTCTTTCCATTAGATCAATAATCAAAATAACACCGGTTTACCACAAAAATAGTAATTCGTTCAGATATTACCTATAAACTTACTCAGGCCTGCTGAAAAAACAATATATCATTGGATGTCTGCAAGTTACGAGGATATATATGCAAGGCTTTTATCCCTATGCGCCCTCATTCCATGCTTTTCAGCAGACCAAAATAAAACCTGTAAAACCTGTAAATCATGTCAAAAAACAATGCCGTAAATCCTGTCATAAAAAACAAGTTTATAATTTATCAGGTATTAGACGAAAAGGGTTTTTTTCATCAGGCCTACTGAGGCAGGATATATGGTTGAAAAATCCCGACTAACCTAGGGCGATCAATCCGCTGCGAAGTTTGTCCCTTTCTTTGGGATTGTTTAATGAATTTTTTTTGAAAACTCAATACTAAATCAATGGCCTGGGTTACATATGATATTAAGAAAGTTTGTACTTTTAACATAGATTTTGCCGGTTTGAAGGATCGTATTTATAATTATTCGTCAGCAAAACCTACAAACATTTTGAGTAATTGAAGCAATGGTAATCTTAAAAGGGAATGATCCGATGATTAAAAAAGGAATTTCATTATTAATATGTGGACTGATTGGAATAATTCCAATGTTTGCACAGCCTGACAGTACTATCGTAATTGACAATGATATTCAATTGATCCATCTCCAGGATTCAATTTACGTCCATGTAACCTGGCATCATCCTGACAATTTTGGACGATTTCCATCAAATGGACTGATTGTTATAAAAAACGGTCAGGCCCTGATGGTAGATACACCAATGGACAATGATAAAACCGGGAGATTAACTAAATATTTAAAGGATTCTATGTCTGTGGATTTGACCAAAGTGATCATTGGGCATTTTCACGATGATTGCCTGGGCGGGTTGGGGTATTTACAAAGTGTAGGGATTGAGTCAATTGCAAATTCAATGACCATCGCCAAATGTAAAGAGATTGGAATTTCAGTTCCCTCCACCTCTTTTACAGATTCATTGACTTTTGATTTTAACGGGGAGCAAATTGATTGCAGGTTTTTCGGGGCAGGGCACTCATTTGATAATATTACGGTCTGGATTCCTGATAAAAAGATACTGTTTGGTGGTTGTTTAATTAAATCAGGTAATTCAACCGGACTTGGGAATTTGTCAGATGCGGTGATCGCTGATTGGAATTTTACCATTGAGAAAATAGTAAAAAATTATCCTGTGATTAAAACTGTAATTCCCGGACACGGCCAATTTGGAGGTGCTGAATTGTTAAAACATACGGTTGAATTGGTTGAAAAAGAGAAAAATAAATAAAACCCGAAAGCACACCATTATGGATGGTTCGTTGGCTGGTTTGTGGTTTGAAGTCGGCAGGATAACCAAACCTTGATCATTGTGTGTTCTTCTTGTGTTTAAGTACCGCCAAATGACAAAGTATAAAATACAGAAATTCCCCAAATCCAGAATAGCAACGCTGGATATCTGTGAGATTGGCAAACGGAAACATCATGTAACCGGTTTGATAGAGCTTGACATTTCAAAAAGTCGCGAAAAAATCAGGCAATACAATAGAAACAGCAGTACCAAAATTTCATTTACTGCATGGATTATTAATGTAATTTGTAGTACTATCAGTAAATATGAAACGCCATCTTCTTACCTTAAAGGAAAGAACAAGCTGATTATTTTTGATGATATAAATGTATCCATCATCGTTGAAAAAGACATAAACGGGCAAAAAGTACCTATCCCGCTAATCATTGAAAAAGCAAATGAAATAAGCATTGAAGCAATTTCAATTCAGATTAATAATGCTAAGAATAAGCAACTTACAAACAATGATATTGTGCTTCAGAAGAAAGCGGATAGACTGGAAAGGATTTATTACATGCTTCCCGGATTTCTCAGAAGATCGGTTTGGAAATATATTTTAAGACATCCAAAACTTGCTTTCAGCAAAATGGGAAATGTAGCAATAACATCCATTGGAATGATGGGTCAGATTAAAGGTTGGTTTATTCCAATTTCGATTCATCCAATCTGTTTCGGATTGGGTTCGATTATAAAGAAACCAATTATAATTGATGACAAAATAGAGATAAGAGAAATGCTGAATATGTCAATTCTTATTGACCATGATGTGATTGATGGGGCTATAATGGCCAGGTTTATTAGCGAATTGACAAGGAATATTGAAAATGGGATGAATTTAGGAGTCTGTTGAAAAATTCACAACCTCTCTATATTACGGTGCTCTGCACCTCTCAAAATCACTACTCTACATGTATTTTCTATAAATATTACGCCACTCTGTGGCTCTTTTTCAGGTGCAGAGCACCGTAATATTTGTAAAAAGAATGGGTCAGAATGACAACAAGGTGCAGAGCACCGAAATATAAAAACATAGAATGTGGACCAATAGCATAAAAACCCCTTGTATGTTTCCAACAGACCCAATTTATAAAGGCTCGACCAGAAAATAGTGACAAGTCAAGAGGGTATTTCATACTCCCATTCAACTCAAAATACCACACCTTCACCTTCCAATTTTACGCGCTCATCCTACTTCCCTTTTATTGGCCGGTAGGGCACATTACTTTTGCTTCATGAAACTTAAAATCAACCATTAAAAACTCAAAATCATGAAAACAAAAGCATTTACAGTGGTTCTTTTTCTGCTTTTTGCAGGAAGCATTTTTGCCCAGGAAACCGAAAAAAGGTTTGGCTTTGAACTGAATGGTGGCCCATCCCGTGCCACCGCGAAAATTGAAGGAGTAAACACACAAACAGGCGTTGGCTTCGAGGGATTATTTCACTACCGCTTTATGCCACATCTGGGGGTTTATGCCGGCTGGGGCTGGAATACGTTGCCAGCTATACATTCCTTTGCCGGTGATGATGTGTGTTTTGAAGAAACCGGATATGTGTTCGGACTGAATTTCAGCCATCCCATTGATGGTTCTGGCCTTTCCTATTATGTGAGAGCGGCCGGGCTTTACAACCACATAGAAACGGAAAATGCCGGTGGCGATATCATTAACGATACCGGACATGGTCTGGGCTTTCAGTTGGCCGGCGGAATTGAAATCCCACTGAATTCAAAATGGAAACTAACACCAGGCGTAAAGTTTAATTCGCTTTCACGCGAAACCACTTACGAAGGCACCACCAGGGAACTGGACTATCAGTACGTTTCCATCCGTGTGGGTATTGCGAGGAAATTCTAATCGGATACATTCAAATACAAACCGATTCCCCTGATTAGATCAAAACCCAAAGTGACATGAAAACAGTAAACCTCTTATTATACCTGCCCTTCCTTCTGTTATTATCCTGTGAAAAAGACCCTTACATGAATTTCGGCTTCGATTGTGGCTTTGATAAAAATTCATCGGGTTTAGTTATTGCAGATCTTTCGCAAAGGGATAATACCGTATATTTGACTGGATTTATCCGCGTAAGCGAAGGACAACTTGAAGTAAACCTGAGCGACCCTGACGGTGAGCCGGTATATTCACGAACCCTGATTGCACCCATTGAAGTGCACATCAGTGAGATTTACGATGCCCGCCCCGGCTACTGGAAACTGAAATATAAAAGCAGGGGTGGCGCCGGAACCATTGACCTGCATTTATTCAAATAATGAAATGATTGATTCGGCCCGTGTTTAATTTTTCTGACTGCCATGTGCTTTAAAAAAATCCATCGTTATTTCCCCTTCAGCAGGCTTTTTGCCCTGCTGTTGGGTTTAACGGTTGTTATAGAAATCATTGTAATCTCCTACAATCATCTGAGTGGATATTACCTGCTGGATGGCTGGCCGCATTTCTTCCTGCGCCTGCTGCGGGGGTCCTTGCTCGGTTTGGTGGCCGGTTTCCTTATCGCTTATCCCGATCTGTACGTGATCCGCTACCTGAACAGCGTGGCGCCCTGGGGGAAGAAAGTGTTTATGCGCCTGACAGTGCAGTTTGGCTTTGCAGTATTTATTGCCGTGTTGATTTCCACTCTAATCACACTGTTTGCCAACTGGCTCAGTCCCTACACCGAGGACTTCAAAGGGGTGCTAATCTACAATGCGATGATTTATAGCGTAGTTAACCTGCTGCTGATGTCGGTGCTCGAAGGCTGGATTTATTACAACGAAGGCCGGCAAAGCAGGCAGGTGGCCGAAACCCTGCAGGAGGAGCTTTCACAGATCAGGTTTGAAGTGTTGAAAAGCCAGATTAATCCCCACTTCATGTTCAACAGCCTCAATGTGCTGTCGGGCCTTATCAATGTGGATGTGGCCAAAGCACAGTTGTTTATTGATGAGTTTTCGCAGATATACCGCTATGTGCTCGAAACCATCGAACAGCCGGTGGTGCCGCTCGGCAAAGAGCTGGATTTTATGCGCTCTTATCTGTTTCTCCAGCAGATCAGATATGGCGAAAACCTTACCTTTACGGTGGATATTCCGGCTGAGCTGCTTCAAAGGGTGGTGCCGCCACTTTCACTGCAGGTGTTGCTCGAAAATGCCATAAAACACAACATCGTGAACGAGGCCAAACCACTAAAAATTGAAATATTTAGCGAAGGCGAAACCCTGGTGGTGCGGAACAACATTCAGGCGAAGATTTCAGGAACCTCCACCGGCCTGGGACTGAAAAACCTGAGCAAACGCTATGCCCTGATCAGCACAAGCGAACCATCGTTCAGGATAATAGACAAACACTATGTGGCTAAAATTCCTTTAATCAAAATTGATGCAGATGAACATACTGATTATTGAAGATGAAAGCTTCGCCGCCGACAAACTTGAGGCGATGCTCCGGGAAATTGACCCGACGATTCAGGTTTTGGAGAAGTTAGGTTCCATAAAGGAATCGGTAAAATGGCTTGCACAACATTCTGCCGATTTGATTTTTCTCGACATTCAACTGTCGGATGGCCTCAGCTTCAGCATTTTTGAGCAGGTTTCGGTGAATACGCCGGTTATCTTTACCACCGCCTACGATCAGTATGCCATAAAAGCCTTTGAGCTCAACAGCATTTCTTATTTGTTGAAACCCATCCGCAAAAGCGACCTGGCTGAGGCGCTCAAAAAGTTTAATACCCTGAAATCGGCTTACAGCATTGATTTTGAAGAGATCCTGGCCCGTCTGCAAAACCGTGAACCCGAATACAAAAAGCGCTTTCTGATTCAGATAGGGGATAAGATTAAAAAAGTTGAGGTGCCGGACATTGCCTACTTCTTTGTATTGGAAAAAGGGGTGTACCTGCGCACTTTTCAGGGAAATACAGTCCCGGTTGAATATACCCTCGATAAACTGGAGACCGTGCTCAACCCGGAGCTCTTTTTCCGGATTAACCGGAAATATCTGGTGAATATCAACGCCATTTCAAGCATGTTGGCTTATTCCAGATCGAGGGTGAAGATTGAGCTTACTCCTAAAGCAGAGGATCCGTTTGAAACCATTGTGAGTATTGACCGCTCGGCGGAGTTTAAGAAGTGGCTGAACAGGTAAGCAGGTAAGGAAGGTTTTATTTCGCCCTTACAGGGCTTAGGTGGATTCCTCGTTTTCTTTCGATGGGCCTGCGCCCATCGTTATGGTATTACGCCCTTTCAGGGCTCTTTCCACCTTTATTCGGTCTTACACTGGTGGGTTGGGTCATCAAGTCCATCAACATCGAATGACTGGGCTCTTTCCATCCTCTATTCGGTCTTACACCCTTTCGGGACTTTATGTGCGGTGGGACTTTTATCAGTATTGCCATTAGGCAGGCACTGCTGAAAAAGTGGTTATTGTATTTCGCCCTTTCAGGGCTTAGGTGGATTCCTCGTTTTCTTTCGATGGGCCTGCGCCCATCGTATTTCGCCCTTTCGGAGCTTTACGCGATGTGATTTTTTTTAAAAATCACCATTTTTAGTAAGCACTACTAAAAGAATCATGGAACTAATAATCTAAATTTATTACCTTTGTATAAAATTCACCTGAAATGACTGATTATAAGAAAATTATCACCATTGAACCTGGTAAGCGGGGAGGAAAACCCTGTATCAGAGGTATGAGAATAACCGTCGGGGATATTCTGAGTTGGTTGGCTTCGGGAATGACGATTCAGGAGATTTTATCTGATTATGACGAACTAAGAGAAGAAGATATATACGCGGCATTAAGTTACGCGGCAGACAGAGAGCATAAAACAGTTCAGATTGCAGGATGAAACTTCTATTTGACCAAAACATATCCCATAGAATTCTTCCCTTGTTACCGGAACAATTTTCCGGTTCAACCACTGTTAAAAATGAAGGGTTGATAAATGCCCACGATCTGGAGATATGGGAATTTGCCAAAAGCAATAACTACATCATAGTCACTCAGGATGCTGATTTTGATGCTTTAAATACCCTTTTTGGCTTTCCCCCTAAAATCATTTGGATTCGTTCGGGAAATCTTAAAACCAGGGATATTCTGGATTTCCTAAATGATTACTATTCAGACCTGCTGAGTTTTGAATCAGACAAAAAACTGGGTTGTTTTGAAATTATTAAATTGAAGTAATACGCTGATAATGAAGTTGCCATTGTGTTATTTCGCCCTTTCAGGGCTTAGGTGGATTCCTCGTTTTCTTTAGATGGGCCTGCGCCCATCGTTAAGGTATTACGCCCTTTCAGGGCTCTTTCCACCTTTATTCGGTCTTACACTGGATTGGGTCACCAAGTCCATCAACATCGAATGACTGGGCTCTTTCCACCCTCTATTCGGTCTTATACCCTTTCGGGACTTTATGTGCGATGGGACTTTTATTAGTATTGCCATTAGGCAGGCACTGCTGAAAAAGTGGTTATTGTATTTCGCCCTTTCAGGGCTTAGGTGGATTCCTCGTTTTCTTTCGATGGGCCAGCGCCCATCGTTATGGTATTACGCCCTTTCAGGGCTCTTTCCACCTCTATTCGTTCTTACACTGGATTGGGTCACCAAGTCCATCAACATCGAATGACTGGGCTCTTTCCACCTCTATTCGGTGTTACACTGGATTGGGTCACCAAGTCCATCAACATCGAATGACTGGGCTCTTTCCACCCTCTATTCGGTATTACACCCTTTCAGGACTTTATGTGCGGTGGGACTTTTATTAATATCGCCATATGGTATGACTTGCTGAAAAACTCATAACCATTTAATATTTCGGTGCTCTGCACCTCCAAAATCTACTAACCATGCATTTTCTACAAATATTTCGCCACTCTGTGGCTCTTTTTTAGGTGCAGCTTGCCTTGTTAGCGCGCACTTGCAGCGCGTGCTAACCATCATTCTCTATGCTTATATTTTTTCACCTTCATCAAGCAATTAAGCATATTCAACCATTGATTTTCACCTTCCATCCGGTTTGATTGGGAAACTGCTTTGGCAGCAATTAATTTTGCTTCAAATAAACCGATCAAAACGGAAAACATGAAACCATTAACCATTTTACAAGGATGTACCATCATCTTCATGCTATGCATAATAATCCCTCCGGCAGGCGCCCAGGTGCCGGGATTTATCCCCATGGACGATTCGTTGAAAGCTATGTTGCATTTCTACGATGCAGACACCATTCTCGTGGTTTTGCCCGACGACTACATGATTAAGGAAAGCGATACCCACGCCCTTGAAAACTTTGTTTTCTGGAAAGACAAGCCCATTTACACTTACAAGCATGAATCCGAATTGCAAACCATGGACACCCTGAAAAGAATTCAGTTTTTTGGGCCGGCGTACAAATTCAGTCCAAAAACATTTTCTGATATCCCATTTCAGATTATTGAAGATGGTTTTGAGTTTAAGGGTCGAAGATTCTGTAAGGCTCAGGACGCCTTTTATTATATGCACCCTTCCGGGAAACGGATTTACACCTGTCGCAATGGCGAGGATCATCCTTTGGTTTACATCGGATTTCTCGCCGGCGCCTATCAACTCTATGTTTTTCATGGAAATGAAATCATCTATTCCGGTAACGATGCTTTGCCATCCGGCGAAAGCCGGCTAAACGACATGGACAAACTGCGTGATAACTACTTCTGCCGCAGCATAAACAGCCGTTATTTTAAATTACATTTCCCCTGCACTTTCGCGCTGGATTCCGTACACGATTCCCTGGGCACTGAATTGGATGATTATGTGAACCAACTTTGCCATCATCTGAACATGGATACCACGAACATCCAGCGCATCAATACCTATTTTTATACTTCCCGGGAGGAACTGCAGTATTTTATTGCCGCTCCACTCTGGCAAACCATCTATGGAAAGTCTTTCGGCGACATCAACCACATTACGGGTTTTGATCTGGCAACATTTAAGCATGAAACCGGGCATAGCATTATTGGTGCCAAAATTGGGTTCAATCCTTCGCCATTTTTTATGGAGGGCTTCCGGCAGTTCACCGATTACTTTTTCAATGAAGCAGCCTATACCAATGACCTTAAAGCCTTTGGCGATAACCGCAAGCTGCTTACTCCCGCGCTGATTTCTGCCGAAAATGTCGGCTTTTTCAAGGACATGGTCAATTACAGCATTTCAGGCGTTTTCATCGCATATATTATTGAAAAAGTGGGGCTTGAAGCATTTAAGGCTGCGTATGCAGAAAATAAAATTGATGAAATGATGAAACAAAAGGACTTGTCTTTAGAGCATCTTATTGAAGGCTTTAAAAAGGTAAAATGATGTGTAGAAAACATGCACGACCAGTAAGTTACCTATATCTCAGGAAAAATTGAGTATCCACTTCTTGCCCAATCCTGTAATTTTTAAAATATGACCCCATTTTATATGCTCAATGATTGATAAGTTGTATATTTGGGGTAAATATTAATTCATGAATAAAAGGATTGAATATTGGGTGGATTTATCCGATTACATTCCTAAAGTCAGCTATTGTGCCTTTTACACATAACCTTTCCCTACTGGCTAAAAAGCGTGATTTTTATGAAAACTTTTCTGAAGAGCAAAAAGATTTTATCGATCAACTGGAACTGCTCAATATTGAAGCCCGTTACCCTTCTCACAAAGAAAGGCTACTAAAAAGCCTCACTCGGGAAAAATGTATCGAAATCCCAAACAATACAAAATTACTTCAACAATGGATAAAGGCAAAGCTATAAGTCTCGTTAGGGAATACGGCAAATTATTGAAGGATTACTTTCCTTTTGATAAGATCTATCTTTTTGGTTCGTATGCCAGAAATACCCAACAGGAGGACAGCGATATTAATGTAGCCATTGTAGTGAGTAGTATGGATAAGGACTTTTTTGAAATTCAACCATTGTTATGGAAACTACGACGACAAATAGATCATAGAATTGAACCCATCCTCATAGAAAGTGAAAATGATGATAGCGGGTTCCTCTTCGAAATTCAACGACATGGAATTGAAATTGTTTAAACAGATGCCAGTTGATTAATTCATGCATGAAGCTGTAATTTAATGGGCTATCTGGTTTACTTTCACTTTATCTTCGTCTTTTTTTCATAGGTATCTGGACATTATCCCTGTCTTAATGTTAAAGAATTAAGTGATAAGCATAATGAATAATCATATCGGTTTTTGGATAAAAAGGAACCAGTGCTCACCTCCGGCTGCTACACCCACAGAATGGCGAACCTTTATTTCTTTAAAATTTTACAATATGTGCTAAAGGCAATATCCTCAACATGTTATAAATTTATCTAAAACTTATCTAAAGCCAGAAACCACCACTTCCCAAAAATTTCACTAATTTAGTCCGGCAAAATTTGTTGTATTTATTAATTTCTGAATACGGGATATTTAAGATAATAATTAGAAAAACAGCATGGTCATTCAGATAGAAATCATTTTACTGGGATTATCTATACTCTTTCTGCTCAGCATTATAGCCGGAAAGGCCAGTGCCAGGTTGGGCGTTCCGGCTTTGCTTTTGTTTTTGGCGGTCGGTATGTTGAGTGGTAGCGACGGTGTAGGCATTCATTTTGAAAACATACAGGTAGCCCACACCATTGGAACGCTGGCCCTGAGTATTATCTTGTTTTCGGGAGGCCTGGATACCAAGATATCAGAGATACGACCCATCATTGCACAAGGCGTTATTCTGGCTACTTTGGGAGTGTTGTTGACGGCCCTCTTTACCGGGCTGCTTATCTGGTGGATACTTGGCATGACCATTCCCTCAGCCGGTATTGGGTTAATAACAGCCTTGCTGCTTGGTGCCACCATGTCGTCCACCGACTCTGCCTCCGTGTTTTCTATTCTCCGCTCCAGGGGTTTGCAGCTTAAAAACAACCTCCGCCCCATGCTTGAGCTCGAAAGTGGCAGCAACGACCCCATGGCTTATGTGCTGGTGATTACGCTTATCGAAATCATCACCATGGGCGCGGCACCAAACTATTGGATGGCCGCCGGTATGGTTCTGTTGCAACTTGGAATAGACGCAGTTGCAGGCTTTTTGCTGGGTAAGGCGTCGGTCCTCATCATTAACCGTTTAAAAATTGACAATGCCTCCCTTTACCCTATCCTGGTATTTACCTTTTGTATGTTCATCTTTTCATTCACCTATTTCATTAAAGGAAACGGCTTTCTGGCGGTTTATGTGGGCGGTTTAGTCATTGGAAATTCAAGATTCATTCACAAACGCTCATCTCTCAATTTTTTTGACGGGCTGGCCTGGCTGTTTCAATTGGTGATGTTCTTGTCGCTGGGATTGCTGGTAAATCCGCGGGAACTTATACCCATCATGGCACCGGCCCTCATCATCAGCCTTTCCATGATTTTTATCACCCGTCCACTCAGCGTTTTTCTCAGTCTGTTGCCCTTCCGGAAAATGCCTTTCAAAGACAAAACCTACATCTCCTGGGTTGGACTTAGGGGTGCTGTTCCCATTATTTTTGCCATTTTTATACTTGCAGCAGATGTACCTCACGCCCGCCTTATTTTCAACATTGTATTCTTCTGTACCCTGGTTTCGCTGCTGGTGCAAGGCACTTCATTGCCCATAATCGCCAAGTGGCTGGGTCTGGCAGATAAACCTCAACCCTCAAAATACCTGGTTGACTTTGACATTGATTATTCTGATGAAATCAAATCAGTCACCTCTGAAATCACCATTACCGAAAAATCTCTGGCCAATGGAAATCTGATGATGAACCTGTCACTACCTGATAAAACACTGGCAGTAATGGTAAAACGTGGAGATCATTATTTTGTTCCACGTGGCAATACCAAACTGAAAGTGAATGATAAATTGTTGATTATTACGGATGATGTGGAAGCTCTAAACGAAACCTATAAAAATATGGGGATTGAGGATGAGTAGAGGCTCGATTTATGGTTGACTGAATTGCCAAAATATTTCCGGGTTAACTCACTGATAGCTGGTTCATTTTGTATTAGACGGATTAAACGGACATGAATTAATTTAATCAATATAAAGATTTTGAACACTCAAGCAATGATTGAAATCCACCACCTGAGCAAATCATTCGGCAAGCACAAAGTACTTGACGACATCAGTCTGAAAATTGAGCAGGGGTCGGTATATGCGCTTTTGGGGAAAAATGGTGCGGGCAAAACCACATTGATAAATATAATTGTTGATCTGGTTCAACCCGACAGTGGCACAATTTTAATCAACAATCAACCGCACCACTCTCTGAGCAGAAATGATAAGGCTAACATTGGTCTGGTAGGTGAGGACCTCGCCCTGATTGAAGAATTTAGCGGTTATGAATTTTTATCCTTCATCGGAAAGATTTATAAAATCCCCCCGGGCATTTTAGAAAAAAGGCTGCATGATCTTTTTGATTACTTTTTTGAAGATGTTGCTGATTTAAAGAAAGGAATTTCGACTTATTCAACCGGAATGAAGAAAAAGATCGCATTTTGTGCGACAGTGCTTCACACCCCGGACATACTTATTCTTGATGAACCATTTTCAGGACTTGACCCATTGGTAGCCAATCAGATGATTGCTTTCCTGAAAATGTACAGCACAAAAGACAGGACTATTTTTATCTCTTCTCATGACCTGAATTATGTGGAAAAAATAGCTACTCATATCGGGGTTCTGGACAAGGCGCATTTACAATTTGATGCTACGCTGGAAAGCTTCACTCAACATGGACAAAATGCCCTGGACAGGGCTTTGTTGAAAATTTTAAATCCCAATGAAACGGATGTAAAAACAATAGATTGGTTATGATTGGGGCGCTGCTTTTATACAAACTGAAATCCTATTTGAAACGGGAAGGAAATCCCTGGAGAGTGGTACTATCCATTTTCCTGATAATCAACGCGGTATTTTATGGCTTTTTGTTTGGGACGCTTACACAATTACTGGAATCCGGAACCATTGAAAATATCTCCAAAGATGATTTCATCAAATATACATTGCTGTTAATTTTCGTAATCACACCTGGAAGAATGATTTTTCCGGGATACAAGCCATTAAAACAACTGTTCCCAAAATATTATCCCTTATCCATCACCCAAAGATATGCAGCTTCTCTTATTAATGATTTTCTGACTCCTTACTTTTTCTATTTGTCCCTTTTCATCGTCTCGGGCAGTTTATTTGCAAACACGCCTGATTCTCAATTTTTAGTTTCCGGGTTTTTATTCATGATATGTGCACACTTGTTAAGGCGGTGTATTCAGTATATGTTGGATTTTAGCCTGAAACCGTCAGGCGTTTTAATGGCATTCATCATATTGTTAATACTGGCTTTTGGATTGTATAATATTGATTATTGGATATTTAAGCCCTACGTAATTTTAACAGCAGCAGGCTTATTCTTTGTTATGGGATGGGTGCAGGAATGGTCAATAAAAGAAAGCAGATTAAGGAAAATCAGGAGCACATCATTAAAAACCAACCTGCAGTTGAAGCTTCTTTTTAACAATCCAAAGGTGAAGCTGCCCTTATTGATTGGTTTTTCAGTAAAAACCGGGCTTTTATTGTTAGATTTTTTTCTCTTCCGCAAAAATGGAGTACATTTGTTTAATGGGCAATTTGTCTATTGGCTATTTGTTCCCCCTTTAATCTACTTTACCTATGTTTTCAATAATATCTGGGCTTTCTGGTTCAATCTATGGCTAAACCTTCAGCTAAGAATCGGAGACTACAAAGCAATGATTATACAGGCGTTTTTTCTGATGCTGCCCCTGCTTATTATTGATGCAGTCATCACTCTCCCAATTCTATTGCTAAGCTGGGATGACAAGACTTTTATCCTTACCTTTTATTTCACCACAACATTTTCAATGCTTCTATTATCGTTTTTGTGGTCATTGATTACTTCCAAAAAGATAGCACCTACCTTTCAGATTAACGGAAGCACCTCCACCTGGGGCGTAATCGTCTCTATGGGAAGTGTGTTTTTACTGTCCGCCATAAGCAAATTTCAATGGGCGTACTTATTTGTTCCTTTATTTTTAGTACTGTCGGCAGCAGGTTTGTGGTATAGCATTGTTACCTACAAAAATTGGAAATACGTTCTCTTTAACAAATTAAAAAAAGGATAAACATGCCAATTATTCGGCAAAACCAACTTATAGGGGAGTCAATAAATATGTGGCTGTAATGTTATAAAATATTGTGCAAAGATTAATTTTTGGGAACAAAAATGATAATTATTTTAAATTTGGAATGATCTTGAACAAGAAAAAACCATGGAAAAAGTAAAACACGAAAATAACCCATCAAGTATAAAATATTATGTAAAGAAATATTTTATAACCCATGGTGATTCTTATAAAAATAAGCTGGTCGTTGATTTCCCTGCCGGAAATGGGGTGACTTCAAATATTCTGAAGAATATTGGAGCCAATCCCATCCCCCTGGATCTTTTTACTGAGTACTTTGAAGTGGAAGGATTATCGTGCAT
>ENA-UOOH01000473-UOOH01000473.1-fermentation-metagenome-genome-assembly--contig:-NODE-473-length-45359-cov-67.089551_pt1 | contig 45359 bp, 50 predicted proteins | sample MGYA00245778_ERZ724025 | MGnify/ENA primary metagenome ERZ724025 (study PRJEB28704, sample SAMN03018313) | fermentation metagenome | biome: anthropogenic terrestrial biome; feature: soil; material...
TCGCAGCATGAGTAGGCGGAGACGTACTCCGGCTCCCACTCCCACACGCCGAGCCGGCCGGCGGTCTCCCGGAACTGCGCCCACTCCTCCCCTGTAGGCGACGCCTCCATCACCACCCCGGAGTAGCCGCCGGCACTCGCCCATTCGTAGAGGAGCCGGCCGTCATCCACGAGCCTGACGTAGAGAGACGGCCCCACGCTCCCGCCGATATAGAACTCGAACGACGTCGGAAGGGAGGGGGAGGAAGGGGAAGATGCACCGTCGCGCATAGCCAGACTATACGACCAGCATTACCAAATACCCTGCGACGAGAAGCCCCATACAGCAGATCCCGGCGACGTCGGCCCTTCCCGGGGCGAGGTCGCGCATGGGCGTCCGCATACCGGAGCGGTACCCGCGGAGGTCGATGGTCAGCCCGAGGACCGTGGCTTTCCCGAGGGAGTTTGAGACCAGGGGGATGATGATGGGGAAGAGCCCCCGGACCCTACCGACAGGGCCCCTTCCGGGGTTGTAGGCACGGGCAAGCTGCGCCTCGTGGATCCGCTTCCCCTCGAGTTGCAGGCTCGGTATGAACCGGAGCGCAATCAGGAAGATGAGCGTGTAATCGACGGGCATCCTGAGGCGGTCCATGACATGAACGAGGTCGCGCGGCTGGGTGGATATGACCAGAAGCTGGAAGGCAAAGAGCATCGCCGCAAACCGGAGCGACATCGCGAGCGCAAGGTCGATCGCCCCCACCGTGATAGGGAAGGCCCCCCCGATGACCGGGATCGACGGAGGGACCAGGTAGCCGAGGATATTCCCGCTCCGGATGGTGAGTATGGTAAGGGCAAGCAGGCTTGCCGCGAGCGAGAGGAGCAGGGGCACCTGGCGGAGGAGGTCGCGGGCGAGCCCCCCCGCTACCGCTACGGCTACAACCGCCCCGACAAGGGCCGCAAGCATCATGGCATCGCTCGTCAGCACCGCAAGGGCCACGACGACGACGGCAAAGATCAGTTTGGTGAGTGGGTGGAGGCGGTGAAAGGCGCTCTCACGGGTGACGTACTGCATAATTTCGGGCATGCTTCCTCCCCATAGGTTCTCTCGTCGCGGACGATTCTTCCCTGCTCCATCCTGACGATACGGTCTGCATAATTCTCTACCAGGTGCATGTCGTGCGTCACCATGACGACCGTGTGGCCTTCGTATCGCAGGCGGCCAAGGATATCCATGACCCTTCCTGACTCCCGGGCATCGAGCCCGGTCGTAGGCTCGTCGAGCACGATCACCTTCGGCCTCATGGCGATGACGCAGGCTATGGCCAGACGCTGCCGCTCGCCCCGCGAGAGCGACCTCGGGTAGGCCGCCTTCCGGTGGAGGAGGCCAACTTCTGCGAGGGCTGCGTCGACCGGATGCCCCGGGTCGCCGGGATCGATGTTCTGGAGACCGAAGGCCACCTCCCCCTCCACGGTCTCTGCAAAGAGCATGGTGTCCGGATTCTGGAAGACCAGACCCACATGACGCGCGAGTTCCGCTACCGGGACGGTCGCGGCATCGAGCCCGTCGACAGTGACGCTGCCTTCGGTGGGACGGAGCAGCCCGTTGAAGTGCTTGACGAGCGTCGTCTTCCCGGACCCGTTCTCCCCGACCACGGCCACGATCTCACCGGGAGCGACATCGAGGTCAAGACCCCCAAGGGCCGTCACCCCGTCGTAGCGGTGGACGAGCCCCCGGACCGATATGAGGGGAGGGGCCTCGCTCCGTGGGACTGCCGCCGGTGCAGTGGGCCGGACGCTGCCGCCCTTCGTGAGGGCAGCCTGTATCATCTGCGCGGGGGACCCTTCTCGCGTGATTGCCCCACCTTCGACAAGGAGCATCCGGTCCGCTATTGCGGCGATTGCACCGAGTTTCTGCTCGACGATGAGCACGGCCGTGCCCTCGCCCGAGAGCCGCCGGAGGAGGGCGGAAACCGCACCGGTCGCCTCCGCATCCAGCTCGGCGGTCGGTTCGTCCAGGACCAGAACCTCCGTGCCGAGGGCGAGGGTTGCGGCGATGGCAACCCGCTGCTTCTGCCCGCCGGAGAGGGTGTGCGGGGCCCGGTCTGCGAGGTCGGCGATCCCGGTCGCCTCCATCACCTGGCGGAGCCTTCGCCGCATCTCCTCCCGGGAGATCCCGAGGTTCTCAAGCCCGGAGGCCACCTCCTCCTCGACGGTAGAGAAGATGAGCTGGGCGTCGGCGTCGTCGAAGACCACCCCGACGTGCCTTCCAATCTCGGCCATGCTCCGGTAGTCCCGGGCGCTCTTCCCGAGGATGGTGATTGCGCCGTTAAGCGTGCCGCCGTACTCGTGGTAGAGGATGCCGGACGCGGCAAGGCAGAGGGTCGTCTTCCCCGCCCCGGTAGGGCCGGTGACGAAGACGATCTCCCCCCTCCGGACATCAAAGTTGATCCCATCGAGTGCCGGCGACTCCGACCCGGGATAGGTGTAGGAGACGCCCTTGAGAGAGAGGGCGGTCTCCCGACCGAGATCAGAAGTCATCTGCCGGTCCCATACCCGGGGATGGAACTGCCTGCGGGGCGCCCCGCATCAGTGCCCGCGATGCCGGCACATCGAGCGCCTGAGCAACGACGGCGTTGACCGTTGCCGTGATGAGGACGATCGGGACGGTTACCGCGAGGAACGCCCCGATCGTCCCGAACTTGCCAAGGACCGTCGGGGCCACGGCAAGGAGCGCGATGAGGATGAAGGAGAATCCGCTCGCGAGGGTGGCCAGAAGCGTCGTCACGGCGGGTGCGAGAACGAACCGGTCTCTCAACACGAGATAGGTTGCGAGGCAGACGACCGCCCCGATGGGTTCGCTGATCAGGTTTGCGGGGGGGAATATCGAGTGGCTGATGAGAGCGCAGACGACGCCCGCCACAACGCCGATCCCGAGCGCCTCCCGGAACGTGGGCACGACGAGGATGATGGCGAGGCTATAAAAGGCGATCACGAGGTTCGATACGATGGGGCCGGGGATCAGGAGCGACATGTACCTGATGATGGCCCCTACGGCAAGGAGTATGCCGACGATTGCAATGTCTCTTGACTTCATGGTATCAGTTTACCAGTATGGAGTTCGATGAGCGATCGGGTTCGAGTATGTGCGGGGGATCAGTACGGACGCCAGCGTGGACGGGGAAGGGGCCAGAAGAGTCCTCCCGGGATGCTCCCGGAGGCGATGGACGGGGCTGAGAGCCCCGGTAACACCTTACTCATTGTAGTACAAGATAGTTCATTGATGTATATATAATTACCAGGGCTTTCAAGCCGCCCGCCAGCGGACGTCAGGTTCAGTCCGGTCACGAAGAGGTAGACGGTATCGATCCCCGTGCTCGTCCCCGTGAGCGTGACATCGCCTTCACGAGCATCCGGGTGCTCGCTTTCGGCTCACTGCCTCCCGGGGTGAAGCGCGCTCCGTCAAGGGCCGCGATTATCGCTCTGATGGCCCCGGCATGCGATCGCCCGTAGCCTCCCTCGAGCACGAGGGCGAGAGCCCCGCACCCGGCTTCCGCCAGCATCCCGGTCAGGACGCCGAAGTCGTCCGGTTCGAGAAGCATCGAACCGAGCGGGTCGTCTGCGAGCGCATCCTGGCCTGCCGACACCACCACAAGATCCGGCTCGAACCGCCGGATCGCCGGGACGAAGATCTTCCGAAAGACCAGGGCGTAGTCGGCACCGGCCGAGCCTGGCTCAAGGGGCGCGTTGACGGTATACCCGACGCCCGGGCCAGCACCCTGTTCCTCCAGCCACCCGGTCCCGGGGAAGAGCCCCGCCTGGTGGATCGAACAGTAGAGCACCCGGTCGCTCCCGTAGAACACCGCCTGCGTCCCGTTGCCGTGGTGCAGGTCCCAGTCGAGGATCGCCACCCGGTCAACCTCGCGGAGCGCCCGCATCACGGCAACGGCAACGTTGTTGAAGAGACAGAACCCCATAGCCCGGTCCGGCGTGGCATGGTGCCCCGGCGGACGGACCAGGGCAAACGAGTGCTCGCCGTCGAGCGCCCGCGCCACCGCTTGAGAGGCAGCCCCCGCCGCGTACAGGGCCGCATCGAACGATCCGCGGGTGACGTAGGTATCAGAGTCCAGGTAGCAGGTCCGGCCGGCGGGACACTCCCTGCAGAGCGAGCGGACGACCGCGATATGCCGGTGCGTGTGCACCCGTGCGAGGTCCCGGGGCGTCGCCTGCTCCGGGGCTATGCGGCGGGCACCGGCCGGCACCCCGCCGAGGGCGGCCTCGAGGCGTGCCTGTGACTCGGGGTGGCCGGGATCGTCATGGCCCGCAAAGACATCCCCGGTCACGATCGAGTATGGCATGGTGACCGGGCGGGATCGGTCGGCACGGGAGATGAACCTTACCATCGGGTGTGCATTTATGAGAGAGCACGAACATGAAGATGTCGTGGTGATCTCTCCATCGTGCATCTACGCCTGTACCCGGTTTCGGGTCCGCAGGACGAAACTCCTTCCTCGTGAAGAGTACCTGCGTATCATGCGGATGAGCATACCGGAGGTCGTCGCCCACCTTGGCCGGCAGGAGGATTACCAGGACGTCATGGATCTCGCCGGCGACTTTTCCGGCGCCCAGCTCATCGAAGAGGCGGTAAACCGCAGTCTGGCCCGGTCGTTCCGGAACGCCATGGTGATCGCCCCGGGGGATCTGCACACCCTGACGGGAGAGTACCTCGCCCGATGGGACATCGCAAACGTTATGGCGATCCTGCGGGGCACGGTTCACAACATACCCCGGCGGCAGGTCCGCGACCTCCTTATCCCGGCAGGGGAGGTCGACAGCGCGCTCCTCGACCACCTCCTCGACCTTGCGACCTGCAGTGAAGTCCTGGAGGCTCTCCGGGGCTGGCGGCTCTACCCGGTCCTTGCTGAATACTACCGGATCTGCGGAGAGCGGGGTGTCTTTGCCCGGATCGAGAACGAACTCTACAGATGTTATTACGCCGGGCTGCTCGGTCTTGCCGCATCCGGGTGCAGCGGCTGCCGGGAGCTGATCGCCTACCTCCGGTTCGAGATCGATATCACCAACATGAAGAACCTCCTCCGGCTCCACTGCGCGAGGGAGGCGTGCGACATCACGGTCGTCGACCGGACCATGATCTCGGGCGGCCGCATCCCTCTCAGCCTCTTCCGCCGACTCTACGGCGTCGAGACGGAGGAAGAGTTCGTCAACATCTTTTTGCAGACCGAGATCGTCCCTATCCTGGCTCAGGCGGTGCGCGAACTCCGGCAGGACCCGAATTTCTCGAGCATCGACGCCGCGGAACTGGTCTGGCGGCGGTGGCACCAGCACCGGCGCCCCATACATGAGGTCGAGATAGCGATAACCCGTGTCAGACTCCAGCAGATGGATTCCCTCTCCCGGCGCCAACCGTTCTCGGTCCTGCCGGTGCTCGCCTACCTGGAGCGGAAGAAGTACGAGGTCGCGAACCTGCGGGCAATCGCGCGAGGGAAGGCGTTCGGTCTGCCGTCCGAGCGGATATGGCAGTATATTGTCATGTAAAGGAGGTATCATGCCGGTTGACGATATCAAACCCACCCGATCCGGCCTCCTGATCGTCAGGCGGCGGATGGCACTCGCGGAGCGGGTACACCGGCTTCTTGCTATGAAACTCGACGGCATGATGCTGGAACTGATCAAACTCGCCGATCAGGCCGCCCGCGATCGTAAGGAACTCGAGGAGAAATACGCTGCGGCCCGGGAGATGGTGGCGGTCGCCGCCATGATGGAGGGGGAGACGGGAGTGCTCCTTGCAGCGCTCTCGGTGGAGGCCGCCCCGACCTACACGGCCGGACAGAAGAACGTCTTCGGGGTGTGCCTTCCGGACCTGGAACCGGTGATGGTGAAGAAGACACTCGACCAGCGGGGGTACAGTGTCCTCGGGACATCATCGGTCATCGACGACGCCGCCGACGCCTATGAGGACCTCCTCGAAGCGATCGTAGCAAGTGCCGAACTCGAAGGGAGCATCAAGCGATTGCTCGATGATATCGAGCGGACCCGCCGGCGGGTGAACGCGCTGGAGTTCAAAGTCATCCCGGAACTTGTGGAGAAACGCCGGTTCATCGAGGACCAGCGCGACGAGATGGAGCGGCAGGAGTGGACACGGCTCCGACGCATCAAAAAAATAAAGGAAAAGAGAGCGGAAAAACCTTAGAGGTTTTTGTCCTGCTGCGCGAGGCACGCAATTGCCGTATCCACAATCGCTCCAAGAGCGTCCACACCGAAGGTCTCGGACGAAAGGACGATATCGTACGGCGAGAGGTCGCTGATATCGATGCCATAGTAGTTCCGGTAGCGGGTAGCCTCTGAGTTCTGCCGGTTCACAGTGTAGACCCGGGCCCCCTCTTCATCCATCTCGTCACGGCCTGCTATCCGCTTCGCCCGGCAGGAGAGTGATGCAGAGAGCCAGATCCGGAGATCGGCGTTCTCGATCATCCGGCCCGAGAGCCTGCCCTCGATGATAATGTTCCCGGCACCCTCGCCGATCTCTTTCTGCCGGGCGTCGATCATACGGTCGACCGAGGGATCGTTCTCTGCAAACCTGCCGAACTCAGCGAGGTCCATGCCATGCTCCCGGGCAAGCTGGCGAAAGACCTCTCCCGCAGAGGTGAGGTCAAGTCCGTACTTCCCGGCCAGGTACCGGGCGAGCGATGTGGTACCGCTCCCCGGCGGGCCGCTGATGGTGATCCGCATCAGAGCCCTCCGATGTTGAGAGATTTCCGGATCACCTGGCTGATGGTCAGCGAGCAGATCATGTACCAGAGGATCCAGGCAGGCACGATCCAGAACGCAACACCCGAGAGGGTGACGGCCCCAAGGAAGGGCATCACGATGCCGCTCGCAATGGTGGTCGGCGCGCCGACCGCCGGGAGTCGCAGGAGGAGCCAGAAGAAGATCGGCACCGACAGCACGAGGATGATCGCCATCGGGGTAAACTGCTGCCGGGAGATATCGAGTTGGTCCTGCATCATCCGTTCCTGCTTTCCTTGGAGTTTCTTGACCCGCTTCTCGTCCCCGGAGAGCTGGGCCTCCCTGAACTCCTTCTGAAACACTCGCATCTTCGCCTGCGTCTCCTGCATCTTCTCGTAATCGATAGTGTACTTCTGGACAAGCGACGAGTACAGCCCCGTGATGCCGGAGAGGATCAGGATCATGACAAAGAACGGTACGCCAAGGGTATCGATGAAGGGGCCCAGCAGTACATCCATCGCTGAACCGACCGTCACCCGAATCCACTCGATGCCGTAGGAGAGCATCACGAGCATGGTAAAGAGGAGGGCGATCGTCGGGCCGTGCTTCTTCAGGTCCACCATGTCAGGTTACCTCAGCACATCCACCAGGTCGCCGATGCCCCGTTCGAGCAGGAAGTTTTCGTTCCTGACGATCTTGATGGTGCAGCCGGTATACATCGCATACGCCGCACTGACGGCGCGGTTGAACTCCTGGTGTTCGGCGATCGCACGGGCTCCTTCCATATCACGGACCCTTGAGGCATCGCCGAGCCGGCGCATCAGGATCTGGTCCGGGTCAGTCTCCACCAGCACGACCATATCGGGCATCAACTCGCGAAGCACCCATTTGGGCAGCCCCGCAAGGAACCCCGTCGGTGTCTTGACGCTGCTATGGGTATCGATGATGATGTTCGCATCAGTGCTCATGGCGGCGATCCCTGAAGCAGCCGCCTGCTGGAGGCGTTTCTGGACATCTTTTCCGAGCTTGCGCATCTCGTCGCGATTCGAGACCAGATTATCTTTCCGGGCCACATCAAACATGAATGTGCCGAAGTTGACAGCCTGATAAGCGATGCCCTCGGCCGCCAGTCTCTCCATCGCACCGTTGATGACAGTGGTCTTCCCGACACCGGGAACCCCCGTCACGACGACTTTCTTCCCCAACTCTATCACTCCATTTAGATTATAGTTCCCTGCAAAATAAATCCACGCCCTCAAGAGTAATTCTTTTCGGAATCACTCGGGGCCCTGAACGATCACAAGGATCGTTCGGACAAGAAAAACGACCGGGTTGTGTTGGTCTGGAAAAAATGGAACGCCCGGAACCACCCTCTTGAAAGAGAAGAGGTGCCTTCGGACTTACTCCTTCCCAAAGAACGACCGCATGAACGGGTACATCTCCATGATCTGCTGGCTTGCGACCTCCTCGTAGAGCCGGTAGGTGATACTCACCGCAAGCAGCAGCCCCGTTCCGCCGACCGCGCCGATCACACCGAAGAGGTTCGCGACGACCGAGAGGACCCCGATGAACGCACCGCCGATGACGGTGATCCGCGGGATATAGCGGTCGAGGTACTTCTCAAGCACCTGGGCGTTCCGGCGGTAGCCGGGGATATGCATCCCGCTCCTCTGGATCTGCCGTGCCACATCCTTTGAGTCGAGACCTGCGGTCTTGACCCAGAAGAGCGCGAAGATAGCGCCCCCGACCACCATCACGGTGATATCGATGCCCATCCGGAAAAGGATCTCCCAGGGGGCATGCCCGAGTTCGGAGAGCCACCACATCCAGTCCTGCGGCTGGTTGATCGGTGCAATGTACCACATGAGACCGTTGATCGGTTGCTGATTCTGGAACTCGCCGAGGACCGTTATCCCGGCGTTTGAGAGGAACATCCCGATCATCTGGATGTTCGCCTGCAGCACTCGGACCAGGATCATAGGCAGAACACTCGCATAGATGAGTTTCACCGGGAAGCGCGCGCGGGCGCCGCGGACGGCGGTATGCGCAAGCGGGATCTCGATACGGGTCGACTCCACGTAGACGATGACCATGAAGATCACGATCGTCGTGATGAGAGCGAGCATATCCGTGCCGAAATACTCGAGGAAGTTTGCCCCCGACGTCCCTATGGCGAACAGCCGCGGGAAGAACCCTATCGGGAAGGGATCGGTGCCCGTCTGCCAGTTCAGGAACCCGTTCACGAGACCCTGCGAGACCCCCGCAACGATGAAGAGCCCCACACCTGAGCCGACGCCCCACTTGGTGACGACCTCGTCCATCAGCACCACCAGCAACCCGCCGATGCAGAGTTGGAGGAAGATCAGGAGCGAGACCGCAAGCATATTCCCGCCGAACAACTGTGCCGCTACCGACGGATCGGGCATCATCATCCCGCTCACGACCATGGGGAGTGCCTCGACGATGATCATCACGAAGATGAGCATCTTCTGCAGGCCCATGTACATGACCTGGCCGCGTGCATCACTGGTGTCGATCTGCAGGATTCCGGCACCCTTGAGCAGCTGCAGCACGATCGATGCGGTGACGATCGGCCCGATGCCGAGATGCAGGAGCGAACCGCTCGCACCGGCAAGCAGGGCACGCCATAGTCCGAATATATCCTGTGACTGTGGAGAGAGTCCAAAGATATCGATATTGGTCAATGTGAAGTAGAGGAGCAGAATCGCAAGCGTCCACATGAGTTTATTCTTGAAGTGGACGTGCCCCTCCGGACTTCTGACTGCAGGCATCGCTGCAAGGATGGGTTCAAATCTATCCAGCAGATCTCCCATGGTTTCACCTAAAAAGGAATTTAGACGGTCATTGCCTGACCGCCCATCTCCTCAATTTTTGCCCGGGCCCGTTCTGAAAACTCACGGGCGGAGATACTCATCTTGTGGGTGACTCTTCCGCCACCGAGCACCTTGTCGATACCGATCTCGGTGGCGTCGAGGGCAATGAGGTCTCCCTCCTTGCTTGCAAGTCCCTCACGGAGCAGTGCCTCGGCCATCTGATCGATCTCCCCGATATCAAGGGCGGATACCGGCACGGACGTCTTGCTGACGAAACCGTGCTTACCGTTGGATATCTCGCCCTTCAGGTAGAAGTGGGAGAAGCGATGATCGCGCTGCCCGGCTCTACCCCGTCCACCCCTGTTGCCGGCGCCACGCCGGTTCTTGTGCGTGCCGCCGCCACAGGTTCGTGAACCTCTGTATTTGGATCTCTTGTTTACGGGCATCAGTCTCACCTCATCTTATAGAGGAGATCATTGATCTCGGGGCCATAGTAGCCGAGAGCCCCACCCTGCTGAAAGGTTCGCTTGATGGTTTTATAGCCCTTTCGTGGAGGGTGCAGTCTCAGCACCGGCTTGATCTCAGCCAGATCACGGAAAGCGGTCTCACCGTTGCAGAGTGCTGTTGCGAATTCGTCGATGCCGGCATACGGTGTATGCGCACGGACGTAGTCGTCGGTCAGCCGCTCGTCCCCGGTCAATCTGCCCCGGGTGCGCAGAAGGGTGGCCAGGATCTCCTGGTCCACCTCGCCGTACGCCACGAAGTCCTTCACCTTGCGGATCATGCCCAGGTACGCAGGGGTATCGGGCACGAGGACGCAATGGTTGACATGGTGCAGACGGAGCATCTTCAAGGTGTCCTTGATCTCGCGGTTGGTCTTGACCACGCCGCGTACCTGCACTACCGCGTACATCACTCTGTCCCTCCGATCCGGACAATGTTCGTCTGCCGGAGCGCCTCGAACGTCGCTCTGGCGTAGTTGATGGTCGTCCGGGTCTGCCCCCGGTTGAAGGCCCAGACATCCTTGATACCTGCAAGCGTCAGGACCTTCTTCGGGATATCCCCCGTCACGAGGCCGATACCCTGGGGGGCGGGCTTCAGCGTCACCCGGACACTGCCTGCCTTGCCGGTCACTTCGATAGGGATCGAGTGAGCGGCGTCACAACCGCATTCCCAGCTCCCGCATCCCCGGGAGACCTTGACGAGATTCACTTTTGCGTTTGCTATTGCTTTCTGGATCGCGTTGCCGACCTGGGCATCCTTGCCCTGGCCGAACCCGACATAGCCGTTCCGGTTACCGACCACCACAACGGTGCGGAACTTCACACGGCGACCCGAGTCGGTCATCCGCTGGACCATGTTGATGTCCAGCACCTCGTCCTCCAGGTCGGGCACGAGGAGATCGACGATCTGGGGCTCCTTGATCGGCCTGCCGCTTGCGAGCACCTCATCGATACTGGTGATCTCGCCTGCAGCGACCATGCGCCCGAGACCGGTGAGCGGAATCCATTCTTCCTGTACGTATGCCATGTCACACCAGCTCCTTCTTGATGGCCAGAGCCACAGCCTCTACATTTGCCACCAGGTTGCCTGCCTTCTCAGGGACATACCCGGCGATGTGGGCACCTTTGAGCCGTTCCTCATCGGGGAGGATCGACTCGCCGTAAGGGATATCGAGACCCCCGTCCACTGCTCCCTTGAGGGCAGCAAAGACGCGTGCACCGGGCTTTGCCCGGGCGAGCCCGATATCCAGAATACCCTCTTCATACCCTGCATTCAGCGCCTTGACCGCGAACAGCATCCCGGTCAGGTAGGCGGCCGGAGTGCAGGAGGTCGATCCCTCGTAGCCGTAGTCTGCAAGTTCAGCCGAGTATGCAGCCACCAGGGTGCGGTCTCCTTCATTCTCGGGGACGACCAGCTGCACGATGATCTGCCGGTTCGTCTTCCGGACGACCATCCTCGGACTTCCTGATGACAGGAGCGACATCCGCTTGTAGTAATCAGTCTTGCCCTCGTGCCTCCTGCGGAAGGGCACGAAGTATCTTGGGCCGGTTGCCATTATTTCATCCTCCCTGCCATCGTTTCAACATGAGCCGTAAGGTGCGACACACTCCGGAACTGACCTCCGGAAGCCCGCCGGTACATCAGACGGTAGAGACCCCGTTCGATTGTGCCTTCTTCGCGCATATCGCGCAGAGCCCGGCGCTGTGCCCGGATCTTGCCTATCCACATGCGTTTGCCTGGGCCGCGAGCACCGATGGCACCCTTCCGCCGCCCCGGTCCTTTCCGGTGGCCGTAGGAACGTTTTGCCATCCGCACGCGTGCCCTGCCCCGGCTGTTCCCCTTCACGGCGTGAGCCTTTATCACACCCTCCGCGACGAGCTCGCGCAGGTCGTTTCGGGAGATGGCCGCCTCGATATCAGCCTGGCGCTCGGGATCGAACCAGACACGGTTGACCCCGCATTTGAGAATGGCAGCTGCCATACGTTTCTGGTTGGCGAGGTCACTCATCCTCATTCACCTCTTCTTCGCTTTCCGCAGTCACGGCCACACGGGTGAGGTCTCTTGCGTTCAGCACCTTGAGCCCAAGCTCCAGGGCCCGCGCCTGAATCTCTCCGCGCTTTCTGTTCCCTACGGATCCGCCGATCCGGATGGCCTGAAGGTCCGGGTTCAGCCCGACGAGTTCTGTCGGTGTAAAGACCCGCACTTCCTCATAGCCGCTCGGGTGCATGCCGCGGATTGCGACAGGGCTCCCGTATCCCGGCCGGGGAAGAACGCCCTTTGCTCTGAACTGCCGTCTCTGCTTGCTCTGCAGACCACGCGGGCGCCGCCACACATCTTCCAGTTTCGCTTTTCGGTGAAGTCCCCGCCTCTTGAAGGCGGGCTTGTTGTGCCGGGTGCGGACGCGGATCAATCGTTTTCTCTCATCCATTGCTTTCACGCCCTCTCGGTGATGTAGATACCGTCCTGGAACACCCGGGGATCACGGTTCGTGATCTTCGTCGCGTGCTCGATGTTTGCGGCGGTGTTGCCCACCTTCTCCTTATCGATACCGGTGAGAGTCACCTCGTCGTTTCCGATCTTGATAGTGACGCCCTCGATGATCTTTGCTATCCGGGGCTGCTTCTCGCCAAGGAAGTTGGCGATCTCGAGGCGGTTACCCTGCTGTTTCAGCTGGATTGGGAAGTGGCTGTAGACCACTTTCATACGATACTCGTAGCCTTCGACGACACCCTGGATCATGCACTTCACATGTGCTTCGAGCGTGCCGCTCATGGCAAGGAACCGCTTCTTGTTGGATGCCGTGGAGACAACGACTTCGCTGCCTTCAACGGCGACACCGATCTGCGGGAAGCGCATGTCACGGGTCAGTGTGCCCTTCGGTCCTGAGACCGTGAGCACGCTGCCTTCGAGCGTGACGTCCACACCGGGAGGGATCTCGACCTGTCGTGTTATTCCCATACTCTTCCCTCCGTTAGTAGACGTATCCCAGCAGTTGTCCGCCGACACCCTCGCCCCGTGCCTGCTCGTGGGAGATGACCCCCCTCGATGTGGAGACGATCAGGATACCGAAGTTCTTTGCGGGGAGGTACTGCGACTCCCAGTATTCCATATCAGCCATCGCCACCGGGAACCGGGGAGTGATGGCGCCACACTTATTGATCGTTCCGGATAGTTGGACCCGGAACTGGCCGCCACGGCCGTCGTCGATGAACTCGAAGCCGCCGATAAAGCCATTTTCCTGCATAACGCGAAGCATTGCACCTAACAGTTTGCTGGCTGGTTCAACGATAACCTCGCTCTTTCCAGCGTCGCCAGCATTCTTGATCGTGCTCATCGCGTCAGCGATTGGATTCAGTCGTGCCATGTTCTCTAACCCCTAGTTCATCTTCTTGAAGCCCATCTTCCTTGCCCACTCGCGGAAGCACTGGCGACAGAAGTAGATATCGTACTTACGTACAAGGCCCTGCTTCCGGCCGCAGATGCGGCAAACGTTCGCACCACGGCCGAACATCTTTCGCCTCTCGCCCGAAGAAGGTGCTCCTGAATCTTCTGCCATCCCTTACACCTCCACCTGGTAACGCTCGCGCATGAACGCGATGGCTTCCTCTTGATTCACTTTCTGGTCCGCCGGCAGTTTCCTGCGCTCGGCACTCCTGCGTGCGATCCGCACGCCTTTGCGCTCGAGCACCACGTTGACGTCCATGCCGTAGATGCCGATCGTCGGGTCGTAGGACATGCCCGGGAAATCGGTATGCTCTTCGATACCGAAGGAGACGTTGCCGGTCCGGTCGAACTGCGAGGCTGCGAGCTGCCGCTCGAGGATATTGAGCGCAGTCTCGACGAATTTCTCGGCGTTCTGCCGGCGTAAGGTGACCTTGCACCCGATGGGTGCGCCCTTCCTGATACCGAACGCCGGTTGGGTTCGCTTTGCGATGGTGCGGACGGACTTCTGGCCGGTGATCCTCTTCATGAGGTCCTCGGCCTTGACCAGCCGCTCACCGCTCTCTCCGACGCCCATATGCACGACGACCTTGTCGATGTAGATATCCTTCATCGCGCTCATGCCGAGACCTCCAGTTCAGGTGCAATCCCGGAGCGGCCGACCATGAAGATGTACTCTTCAATGGTCTCAAACCGTTCATTGGTCGAGTCGTCCACAAGGATCACGCGGTTCGGGACAGAACTTGCGGTCCTGACAACCTCAATGATCCTGCCGACCTTCCCGGAGTGCTTTCCACCGACGATCATGGCCACATTGCCTTCTTTAAAGGGGAAGTGATCGATGATCCGGAACCGGTCTTCACCGGCCGTCCCGTCGCCGAGGGTCACCACGATGGAGTCTTTCGCCTTGTAGGTGTTGTCGGCGAGGATGTTTGCGCCGAACGCAAGGTTCAGCTGCACCCTGCCACCCCGGATGGTGGTCTTGTTCCGGATCTTGCAGAGCCGGGTCGTTGCAGACTCCGCCGGGATCTCTATGGCAATCAGGTTGCCCCGCTTGTCCAGCTGGATGCGGTAGTGCTTCCCGAGTTTCGGGATCGAGACGATGTCAAAGACACCAAGGCCAATCTGCGGGTTCCGGCAGGGTCGTCCGTTGACAATGATGTCCCGCTGGTGCAGGATTTTCCGGACCTCACTCGCATTCTGTGCGATGCCGATATGCTCGCGGAGCCAGACACCGACCGGCAGGGCGCCGGCATTGTGGGGGCCCGGGGCGGTCTTCATGACGAACTTTTGTACTTTCTTCGGTATGTGCCAGGACCCTGGCGCAACCAGTCGCTTGAGATGGTTGGACATTATGCTCCGCCTCCGAGTCTCTCCTCACGTAGTTTGTCTTTCAGGTTGAGCTTCGTGATCTGCACGTTTGAGGGGTCGACCGGCCGGGGAACCTCAGTTCCATCGGACTTGGTCACCATCACGCCGTGCACGACCAGTCGGCACATCTTCATATCTACCGCATCGACGACGCCTTCGTTACCGGCGAAATCTCCACGGAGTACCTTGACGGTGTCTCCCTTGACCACGCGGGTCCTCCGGGCGTTGTGTTTCCCACGGAGTTCAGGGGTAAGTGATGCGGAGAGGAACCGGCCCCGGGTGTGGTTCGGTGCGTTGTAACGCGCCTTACGCTGTTTTCTTGGTTGTTTGCTTGCTATGCGTACCATTCTTCACCACACCTTACACGATTATCGTCGCCATGGAGGCGATCTTCGGGAACCGCTCTGCGATCTCGCGGGGGACAGGACCCTTGATCTCGGTTCCCTTCGGCTCGCCACGCTCGTTGATGAGCACCATGGCGTTGTCCTCGAACGAGAGCCGGATACCGTTCGGGCGGCGGATCTCCTTCTTCTGCCGGATGACCACCGCTTTCTCGAGTTTCCTCCGCATATCGGGGGTGCCCTTCTTGACGCTCACGGTCGCGATGTCGCCGACGCCCATGCAGGGCTGCCGCCGCCTGACACCGTGATACCTGTCGACCGAGACGATCTCCACGAGCCGTGCGCCGGTGTTGTCGGAGCAGATCATCTGGGAGCCGGTCACGAGGGCGCGCGGGATGGTCGACTGCATCGCCTTCATTCCTTCATCACCTCGACCACCACGAAGTTCTTTGTCTTGGAGAGCGGCCTGCATTCAGCGATCCGGACAACATCACCCACGCCGGCGTTGATGCAGGGTGTGCTGTGGGCATGGTACCGGGACCTGCGTTTCTCGTACCGCTTATACTTCTTGACGTAGTGGAGGAACTCACGCTCCACGACGACGGTACCGTTCATACGGTCGCTCACGACTTTGCCGGTAATCACCTGGCCGCGTACCGGCAAAGTGCCGTGAAACGGACAATTTGCGTCCTCACATTCCGTTTCCGGAACGGGGACGTCCAACCCAATGTTTTGTGCCATTATTCATCCTCACTTATCTGATGCGCATGCTGATCCGCCGTTCCGGCTGCGTCTCCAGGCACGAACCATCCACATCGACAGTCGTGCCGTCCGGAAGCCGGAGGCGGAATACGCTGAACCGTTTCGGTATCCGCTTCTCTCCCCGCCCGGTCAGGATGACCAGGGTATTTCTGGTCTCATCAATGATGCGACCAGATACCCCGACATGACCCGGGTTGCTCGCGCGGGCGACCAGAACGTCGAGGCCGATCAACTCGTGCCTCAGGACGTTCTGGGGAGAGATCATGCGTTCCTCCGTGTATTCTGCTCGGTCCGGATGCGCGCGATTGTCCTCCGGACTTCGCGGATCCTCCCGGGGTTCTCGGTGGCACCGCCAGCGCTGACTTTCCCCCGCTCCTGGATCAGTTCGAGGGAGAGTTTCTGCTCCTGCTCGAGGAGTTCCGTATCGGAGAGTTGTTTCACTTCCTTTGCGCGAAAGATTGCCATTTATCTCTCCTCCGCGTACTCCTCAACGGAGATCTCCTCGAACTCCTCGTCACCAACCTCTTCAGGCTCTGCGGGCTCGACCGGAGCCTTCTTCGGCGCGGGTTCGAGGACATCGAAGGTGTCGGGCAGCCGTGCATCCGGCGGAACAATCTTGACCTGGACACCGATGGTGCCGAGCTTCTTGATCGCAAGCGCGTAGCCCTTCTCGACGATCGTCTCGCTGGGCTCACCGCAGTGCTTGACGTAGCCCTCGGTGAACTTCTGGGTCCGTGACCGGGCACCGGTCAGTTTCCCGGCGACGATGACCTCGCAACCGAGCGCACCGGAATCCATCACCCGGCGGATCGTGCTCTGTCCGGCCTTCCTGAAGTACCAGCCACGCTCAAGGGCGTTTGCCAGCCGCTCAGCCATGATCTGGGCGTTGAAGTTGGGGTTCTGGACCTGCTGGACCTCCACCTGCGGAGACTCGATGTCATAGGTGGTGGCGAGATCCAGGGTGAGCTGGCGAACCTGCTTGCCGCCCTTCCCGATCACGATGCCGGGTTTCTCCGCAAAGATTGTCACCTGGGTGCCGAGCGGCGTCCGGGTGATATCCATGCCGCCGTATCCTGCCCGCTTGAGTTCCTTCGTGAGGAACTTCTCGATGCGGACATTACGTACGCCGTCAGTGATAAACTTCTTCTCGACTGCCATTACGCCACCTCGGTCACTACTATCTCGATGTTCACGGTTTCCCTGCGCTTCGGGGTGGCGCGACCCATCGCACGCGGGAAGAATGCCCGGAGGCCACGGCCCGTGTTGGCGGCAACATGGTTAATCCGGAGGTTTCCAGTGTCGAGCCCGATGTACTCGGCGTTCTTCTCGACGGACTCAAGCAGCCTGATATAGGCCTCAGCAGCCTTGACAGGATATCTGCCTGCGGCCCAATTCTTAAGACCCCGCTTGTGGGCGACGTTGCTGTTGAACCGCTTGAAGGGGATGGCCTTCTTTAACTCCACAACATCAGCGAGGTACGCCTTTGCTTCAGTGGTGGTCATCTTCCGGATGAACCTGGCAATCTCGATTGAGTGTTTGGGAGAGACGGGAAGTTCATTCGCTTTTGCGCGAGCGACGTTCTCGCCCTCAATCTTTGCTGAATATTCAGTTCTTGCCATGGTCATCACTTCAGCGGTACGTACTTGCTCGACCGGGTTGCACCGATACCGGCGCTGCCGTGGGAGACCCTCCTGCGGGTCAGTGCAAACTCTCCAAGGTAGTGGAAGACCGCCTCAGGCTGAATCTCTACCTTCTGGAACTCCTTCCCATTGTGGATCTCAATCGTTCTGCCGATCATCTCGGGCAGGACGATCATGTCACGCAGATGGGTGCGGAGGTTCGCGTCTCCCGACCGGACATCGGCGAGAAGTTTCTCGTGTTCCCGGGAGAGACCACGATCAAGTTTTCTGCGTGCCCGGGCCGGCATGATCGGCAGCAGCTCAGAGAGAGCCATCTGCTGCAGGTCCTCAACGGAGTGGCCGCGATAGGTGAACTCCTCACGCCGCCGCGGCATTCGCTTCTGTGTCTTCTTTGCCATGATTCACCCCTCACTTCTTCCACTTGCCGGTTCTCCGGGCGGCAATATGCCCTACTTTCCTGCCGGGGGGCGTCCCGTGGGATACGGTCTTTGGCCGCCCGCAGTGCTGGTGGCCGCCGCCGCCGAACGGGTGGTCGATGACGTTCATGCAGACACCCTTGACGCGAGGCCACTTCTCAGCGGAGGATCTGACGTGGAAGTGCTTCTTTCCTGCCTTGACGAACGGTTTTTCACCCCGTCCGCCGCCGGCAACGATACCAACGGTTGCCATGCAGACACCGTTGAACCACTTGTTCTTACCGCTCGGCATCCTGACACCGACCCTGCCATCCTCGGCCTTGCCGATGACCAGGGCCTGGACACCGCCCGAACGAACGAACTTGCCGCCGTCGTTCGGGCGGGCTTCGATGTTGCAGACGTATGCACCGACCGGGATCTCCCGGAGCGGCAGGGTGTTTCCGTTCTTCACGGCGCCTCCCGGCCCCCAGGATACCGTATCCCCGACACCGAGTCCTTCGGTAGCAAGGATGTAGACCTTCCGGCCGTCTTCTTCGAGGCGGGTGAGAGCGATCGGCGCGTGGCGGGCGGGGTCGTGCTCAATGTCGACGACGCGCCCGGAGATCAGGGCGGTATTCTTCCCCGCATGCCGCAGCTCGGCCTTATACCGGTGCGACGGTGCACGGTAGGTTGGACCGCCTTTTCCCCGATTCTGTGCTATAATTCGATGTGCCATTCGTCACTCACCTTACATGATTCCCAGCCGACTGAGGATCTCTTCAGCCGCCTTTGCGTCCGAAAACTTTACAATGGCCTTCTTTTCGCCCTTCATGGTCATCATGGTGCGGACCTCGGCCACTTCCTGCTCGAAGGCCGACTCCAGTTCGCGTTTGATGTCCTGCTTGGTGGCATCCCTCTGCACGATAAACTGGAGTTTGTTCTCGCCTTCGAGCATCATCGTTGCTTTTTCAGTAACGAAGGGGTGTTTTATTTTCATGAGAACTCCTCCAACCTCCTGATTGCAGATTCCGTCCAGATCGTCAGGCGTCCTGCCTGCGTGCCGGGTGCCAGCAATTCGGTGTTCAGCTGGTTGACCGTCACGGCGTCGACGCCGGCGAGGTTCCGGGCTGCCCGGAGCGGCTCGTTCCCGGTGACGATGAGGATGCTCTTGCGCTGCTTATAGCGGCGGCCGCGCATGGTACCACGCCCTGCACGGACCTTTCTGCTGCCCTTCGCCCGCTCGACATCGGCATAGACCCCGAGAGCGGAGAGCGCCGAGATGACGTCGCCTGTCCGGGTGACCTCTTCGAACCGGTCCTCGAAGACCAGCGGGAGGTCGCCGCCCTCAAAGAGGTGCCCGCGTCCCAGGACGAGGTCCCGGAATGTGCTGGCTGCGACGGCAGACCGGAAGGCCTTCTGCTTCTCTTTCCGGTTGATCTCCTTGACGAGGATCTTTGCGACCTTCGGGGGATGCGCTGCACGCCCGCCGGTTGCCTGCGGCACCCGGGCCACTTTGCTGCCGTTCTTCAGACGGGGAACCTGAGCGACACCCCGGCCGCTGCCCCAGGACTCTGCCGAGGTGCGGAGACCTGCGTAGGGATCTGTCCCGTGCGGCTGGAACCGGGTGCTCTGGAGCGCGAGGACTGCCCGCTTAATCAGGTCGGGTCTGTACTCTTCATTAAAGATTTCCGGGAGATCGATCTCGTGGATGATCTCGCCTGTCAGTTTTCGAACCTGTGCCTTCATCGCTGCTCACCCTTGCTTGCTCTGCGCGCTGACGAAGCTGATCGCCGGCGTGCGGATGGTCTGTTCACCCTGCCGTATCGCGGACCGTATCCGGACCAGCCGCTTGTTCGGCCCCGGAACTGAACCCTTGATCAGCACGTAGGGACCACGCACAAGGCCGTAGTGGAGGAACCCACCTGCCGGGGTTATGTCGTCACCGTTCTCGCCAATCTTTAAGATACGCTTGTTGAACTCGGTGCGCTGCTGGTAGCCCATCTGGCCCGACTGCGGGACCTGCCACCGGACATGGTGCGGGTGCCACGGACCGAGGTTGCCGATGTGGCGCTTCTTGCCGCCGCGGGAGTGTTTCCCCTTCCGGACCTGGACGCCCCAGCGCTTGACGGGGCCTTCTGTGCCCTTACCGGTGGTGACGGCGGTCACGTCAACGAATTCGCCGACCTCGAGGTTACCGGAGATCGTAATCTCTTTCCCGAGGATTCCGGCGGCGTAGGCGATCTGGTCGTCGAGGCTTCCGCCGGCGATCCGCATCTCCATCAGGTCAGGGACCTTCTTCGGGACGCCGGTGAGTTCCATGGGCCGGGTGTAGGCCAGAGCGTAGAGTTCCGCGACCCTGCCTTCGCCGATTGCGTTTCTGATGGTCTCAAGAGCGGCGGCGGTATCATGGTTCTTCGGGACATTAATGCGGCGGGACAACTCCTCATCGAGGTCGGTTGTCCAGGCCTCGGTCAGCGCGTGCCTTCCGTAGGTATCCTCGCTGTATGCGCGCACGCCTGCCACCCGCATGGGCGGGATCTCAACCACGGTCACCGGCACCATCACGTCCTTGCCTTCGGTGGGGCTGCTCTTGTGGTCATCCACCATGATGACGTGGGTCATCCCCACCTTGTACCCTGCAAATCCCTGCACGGCCGGGGCTCCCGTGTACTCCGGCCATGAGCCGTACCGGGGGACCGGGCTCTTTGCCCGTTTTCTCGGGCTGTACGCGAGGGATCCTCTGCGTGGCCTGTTAATCTTCGGCATGTTTCAATCAACCCTTCATGCGTTGTAGTGTGATGCACCGACTGCAGGCCTGCTGCAAAACGGTGCGTGCGCCGAATCCCATGCCGGACATACCGGCATGATCGGTCTTCTGGCGAACCCATACCGGGCTGGACATCGAACACCCCAACGATTTCGCCGGGGTGTGATGGGAAACAGTTGATGGAGGCAGCGGGGCGTGGAGGTCGGGGAGACATTCGTCTCCCTTCGTGCATTCCGATCGCTCTTCGCTGCCGGCCCGGGTGCACCGGGTGCGTTCCAGTCGTCGCCAATAGATCCTGACTCTTTGACGTTTCCAGGAAGAGATATCCCGGAACCGGGCGCGCTGCACTGGCGTTGGCCCAACGTCTCGATCAGATCCAGCTCCTGTCATCCCGTTGTGACGAGCACAACTCCATATCGACATCGGCCCTCCATACGGAGGGTTCGACCTTCGCTTTGTCTGGTACCTTCTGCACTATCCTGCCGCGGGTCTCTGATCCGCGTATGTTGCGAGATCAGAGAGATTCCGGGGATCGGAGGCACATGATGTGCCGGCACCCCCCCGAATTCAGGCGGGACTGTGCAGAGCGGTTTCTTAAACATTGCTTAAAATGAGATATAAACCTTGTTATCAGATTTCCCGGGAATTTGCGCCAAACTCAAATTTACTGCAGGCGCGACACCAGTTCCCCGAACTGAACGGTTGGCTGGATGAACGAAGGGCTGCGAGGACCCCGTTGCCGGCAAACAACCGGGAGACTCCCTTCTGCAGGGCTCCCGCTCCGCCACGAGACCCGCGCGGTGCGCACCCCTGTGCGCGATCCGACCCCGAAACACGGGCGCACTGATGTGACCCGCCCGCGCGGGTGCGCGCTCCTCGACGACCTCTACGTCAAGGCGTGGGGGGCTCATATGACCCCCGCGCGGGTGCGCGCTCCCGGAATCGCTTCATCCGAAGTACAGGTCGCCATCATTGTTGATGTAGATCTCAACATCCTCGCGGACCTGCCTGCTCCTGAACCGGTCGGGGTTAGCGTCCCTAAGCCTGTTAATGAGCGATATTGTGTCATACTTGACCTTTACCCCCATCTTCTCGGCTTCAGCATAGATGATATCGGGAGCCTTGAGCAGATCGAGGCCGCTCTGAAGCGTGCAGAGGTGCGCAGCGTCGAGCGTGTAGAGGAACTCGAGTGTCTCACGGGCGCGCGATATATTTTCGAGAGCAGCCTTCTCAATGGTGCAGACGTTTGCCTTTGAGGTATGGATAATCTCTGCAATCTGTTGTTGCGTCAGCCCTTTCTTCCGGTAGCGCAGGACTTCTTTCTGGCGATCGGTAAGCAGACCTTGTTTCATCAACCATATATGGACCTGTTAAATTTAAACACTTTTCCTTAACTCACCCTCCTTCAGACGAATTTTTCCGGGCCATTTCAAAACGTTTATATGAGAACTTGGCAATACTATCGTGTTCTCAAATTTTGAGAGGTGTTTAAAGTGGTTGTTAAAGTAGGAATTGCGAAACTGGGAAATATCGCCAGTGGTGTCATGGGCGAACTTCTCCTCGATGAGCGTGCCGACCGTGAGGATATCATCACCTTCATGGCAACCTCCGGGACGAAACTGCAGCCTGAGGACATCGAGCGTGTGGTCAGCAACATGAAGGCATGGGGTCCAGACTTCTGTATCGTCGTCTCCCCGAACGGCATCCTTCCCGGACCCACCAAGGCCCGTGAGGACCTCGCAGCGGCTGGAATTCCCTGCGTCGTCATCACCGACGATGTCACCACCAAGAAGGAGCAGTTCGAAGCGCTCAAGGCGAGCAACTTCGGCTACATCATCATGAAGGCCGACGCCATGATCGGCGCCCGCCGTGAGTTCCTCGATCCCATCGAGATGGCGGACTACAACGGGAACCTCGTCAAGGTGCTCGCCCTCACCGGCGCGTTCCGCAAGATGCAGATGGAACTCGACAAGGTGATCGACCAGGTAAAGGCAGGCAAGAAGGGCGCGGACCTTGCGCTCCCGAAGGTCGTCATGACCTCCGACAAGGCAGTCGACGGCGAGTTCAGCAACCCCTACGCGCTCGCGAAGGCCCGTGCCGCCTACGAGATCGCGCAGGCGGTTGCAGGCGTCAACGTCAAGGGCTGCTTCATGACGAAGGAATGGGAGAAGTACATCCCGATCGTCGCGAGCGCTCACGAGATGATGCGCCAGGCCATGATCCTCTGCGAGGAGGCACGCGACCTTGAGAAGGGCATGGATGCGGTCATCCGGAAGCCCCACAAGAAGACCGGCGAGATCGTCTCCAAGACGAAGCTCATCAGCAAGCCTGAGTAAATCCAACACCACTTATCTTTTTTCACAGTCGTCATCGGACTGAATGCTGCTACGGTAAGGCATCCCGTGCGGCGTTATGGCCCCCTCCCAGGAAGACGGAAGCGCCCGGGCGAGGTCGTCGGATGTATGCGTGAGCCCGGCCGGCCCGGAGCCGGGTCGGGAGACCCCGATCCCCGGCCCGCTCCTCAGAAAGGGTCTACTACCGGGGCCCCGGGAAAAGGATGGTAGCCGGGAGGTGCGGAGAATTACTTCCCGCCCCGGAAGAGGGTGCCCAGGTCTTCAGGGAGCGTCAGGATGACCGGTTCCAGGTGCAGCCGCTCCATGAACGCCGAGTCGCACATCGAGAGACTGTTCGGGTTTAACCGCGCAATGAGGGCGCAGAAAACCCGGTGGCCCCGCCCAGCATTTTTGGGGGCATCAAAGAAGATCGAGGCGTTAAAGGCATGTGTGCCGAGGCTCCGGTAGAAAGTGATGACCCGGAGAATCCCATCGGCCAGCGGCTCGACATATGGTCCGAGTTCGGCAAGTGTCGATATCGGGAGGATCCCCCGCACTTCCCGCTCGCCGAGAGGGACGGGGTTTGCCGACCAGAAGATCTCGTTCTCGAAGAGGAATCTGCCGGAGCAACGCTCGTGCTCCATCAGGTCGTCCCAGTAGAGGCGGCCGTGGTCGGCGAGGTACCTGCGGCCGGCGGAGAGGTAGAGGTCCGCGAGGTGGGTGGGCTCCGGATCGGCGATACCCTGTAGGTGCGGGTGGACGATGCTCGCACCGGCTGAGGGGAGGTAGTTCCAGTTGATGCTCGCGTATCCTGGAGACCGGGACAGGGCTTCTGCCGTGCCGGATATAGCATCGGCGAGACACCGGACGTCGAACCGGCCGGCCGCGTGGTCGGGCGTGATCACCGTGACCACATGATGCTCGGCGAACGGGTAGAGGTTCGGGAACGTCACGCTCTTCCCGCACCGAAGACGGCTACCGTCCTCGAACGTCGGGGTGGAGGTGTCTATGGCATCGGGGCAGAACGGACAGCCGTCACGGTATGAGGGCATGGCAGGAGCGGTGTCGATCTGCCGTTCGACCCGGGCGGGGCTGATCCGGCAACGGATACCGGTGAGGGACTCCCGGCGGTACTGGAGGATCCCCCGTTCGGTCCGGATCTCATGGATGGTGAACATAGCCCTTCATACTCCGATTGGCGCGCCGACTGTATAAAACCCTGTCCGGATTGCCGGAGATCGAGACCGAAGGCTCCGGCGGGGCGTGAAGCGCCCGTGAGAGGGATACCTGCGGGCCCATCCGCACGAGTTATTCGGCGGTGCCGTTCGAGACAAAAAAGTGATGAGTGTTTTCCTGCCTTACACAATGTACTTGCCGAGCAGGCGGATGGAGGTGGTCATGTCGGGGCCGAGGGGCGAGCCGAAGATGATCTGGGTAACTCCAGCCTTTGCGAGGTCTTCGCACTTCTGCTTGACGGTGTCGGGGGTTCCGGCGATGGTGAAGGCGTCGATCTCTTTGTCGCCGACGAGTCCACCGACGGTCTTGAAGTCAAAGCGTCCGAGGGCTTCCTTGATCTTCGCGACGTTGGCGAGGTCGAGGCCGTGGCGCTGCAGGAGCGCGGGCGGGGAGCCGGCGGCGATGAATGCGGCGACAATCTTTGCGGCGTTCCGGGCCTTCTTCTCGTCGTTGTCGATGGACATGGCGGTGTAGGCGCCGACATCGAACTTCTTCTTGCCGACCTTCTCCATCGCCTGCTTGATGATCGGGATGGCGACGTCGAAGTCCTTGGGGTTCGAGGCGTTGATAAGGGCGCCGTCACCGACCTCGCCGGCGAGTTCGAGCACCTTGGGTCCCTGGGCACCGATGTAGACCGGGATGCCCTTCTTGCCGGGCAGGGTGACACCGGTCAGCTTGGCGCCGTCGTAGTCGAAGAAATCCATCTTGCCGCTCTTCTTGACCTCCTCGCCGGCGAGGAGTTTCCGGATCTGCTCGACGCCTTCCCTCAGGTGGCCGACGGGCTTGACGGGGTCGATGGCGAGCTTCGGGAGCGTCGAGAGGTCGCCGGGTCCGATACCGAGGACGGCACGTCCATCGGAGATCTCGTTTAAGGTAGCCATGAAGGATGCGATGGCTGCCGGGGTGTCGGTGAACGTGTTCATGATACCGGGTCCCATCTTGATCGAGTCGGTATTCGCCGCGATCATGGCGAGGGTCGGGTAGGCATGACGGTTGTTGTAGTGGTTGGTGATCCAAGCGTAGTCGATATCCTTAGACTCTGCAAGCTTGGTGTAATTCACCACCTGCTTGACATTGATTGCTCCGGGCACAAATTCAATTCCATATGTAGTCAAGGCTATACACCTCATTGAGTAGTTACGTGCAGGGAGTTAAATATATTACCATTTTGTGCTCGCCAAACGACACGCACCGCACAGGTAGTGCAAAACGGAAGGGTGTAACGGGTTCCCCAGGGCATCCGGGGAATTTCCTCTCTTATCTCGCAGCGGGCTCCTGCGAGAGGAAACTAAAACGGAAGGTTCAAATACGTTGCTTTTATGAGCGGGTGCGCTCCCGGCCCCGGGGATGTACAGAAATGTATATGTCCGTCCGCCCACATACTCATCAGTAGTTTCGGGGATATGCGCGCTTTTTTCCAGCGGCAATGGTCACTCCGAGCATGCTAAGGTTCAGGACAGGGAGTATACATGCGAGTGCTGGCGATCGGGTTGGGTGGCGCCGGATCACGAGTTGTGGATAACCTCTACGACCACGACCGGCGAAGCAAAGTCTGCTGCATGAGTGTGGTAGCAATTGACATCGACCCGAACTCTCTTGTGCAGCTCCGATACCTCCCGGACCCCGCGAGGGTCTTCTTTCCGCGGATCGATGTCATGGACCCCGACGACATCACGAACGTGATCGATATCGAGGAGGTGATGACCCGGATCCAGGGTATGGATACGATGGAGATCGACGCCATCCTGCTCTGTTGCGGGCTCGGGGGCAACGTCATCGATATCGTGCCGCTCATCACGGACGAACTCCGGAAGTCCTACGTGGAGCCGATCTTCGCTCTCGCCATCCTGCCGTGCCTGAACGAGGGGAAGCGAATATCAGCCAAGGCCGCCGACGACCTCGATATGCTCCAGGAACTTGCCGATGCCGTCATCCTCTTCGACAACGAGACCTGGTCGCAGAAGATCAGGGCGGCCGCAGCTGCGGGCGAGAGGGAGAACACCGGCATCATGGACCAGCTACGCCGGGACCCGCTCTCCCGGGAACTCAACCCAAAGACCCACTACAGTATGCTCAACGAGCGGATCGCTCGCCAGATCGGTCTCCTCCTTCGCGCAGGCGAGTTCAACGAGTCCGGGATCGATGCCGCTGAGGTCGTCCTGGATGCCGGAGAGGTTCTCAACACCCTGAAAGGGAACGGTTTCGTCGCGGTCGGCTACGCTGCCGAGCGCCTGCCGACCGGGGGGTGGCTGGACTTCATCTACCGGCGGAGGTCGCTGAAGTATTTCATACAGGGCTCCCAGGAGAAGGCGGCCCGGATAGTCTCGCTCGCCAAGAAAGCAGTCTACGAAGAGATATCGGTCCCCTGCGACCTCACAAGCGCCGACAAGGCGCTGGTGCTGATCGCGGGGCCTTCGGCCGAGCTCTCGATGAAGGGGTTTCAGACCGTCAGGAAGTGGATCGACCGAAACATTGCCGGTCTCGAGATGCGGTCCGGCGACTACCCGGTGAAGAACACATCGTTTGTCGGGATCATCATCGTGCTCTCGGGGCTCGCGAACGTCCCCCGCGTCGAGGATCTCCAGGAGATCCGGGCCGAGTACAGGCTTGAATGCGAGGAAGAAGCACTGAAGGCTGAAGAGGAGGAGCGGCTGCGCGAGGAGGCAACCCGGGCAGCTGAGACCGGGGTTCCGGGAGAGGAAGATGCCCCGGAGTTCGCCTCCCCCTTTGAGTCAGCGTATCTGGAAGAGAGTGGCTATATGGCAGAACCGTCTACAGCAGAGAAGGATGAGATGATTACACTCCCGGGCAGCGGCAAGAGCGGTTCGAGGAGCAGGGACGACACCATCGATATGCTCCCGAGAGCCGGGAAGAACCAGGACGACGGAGCCGTCATCCTTCCCCCGAAGCAGGGGGGGAGAGAGATTGACCTCACCGGGTCCGCCTCGGTCACCTCGTCTATGCCTGCACCGAAGAACTCCGTCTTTGGTCCGAAGGGGATCAGTATCGAGAAGACCGCCCCGAAAGACGATGCGGTGCTCTACTCCGCATCCATACAGCCAGTGCAGCGCCCGAACGACGGGCCGCTCGCCGGTGACACGGTCACACTCGACCGCGGGATGCGGCGGCCGAGCGACGGCATCCTCGATGAGCCCGGCCTCCACATGCGCGAGGCGGCCCCCGCACCGAAGGATAGCCTGCTGGACCAGACCGGCCGGGGGTTCGGCCGCGGGGGCCCCCGCCCGAAGGAGGTTGACCCCTCGCGCGGGAGGCTCGCTGTGATCGACGCGACCGAACGATCAAAGAGCCGAAAAGATGAGGAGAAGAAACCGGAAGGCGACACGGACGATGGCGGGATCACCTGGATCCGGTAGCGTCCGCTATTTTTTCGAACGGTATGGTCCCGGCGCCGATATCGGTTCTGACGACGTAGCCCTTCTCAATTGCGTTTCCCACCATGTTCATACCGGAAAACGCGACGACGGATAGCCGGTAGGGATGCTCTGGGAGGTTGAACTCCCCGATGCCTCCTCCGGCGGGGAAGCTGAACCCGCACTCCGCCATCAGGCCGGCGGCCTCCTCCACCTGACCCCGCGCGGCCGCAGGCACCGCACGGACGTTTGCGAGCACCACACCGGCCCGAGACGTCACCAGTCGGTTGATCGAGGTGAGTCCGGCGGATATGAAGAGATGGAGCGGGTCGACCGACGTCCCCCGGTAGCCGATGAGGTCGAGGAACCCGGCAGAACCGCCTTCGTCGACGGCAATCCTGCCGGCATACTCAAGCCTCGCCGGTATACCCATCTTCTGGAGGACGCCGTCCAGGGTGACGCTGCAGGCCGTCATGATCCCGACCTGGCCGTCGGGTATGCGGGGATCTGAATCGACGATCCGGTAGGTGTCGAGGAGCCCGTAGCCAGCTTCGGCCACCTCATCGAAGGCTGCTGTGACACCCGGAAGGTCCTCCTCCCGCACGAAGGAGAGGTTGTAGGCGACGTTTCCCGTGCCGGCCACCGGGTCGAAAGTGCTCTGGAACGCGAGCCGCTCGAGCCTCGATATGATGAAGCCGATCCGCTCGTCGACGAGGGCGCTCTCGCTCTCTGCGGTCCCCGCCTCGGTGAGGATGCGTCCCCGGTTCCCGACCTTCTCCGTAAACCCCATCTCGTCGAGGTACTGGAGGTAGTACTGGACGGCGCGGTCGCTCAAGACAAAACCCCGCTCGGCCATCCTCTCGCTCAACCTCTTCGCACCCAGGGGTTCGTGTGACTCTGCAAGGATCCGCAGGATCTCAAGATATTTCCGTTCCGAACGTATGGCTGGGCTCATCGTGTCTGCACCGCGCCAACACTATCCTGATACCTGCCCTGGTAGAGCCGGTCGCCGTTCTGCACTTCCTGGAGGATCATCTGCACGATTCGGTCGCCTTTCGCAAGGTGGATCTCCTCCGTGCCGGCGTTCGTCAGGCAGAGGGTCAGCTGCCCGCGGAACCCCGGATCTACGAACCCGCCGCCGAGGAGGACGCCCCGGCGGGCGAGCGAGGAGCGGCACCGGAGGGTTGCCGCAAGGTCGGCGGGGAGTTCCACCCGCTCGATTGAGGGGACGAGGGTGCACGCGCCGTGCGGGAGCGCGGTCTCCTGGGCTGCTCTGAGATCGTAGGATGCGGGCTGCTGGGATGCGCTGTGGTACGGCTCGATGACGAGATCGCCGTCCTCGCGCCTGCGAATGATTTCGCTGGATGAGAGGATCATTGTATAGTGTACTGACATAAAAACGCTTAATAACTTATGATAGAAACCCATAAGGGGACTCATGGGGTAGGGGACATCCTTTTGGGCTTCGAACCCAAGGACGCGGGTTCAATTCCCGCTGAGTCCGTCATTCTTTTCGTGCAGCCAAAAAAATTATGCGATCCGGATATACGCTTTCTTCCATTCTCCGACCCGGATCGAGGGGAAGAGCACTCTCGCATCGGGCGCGTCGTCCGCTGAGGCGCGTACCCGGACCCGGTACTCCCCGGGCGGGAGGTCCCGGAGATCAAGGGTGGCGACGCCCCCGGTCGCGGTGCTGCCGGCGGTCCGGGTGTCGAACCATACCCAGGAGAGGCCGCCGTCGTTTGAGTACTCCGCAGTCTCGGTCACGGTTCCCGCCCCGGTGTACGCGAGGTCCCAGGCGGCGGTGAGGAACTCCAGCGCCGGTTCTGCGCAGGTGTAGCGCGGGTTTGAAAGCGTGAGCATTTCAGAGCCGAGGCCCGTGTTGGTGAGGTCCGGCACGGCCGTGATGAAGGTGTCGGGGAGGTCGAGTGCGGCCGTCCCGTCGTTGAAGCGTATCTTTGATGCGGGCCCGAAGACGTTGATGTTGCCGTCGGTGAGTACTTTGAGACGGAACGTCGCCTCCCAGACCTGATCGAGGTGGACGGTGCCGACCTCGAAGCTCAGGGTGTGGTCGTCGTTCCAGTCGTCGGTCTGGTTGATGGTCCTGTCATGGATGATCGTATAGTTTCCCGTCTCGTTGTCAACCCAGCTCTCGATGGTGGTCGATATATTCGCCTTGTGGATGTAGGCAAATACGTCCCCTCCCGCCCGGTCTTCGTCGTTGACCCGGATCGTGCCGAAGTCGAGGGCCACCCGGGTATCGACGCCGGCCTCGGTCTTGAGCTCGCCGGCGATACGCTTGTAGATATCGGTGAGTTCTTCGCCGCTCCCGGCATGCTCATAGAACCCGCCGGTTGAGGTCGCGAGTATACGCATCGTCTCGTTGACCGTTGGACTGGGTTTATAGGCAAACGTGATGGTATAGAGTTTCACACCGTTGTCGCTGGCAAACCGGGACATGTTCTGGTTGGTGAACTCGCCGTCGGTGCATTTCAAATATGTCTCTCCGCGCTTCTTTTTGAGGGTTCCACCAAGACCATCGTAATACCGATAGTTATCCGGTTCTAATTTGCTGCCACTGAATGTGTAGGCCCAACTTGCATTTTCAGGATACCCCGTCCCGTGCCCAATCGGGCTTCCATCATAGTTCCAGTCGCCGTCGGTCATGATGACCACGGCTTTGACGGCGCCGGATTGCTTCTGGTTCTTCTGCATGAGTATTGCCTCGTAGATTGCCTGCCGCAACTGGGTTGCGCCGTTCGCTGAAAGAGCGTTGATCTTTCTCTTCACTCTAGTGAAATTGTTTGTCAAATCCATCTCTTTTGACGTCTCAGAGGCAAACGAGATCAGGCCCACCCGGTCCCGGTCAGGGTCCATCTGGCCGATGAAGGTAGACGCCGCGTTTTTCGCTGCCGCTATTCTCCCCCCCGAATTATCCTGGGAACCATCAATAGCCCAATTCATACTCCCAGACTTATCTATCACCAGCACCACATCGATCGGGTCCGGCTGCATTGCATACCCATCCCCCGTCAGCTGGATGGTGACGTCGACCGTATTGTTCACCGCAACCGTCTGGTTGGAGACATTCGTCTTCACGGAGAGGTAGGGGTAGTTCACCCAGGTCAGGAGAATATCCTGGCTGACATCCCCCCACGTCGCCCAGACGGTCGCCGTGCCCTTTGCGGCGGCCTGCTCTCCCGCCTTCGGCCGGGCAAACGACCCGGGGCTGAACCGGACGATGGCGTACCCGTCCTCACCGGTCGTGGCGGTTGCCACGTTCTGCCCCTCCTCCTCAAGATAGGGAGCCCCGGTCGGGGTAGATCCACCGAGATCGATCGAATCGGTATCGATGGTGAACGTCACCGTCTCCCCCGCGACCGGGTTCCCCTTGACATCGATCACCTTGGCCCGGAGTTCCGAGACGGTGCCATCCTTGACATCCCGGCTCGGCATCGACTGCGGGCTTGCCGAGAGAAGCATGTTCACCGGGTCGGTATGGATGAACTCGACGACCTTTGATGCGGTCACGCTCGCGTTGTCCACGGCCGTCGCGGTTATGGTGATCCTGCCGGTGCTGTCCTTCGGGCCGTAGGTGAGGCAGGCGACGCCGGTGCCGTTCGTTGTCAGGACTGCGCCTTCACCCGCGATCGACGTGACGACCTGGAGGTCGCGGCCTGCCGCCGGGTTGCCCCAGGCGTCAAAGAGCCTGTAGGTCAGGGTGAAGGTTTTCTCCCCGGTCGCGGGCTGGTAAGGGAATGGATCGGCATCCGGGCTGACCGAGATATCGATTCCGGCGGGAAGCCCGGTGGGCAGTCCGCGGACGGAGGCATAGCGATCGAAGCCTCCCGGGAGGACGGTCATCCGGACGATGTTCTCACCGGCGGTGCGGCCGGTCACAAGGTCCGCCCGGACAAAACCCGTGGCGTTGATTGTCCGTTCAAGTTCACGCACCGGCACCCCCCCATCGCCGATGAAGACGGCATCGTCACCGACCGAACCGACACTGAAGCGCACGGTCTCGGCGACCCTCCGATCGTCCACCGGATTGCCGTGCCGGTCGGCAAGCCCTACGGTGATCGTGGTGCCGTCGCCCGCGGTCACTTCGCCGTCATAGTGGAGGTATGCGATGCGGGAGGGCAGGTCATGGTCGATCTTCTGTTCAAACCGCGCCTCCACCGCCCCGGCACGAGCGGTTATCACGGCGACGCCGCTCGTCCGGTTGGTGGTGAACGTGGCGACGGCGGTCCTGGACGCACCGGTGGAGACGGTCGCCGGTGCCAGGCGACCGAAGGCCGGGTCGACATCGAGCGCCACGGTGCGGTTGGCGAGCGGCGCCCCGCCCCCATCAAGCACCTGCACGGCTATTTCAGCCGAGTCGGTCCCGTTTGCCACCAGCCAGTCGGCACCGCCCGAGAGGATGATCCACCCGGGGCCGGCCGCACTCACTGCAGGAACGATCAGGCCGAGCAGGATCATGAGGATGATTAATTTTTGAAAATTCATGCTGAGATCAGAGTGCCCTGATCCCGCACCATATATATAATTATTTTCATTTGATCCTGATTTGGCAGGGGCACGTTAAACCCACGAATGTCGCCCGGATGGGCAACACATAGGATTATTGAAGATAATTTCAACCAATATTACAGCACAGCCATCACACTCTGCCACACAACAATCATATAGACATTCTTTGCCTTATTTTTGATGCATACAGAACTGTTAAAAAAAGCAAAAATAATCTCTGTTGCCAGATTAATGGAGAATTTACGGATTTAATTAAAAATAACTTCACCGGGCAGCGTGAGGTGCTCCGTCGGGTATAAATATCGGCTTGTGCGGATAAAGGGGAGGGCGCCCGGGCCGAGGTCGGCCTCCTGGCCTGCAGCCGGGAGGCCGCAGGAGAGACGGTCCGGGGGTACCCCTGCCGCAGGGCGATCACTGGAGCCGGATATAATTCTCCTGCTGGTTCCCGACCAGAATATGCCTGCAGATCTCCCAGGCATCCGGCGCATCCGATGCGGTGGCGTAGACCCTGACCACGTATTCACCCGGGGAGAGGGCCCGGACGTCGAAGCAGGCCTCCATCGGGCTTACCCCCGGGGGAGATGTTCGGGTGCCAAGCGAGACCCAGGTGTATCCGCCATCGCCCGAGCAGGAGATCGCCTGCACAGCCTCCGCCGTCCCGGTGTAGTTCAGGTCCCAGGCGAGGGTAAGGAACTCGGTGGCCGGGGACGTGCAGTCGAGGTTGGTGACGCTGAGCGACCGGGCGTCCATGGTGGTGTTCTCTTCACCAAACACCGTGATGTAGACCCGGGGCAACGGCACCCGATCGTGGTCGTTGAAGGTGATAGTCGCACCATCCCCAAAGAGGCCGATCGTGCCCTCGGCGAGGACCCGGAGCCGGAAGGTCGCTTCCCAGGTCTGGTTGAGACGGATGGTGCCAATATCGAAGTGAAGTTGTTTGTCCCGTTTCCAGTCGTTGATCTGGTTAATGGTATCATCATAGAGGACGTTGGTTCTGGTCTTGTTAAGAATATGGGTGGAAACCCCGGGCTCGGGGACGTAGTCGAAGATCAGCTCACCGGGGACGGGAGCGCTGTTCACCTCCACACTCTCGAAGGCGATGTCCATGGCAGTGTCGACACCGGCTTCGGTCATGAGCCTTTTAGCGATCGCTTCAAACGCCTGCTCGAGCATAACATGGTTGCTGGCAAAGAAGTACTCGCCACCGGACTCATCCGCCAGGAGGCGGGGAACATCCTCCTGCGCCTGGGACCCACTTCCCGTATAGTAGATCGGGAAGATCTGGATACCCTTACTCGCCGCATACTTTGCCAGATTCTGCTGCCCCCCGAGGTCATCGAACGGAATGTAATTCGTCGAATCCGGTCCGCAACTCTCCGGGTCAGTAACCACAGATCCTCCGGCATCCGGCCCGAAGGGGCTACCATAATAACTGTACCGGCTCTGCATCAGGACGACGATCGCTCGCACGGAGTCCTCGCTAGTTGGGGGGGTTCCCTCCAGCGTTTTTATCGCCTTGTACAACCCGTAGCGGAGCGGAGCGCTCGGATTACCCTCTTTACTGTTCTTCATCGGCACTACATTCCATAGGGAGTCGTGGATGGCAGGGGAGTTCCCCGGGGCCAGATCGTTCCGGAGATCGGCATAATCGTTGTACCAGATCTTGCCGTTCCCAGGATAGTGTTCCCGAACATAATCAGCATCATCACTTGGATTCCCATCATCCCCCGCACCCTTGACCCAGGTATACTCCTTGGATTCGCTCCTCAGTTTCAGGATATCGACTTTGTTGCCTGCATATGGCGGGCATGTGGGTTTGTCGCCGTACAGCATGAGGCCAACACGGTTATTCTGCCAGCGGCCGATATCGGTATCTATATACCAGGTGAAGTTTTCGGCTGCGGCACGGGCATAGATCATCCGGTCATGCATACCACCCTCATCATTCAGGAGCATCCCCTCTCCCCGATCAAGGAGGATGACCACGTCGACGGGCGCATACCGGGGGATTGCCCAGCCGTCGCCCTTTAGCCTGATGGTGACATCGATTGTGTCGTTCACCGTAACCGTCTCCGGAGTGACATTCGTTGTGACGGCGAGGTAGGGGTAGTTCACCCACGTGAGGGCGACAGAGCGCCTGATTTCCTTCCATGCCGCGACGACCTTGCAGGTGCCGGTCGCGGTCGGACTGTAACCAGGGGCACGGTACTCGGTGGTGAACGCGCCGGGGGTGAACTCTACGGCCGCGATGCCGTGTGTATCGGTGGTGGCAGTCTCCCCGGAGAGCAACGGAGCCGCGGTTTGGTTAAAGCAGTTGTCCACGGCGACATCTTGTATCGAGAACCCGACCACCTCTCCTTCGACCGGGTTGCCGTACTGGTCGACAACCTTCGCCCGTATGACTATCGGGGCAGAGCCGAGCACGTCTCGGCTCGGCATCGCCTCGGGGCAGGTGGAGAGGAGGAGGTTCGTCGGTTCGCTGCTGACAAATGCAAGCGGCTGTGAGCGAGTAGCGGAGGTGTTGTCAACGGCAGTCGCCGTGATGGTGACACCGCCGGTCGTCTCCCGCGGACCGTAACTGACCTGTGCCTGACCATAGGTGTTCGTCGTCACCCGCGTCTCCCCGTCATCGCTCATGTTTGTGGTGATCGCGAGCACCCGTCCGCAGGACGGATTCCCGTACTCGTCGAGGAGCGTGTAGGTGATGAGGAACCGGCTTGACCCGTCGGCAATGACACCAGGGGGGTTTCCCCTGGGCTGGACGTCGACCTCGATCGCACAGGGCTCCCCGCTTGCCACGCTGCGTATCGTCAGATAACGGTCGGGCAGCGGCTCGGGCAGGCTGACCAGGACGATGTTTTCGCCCGGGAGCGTGTCGACCCTGAGTGTTATGGTGGCGTTCCCGGCCGCGTCCACCCTGACCGCCTCCAGGGCACCATTGAATGCCGCGGCGCCCGAGGGGGAGCCCACGATGAAGCCCACTGTCTCAGCCTCCCGCCGACTGTCCACCGGGTTGCCAAACCGGTCGACCATCCGGACGGCGATCTCTGTCATCCCCCCGGCGGTCACCTCCGGCTCGTACCAGATGTTTTCGATCCGGGAGGGGGCCGCGTGGTCGATCTGCTGCAGAAACGTCTCCTCCCGCACCAGCACAGCCTCCCCATCATCGTATGAGACGGTCACCGTGATCGGGGCGGCCCCGGCGGTGGTCCGGGGAGTGAAGACTGCAGTTGCCATGCCGGTGGCGTCGGTCGTGATGACGGCGGGCGTGATGCTCCCGAAGGTGTCGTCCACCGCGAACTCAACCGTGGCCCCCCCAAACCGGGTGCTCCCAGAGGTGCTGTTCGTGACCTGGGCCGTGATGGTCGCGGCGTCGCCGCTCCCCGCCGTCAGCCATTCACGGTTTGTGCTGATCGTAACCGTATCGGGTACCAGGGCGCCGGCCGGGACCGCAAGGAGGAGCAGCCCGGCGATGACTATGTACGCGCACATCCATCTCCGCATATGTCTTCGCAGGGGGACATTTGCATGAAACTGTATATAAATATAGCTTATTAATTAGAACATATTTACAGCATTAAAACGAATTCTGAAAGTTATAATTCCCTATTTTGAAATAATATTTGATTATCAGGCTTTTTTATGAACGGGCATCACTGCGGCCCGGGGCACGCGGCGGGGTTCGTTTCCCCCACGAGAAAGAACCGTTCCCCGGTTCACAGGACGCCAGTTGCAGAAACAGTTAACGCGAGGAGAGGCGCCCGGCCCGGGCCACGGGGAGGACGGCCGGAACGACATTCCACTAAAGATAAGCGGCAGGAGTCCGAACGATCCGGCAAAAGTGCCCTGCGGGTAACAGTTGACTCATCCGCCGGGGGAGCGACCGGCCGCCGGGTTCCCGGGGGGCAGGGCGGTATGCCGGGCTGATCCGCCCGGCAACAAAAAGGGAGGGGAGTTCACCCGATCTTGATATGGGAACGCGATGGGTCCTTAATGTGGGCCCACAGACTGGTCGTATTGTCGTCTTCGGCGCCGCGGGCCGAGGCGGCCACTGTTATCCAGTATTGTCCCGGCGCGAGATCCCTGACGTCCATCATGGTCGAGTCCGTTATCATAGTATCCTCACCTGCAAATGTTCCGGCGGGCAGGGTCTTTACGAAGAAGGTGGACGGCGACTGTCCGTCTTCATACCGCGAGTAGGCAAGGGATACGTCGACTTCCTGGGCGCCGTTGTAGTTGATAACCCATGTCAACGGGACGACGTCAACGAATGGTCCGGGACCCGGTTCCGGGGTAAATTCAACAACGATGGGCGATATGATCCCGGTGTTGTCGATATCGACACCCGTGATGTATGTGTCAGGGAGGATCAGTCCCTCTCCACCGCCGTCGAACGCGATGACCGAGTTGCTGAGGGATTCGTTGAAGATGTTGATGTTGCCGGTCTTGTTTACCTTGAGGCGGAAGGTCGCCTCCCAGGTCTGACCGAGACGCACGGTGCCGATGTCGAAGTGGAGTTGTTTGTCCTGCTTCCAGCCGTCGCCGTCGGTCTGGTCGATGGTACCATTATAGAGGACGGTGCCGGCTCCGGTCTGGTTATGGATATGGGTGGAGACCCCGTCCTTGTAGACGTAGTCGAAGACCAGGTCGCCGGGGACCGGGTTGGTGTTCACCTCGACGTTCTCGAAGTTGAGGTTCATCGTGGTGTTGACACCGGCCTCTGCCTTGAGCTCGCCGGCGATCTCGGTGTAGATCCTGGCAAGGTCGCCGCCGGTGTCGGCATGGTAGTGTTTCCCGCCGGTCGCCTCTGCAAGGATGTCCATCGTCTCCCATGTGGTATTGCCCTCCTCGATCTCGTCAGTGAACGATATCATGTACAGCCGGACGTTGTTCTTCTTCGCGTAGACGGACATGTTCTGGCTGGTGTGCAGACAGGCGCCGTTAACCCAGACTTCCCCTATCCCAAGCAGAGACTCCCTAAGATCCCAGAAGTACTTATAGTCCATCTGGGCCCTCTTCCACAGCATACTGTCTTCTGGAAGAACTTCAGCCCAAGGAGGAATCGCACTAAGATAAAACCCCGTACCCCGGGCAAGCGGATCGCCGTAGCAATTGTACTCACCGTCGGACATCAGGATCACGGCACGCACGGCATTGGGGTTCGCATCCCCCGCGGTCCGATTCATCTCCCAGATAGAGTCGCGCAACGCTTTCCGCGTGGCGGTAAATATCCCTGATTCAAGGTCCTCAATAAGATCGTCCACAGTGCTGCTCACGTCCAAAAAATTGCCCGTCAGGGGCAGATTACGGGTGGTGTAGCCGCTATACGAAACCAGGCCGATCCTATCCTGCTCGGGGTTCATCTCCGCTACGAAGGTCTTTGCCGCATTCTTTGCCGCAGCCATCCTCGTCGTATTCGTGCCTTCATCCTTCTGATTCATACTCCATGACCGGTCAATCGCCAGCACCACATCAACCGGGTTCGACTGAAGCATACTCCCGTCGCCCTTCAGCCGGATCGTGACATTGACCCCCTCGCCTTTCGCAACCGTCCGGTTGGAGACCTCCGTCTCCACCGAGAGGTACGGATAGTTCTTCCAGGTCAAGACGACATCTCGGGTGACGCTGATGCCCCGGGTGACATTTCCCCACGTCGCCCGGACGGTCGCATTGCCGGTCGCAGCGGCGTCCCAGCCCGGCGCCTTCCGATCGGTGAACGCGCCCGGGCGGAACTTGACGATAGCAGACCCATCGGAATTGGTGATGGCGAACCCCGTCTCCAGTACCTGATCCACAGTCTGGTTATAGGGTGCGGAGCGGTTCGAGACAATTTCAAACGTCACCGTCTCGCCCGCGACCGGGTTCCCCCTGATATCGATCACCTTTGCCCGGAGTTCTGAGACAGAGTTCGCGTTCGCATCCCGGCTCGGCATCGACCGGGGGCTTGCGGAGATTACCATATCTACCGGTTCGGTGCTGGCGAACTCCACCTCGGTCGAGTCACTCACGCTCGCATTCGCGGCGGCCGTTGCAGTGATGGTCACGACGCCGGCGGACGCCTCAGGCCCGTAGGTGACCCACACCTCCCCACCGGAACTCGAGTTGATGAGCTTCGACTGCCCCTGTAACCCTGAAGAGTTCACCCAGAGGCCCTGGCCCCCTGCAGGGTTTCCGTACGCGTCGGTCAGCACATACATCAATGTTACCGTATCCTCCCCATTGGCCGAGGCCGTGGCATCTTCCGGGAAGACCGACCGTGTTATACCCGCCGGCACGCCGTCCGCCGCACCACGAATGGTGATATACTCACCCCTGATGGGCGCCGGCGGCTGGATATAGACGATATTCTCCCCCGTCACCGTGTCGACACGGAGTGTTGCAGTGGCGTTCCCGTTCTCATCCACCGGCACCGTGATCTCATCCCTACCGTTGGCGAACACCGCCCCTCCCCCGGGCGAGCCCACCACGAAGGTCAGGTTCTCAGTCTCAGAGGGGACATTCAGGGCGTCTTCCCGCTTGCTGTCCACCACGTTCCCGTACCGGTCCACCATCCGGACGATGATCTTCGCCTCCCCCCCGGCGGTCACCTTCGGGGAGTACCATGTGTTGTTGATCTGATACGGCGTCGCATGGTCAATGTGCAGGTCGGTGTAGTTTATCACGGACGCATCCAGCGCCATCCTCGCCGTGACGTTCACATCCCCGCTCCGTATCCCGTACCTGAAGACCGCCGTCGCTCTTCCATCATCAGAACCGGTCTCCGCATGCGCGGGGGATATGCTCCCGAGGGTGTTATTCACTACAAAATCAACGCCAACACTCTCGAACGAGGTGCTGCCGGAGGTGCTGCTAGTTTCGTCGGAGGTGCTGCTATTGACCCACGCCGTGACGGTCGCCGTATCCCCGCCCCCCGCCGTCACCCACACGGGAACCGTGCCGACCACGATATCATCTGGTATCAGCGCCCCGGCCGGGACCGCAAAAAAGAGCAGCCCCATCGCCATGAACGCATACGTCCATACTTTCATACTCCACCGTACCTGCACCTGATACACCCGAACATATAAAGGTTGTCAATGAAATCCGCAATCCGGAGGGCTCCGTTTTGCCACAGAGCAATAATATCCACGCGGATTGAAAAAAATTCGGCAGGAGAGACCGTCTGCCAAATAAAAAGTATTAATAGGCTCTGATCCTGAAAAAATCCGTTCCGCCGGGAGAAAAATCTGTCGTCGAACTTCCGGGAAACCCTGCTCCCGGAGGGGCCAGCCCCCGGGAAAAAGAGTGGGCCAGGTACCCCTACAGCCGGCCCCGCCCGAGAGACCGGCCCCGACCTGTCCCGGCATTCCGGCGCCGCACCACAACGACCGCCGCAAGGATGACCACAGCAACAACCCCGACGCCGGCCACAAGCACCCAGACATTGAAGGTCTGCTCCATGGCGAGCGGGACCGTGAACTCGGTCGTGCCGAGCGGGATCTCGGCATCGACCGAGATGTTCTCGTAGCCGTCGCGGGTGGCGGTGACGGCATACACCTTGTTCGTAACGAGCGCCGTATTGAAGCATCCCAGGCCGTCGGTCACCCCGACGACCTGGCCGTCGATGACGACGATCGCATCGGCAACCGCCTTCCGGTCGGGGCCCTCTGCGCGGATTGTCACGCTCGCCCGGTCATACTTCAGCTCGGCGACAATATCCTCACCCTTGCCGGAGATCTGGCGCGTCTCGGTCCAGTCCCCGTACCCAGGCGCCCGCACCACGATCTCGTAGGTGCCCGCGTGGAGGTCGGAGATCGTGAACCGGCCGTACGCATTGGTCTTGCCCTTGAGCGTCCCGTTGAGGAAGACCTCCGCCCCCGCAATCGGCTTCATCGCCTCGTCGAACGCCGTTATCGAGACAGGGTATGCCGACTTCGAGAGGTGCACCAGGATGAGCACATTGTCCGCATCAAGGTAGCGCTCTTCCTGGTAAGGCTGGTAGTCCGGCGCCGTGACCTTGAGAGAATACCTCTTCTCCCGCTGCAGGTGGAGCGTCAGCCTGCCATCGGCATCGGTCACCCCGGCGCGCGCGCTGTCGACAACGACCTCCGCGCCTCCAAGGGGAGTAGAGGTCTCGCTGTCCCGGACCTGGATTGCCAGGAGGTCGCTCGAAAAGAGCCAGTACTGGACGACCCTGCCGCTGCTCTCCATCTGCACGGTCTTTGAGAGGTCGGAGTAACCCGACGCGCGGATCTCGACATTGTAGAGCGTATCCCCCCTCACCGAGAACGCCGCGCTCCCGGCGCTGCCAGTAGTCCCCGAACTCGAGACCCCATCGCCCTTGATCTCCACCCGGGCACCAACAACCGGCCGCAGGGTTCCCGCATCGTAGAGCTCGAATGTGAGGGTTTCATCCTTGCAGGCCATATCGACCTGGATGCGAGTTCTATCAGCATCGACGTACTCCGTCCAGTCCCGGTACCCTTTCCGAACGACTTTCAGGCGCAGATCCTTCTTCCCTGAATGGACATAGGAGTAGGTGCCGTCCGATGCAGTACTGCCCACGTACTCACCGTCGATGTATACGGATGCGTCGGCAAGCGAGTTGCCGTTCTTCTCATCGGCCACGTTGATCCCCAGGGTGACGGCCTGCGCCGTGCAGCAGAGGAGGAGACAGGAGGTGAGGAGGGCTATGATGAGACGATGTTTCAACATGCTGGAGTGTACTGCGGCCAAAAATTTGAGTGCATCGGTTTACACCCAGCGTTCGGGTGGGATACGCTCAAGGACCATCCCCTCCACGACCACCGGCATAAGCACCCTGCCGACCTCGATTGCGCGTTCGAGCCGCCATTCCCGCTCGGCGTAGATGGTGAAGATGGGATCGCCCTTCCTGACCCGGGTCCCTTTCTTTGCGTGGATGTCAAGCCCCGCGCCGTGGTCGTAGGGTGAACCCGCGAGCCGGGCGAGCGTCACGAGCGCGCTGTTGTTCAGCTCGATGACGTAGCCGTCCTGCGGCGCTCTTACGACGAACTGGTAGTCTCCGGGAACGATATCCTCGGCCTTCACCGTCGGGTCGCCACCCTGGATCTCGATGATCTGCCGCATCTTCTCGAGGGCCTTACCGTTCCGAAGGAGGTTCCCCGCCACCTCAGCCCCCTGACCGTAGGCTGCCTTTCCGGCCATCTCGAGCGCAATCCCGGCGATCGAGAGGCTCTTCAGGATTAAGGAGTTCGGTTCGGTCGCCCCTTCGAGGACGGCGAGTGCCTCACGCACCTCAAGGTTCGGGCCGATCGTGTGGCCGACGAGCGACTCCCCGTAGCTCAGCGCGCACTCGACCCGCATGCCGAGCCGCTCACCGAGTTCGATGAACTCCCGGGCGAGTTTTCGCCCTTCCTGTGCCGTCGCGATCTTGGTGTTCCGGCCGACCGGGATATCGATGACCACGATGTCGGCGCCGACGGCGAACTTCTTGGCCATGACGCTCGCGATCATCTGGCCCCGGGCGTCGATCCGGAGCGGGTACTCGTAGGTGATGATCTTATCGTCAGCCGGGGCGATGTTCGTGGCCCCGCCCCAGACAATGACGCCGCCGACCTTCTCGGTCATCTGCTGGACTTCGAGCGCCGAGAACGAGACGGGGGCGAGGACCTCCATGAGGTCTGCGGTCCCGCCGGCGCCGGTGATGGCGCGGGAACTGGTCTTTGGGATCGGGAGGCCGCTCGCGGCGATGATCGGCGCGATCAGGAGGGTGATCTTGTTTCCGGGCACACCCCCAATGGAGTGCTTGTCGACGACAGGGTGCCGGGTGAAGTGGAGGCGCTCCCCAGTATCGACCATGGCCCGTGTCAGGTACTCCACCTCGTCCATATCAAGGCCGTTGATGTAGGATGCGGTGACGTAGGCGGTGATCTCGCCCGGCGAGAGGGTGTCGCTGACGATATCCCTGACGATATCCAGAGTCTCGTCTTTGGCCAGCCTTCCTCCGTCCATCTTCTTCTTGATGTGCGAGAGGGATGCCGGCCGCTCGGCGCCCCGGACCTCGACGGATGTTCCCTCGTCGACGGCGAGCGCGGCGTTCAGCGGCCGGTAGACCCCGATGGCGCCCGGCTCGATGAGCGAGCCGGTGGTATCGACATGGGCCTGGGCGCTCTTTCCCGTCGCTTCGTCGGCGATCTGAACGCGGTCGCCGTCGCGGATCCGCATGGTCCGTGCGTCGGTGCTGTGGAGGAGGACCCCCCGGTTTGCTATGTCGAGCAGTTTTACGGTCAGTTTCATACGCGTAACCCCATCCTGGTTGAAATTGAGGCTTTGTACTACTTAAGGGCGGCTGATCGGGGGTGGAGGGGACCGGGAGAGCCCGGCCGTTCGATTGCAGCGTGGGCACAGCTGGTCCTGCGCCCGGGGGCCAGAACCATTACGCGGCGTCCGGTGCGGCGGTCAGGGCGCCTCCGGGCGGTAGCCATGGAAGAAGGGAGAGAGGTGGTTCTATTTTCATACGCGCTCATAAACCCGCAGGAACTCTTCCCGCGGAATTCCCGCCTGTGTGCAGATGCTCCGCAGGGTCGAACCTTTAAGTTTAGGGTGATTCGGCATCGTGAGCGGCGTCGTTGTGCCGTCCGGACCGTTGCGAACAAGCGAAATGTGGTTACCCGTCCTTATGACTACAAACCCGAACGCCTCCAGCGTCTTCAGCACCTTCCGCTGGGGCGCATCGTGCGGAAACTTCATCTAAACAGCGACTTCGGCAACGAAGGTCTCCATGATGTCGTTGTTCTCGAACGCACCATTTCCAAAGGTTTCTATATGGAACTGTATGGCAGATTTCACTTCGGCAAGGGCTTCTTCGTAGGTATCCCCCTCGGCAATGACGATACCCTTCAGCCCCAGGGGGTAAGCGACATAGCCATCAGGGTGCTTCTCGACGATGATCTTCAGGACTTTCATGAATTCACCTCACCCATATTCGATCGGGGTGGGACGATCAGTGTGGTATTCGACCTGATTGGCAATATACTTTAGCCCGGTCATCCGTTGGCGAAACTCCATTCTTCTCCGGGTCATGGTGCAGGTATCAAATGTGGTCACGGGTAATAACTTATGGGACGCAGTGGAAGGTCGAAGGATTCTTCACCAGTATCAAACAGATTTTTGGAAAGAGGAGGACAGGTGATGTCCCGGAGAGTCTGCTGAGCATTGTCGTTGTGCAGGAGCCCGAAGTTCTCGTTCGGTTTGGATTGGACATAGTCGCTGTACTCCTTGAAAGGAAAGTCCTTCTTCCGGGTAAATAGGAGGTAGGATCCAATGAGCACTTCAACCATTGTGGTGAGAACCGGCCGGATCCCCTGAAGGATCCTTCTGTTTTCTTTGTGCGTTGCATAGTGCTGCCGGACGTTGTACAATCCTACGTTGTACAAGCTCTTGGCATGGTACGCGAGCGCATCAATGATCCGATACGTCTTCTTTGGAAGGGGCAGGTAGTTGCTGACGACTCGTAGTGCCATTACCTCCGTTCTCTAACTCTCATCAGCCATTAGGAATAGCCGCGTGGGGTGAAAGTGTACGGACCAGGGGGTGCAATTCAGAGCCCCACGGCTCAAGCCGGGGGCTTTCTTGCACCCCGAAAACCCCGGATCTGTAAGCGATACGTAGGCGAATAACCCCTCGATCTGCCGGAACCTTCACACCGTCCGGAGCGCCGCCCGCCGTTTCCCTCCGCTTCAGTGGGGCACTGGCATGCCCTCAACTTTTATTGATGGGTAAGAGCAATTGTGAATTAGGACGTAGATATGAAAGTCTATTCGGACGTTTGCTGTCTGTGTCGGCCGTTTGACGACCAAAGATCTCATCGTATCAGGATGGAGGCAGAGGCCGTGATCGCAGTCCTCAATGGATGCATAGGAGGTTGGAAACTGGTTGCGAGTGAAGCGATCAAATACGAAATTGCTAAAATTCCGGGTGAAGAGAGGAGGAGATCCGTCGAGAACCTTCTGCAATTTACACAGGAGCGGATTATGATCGATGAGACGATCGTGAACCGTGCCCGAACGTTCTATGAGATAGGCGTTGATGCATTTGATGCTCTGCACCTTGCATCTGCCGAGAGTGCCGGCGCTGTGTTTCTCACAACCGATGACGCCCTCATAAAAGTTATTATGAAGCACGTGGACAAGATCTCTATCGAAGTACACAATCCTGTAGAGTGGCTCATGGAGGTGACAGCCAATGGAAGTAAAGACGCTCAATGAGATCAGGATCCAGGGATTCGAAGTGCTGGTAAAGAATCTCGGACCTGCAGATGCGATAAGGTTCATCCAGAGTTATTCCCACGGGAGCGGGGATTATACGAAAGAGCGCAAAACCTGGCTCAAGGAGGATCTCGATACGGTTGTTGCAGGGATCCTGGAGCGCCGGAAGAAGGAAGATCGTACCTGAGGTTGTGCCCGCTCCGGGTGCCAGGGACTGCGGGTCCTGCGTCAGGCGGCGCTCTGCTGTTCTCCACCAGCCCCGCCGCCCGATAGTGAAGCGCAGATGGGGAAAAGCATATGCCCTGCGTGGATATACGCTGATTGTAACCAGAACAAAGGCTCAAGCGACCAGAATGGCAGGTGTGTCGAGTGCGGCGAACGGTATACTTTGAGGAAAAATACGGGGTTACTGAGGTCGTGTCCGTTTTTCCATCGCTGAAACCTCAGGAAATCTTAACGGGGGGGGTGCGATCACCATAAAGTACACCTAAGTTAACAATTATGATAAGATCGGTGTACCAAATGAAGAAGGCGAGAGATGGCAAATGGCAATTGAGATCCTGAAGTCCATCGCCCGCAATGGACAGGTATTCACATCATCGAGTCATCGAAAAGATTGAGGGCTATACCCAGGGAGGGGAGGAAGCGTTCATCTCTTCGGGCAAGGAGACCCCCTGCGCAAGCGGGGGGAGGAATTGCCCCCTCCATACTGTTTTTGTGTCCTCGAGTCGATACACTGTGTACTAGCGCACTGACGCTGACTCCTGAAGAGGAGGTTTCAACCACACTACTACTTGCGTATGATGTGCGCTGCCGGGTGGGGAGCAAGTCACTGGCGTCAGGTTAAGGTCAGGCCTCCTCCCCTTCAGACTCCTCTCTCGATAA